>Ga0182008_10001471_pt1 | contig 15748 bp, 16 predicted proteins | sample Sormic07211129_1_FD_120482 | JGI IMG/M metagenome (GOLD analysis project Ga0182008, IMG submission 120482) | Rhizosphere microbial communities from Sorghum bicolor, Mead, Nebraska, USA - 072115-129_1 metaG | ecosystem: Host-associated > Plants > Roots > Rhizosphere | place: USA: Nebraska...
CTGGATGCCCGTCGGTGTCTTGGGGCTTTGCATGCTGATCCATGGTCATGCCAGCTTCATCGGCTTGGCCCCTATCATGGCGGTGACTTCCGGCTTTTTCTTCTGGGTGGTTCGAAGGTTCAACTTGTGGGATGCGAATGCTCTGCCGGGCAGCCAACGCGCGCCCCGTCTGGTCTTCGATATAGCGGCGTTCATCGTGGCAGCATTCGCTCTGCCGATCCTGGCCAACACGGTGTTGCACTATCCGGGTGAGATTCCGAAGTACTTCCGATTCGCGGGCACTCTGTCTGTGGCGGACCTCGGGGCAAAACTGATCTATTTTCTGTATGTGTTGGGCGCTGCCGCCATCGCGATTCCGCTCTGCTTCGCGGCAATCCCCAAAGGTGAAGGGGGCCAGATCAAGCTAGCCGTTCTGGCGCTGCTGGCGGCGTCCGTTCCTGCTGCGGCGTTCTATGTTGTTCGAGGGCTCGATACCTTGGAACACCGGTATCCCCTTTACTGGTTTTGCGCGTTCGCCGCGGGCGCTTCGTCGATCGCACTTGTCGGAGTGGTGGAACAGTTGCGCGTACGACTTCATCGCGCCATTGCCTATGCCGGGGCAACCCTTGTATCTGTTGCAGTCATCGCCATGAATGGTCTGGTCGTAGACATCAGTCAACCCGGCGACGACGCGCGAGCTGTAGTGGCGACACTTCATGCGACGACAGCGAACGGTGGGTTCGTCTGGCTGGATGTAGATCAGTCAGACTTCGAGGTCATCTTCGACGCCGCCACTCTGGCGTCCGTCGACAAACGGCAGACACGTCGCAGTTTCTGCATCATGTCCTCAAGCTGGAGTTGGATGTACCCACCGGCTCTCGCATGCGACGCCACGAAAACACCGATGGCGGCACGCGCCGTGCTTGTGCCTCGCGCAAATTCTGCAGCGGCAGAAGACAAATTCGCACACAGTGCACTAGTGATGCGGCCTACCACGTCAATGCACATCGGAGACCTTGAGACCTTCGGGGTCGACGCCACGCCGCGTGCCATCTACGCAGAGGGCTGGTCGAAGGCTGAACCTTCTGGACGTTGGAGTGAAGGCAAGCGCGCCGTCATCCTCATTCCCTCCGCGGAACTGCCCGCGCGCTTCTCTGTCCGTTTGGATTTCAACGCACTGGTGACACCCAAGCACCCATCGCAGGCGTTCTCATTCGTAGACGGCAAGGGCCGGATCCTCAACGAGTCAAAGCTCTCGTTGGAACGGCCAGGCGCAAGCGTCACGTTGCCTCTGCAAAAGGACCACCCGAGCAGCGCATTCACATCTCTACAAGTGACCATTGAATCTCCAGCGAGCCCGGAAAGTCTCGGATTGAACGCCGACACTCGCGAATTGGGACTGATGCTGACTCACTTGAGCATTCTCCCTGCTCAGTGAAAAAGAGCCCCCAGCACGAACGCCGAGGGTATCGGTCTAACTCGAACGACAGCGCGCGTCAGCGCGGCGCGTACAGCGCGCGATCGTTCTTGACGGTGCCAAGCAGAAGCTGCACTTCGTTGTCTCGCCCTTCAACAACGAGTCGACCTCGCTCAAGTAGCTCTCGACCGCGCGCAGCCATGGCTGCGAGGACTGCGGATCGATCTGCAATGCGCTGGCAGGCAGCGGGGTCGGTTGCGGCTTGCTCGCGATCACGGGCGGCGTAGTCGGCGTATTGCTTGCGCACCCGGCCAAGTTCAGCAGCAACATTGCGGCCACGGTCATCCAGCGCCTTGAGGCGGGCTTCGTATGCATTGACGTTCTCCGTTTGGGTCTTGGCGTGCGCCGCCACGAGCGCTACGGTTCGCTGCAGGTCGGCAAGTGCGGTCAGCGCGCGGGCGGTGTTCTCTTCGGCCCGGCTGCGCTTCTCGCTGGCCAGGTCTGCGCGCGCGCCGGCCGCGCGCGTGCGTTCGATGCCGGCCGTGGCCAGCGCCGCCACAAGCCCCAGGCCGAGCACCCAGAGCAGAGGGGTCTTGATGTCGGGCAGCATCGCTTCTCCTACTGCGCTGCCAGACAGGCACTGTGCCGCGCCTGCTGGCGCAGCCATACGCCCTTGCAGCCCTTCGGGCCCCAGTTCTGAGGCAGCGCGCAGTCGCGGCCGGCTTGAAAACGGTAGCGCAGCAGCGCATCGCATGCAGCGCGTGGCCGGCCGGCCAGCAACTCGCGCCGCATGCTCGACCTCGACCAGTTGGGCATGCCGTACTGCCCGATGAAATCCATGTAGAGATCGAATTCCTCCTGCGTGAGCATCACGCCGGGCAGCGAGGCGGCGAAACGGCGTTCCTCAGCTCGGTTCAGGGCATGCGCCAGTTCTTCGGCGCGACGGCGCGTGATCGGCGGATCCGACAGCGTGACGCGCGTGCCGTTCTCGTAGCGCGTCGATCCGTGCCCGATGGTGGGCACATCCCCCTGAGTCGGGACATAGGGCTTCAGCACCTCGACACCATCCGCTCGGACGGCAACGGGTCCGGCGCCCTCGTGCTGCACCCAGGCAGCGAAACCGGCGGCCGAGAGCGTGAGCGCCGCAACTGCGATGCGAACGCCTTTCATCACTCGTCCTCTCCAAGCGCGGCCATGTCGGTGTCGCTCCGCAGGCCAGACTTGATGCGCTCCAGACGCGCCTGGAAGAGCACTTCCGCGCGCTTGTTCGCCTTCGCCTTGTAGTACCAGTTCACCGCCAGGCCGGCGACAGCCACGACGATGCCAACTACCACCGTGAACTCGCTGGACAAGAGCCATCCGAGAACAGACGCGCCAGCGCCGGCATAGGTGGATTTCGATGCGACTGCGGAGGCCGCAACTTCGAGGGCTTCTTTTTCCATCACTCGACCTCCAAGGCGGCCGGTGCAAACAGGCTGACCAGGTCGGCACCGGTGGGCCATGCTGCCTCGAGGTCGTAGGCATCGAGCCCCGAATCAGGCAGCGCGTCGATCGCTTCGTGATGCGCGCGCTCAGCGGTGTAGCAGGCCTGCTTGTGCAGGCCGATGGCCGCCCCGATCCGCGTCAGGGTCGGGATCGTGACCGTGAGCCAGCCGCTTGCCGCCTTGAAGTCCACTTCGGTGACCCCGGCGATGCCAGCGAGCGAGATTGCGTTGGCGACTGCGTTCTGATCCTCGCGCGTGGTGTCGAGTCGCGTGCCGTTCGGCAGCTCGATGCCGCCCGTCTCCACGGCATAGCGCTTCGCCGTCGCCGCGACCTTGAGCGCCGCTCGTTTGTCGATGGCCGTGGGCACCGAGGCCGGGCGCAAGATGGGAAGACCTTCGCCATCGGCGACCACGTCGCAGCCGATCAACGACTCGTACATCTGGCGGCTGATTTCCTTCGCGTCCTCCGGGAGCGTTGCGCTGTTCGCCGCATCCGAATAGAAGCCGCCGGTCGTCGCGCTGAAGAAGAATTTCGGCGCGGGCCGGAGGATGGGCAGTCCATCGGCATCGGGCACGACATCGCGGCCGGCCAGCGCTTGATATACCTCGTCGCTGACCTCCTTGGCGTCATCGGGAATCGAGTCCCCGTGCACCACGTCGATGTAGAAGCATCCCGTGCTCGCGCAATAGAAGAACTTCGACGGCGGGCGCAGGATCGGCATACCGTCGGCGTCCCCGATCACCGCCTTACCCGCGAGGGCTTGATAGACCGCGTTCGAAACTTCCTTCGAATCGGGAGGGATCGAGGTGCCGTGCACCGAATCGAAATACCAGCCGCCAGTCGTCGCGCTGAAGAAGATTTTCATGATCAGTACCCCACCGCGAGCCAAGAAACGAAGGTGTTTTGCTGCGTGCCGCTGAAGTCCCAGCACTGCAGGAAGAACGACGTGCCGCTCAGGCTCTGGTAGGTCGCAGCCCGAGGCCCTGCGACCTGCGGCGTGAGCCACACGCCTTTCGGACCGATTGGCCACGCCAGCGGGAAAGTGACTGCAACGCCGGCGGCACCGGAATTCGCGCCGCCCCACTGGACGATGAAACCGCCCAGCCAGGTCGGGAACTTGATGTAGCCGTTCGCCCCAGTGCTCGCGACGAATCCGAACTTGGCCCAGGCGGTCGTCGCGAGCCGCGTGCTGTTGTCCGTGTCGGCCTGCGTGGGCGCGGTCGGCGTGCCACTGAAGGCCGGACTCACGATCGGCGCCGCCCCCAGCGCGGTGCGCGCGTCGGAAGCGTTGCCAGTGAGGCCGAGCAGGCCCACCAGGTAGTCGTATAGCCGGCTGAAGCCCAGGCGGGCTACAGCATTGCTCGGGTTGGGGAAGGGAGCCGAGATCTCGGCCTTTGCGGGAGGTGCAGCCATTGCGAGCCTTTCAGAAATAAAAAAGGCCCGCCGAAGCGAGCCTTTGAGGGGAAACGTGTTGAAGGGCTAGTAGCCCTTGAGGGTGATGTCGGCTGTGGCGCCTGCGACGGCGGTGCCGGCCGCGTTGAGTGCAAAAATCTTCGGGCTCAGCGGCAGCGTCTTGTCGGTGTGGAGACCGCGCGCGCCGCTTGCGTTAACTTGCAGTTGACCAATCACCGTCTTGATCGAGGTGAAGGGTTTCGTATAGGGGATGACTGTCCCTGCCGCTGCAATCGCGAGATTGGCAATCGTCTCTTCCATGTCGGGCGCATCGATGGTCAGCACCAGCGACTGCAGCACGCCGCGATCTATGCCAGCGCCGATGGTCACGCGGAACTGGTATGCATCGTTCTTCGCAACGAGCTGACCAGGCCACGGCTGCCACGCGCCCGCCGGTCCGTAGCGCGGGTCTGCGTCGGGGCCGTAGAACGACTCAGCATCCGGGCCATAGAACGAGCCAGGACCGGCGAGCCGGTAGTCGATGCGCAAGTCAACGCCCTGCGATTGCGCGACCAGCGTCATGATCGATCCGGCGAGTGCTGAATTCACCGAGATCGCTGGTGTGACATAGACCATTTGCCCGTAGGCGCTGGGGTCGTAGAAAGATTCCGTGTCCCCCGTGTAGAAGCTCTGGTCATCGGTGCCGTAGAACGAATCCAATGCATTTGCGGAAGGGTCGCCAAAGACGATCGCCCAGCCGCTCGATTCGGCAGGGTCATAGGGCCAGCCGAGCGCGTTGAAGTCCCACGTCTCCAGAACGTTGGCGACGGGCGGGTCGCCCAGGTTCATCACGACGACCGCGGCCTCGAGCGACTGGTTTCCGCTCGTGTCCTCCGCCTTGCCCATGATGGTGACCACACCGCCAGGGCGGGTCTCAGGTTCCCACGGGCTCGCCAGAATCAAACCTTCGTTGTGCAGCGGCGCAGCGCTGTTCCAGTCGGTGTTATTGCCGTAGTGGAACCGGAAGACGAAGCCGGCCAGGTCCGGCACACGTCGCGGCATGTTCCAAGAAAGTACGGCGCCCGAGATGTTGAAGTTTTCGATGCTCGGCGGCGGCTCGGTCTTGCCGACCACTCGATGCACCCGCTGCGGACTCCAGTCGCTGACGGCCAGGCTGTTGCGACTGCGCGCGCGCACCAGAATCTGCGCGAGGTCATCGAGTCCCAGAATGCGCGCCTCGGTTGCATCGCCGGGCACCGTGACGGTGACCCAATCTCCATTTGGCAGAACGAGGTACTGAACTTCAATCGAGCCGCCGTTGACGATCGATGCGCTGGACAAAGCTGGCCACGTCACGCGCACGCTGTTCACGATGGTGCCGTCGGTCTGCACGATCAGCTCGCCCTCGCTGCTCTGCACATCGGAGATAGTCGGCGGCGAGATTTCCCAAGGCTTGGGAAGGCCGCTGTTGCTGGCGTAGCCACTTGGCAAGAAGCCGGCGCCGTACTGGAAGATCGCGGCGGTCGTTTCCTTGAGCGTCAGTTCGACGTAGCAGCCGGTTGGAGCCGGATGGAAGGTCCGGGCAAGGATGCGGAACTCCTTGGCGAACCAGCCGTACTTCGGATACGTGAGCGTGACCCCGTCGAAGATCTCGAGCGGGTAGGCCTTCATCTTGAAGGGCAGCGTGACCGTCAATGGATCGCGGCCATCGCGCAGCATGATCCCAGCGATGTGCGTAGCCTGGCCAGCGTTGAAGACCGAAGCGAGCGGCAGGTCCTGAGGCAACTCGGCACCGTCGTCGGAGATGTACGCTTCCGCGCGGTAGGGCGCAATCGCCACCTCTACGTAGCCTTGGGCCTCGTCCCAGATCCGCGGCGCCACGATGTTGATCTTGTCGACCCGCGGCTTGTGCGGGCTCAACGTGATCGGCACCTGGGTGACGCTGCCGTCCTTCTCCCGCTGCTCGATGGCGAGGTCGGCTTCGGTCAAGGCCATGACGGGTGCCTGATAGACGCCAGCGCGCACGCTGAACTCACCGCCGCTGTAGGCCCATTCGCCGCCCATGGCCTGCGTCAGGTCGTCGAGCACATCCTTCGGCGGCGTGCCATAGAGAAACACGCCATTCGCGCGGAACATCGGCGTGACGGGGGCACCCGTCCAGTAGCTGATTGCCGTGTCGTTTGCGTTCGCTGCCGCGATGATGTCGGCCTCTTCCGAGGCCGAGATTGACGTGCGCTTGCCGAAATGCGGATGCAGAAGGACATAGCGCGCCATCAGCGCGGGGTTCTCACTGAAGGAGGTGATGCCGTTGCGCGGGTCGTAGAGCTTGGCGCCGCGGATCTGCGCGGTGATGTTCGGCAAGCCGCCCGGGAAAGAGCTTTCCTCGTAAACGAACTCGCACAGCATGTAGGCAACGCCGCGAACGCGGTGGGCCGCAGTCCAAGTGCCGGGAAGGTACGACTGCAGGCGCGTATCCGCGGCCTGATCGGGCGAGCCGAGATGCCAAAACACGCGAGCCGTGGAGATGAATTCAACCCACTGATACGTGAGCGTGTAGGCCTGCTGACCGTCCGCGCCTGTGATCGTCAGCACGTTGCCCGCGATCGTGTACGGCAGGGACTCTTGACCTGGGGTGATGTTCGGGAATGGAAGGTTTGTCGCCGGCGTCACAAAAATGGAGCCCGCCACCGGCGTGTGATCCAGCGTTCGGGTCGGATTCGCGCTCGTGTCCATCACGCTGCGCGTGTAGGTCCGTCCCCATGGCGCCGTGACGACGTTACCGTCGACATCGAGGTCGATGGGCGTGTCGTTGAAATACACCCGCTCGACACCGTCAATCTCGTGGCCGGCCAAGGTCGTGAGCGTCAAGAACACTGCGTTATGAGGCGCCACCGCGGTCTGGAAAAAGACCGTACCGCCCTTGCGCACGCGGCCAAGCACGAGCTCGCGCGGCCCAATGGTGTTCTGCGTGTTGACCAGGCGATCGACGATGGCGCTCTCGGTCTGGGCGCGCGCCATGCGCTCGGCCTTGCGCTTCTGGCTACTCGACAGCGCGATGGTGCCGAGGATCGAGACTGCGTACACGACGACCGTGACTGCGGTGCTGACGGCCGCTCCCGTTGCCCATCCGATGACACCGATGATTGCTTGCGGCATCAGATCTTCCAGGCTGCCAAGGCAGCGTTCATTCCCAGCGCAACGATGCCGCCGGACATGCCCGGTGCGATTGCGTTGGTTCCATTGCAAACGGCCAGCATCTCCCGGCCCGCATTCATCACCAGCACCACGTCGCCGACAGCGGCCAGAAGCGGCGAGACCGACGCACCCAGCAGTGACGTAGCGAGCGCGTGCAGGCCGCCGCCCTCCTCCACCATGCGCAGCGCACCGAACTCGGTTGCGTAGGATTCGATACCGGCCATCGGGTTGCGGCCCGTGAGCGCTTCGACGGCGCCGGCCGCGAATGTGCAGCAGTCGTTCGAGCCCCAGTCAAAGGGCCGGTCCGAGCGCTCCTGCACGAATGCGGAGAGTTGCAACTGCCAGTCAGCGCGCCTCATGCCCTGCTGCTCGCGATCAGCCATTGCTTGGCGGGCCAGATCACACGCTGGCCGACTTGGGAATTGACGAACTCGAAGCCGCGGTCGCCGGGGTACAGGGACTTCTGATCTGCGTCGCTATAGGTCAGGGTGGAGCCGCGCAGAAGGTCAACTTCGGAGCTCTCTGCTGATACGGCGATCGTGCAGGTCTCGCCGTCCTCCCGAATGCTCATCGTGTCCAGGCGGCCGGTCCAATCGATGGGCGCGTCCAGCACCCCCATGTTGGCGTCGAGAATCGCAGTGCGGATAGTGACCGGCGTGCCTTGCACGACACCCGCGTCATCGAGGGCAAGCGCGATCGCTTCCGAAGAGACGCCGGCCATCTCGAAGTTCAGGCCCTTGACCTCGCCCGCCGAGTCGGTAATGGGGCTGATCGAGCCAAGGCCCGCGGCGCCGCGGTAGGTCACGCCGCCGAAGTCGATGGGACGATTTGCCGAGCAAAGCGCGATCGCACTGCCCGGGAAAGCCATGTACACGAGCGATGCGACGTGAAGCACCGGCCCGTTGAGCGCTGCGATGGTGTCCGGTGAAAGCGCCCTCACAGGATGGCCTCTACGAAGTCGAAGGACACCTCGGGCGAGTAGCCGGGGACATACGACACCGCCGACTTCGAGATCAGGCGGAAGGGCGCGGTGGGGCGGTCCCACGTCACGGACTGGTCGACGACAGTCGCGCGGCGTAGGCGGTTCACGATGGGAACGCCGATGCGCCCCAAGCCATCAGCCACGCAGTCGCTCGCCACCTGCAGGAGCATTCCGTTAACGCCGATCAGGTCGCCCGCGAGCAGCGTCTGTCCCGCCGCGCCGCCCTTTAGGTACACGGCATCCGCACCGGGGCCGGTTGCCAAGAAGATCGAGAGAACGCCGCTGTACGTGCCTTGTGGCTGCGGGCGCTGCAAGTGGTACAGGTAGACGACATTCGTCAGGCCGCGCATCGACGCAACAAATGCCTCGACCGCCGCCGCTTCGGCCGCGCTGCGGGGCGAGATCGTTGCACTTGCATTCCAGCGGTCGTTCATCATGTCGACGACCAGATCGCTGCCGCCGCCCGGCGACGCGAAGCCGCGCTGGTTCGTGGCCTGATCCATAGAGAAGCTCGCCGGGTCCTCCAGGAAATCCGGAAACGCGATCGTGCTCATCGCGACTGGCCCCCGTAGCGCTCGCGGCGCCCGTAGCCCGCCACGACGCGGTTTTCCATCTTCGCCAGTTCGTCGCGCACCATGCTGCCGCTGGCCACGTCGCCGACCGTCATGTAATAGACGTTCGTGACCTTGCCGCCGAGTTCGTGGTTCGGCGTGATGTTGCCGATGACGCCAGGCTTGAAAAGCTCGGGGCCGTTCTCGCCGACCATGTACGTTTCGCCGCCGAACACGGTCCCGCCGGCCGCACGGCCCGGGCCGGAGAAGCCCTGCATCATTCCGTCGAGAGCCTGCATGTCGCTGGCGGTGTATCCGCCACCGAAGGAGGTACCGGTCAGGAGCTGGCCGATGCTGCCCAGGATGCCGCCGAACGATCCTTTGCCCTTGCCGCCTTCGACCAAGTCACCGAACATCGCGCGCGAGAGGTCGGCAGCGATGGCCTCCGAGACCATGCGCTTGAGCATCTTCCCGAAGTTGTCGCCGATGTCCTTGAAGTTGCCGTCGAGGGCATCGTTGAGACCCTGCCCGAGCGAGTCCTGAATGTTCCCAGCGGCCCGCTTGGAAAACTCGTCGCCTTGCGCAGCCAGCTTCTTCTGCGCTTCCGTGAGCTCTTCGCCTTCCTTGGTCAGTGCGCGCACATAGGTCTGCGTTGAGATGACGCCCTGCTCGCGAAGGCCATTCAGGTGCTCGACCGCGGAGTTGTAGGCCTCGAGCGGCGTCAGCGTCGCTTCGTAGAGCTTCTTCCCTTCGTCCATCAGCGCAATGGTGCGGCGCTGGTTTTCTTCGCGGTCGCGCGCGGCTTCCTTCTCGGCAGCCGTGCGCTCCTTCGTGATGTCGATCTCGGCTGCGAGCTGGAGAATCCTCTGCTTCTGCGCCTCGGTGACCTCGCCACCCTGCGCCCGGATGCGCTGGATCTCGGCCAGGGCGACTTCGACCTCGCTCAGTTCTTTAACCTTCTCGCGCTGCTTGTCGAGGCTTTCGATATACCGCTTGGCCGCCGCTTCATCGTCCTTCGCCTTCTTCTCGGCTCCGCCGCCGCCCGTGGCCACGACCGGCGGCTTTTCCTTCGCGTCCTTGATGTCAGGCGTCCATCCGCGGTCCTCCCGCTTCTTCGCACCAGAGCCAAAGGGATCATCCTTGTCGGCCAGTCTCTTGAGTTCAGTTGCCGCGGCATCAGCGATGGCGACCTGTTCCTTGATCTTCTGGTTGTAAGTCTCCAGACGACGGCGAGCCATTTCGTTGCCGGGTTCCCGCTGCAGCTGCAGCTCGGGGCCGTTGCGAAGTCCCTCAAGTCGTTTTTGCTCAGCCACCGCCGCGTTGGCACGCTTCTGTACGGCCCCGACTTCGTCGACACCCAAAGTGCGCGCAGTTGCGCCGCCGATGGTGATCAAGATGGCTTGAAGAAGTCCCGCCTCCTTGCGGGCCTCGAGCATTTGGCCGGAGATGCTCACCAGCGATTTGAGAAATGGCCCACCAAAGGCGATAGCGGCCGCTTCCGACGAAAGCTTGAGTTTCGTCAGGTTGTCGTTGAAGTCGGCGGCGTCCTTCGCGAGCGAACCGCCGTAGATGGCACCCAGCTTTTCGGCTTCGATGCGGAGCTTCTCGATGCCCTCGCGGCCTTGATTCAGGAACGGAATCATCTCGGCGCCGCTCTTGCCGAACACGCGCTGCGCGAGCGCTGCCTTCTCGGCGCCATCCTCGTAGCCGGAGAAACGGTCGGCCAAGTCGCCGAGCACCTCTTCATTGGTGCGCAGCGTGCCGTCCGCGTTCTGGACTTCGACCTTTAGCGTCTTGAACGTGGCGGCCGCTTCTTTGTTGCCGCCGGCGGCCTCGGCCATCAGCTTACTCAGACGGCCGACGCCACCGGCGAGCGCCTCGAAAGGCGTGCCAACGGACTCGCCGGCGAAACGCAGTTCGCTCAGCTTCTCGACGCTGATGCCGGTCTTCTCCTGCAGGTCATCGAGCCGGTCGAGCATGTCGATCGACCCCTTGACCTGCAGCGCGGCAACAGCGCCGGTCGCCGCCACGCCGACAGTGGCCAAGCCCGTCCTCGTGGCTTCTGCCTTGGACCTCAGCCCTTCGAGCGAGCGGCTCGCGCTGGCGAACGCCGCTTGAGTGCGGTCGGCAGCGGAGATGACGATTTCGGTTTTGGTGGTCACGTCAGGCACCCCTGCGCCGCCGGCGCGCGTTCTGAGCCCTGACCTGCTCCACCACACTTACACGGCGCACTGGCGGCTCCACGGGCGGGTTCCACGGGTCTGGGTTCATGAAGTGCAGCGCCGACCAGGGCTTCCCGTCGCGGCGCGTGCTCGCGCCCTGCAGCGCTGCGGCCAACGTTTTGGCGTGGCGCAGCCGAGTCGCATCGGGCCCCAGTCCCTCCTTCTCGTAGACCACTTGCCATTGACCAAACTCCTGCGCGCTCATGCGTTGCCCAAGTTCCTCGACAGTGCATCCCAGATCCCGCGCCAGAACGAAGGCAAAACGCAGTGCGGGCTGGGCTGTTAGTTTTTTTCTGCGTCCTTGCTGTCCTGGCCGGACAGGCGCAGCGCAACGTGAAAGAGACGGAAGAAGGTGTCGGAATGCGCGGCACCGAACATGTCCCACTCGTGAACGGACATCAGCGGTTTGCCGGCGTCATCGACCACGCACTTGTGCAAGAGCCGGGGAGTCACCATCGACCCGGCACGTGCGCGCGCCTGGTCTTCGGTCTCGCCTTCGATCGGCTCGCGGGCCTTCTGGTTGAGCGCGTCGTTCTCGAGGCGCTCCGACAGCAGCATCCCGCGCACAATCACGTCGCCGCCGAGCTCATCGCACGGCTCGACCTGCTGCGGCAGCGACGGGACCTTGAGGCTCTTCCTGTCCAGCGGCATGCTCAGGCTCCCGGGTAGGCTTGCAGCCAGCCGCGCACGTCGATGCTGACGGGCGTGGTGACCGCGGCACCGGCCGCGCCACCGGGTGCTAGGTTCGTGCTCGGGATGCCCGCGAACAACACCACGGTGCCATCGAGGAAGCGGAAGCGGACTGCCACCACCTTGCGGCCACGCGACGCGGCCTTGAGTGCAAGCAGTGCCGGATCGGCGATGTCCCACAGCGAGCCGAACGCATACGCGAGCGGCGTCTCGTTGCCTGGCAGGTTGTAGTCGCGCTTCGTGTGGATGGTGCGGATCGCGACCTTGTCGGCCTCGCCACCGCTGGGCGTCACGTCGGTGAACGTGGCGGCAGACACACCGAAGGTGATCTTGCTCGCGGTGCCGGAAACGAACGTGCCTGCGAAACCGGAGGTGTCGATGTCTTCCAGGGTGAACGACACACCAGCGGAAATCGCCTTTACGCGCACCACCGCATAATCGAGCTCGCAAAAGCCCTTGATGCGCAGCAGCACGATGTCGCCGACGACGAAGTTGTGGGTCGCGGCGCTCGCCACAGCCGGGTTGGCCTTCGAGATTGCGGTGATGGGGATGGCCGTAGCCGCGGCGGACTGAACATCGACGCCGACTTCGGACCAGATTTGTACTTCGGACATGGATGGCTCCTGTTAACGGGCAAGGTCCGGCGCACCGCGCCGGGTGTAGTAGGTGAAGCGCCAGAGCTGTTCGCGTCCGACCATGGGAACCTCGCCATCGCCGCCGAGAAAGATCCGGCTACCGGCGATGCGCGAGCGGTTGTGCTTCGGGATGGCGAAGGTGGGAACGCCGATCAGTTGCTCGACCTGCAGGCCCAGTGCGCGGCCGCGCTTGGCGGCGTCCTCGGCGTCGGCATCAGCCACCACGCAGGTGATCAGCACGCCGTAGGTGCGTGCCTCCAGGCCGTCGACCGTCTGCGGGTCCACCGTCTCGCCCTCGGGCGCTTCCTGCACCAGCAGGGCCGGCAGTTCGCCGCGCGTGAGACGGTCCGAGCGATCGAGGAACACGTTCAGGCCGGCATCGGTGGCGCCGGCCTTGAGCGCGTCGCGCACGCCTTCGAGGATGGTCTGCGTGATCGGTGCGGCGGCCATCAGACGCGCTCCTGCACTTGCACGTTGAGCCATCCCGAGCTATCAGGCTCCAGGCCGCCGACGACCTTGTAGGCCGTCCCGTTGATGACGATCTCTTTGCCGTAGGCCAGGCTCGGCGTGTACTTCTGCTCGAAGCTCGCCAGCAGGCCGGCGCTTTCCGCGTCGTCCAGCGGGTTGACGGGCGTGGCGTCGAAGATCACACCGAACGGCTCGCTGCCCCCAAAGGTCGCCGACGCATTCGCGAGCCGGCGGGTGCAGGCTGCGTTCACGCGTTGCTCCAGGGCTGCGAACGGATCGACCATGTCAGCTCGGGCGATCAGGCGTTGAGGTGCAGCCAGACGGTGGTGACACCGTTGCCCGCGGCCTTGGCGGCGTAGCCGGAGAGCACGTTGCCGCTGGCGGTCGTGGTCAGGCGGGTGTTGGCCGCATCCCAGTACAGCAGCGCGCCCTGGGCCGGGGTGTCGGTGCCGAGCTTGGCCAGCTCGACCACGCCCTTGACGCGAATCGCGCCAGTGCCGCCGGCCGGGATGTCAGCGATGACGATGCCGACGCGGACACCGAACACGACCACGGCACCGGACGACACTGCGCCTACGGTCGTGTAGTCGAGGACGTTGCCTTCTTGAACAAAATTTTTCATGACGGTTCCTTGAGGGAGGGAGTGGCTTGCGGGCCGGCAGGGCGTTGCCGCCCCGCCCTGCCCTCATCGATCACGCGCCGGGGTTCTTGGCCAGGGTGCGGAAGTCGAGCGGCGAGACGCCGGCATCGATGCGGACCTTGAACTCCGTGCCGTCGACGTTCCAGCCGTTCTTCTGCTCGAGATACGGCGTCTGGTTGCCGTCGAGGTAGTTCACCTCGATGGTGTCGGCCGTGTTCGGGTTGGCGGCGCCGTACCAGGCGGTTGCCGAGGCCGCGTCGAGGCGGGCATCGGAGACCACCTCGAAGGTGTCGCGCACGCTGTTGGGCGTGGTGTTGTTGCGCGTGGCGGCGCCGACCTCGAACTCGCTCGCGCGGACCACGTTGGCGGTGCCCTTGAGTGCGCGCGGAACGATCAGGTACTGCAGGCCGATGTTCAGTGGCGATGCGCCTTGCTTCTGCAGCGCCATCGCGGCTTGCATCGCGTCGACGCTTGCCGTGGTGATCGCGGCGGCGGGCAGCAGGTTGCCATGCGTGGCATGGAACAGCGCCACGCCGTCGGGCATGTTCGGGTTCGCGGTCAGGATCGCGTAGACCAGATCGCCGATCGTGCGGATCGCGGCGCGTCCCATGAGGCGCGGCACGCGGGTGAACGCATCGAGGTCGTCGTTGATGATGGCCTGACGGGTGATGCTGAACAGTTCGCCGTAGGTCGCCAGCACGACGCTCGCACCGCGCTCGGTCAGCGTTGCGTACTTGTACTCGGCGCCCTCGTTCACCTTGCGCAGGCTCGGGAACGAGTTGAGGTCGACACGCTGGCCCACCTTGAAGTCCGACAGCGTGCCGGGACGGGTCCACAGCTGGAAGGTTTCTTCGGCTTCCTGGTAGCCCTTCAGCAGCGACTTGCTGGCGACGTTCGCGAGCAGGCTCGGAAAATCGCTGGTGCTGTGCGTGAAGGCCGCGCCGATGAAGGACATCTTGTCCATGCCTTCGGAGCGCAGGCCGGCGCGGGCGAGGCTTTCGCGGGCCAGTTCGGCGAGCGTGTAGCCGCGGAACGGGTTGGCGCCTTCGATCTTCTCGTAGCCAGCACGTGCGAGTAGCGCCTGCGTGGTGGCCGTGCGTCGCTTGTCTTTTTCGTCCTCGACCGTCACGGCGTGCGTCCCGGCGGTCGGGGTGGCACCAGCGGCGAGATGGGCGAGCAAGCGGCTGCCGGCGGCTTCGACGGTCACGGCGTGAGCGTCTTCGCACTGGCGCTGCAGTTCGGCGACGCCAGGCTGCGCAGCGAACGGCGCGAAGCTCGCGCGGATTGCATTGCGGCGTGCGGTGTCCGCGGCCAGGATGGCGGCTTGATCGACTGCGGGAGCAGCCGCTGCAGCAGCAGGCGCGGCGGCGGTTCCGCCACCGCCCGCAGCGGCACCAGCGGCGCCAATGGCCGTCAGCAGCACATGGGTACGGAAATTTTTCATGGGATCCTCATCGGCGGAAGGTGCGGCCGCAGCCGCTGGAGTGCCTGCCGACTGCAGGGACGCAGGCAGCGAGCGGTAACGGGAAAGGGGAAGGTCTCGCGCCAAGGCGGAAACCGGCATGGCATCGGTGATGCCGTCGATCAGCTTGGCTTCGAGCGCTTCGGCGGCGGTGTAGAAGTGGTCCTTGCCATCCATCAGCAGCGCCAGCATTGCGGGCTGATCGCCGGTCTTGGTGGCGTAGCTGGTGGACATGGCCGCGGCCCAGGTGTCCAGCTGGTCGGCCATCTCGCGAAGCTCCACGCTGTTGCCTGCGACATAGGACCACGGAGCGTGAATCATGAGCACGGCGTTCTCGGCCATGTGGACCGTGTCGCCGCCCAATGCGATCAAGCTGGCGATGGACAGCGCCATGCTGTCAACCTCGGTCGTGATGTGGGCCTTGTGTCGGCGCATCGCGTTGAAGATGGCCAAGCCATCGGGCACGCTGCCGCCAATGCTGGCGATGCGCACCGTGATCTGTTCCACGTCGAGCTCGGCGAGCTCGCGCACGAACGATGCAGCGCTGACCGTTTCCTCCCACCAGCTTTCGCCGATGTCACCATAGATCAGGATCTCAGCCGAAGACGCCGCACCCAACGCAGCCGCGGC
>Ga0182008_10001474_pt1 | contig 15738 bp, 13 predicted proteins | sample Sormic07211129_1_FD_120482 | JGI IMG/M metagenome (GOLD analysis project Ga0182008, IMG submission 120482) | Rhizosphere microbial communities from Sorghum bicolor, Mead, Nebraska, USA - 072115-129_1 metaG | ecosystem: Host-associated > Plants > Roots > Rhizosphere | place: USA: Nebraska...
CAAGACGATGCCCGCCTCCTGCGCAATCATGACGCCGAGAAACTGAGCCAGGCTTCCGGTGGAGCCCATGCCGTAGAACGATTCGGTCGGATGGTCCCTTGCCCAGGCCACGAAGCCGGCCACCGAGGTCGCGGGATGGTCCTGCGAAACCGCAAGCGCCAAGGGGTATGCCGCGATCTGCGAGACCGGCGCGAAGTCGTGCACCGCGTCGTAGTGGACATCCTTGAAGATCAGCGGCGCCAGGACCGGCACGACGAAGGGAAAGAGCGCCATGGTCTTGCCGTCGGGCGGCGCGTTCTTCAGCACCATGGCGCCGATGCGGCCGCTCGCGCCCGGCTTTTCCTCGACATAGATGTGGGCGCCATAGTCGGCGTTCGCACGTTCCGCCAAGTAGAGCGCCAGCGCCGTGGCGGAACCGCCTTCGAAGGGCACCAGGAACCTGATCGGGCCGCCGTCGTCGGCCCGCGAAACGGCAGCCAGGCAGACGCCCGTTGCAAGAGTGAGGATCCTCAGGATCTTGGCCAGCCGCATGGCCGCTCCTTCGAAAATGCGCTTGCCCGATGGCCGAACCCGAACCCGCCGGCAGCGACTTCCGATCCGTCCGCCAGGGGCGGAGTATGACACTCGCGACGCCCGAGCGAGACCGGAGGTCCTGGAACCCCAGCCTGGCAGTGGCGGCACCGACCAAGCACGTACGTGGCTGGAAAGACCCCGCCAGGGGCGATTCAGCGATTCAATCCATCCGGTGCAGGGCGCACTTTCCGCTGGAGGTGGTGTCATGTCATTCATCGAATTCGTGCATCGGGCCATCGACCTCCTTCCCGTGCTCGCGAGGTTCGCGATCATGATGGCGCTGATCCTCGCCATTCCGCGGATCGCGCGCGCCCTTCGTATTCCGGTGGTGGTGGGCTTGCTGCTGAGCGGCGTGCTGCTCGGGCCGCACATGCTCGATGTCTTCCCACGAGACCACCCCGTCGCCGAATTCTTCTCCAACCTCGGGATGTTGCTGCTGATGTTCTTCGCCGGCTGGGAGATCGACCTGGACCTGTTCCGCCAGAAGATCTTCCGCTCGCTCGTGTTCGGCCTCGCCACGACCGCCATTCCGCTGGTCTTCGGCACGCTGGCGGCGCGGTGGCTCGGCTATCCCGTGCTGCCGGCGATCGTCGTCGGCTCGCTCCTCGCCTCGCACACGCTCCTGGCCCTGCCGATCGTCACCGCGCTGGGTGTCCAGCGCCAGGAAGCCATCGTTGTGGCCATCGGCGCCACCATGATGTCGGACACGCTGTCGCTGCTCGTGTTCGCCGTCTGCGTGCCGATGTACGTCAGCGGCTTCTCGGCCTCCGCCCTCGTCATCCAGGTCGCCGAGATCGTGGCGTTCGTCGTCTTCGTGCTGGCCGGGCTGAGTCGCGCGGCCGGCTACGTCCTGCACAAGGTGGAGAACGACGAAGAGACCTATTTCGTGCTGATGCTCGGCATTCTCGCGGTGACGGCGCTGCTCGCGCAGTACATCAACCTGCCCGGCATCGTCGGCACGTTCATGGCGGGTCTGGCGGTCAACGCGGCCGTGAAGGACAAGCCGGCCAAGAGCAAGCTGGAATTCATGGGCACGACGCTGTTCATCCCGATCTTCTTCGTCGTCACCGGCTTCCTGATCGATCCGCTGGCGTTGGCCCGCAGCCTGTCGGAGGACGCGCTGCTCGCGGGCGGCATCATCGCCGCCCTGCTGCTGGGCAAGTGGATCGCGGCGCAGTCCTGCGGCCGCGCCTTCGGCTACGCGCCGGCCGCCCGCAGGACGATGTGGGCATTGACCCTGCCCCAGGTTGCCGCGACGCTCGCGGCCGCCCTGGTGGCGACCAAGACATTCAACGCCGCCGGCCAACCATTGCTCGACACCCGGATGTTCAACGGCGTCCTGATCATGGTGCTGGTCACGTCCATCCTCGGGCCGCTGCTGGTGCAGCGATTCGCCCCGGCGATGGCCGGCAGCGCAACCCGCGTCCGGGCGGTGCGCGGCTCGGCCGGATGAGGACGATCGGCGGCGCACACCCGTGCCACGTACGTGGCGCTACGTGGCCGCAGGACTGGATTTGTCCGGCCGCCGTGCGCACAATGCCTCCTCGCAGCGCGCAACCATGCGAAACGGATCTCCATGCAAGACCCTTCCTCAGCCACGCCGACCCACTCGACCCGGGGCGCGGCCGCGCTGGCGCAGAAGTCCTCCAGCGAGCTGGCGCTGTTCAACACCGAACTGGCGATCGATCGCACCCTGATGGCCGCGGACCGCTCGTTGATGGCATGGGTGAGGACCGCGCTGTCCATGATCAGCTTCGGCTTCACGATCTACAAGGTTCTCGAGAGCATCCGTGAACAGAGCGCGGCCTTGCCGCCCAGCCACGTGCCGCGCGACATGGGGCTGTTCCTCACCGGCCTCGGAACGGTGGCGATGCTGATGGGCGTGGTCGAGTACTGGTACCGGATCAGGAAGCTTCGCGAAGCCAAGAGCTTCCGCATCTTCCAGCCCTCTTTCGTCATGGCGCTGATCATGGCGGTCACGGGCCTGTGCGCTTTCATGGGCATCAGCTTCAGGGTGCTTTGAGGCGGAGGACTCATGGTCGATCTTCCGATGGATTTCCTCACCCGCACCTGGGCCGACATCACGAGCGGCCGGCACGCGCCGCTGGCATTCCGCTTCATCCTGCAGCCGGCGGTGGCGGCCTTCCTGGCGTACCGGGCCGGCAGGCGGGATGCACTGGACGGACGCCCGCTCTACTTCATGGCACTGGTACGCGACCGCACGCAGCGCAGAGCCTTGATCCGCGAGGGCTGGGGACATGTCAGCAAGGTGTTCATCGTGGCGGTCGTGATGGACGCGATCTACCAGTTCGTCGCGATGCGCTGGGTCTATCCGGGCGAGGCGCTGATGGTGGCTCTCGTGCTCGCGGTGGTTCCCTACCTGCTGTTTCGCAGCCTGGTGAACTGGATGCTGCGCCGCACCCGGTCCCGATGACCAGGGCGCCCTACCCGCCCGGCCGCTCGAGGCTGAGACGTATCAACTCGGTCATCGAACTCACGCCCAGCTTCTCGAGCAGCCTGCTGCGATGCTGTTCGACGGTCCGGTGGCTGATGTCCAGCTCCTTGGCGATGAGCTTGCTCGGCAATCCCTTCAGCGCGAGCTGCATCACCTCGCGTTCACGGTCGGTCAGGGCCTCGATCCGCTTGTCGAGGTCGTTGTGCCCATCGTCCACGGGCGTGCGAAGCTTCGCATCCCGGCGCAAGGCCTCGTCGATCGCATCGAGCAGCTGCTGCTCGCGGTACGGCTTCTGCACGAAGTCCACGGCGCCATCCTTGACCGCCTTGACGGCCATCGCGATGTCGCCGTGACCGCTGATGAACACGATGGGAATGCGGGCACCGATCGCCGCCAGCCGTTCCTGCAGCGCCAAGCCGCTCATGCGCGCCATGCGCACGTCCAGCACCAGGCAGCCGGGACGTGCGGCGTCGAACACCTCGAGGAAGGCAAGGGCCGAGCTGAAGGTCTCGGTGGCGAGGCCGACCGAGCTCACCAGTTCCCGCACGGAGTCGCGATAGGCCTCGTCGTCATCGATGATGAATACGGTGGGGTCCGGCATCTCGACAGTCTAGCGAATCGGCCGCGTCGTGTTGCCGCATCAGGCCGTCACTGCGTCAGGGGCCTGGAGCCGTCCGCAGGCAGGACGATCGTCGAGTCGCCGTCCGGCGAAGTCACCGTGTCGGAGTCGCTCAAGGGCGGCGGCGCGCCTTGCGGAACGACCACGACGGCGCGACCGCCGGGCGACGTGACATCGTCCAGGGGCGGCAGTCCGCGTTGGGCCCGGTCCCACGTCATGCCCGCATCGCGCACGCAGGCATCGCGTTGCGGGCGCGGCAGATGTCCGTCATTGCAGTACGCGAGCGTGCGCTCGTAGCGCGCCCGGGCCGCGTCGAGGCCGGACGATTGCGCGATCGCGGCAGCGCACGCCGCAAGGGCGACGCAAGAGATCGCCGCATGCATGGGGCTGGGGGTCATGGTGCTGCTCCTCGGTGGGGTGACGGGAGATCCGGCGTGAGGCGAGTCGGGCGAACTGGTCTGAATTGTCCGGCAGGCAGTACCCTTTGACCAGCCCGGGCCCGACGCCCGAGGCCCGCTTGACCTTGTAGTGGGTATAGGGTGTGAAATACCCTCGAAAGCGACAACGAGATGGCCCAACACCACCACCACCCCCACGCGCCGGCGGCCGCAGCGGATGCCTGCTGCGCCGCCCCGCCACTCAGCGCGCCCGACCCCACGCGGGTCGAACCCGGCGACGCGCCGAACACCTTCCGCATCGCCACCATGGACTGCACGGTCGAAGAGTCCGAGATTCGCCGGCTGGTGGAGCCGATCGCCGGTATTCGGGGGCTGCATTTCCGCCTCGGCCAGCGGACGCTGCGCATCGACGGCACCGACGCCGCGGTGCCGCTCGCGCTGGCGGCCATTCGCAAGGCCGGCTTCGTGCCCGAACCGCTGGATGTCGGGGCCCAGACCGCGCCATCGCCCGATGGCGCCCTGCACGCGCACGGCGCGAGCCCCGGCCACCTGCGGCTCGCGGCCGCCCTCGCGCTGGCGGCCGCCGCCGAGGCGATCTCCTTCCTCGCCCCCGACATCCTGGCCTGGAAGGCCGCCGGCATGGCGGTCGCGGCGGCGGCGATCTGGCTGGCCGGCCTCGAGACCTACGCCAAGGGCCTGAGCGCGCTGCGGCACGGCAAGCTCAACATCAACGCCCTGATGTCGGTCGCCGTCACCGGCGCCTTCGTCATCGGCCAATGGCCGGAAGCCGCCATGGTGATGGCCCTGTACGCCATCGCCGAGCTGATCGAGGCGCGGGCGGTCGACCGCGCCCGCAACGCGATCAAGGGCCTGATCGATCTCGCGCCCGCCGACGCCGAGGTGGCGCAGCCCGACGGCAGCTGGCGCCGCGTGCCGGCGACCGGGATCCCCATCGGCGCGATCGCCCGCGTCAAGCCCGGCGAGCGCGTGGTGCTCGACGGCATGGTCACGCGCGGCCACAGCACAATCGACCAGGCGCCCGTCACCGGCGAGAGCATTCCGGCCGACAAGGAGCCGGGCAGCCCGGTCTTCGCCGGCACGATCAACCAGAACGGCGAGCTCGAGTTCCGCGTCACCGCGACGGCCAGCGACTCCACGCTGGCGCGCATCATCCATGCCGTCGAGGAAGCGCAAGGCACGCGGGCCCCGACCCAGCGCTTCGTCGATCGCTTCGCCGCCATCTACACGCCCGCCGTGTTCGCCCTCGCGCTGGCGGTGGCGGTGCTGCCGCCGCTGCTGCTGGGCTGGCCCTGGCTGGCCGCCGTCTACAAGGCGCTGGTGCTGCTGGTGATCGCCTGCCCTTGCGCGCTGGTCATCTCCACCCCCGTCACGGTGGTCAGCGGGCTGGCGGCCGCCGCGCGGCGCGGCATCCTCATCAAGGGCGGCAGCCACCTCGAACACGCCCGCCTGCTGAAGGCCGTGGCACTCGACAAGACCGGCACCCTGACCGAAGGCAAGCCGAGGCTGGTGACCCTCAAGGCCTGGCGCGAGGCCGACGAGCGCCAAACCCGGCAGTGGGCCAAGAGCCTGGCGGCGCGCTCCGACCATCCGGTGTCGGCCGCGATCGCCCTGGGCATCGAAGACGACGCACTGGCGGTGGACGGATTCAAGGCCTTGCTCGGCCGCGGCGTCGAGGGGGTGGTCGAGGGCCGCACGATGGTCCTCGGCAACCATCGCCTGATCAGCGAACGCGGCCAGGCCGACCCGGCGCTCGAAGCCGAACTGGCGGCCCACGAAGCCCAGGGCCGCACCGTCACCCTGCTGGCGGACGAGGGCGGCGTGCTGGCGGTGTTCGCGGTGGCCGACACGATCAAGCCCGGTTCGGTGCGGGCCATCGCCGCGCTGCGGGCCCTCGGCGTCACCCCGGTCATGCTGACCGGAGACAACCAGGCGACCGCCCTCGCGCTCGGGCGCGAGGCCGGCATCGACGATGCCCGCGGCGGCCTGCTGCCGGAAGACAAGCTGGCGGCCATCCGGGGCATGCGCCAGCGCTACGGCCCGACGGCCATGACCGGCGACGGCATCAACGACGCGCCGGCCCTGGCGCAGGCCGACATCGGCTTCGCGATGGGCGGCGCCGGCACCGACACCGCCGTGGAGGCAGCCGACGTCGTGATCATGAACGACGACCTCGGCCGGATCGCCGAGACGATCCGCCTGTCGCGCCGCACGCACGCGGTGCTGTGGCAGAACATCTCGCTCGCGCTCGGCATCAAGGCGGTCTTCTTCGTGCTGGCGGTGTTCGGCAGCGCGACCATGTGGATGGCCGTCTTCGCCGACATGGGCGCGAGCCTGCTGGTGGTGGCCAACGGGCTGCGGCTGCTGCGCGGCGTGCGCCCGCCTCTTCGTTCTCCTTGACACCCTTCAGGATTCGAAAGCAACATCGCCGCCACCGACCATGCCCACGCGCCTCCTCGCCTTCATCGCCTGCGCGTTGTGGCTCATTGGCGCGCAGTCGGCGACGGCAGCGGATGCACCGGTCGCCGCCACGGCGGCCTCCCCGATCGCAACCGCGGACATCACGGCCCGCGCCGACGCCGACGAGCAGTTCGTCCAGGCCGCCATGCGCCGCGCTGCCTCGCCGGAAGAACTGCAGCGCTCGAAAGACGTGCTGGCCCGCCAGTCCGCCGCCGTCGAGGCGTTGTCGACGCTGTCCAGCGGCACCGACCTCGCCGCGCTGCCGGTGCGCCGCCTCGAGAGCCTGCAGAGGCACTGGCAGCTCTATGCCCGCGAGCTCGCCGACGGCCGCGCCCGCCTCTCGCGAACCACCCACGCGCACGCCGAAGACGCCGCCTCGCTGGCCGCCCGCCGCAGCGACTGGCAGGCCACGCGCGCCGCGTCGACCGAATTGGCGCCGGCGCTGCTGCAGCGCATCGACGAGCTGATCGCGCAGATCGAGCAAGCCGAGCGGCGGGTCGCGCAACCCCTGGCCGAACTGCTCGACCTCGGCCGCAAGGCGAGCGTGCTCGCGGCCGAGGTAGAGGCCGGCCAGGCGGCGGTGCAGACCCAGGTCGAGGAACTCGACCGACGCCTGCTGTCGATGGATTCGCCGGCCCTGTGGCAGGGCGCCGCCGCCGGCCGGGCCTCCGAGACGGCCAACGCCAGCCTGCGCAAGAGCCTGGCCATCGAGACCGCCTTCGCGCGCGACCACGACGCCGCGAACGCACCCGTGCTGCGCGTGCTGGTGGCCGTCGGGCTGGTGCTGCTGCCGCTGCTGTTCTGGCTGCGCCATCGCGCCGGGCAGCTGATCGCCCAGGGCCATGCGAGCGCCGCTTCGCTCCAGGCGCTGACCCGCCCCTGGGCCTGCTGGCTGGTGCTGCTGGCGCTCGGTGCGGTGGTGTTCGACTTCCAGGGCCCGGCCATCCGCCAGCAGGCGGCCATGCTGCTGGCGTGGGTGCCCGTGCTCCGCCTGCTGCCCGAGCGGATCCTGCAGGCCGTCGGCCCCTGGGCCTATCTCAGCGCCGTCTTCTACTTCCTGAACGTGCTGGCCTCGCTGCTGCTCGGCAACGAATTCCTGTACCGGAGCATGCTGCTCGCGATGGACCTGGCGATGGCCGGCACCCTGGTCTGGCTGGTCGCGCGGGCGCGCCGCGCCGCCGGGACCGCGGACGCGCCGTCCAGTCCGACCCCGATGATCTACCTGCTGGGCGCCGCCTCGGCGGTGCTCGTGGCGGCCGCGGTCTCCAATCTGCTCGGCAACCTGTCGCTGTCGGCCATGCTGACCAGCGCCGTGCTCGACACCAGCTACCTCGCCCTGGTCATGTATGCCGGGGCCACGGTGCTGGTGGCGCTGTTCAGGGTGTTGTTGGCGCGGCCCGGGCCGGCGCGCCCGGGGGCCCGCAACACCAGCTCGCTGATCGACGCCGGCGCCAGGATCGGCCGCACGCTGATGGCCGTCGCCTGCGTCGTCATCGGGCTGCAGGCCTTTCGCGTCTATCGCCCGCTGTCGGACTTCCTGCTGACGATCCTCTCCTACGGATTCACGATCGGCGTGGTGTCGCTGAGCCTCGGGAACATCGCGGCGTTCGTGGCCGCCGCCTTCCTGGCCTTCTGGCTGGCGCGCACGATCCGCATGCTGCTGGCCGAGGACATCCTGCCTTCGCTCGCGCTCACGCGCGGCGTCGGCAACAGCATCTCGACCCTGACCTACTACACGATCCTGCTGGTCGGCCTGCTGTCGGCGCTGGCCGTGCTGGGCTTCCCGATCGGACAGCTGGCCATCGTGTTCGGTGCCCTCGGCGTCGGTATCGGCTTCGGGCTGCAGGACGTCGTGAAGAACTTCGTCGCCGGCCTGATCCTGATGTTCGAACGGCCGATCCAGCCGGGCGACGTGGTCGACGTCGCGGGCATGTCCGGCACGGTGCGCCAGATCGGCATGCGGGCCACCATCGTGACCACCTTCGAAGGCGCCGACGTGGTGGTGCCCAACGGCATGCTGCTGGCCGACAAGCTGGTCAACTGGACGCTGCGGGGCACCCGTCGGCGCATCGACATCAACGTCAGCACCGGCCCCGACGTGCCCCCGCGCACCACCATCGAGCTGCTGCTTGCGATCGCCCGCAGCGTCGACGGCGTGGCCACGGTGCCGGAACCCGCCGCCCTCATGACCGGCCTGACTGCCGGCGCCCTCGACTTCAACCTGCGCGCCTGGACCACCGACAGCGTCAGCTGGGTGGTGGTGCGCAGCAACCTGGCGGTGGCGGTGCGCGAAGGCCTGGCGGAAGCCGGCATCGAGGTGCCCCGGCCGCAGAGCGACCTGCACCTGCGCGGCCTGTCGGCGGAGTTCGCGCAGGCGCTGGCGGGCAAGGAGCCGTCTTAGGACTGCCGCAGCACGTCGTCGAACAGCGCCAGCAGGTGGCGCGCGAACAGGTCCATGTTCAAGGCCCGTTCGGCTTCGCCGGTCGCGACGGTCCGGGTCGACGTCGCGGCGCCGGCGACCGCGAGGCACACATGGCCGGGCGGGTCGCCGTAGGGGCTGCCCGACGGCCCCGCCGCGCCGCTTTCGGCCAGGCCCCAGGTGGCGCGCAGCTGCTGGCGGACCCGGTTGGCGACCAGTGCGGCATAGGGCTCGGTCTCGCCGCGCAGGCCGGCGACGTCGGCGGGCGTCAGGCCGAGCAGCGCCCGGCCGGCGCGCCGGGTGTAGACCACGGCGCCGCCCAGGAAGAAAGCCGAGGCCCCCGGTATCGCCAGCAGTGCCGCCGAGACCAGCCCGCCGGCCGAGGATTCGGTGACCGCGACCGTCTCGCCGCGCTCCTTCAGGGTGGCGCCGACGCGGGCGGCAAGCATGGAGAGTGGTGGCAGGTCGGACATGCGGCTATCGTAAGGGCGCTTTCCCCTGGCCGCAGAGCCCGCTAGACTCGACCGCCAGCGAGGTCCCCACCATGATCTTCGAGCAAGTTGCAACCGGCGGCTGCCAGTCCTACCTCGTGGGCTGCGACGAGACCCGCGCCGCCGTCCTGATCGATCCCGCGTTGAGCCAGATCGACCACTACGTGGCCCTCGCCGCGCAGAACGGGGTGCGCATCCGCTACCTCATCGACACCCACACCCACGCCGATCATTTCTCGGCCACCAAGGAACTGGCGCGCCAGCTCGACGTGCCGGTCGTGATGCAGCGGGCCAGCCCGGCGCCCTTCGTCGACATGCGGCTCGGCGACGGCGAGATGATCGTCGTCGGCCAGATGCGCCTGCAAGTGCTGCACACGCCCGGCCACACGGCGGACTCGATGTGCATCCAGGTCGGCGACCGGCTCTTCACCGGCGACACCCTGCTGATCGGCGGCACCGGCCGCACCGACCTGCCGAGCGGCGACCCCGAGGCGCTCTACGACAGCCTCTTCAACCGGGTGCTGCATCTCGACCCGGCGCTCAAGGTGTACCCGGCCCACGACTACAAGGGCCGCAGCCATTCGACGATTGGCGAGGAACTGGTGTCGAATCCACGGCTGCAGAAGCGCGAGCGGGCCGCCTTCGTCGAGATGATGCGCAGCCTCAACCTCACGATGCCGACCCACATCACGGAAGCCCTGCGCACCAACATGAGCGGCGGCAAGACCGTGGCCCGGCTGCTGGCCGAAGCCACCTCGTCGGTGCCCTTCATGTCGCTGGTCGAGCTCAAGGGTCGGGTCGAGGCCGCCGAGGACGACCTGATCGTGCTGGACGTGCGCGAACGCGATGCCTTCGAGGCCGGCCACATCCCCGGCGCCCGGCTGCTGCCGCGCGGGCAGCTCGAGCTGCGCGTCAACCAGGAGCTGCCGGACCCGACCCGGCGCATCCTGACCTGCTGCGAGCTGGGCTACATCTCGACCCTGGCGGCGGCGACCCTGCGGGAGATGGGCTTCCTGCACGCGGTGGCGCTGGATGGCGGCATGAAGGCCTGGCGCGAGGCCGGCTATCCGCTGGAGCCTACTGCGAATGCCGGCGCCCCCGGCCATACATCAGCAGCATCGCGATGATCACCGCGCCGTAGATCACCTGGCGCCCCATCTCGGGGATCTGCATCACCGAGAGGATCGACTGCAGCAGCGTGATCAGGATCACGCCCACCACCGTGCCGACATACGAGCCCCGGCCGCCGAGGATGTGGGTCCCGCCCAGCACGACGGCGGCGATCGCGGGCAGCTGGTAGGCGTCTCCCATGGCCTGGTAGGCCTTGGTCGAATAGCCGGTGAGCAGCACGCCGGCCGCCGCCGAGCAGGCGCCGGCGATCGCGAAGCACAGCAAGGTGACCCGCCGGGTGTCCACCCCCGACAGGTAGGCGGCGCGCTCGCTGTTGCCGACGCCGTAGATGGCACGGCCCAGCGTGGTGCGGTGCAACAGGAACAGGGTGCATGCGCCCACCACGATCCAGACCAGCAGCGGATTGGGAATGCCGAGCAGCGAGCGCCCGGTGGCCAGCAGGTGCATGGCCGGCGTGGCGCGGTCCTGCGGCGCGAAGCCCCCGGTCTGGACCACGATCAGGCCCTGGGCCACCGCATTGATGCCGAGCGTGAAGATCATCGACGGCACCCGCAGGTAGGCCACGCCGATGCCGTTGACGATTCCGAACAGGCAGCCGCAGAGAATGCCGAACGGAATCGCGAGCCACTCGCCGGCAGGGCCCCACCAGCCGGCCGCGGCCGCCGACATGACACCGCCGACCGTCACCAGCCAGGGCACCGACAGGTCGATGCCGCCCAGCAGGATGACCAGCATCGCGCCGGTCGCGACGAGACCGAGGAACGAGGCGATCTGCAGTTGCAGCAACAGGTAGTCGGCCGAAAGAAAGTTCCTCGAGTAGAGGCTGCCGACCAGCAGCAGCCCGAGCGTGCAGGCCGCCGCCGCGACGACCGGCAAATGGCGGGAGCGCCGGAGGCGAAGGGCGAGCGCGGTCACGATGGCGGCGTCACTTGAAGAGGTCGAGCCGGTTGTCGACCTTCAGCAGCCGCAGCGCCCCGAGGCTGACCGCGGCCAGCAGGATGACGCCCTGGAACAGCGGCTGCCACAGCGGCTCGAGATCGAACACGAAGAGCAGGTCGCCGATGGTGCGCAGCACCAGCGCGCCGAACACCGAGCCGATGGCGCTGCCCGCGCCGCCGGCGAGCGAGGTGCCGCCGATGACCACGGCGGCGATGGAGTTCAGGGTGTAGACGCCGCCGATCGCCGCCGAGGCCTCGCCGGAATAGGTGACGAAAGTCAGCAGCAGCCCGCCGATCGACGCCAGCAATCCGGCCAGCGTATAGGTCACGAGACGGGTGCGGCCGATGTTGACGCCCGACATGTAGGCCGCCGCTTCGGCCGAGCCGATCGCCAGTGCCGCGCGGCCGACCGCCGACCGCCGAAACGGTACCCAGACCAGCAGGACCACCGCGAGCAGCACCACCAGCATCGCGGGGATGCCGCCCGGCAGCGCGCCGGTGAGCGCGTCGGCCAGGCCGGCATGGACGTCGCCGCCCGGCACCGGCCGCAGGCCCAGCGCGAGGCCGAAATAGACCGCGCCGGTGGCCAGCGTCGTGATGATCGGCTGCAGCCGGCCATAGACGATGATCGCGCCGTTGATCCAGCCGCACAGCGCGCCCGCGGCCAGCACGACGAGCACGCCGGCCGCCGCCTGCAGGGGCGTGCCGACCACCAGGTGCGAGGCGAGGCAGTTCGCCAGCACGAACACCATGCCGACCGACAGGTCGATGCCCGAGGTCAGCACCGGCAAGGTCTGCGCCATCGCGACGATCGCCAGCAGCACGCCCTTGTTGGCGGCGGTGGTGAGCACCGGCACGGTCCAGCCGGTCTGGTGCTTGGCGATGTAGAGCGCGAAGATCAGCACGAACAGGGCGGCGGCGGTCCAGCAGGCGCGCTGCTCGCGCAACCGGAAGCGCCAGTCCTCGCGCATCAGTGCAAGGTCTCCGCCGTGAGATTGAGCGCGCTGGCCACCAGCGCGTGCTCGGTCAGCTCGGCGCCGGCCAGCCAGCGCACGATGCGGCCGTCGAAGAACACGGCGACACGGTCGCAGCAGCCGATCAGCTCGGCATAGTCGGTCGAATACAGCAGCACGGCGGCGCCCTCCTCGGCCAGGCGCCGCAGAAGCACATAGATCTCCTGCTTGGTGCCGACGTCGATGCCGCGCGTGGGGTCGCTGAGCAGCACGATGCGCGGCGCGTTCATCAGCCATTTCGCGATCACGACCTTCTGCTGGTTGCCGCCCGACAGCGTCGCCACCGGGTCGCCGAGTTCGGGCGCCTTGATCGACAGCCTGCGGACCATCGCGGCGGTGGCCTCGACCTCCGCCGACGCGATGACGACACCGGCCCGGCTCAGGCGATCGAGCGCCGCGAAGCTCAGGTTGTCGCGCACCGACATCGGCAGCATCAGGCCGTCGGTCTTGCGGTCCTCCGGCACCAGGGCGATGCCGATCCCGCGGCGCTTGGCCTGGCGCGGGCTGCCGGCCGAGACCGGATCGCCGCCCTGGCGCACCTCTCCGGTCACCCCGCGCAAGACGCCGAACAGCGCCAGGAAGAACTCGCGCTGGCCCTGGCCGTCGAGCCCGCCGAGCCCGACGATCTCGCCCGCGCGCACAGCCAGCCGGATGTCGTGCAGCCGGCCGCCCCACGACAGGCCGCGCACGTCCAGGGCCGGCGGCGCCGTCTCGGCGGCAGCGCGCGGCGGCGGCTTGGGCGGGAAGGCATGCGCGATGTCGCGGCCGATCATCATCTCGACCGTCTGCGCATCGCTCTGGCTGCCGGCCTCGAAGGTCGCCACGTGCCGGCCGTTGCGGAACACCGAGCATTCGTCCGCCAGTTCGGCGATCTCGTTCATGCGGTGCGAGATGTAGACGATCGCCAGGCCCTCGTCGCGCAGCCGCTTGAGCAGGCCGTAGACCCGCTGCACGTCGGCCGCAGTGAGGGCCGAGGTGGCTTCGTCGAGGATCAGGATCTTCGGCTGCCGCGACAGGGCCTTGGCGATCTCGACCATCTGGCGGCGCGACAGCGAGAGGCTGTCGACCGGCGCCAGCGGATGGATGTCCTCGGCCCCGGCGCGGGCCAGCGCCGCCTCGGCCACGCGGCGCTGGGCCCGGCGGTCGATGAGGCCGAGGCGGGTCGGCGGGTTGGTGATGCAGATGTTGTCGGCCACGCTCAGGTGCGGCATCAACGACAGCTCCTGGAAGATGCAGGCGATGCCCGCCGCCACGGCGTGCTGCGGATGCACGAAGCGGCGATCGCTCCCCTCGAGGACGATGCGGCCCTCGTCGGGTTGCACCACCCCGGCCATGATCTTGATCAGGGTCGACTTGCCCGCGCCGTTCTCGCCCAGCAGCGCATGGATGCGCCCGGGCGCGCAGGCGAACTGCGCGCGGTCGAGCGCCCGCACGCCGCCATAGCGCTTGGAGACGTCGACCAGCTCGAGGACCGGGTCCAAACCGAAACGTCCGTCGCGTCAGTTGTTCTTCTCGTCCTTCGACATGATGTCGGTCGCCTTCAGCGTCACGCCGCAAGGCGGAAAGTCGTTGGTGGTGAAGAAGTTGTCCGTCAGGTCGGGGAAGTAGTTCTCGCCGGCCTTGAAGTCGGGGTGGGTGGCGGTCGGGATCGGCACCGAGATCAGCTGCGGCATCACCTTGCCTTGCAGCGCCGCGACGGCCGCCTTCATCGAGATCGCGACCAGCCCCGGCGACTGGCCCATGGAGGTGCACAGCAGGCCGTCCTTGGCACGCTCGACGCACAGCTTGCGGAAGCCGTTCTCGGCCTCGCCGGCCACCGGAATCATCTTGTGCTTGGCATCGATCAGGGCCCGCACCGAGCCGGTCGATCCGCCCTGGGTGTACATGCCGTCGAAGTTCTTGTGCACCGCCACAGCATCGGCCACCGCCTTCTGGGCCGTGCCGTCGTCCCAGTTGCCGACCACTTCGACGACCTCGAACTTGTTGCCCGGCGCCTCGACCACCTTGCGGAAGCCCAGGTGGCGGTCGCGGTCGACCGAGTTGCCCGGAACACCGCGCACCTCGAGCAGCCGGCCGCTCTTCGACGGGATGTTCTTCACCAGCCATTCGCCCGACTGCGCGCCCATCGCGGTCTGGTCCTCGTTGACCATCATCACCTCGGTGCTGTCGAGCACGTTGTCGAAAGGCACGACGACGATGCCGGCGGCATTGGCGCGCTTGATCACCGGCGCGAAGGCCGTCGGGTTCACCGCGATCGTCACGATGGCGTCGTAGCCCGAGTTGATGAAGTTGTCCATGGCCGCGATCTGGGCGGCGACGTCGGTGCCGGTGGAGACGATCTTGAATTCCTTGATCTGCGGTTTCATTTCCGGCGTCGCCGCGTAGGCCTTGGCCATCTTGATCATCTGGATGCGCCAGGTGTTGCCGACGAAGCCGTTGGCCAGCGCGATGCGGTAAGGGCCCTTCTTGGCGGGCCACTGGAAGTACTTGGTGCTGGCGTCCCAGGGCTTGAAGCAGGCCGGGTTCTCGCCGGGTCCGCTGACCACTGCCGGTCCGGCCGCCATGACGGCACCGGTGGCGAGGCATGCGGCGACCGCCGCGGCGAAGCGTGTGCGAATGATCATTGCTGTCTCCTTCGGAGGACTCGGTCGAGGCGACCGGCCAACGGACGAACAATGCCGTGCGCCCCCGGCACGTCGTCCGGCGCGCAAGGGGCCCGGACATCATACGAATATGTGGTCTTTCGGCCCGCTTGGTGAATACCCTTGCCTCAGGCGACGATCACGCGCGGACACGCCTTGCGCAGCGCGGCGAGCGCGCCCGCCTCGCGCGCCCTGGTGTCCGTGACGGCGATGTCGATGTCGGCGCTGCGGACGTAGGTCACGCGGCTGGCCTGGCCGATCTTGCTGTGGTCGGCCAGGATCACCACCTGCTGCGCCTGTTCCGACATGGCGCGCGCGACGGCGGCTTCGTGGTGCTCGAAGCTCATCGCGCCGTGCTTCGGATGCAGGCCCGCCGGCGACAGCAGCGCCACGTCGGCACGAAAGCGCCGGATGTCCTCCAGCGTGCCTTCGCCATGCGTGGCCTGCGTCTTCACGTCGATGGCGCCGCCCAGCAGGCGCACCTCGTTGCGCGCGGCCCGGCCTTCGTCGGCACCGGCCAGCTTGAGTGCGATGGCCAGTGAGTTGGTGATCACGGTCATGCCGCTGAGCGTCGCGATCTC
>Ga0182008_10001475_pt1 | contig 15735 bp, 13 predicted proteins | sample Sormic07211129_1_FD_120482 | JGI IMG/M metagenome (GOLD analysis project Ga0182008, IMG submission 120482) | Rhizosphere microbial communities from Sorghum bicolor, Mead, Nebraska, USA - 072115-129_1 metaG | ecosystem: Host-associated > Plants > Roots > Rhizosphere | place: USA: Nebraska...
CAAGTAAGTTGGTGTAAAAAGCCTTAGTAATTATTCACCAAAACTGTCAAGCTTTTTTAGGAAGGGTTAGGTTGTGGTCGATAGTTCAGCCGTTGCGGTCGATAGTTCAGACGTTGCGGTCGATAGTTCAGAGGTTGCGGTCGACAGTTCAGACGTTGCAGTCGGCAGTTCAGACTTTGCAGTCGTTAGTTCAGACGTTGCGGTCGATAGTTAAGATGTTGTAGTTGTCCATTCCCATAAAAGTTCAATGCGCTAGCCACTAAGAAACTCTACTTGATTTTAGTAATCTCACCTTTCAATACGAGAGGGCTAAAGTTTGATGTTGCTCTTATCTTGTATGCGTTCCCACTGTAGCTAATTATTTTAACTGTAATAATGGCATTTTGAGGAGTATTAGGAAATCTCTTGAAGTTATTAGCATCAGGCTTTAAGGTGTACGAGCAATTGCTAATCCATTTAATATTATATGAAGTTGGAAGGGTTGAATTACTGTAATATTCATATTGATGAGTTGCATCACGTTTTATATTAACAACTTCCCGTTATACATCATCTTAAACTTTCCCTGTTTGAATTTTAGACAGTCAGAGGTTTGTGCTTTTATACTATTGAAAAATAAGAATCCAATTATTGTGAAAACGAAGTATTTTAGAGTCACTATATTGATGATTAAGATGTAAGGCAAATATATGGTATTAATACAATTCTACAATTTGCCTATCACGCGCGAAGGGAGAAAATGTGTGAAAATTGGTAATTGCGTAGCCATTAGGTTCAATCCATGTTCTAATTGTATTCTATTTTAATTATGACTTCCCATGCGCTGGCGCACGCGTGCCGCGTGTGCATTTGATACTGGTACATCTTATATTTATTTCACACGCGACACGCGTGCGCCAGCGAGGTGCATGACTAGATTTATCCAGGATGAAGCGAAGCAAATCCTAGTTAAAAATAGAGAGAAGGCTCACGAAGCCATCCGCTTTGCCAAAATTAAAACCATGACAGAACGTATGTGATGGCATGTGTTTTAAGTGGCATTAGACATGGCGTAGTACCGATCTTCCTAATCATATTAGCACTGCCCATTGCTAAGAGCCACAAGCTCAAAAGTGAACGCAGTACCTTATAAAACAAGCACTACAAATGCAGTCTTCCACTGAATCAATGACTAGACCGAGCCTTTCCACTGTGTAAGCAGCAAAGGAGTGAAAGGCTTGGTTTAGGAATCGGATTAATGCCAAGTTGCTTTCTTCGCAAACTTCTTTTCTATTAGGTAGTAATTATCTTGAAGCAAAACCATTCGTTCATTTGACCTTAAAGGAAATTTAGCTTTGAAATACACTTTCCCATCTTCGATTCTATATAATTTGTTACCAACAATATAAAGTTGGCTCGGTCTATATTTGACTAGATCATCCTTACCCCAAATTATTTCACGCTTCTCTATGTTGCAACATGAATCATTTTCATCAAACTGATACTTAAAAATTACTGTATCCTTAGCAATCGTATATCTCCCACATCCCATATCAAATATCTGTGCATAACTCATGACGTACTTAAAAGTTCCATCCATTCGTAATGTTACCTCAATGTGTTCTAAACCATTTCCATCATATACGAACGTTTTAGTGTTCTTGATTTGTGCCAAGCAACTATTAAATTTGAAGATATATGGAAATAAAATGAGCAAGAGAGTTATCAAACGCATGTGAGTTAATCTAGATTTCAAGTATAATAAAAAAGAGCCACATTGCTATGGCTCTTAATTGTGATAATGCAAATGGCGAGTGATTTCTACTAGCCATTACGCTTGCTTCTATCAGCGCACTCATTGAGCTTCCATTCTTATGTCAGCACGATTTGTTTATCACAATGCGTTAGTTACCATATCTTCCACCAAGGTTTAGCCTCGGAAGTGGCATTTACTTTTACAGGAGCTAGTTTCTTAACCCCTCGGGATTTATCAATCTTCCAAATCGACACCTCTTTTATATCAACTCCGTATGTTTGCTCAAATTGGAGTGCTACTGATTGAGCTAGCCTAAACTTGGTTTCTTCCCACATACCCAGTAAATTGTCAAATGATTCTGTTGAAATAGCGGAATCAAGGATCAGGGAGCTCATGTTTGCTTTTAAAGAACCCATTCTAGCGCAAGTCTTAGAGCTTACAGCCTTAAGCATTGGCCTGACTTGCGCTTAATAAATTCGTCATTTAAATCTCTGCTCAGCACGAGTCATCCAGTCCGATAGCCTAGACAGTAAAACTTGTGCTAGTAAATGAACTCTTGATAAAATCCCCTTGTAAGTGTTAGTTTTGCGGTTTAGAAGTAATAATAGGAGCAAGTTCTTTTTTTAGTTTTTCAAAGTCCTCCTTGCTCATCATATCAATTTCCATTAATTCTTTTGCCTCTTTTAATTTTGCAATAGCCTCATCTCTAGTCATCTTTCTATTTTTTAGTAAAACTTCACCAGACTCAATAGCTAACTCTGTATCCATTACGCTTAAATATTTATTTATGCCAAAAGCTCTACCATTTATTTCACCTAAAATCATAACAACATACAAAGGTTTATTTTTACTACCCCTGTGATATGTTTTTATTTCATTGACAACTACAGAAGTATTCTTTAAACTATTATCTGCCATACTCTGCGCATCCCCATTCATAGCAGCCATAATACTTCCAAACCCGGCAGGTCTACCCATTTGTAAGAATTCGTAAGTTTTTTTAGAAGTACTTCTCGATTGAGCCACACCGCCTCTTGCTTTGGTACCATAACTGCCTGAATAAGTCCTGGTGTTCATTTCTTGAGAAGTAGGCGTTCCTAATATCAAAGTGTCACCTATCTTAACACTATTCTTACTAACTGTTACATACTCTTTTACCTGCGCTCCATTTTTAATTGAGCTAAAAAAATTAATGTCTTGGGTATTTTCATATGTCAATAAATCAACATTTTCCTGGGCATAAATATTGACGCCTGAAAATAGTACAATAAAAAAGGTAATTGTTTTTTTCATAATCGTTATTAATAATTGGTTTGTTTATTTTTCTTGAAACTAAGATATAAATGCTATGCTGTAGCGCTTAGTTACCCAGAATTGGGCAGATTGGCGAATGAGAGTAGCGTATTTATCAAATAGATATAAATGTATGTAAAATTCCATATACCATCAATTGCCTTCTTCCTACCTATGTTTCCCTATCAAAGGTTTTAATTGCTTGAGCAAAACATATTCAATTATTTATTCAGTATTTGTCACTGGAGATTTAATTTAGGATGAGATATTTGAAAATTAATTAAAATTAACATAAAGGTATTTTAATAAAATCTTCTTGCAATACGGGAAACCGCAATTAAACATAAGTAAGTATGTCATTTTATTTGCTCCATTCTAGCCCAAGTCTTAGCGCCGATTGCCTTAAGCATTGGCCTAGCTTGTGCTTTGGTAGTTTTATCATGATTAATAATGAAAGCATAAGTCGCAGCCTGCTAGCCTCGACACTAAGACTTGCGCTATCACGGTTCTCCGTTTAATTACAAATAATTTATTTCTATAATATGCTTCCAGATCGGCCCAGTAATCAGCGAAAATATCAATGATGCAATAAAGAAGCCAATTCCAATTATATATTTTGTGTTTTTATCTAGTCTATAGAGTAGGGGAGATAAACATGTTCCGATCAGAGATAAAAAATAACCTGTTGTGTTAACTTTACTCAATAACTTATAAAGTTTAATATCATTATTATCGGCGGTATAATGAGCGCTGATGGAAAATTTTCGCGGTTCTTCTGCTGGTATTGCTATGGCATCTCTTATCAAATAAAAGATGCCATTGGTTCCAAAAATAAATTGAAATAGCTCAATTGCGCATATGGTTACTGCTATAAAATAAATCACTTTTAAACTTTTCATGGCATGACCAATAATATGCTTAACGATAGGTGAAGAATTGCTTAATTATTTCTTTGTTAATTAGCTGTCACCGAAAAGTCCATCATTTTCCTTTTCCATTGCCACCCAACCTAACCAATAATCAACTCCCGTTTTTCCTGCCCCCGTTGGATCAATATTGAAAAAATCAGGTATGATTTCAAAATTCTTACGGTTTTCTAACTCTTTAATGTAGTGTGTAAAACATTCTAAAAGCTTAGGGAAAGACGAAAAAATAATTTCACTTAGTCCTTCCCGGTCACCACCATATTCGTGGTCATAAACCCTGATTGGAAATTCATTATCTTCAACTTCGTATCGGCCATCAAAAACTAATGGACCGGCATCGTTACCTTCATCGCCAAACGGATACAGTTTAGCCTCAATAAGATCTTTAGCTAAAGAATAATCCAGATTATCAATAATCTGCTGAAGCGGTTCAGTTGGCGATGAAACAGGTAACCCCATCAGCTGACACGAACAATCAAGAAAAAAGTATTGTTTATGCCATTCTATAAAGCTTTTAGGGAATATTATCCCGAATTGTTGTTCAAGATTATAATAGTCTCCTTCCACTAATGTCCCTTTAATGGGTTTCCAGAGGTACCATCCATCTTCATCAACTGGTGAAGCCATCATATCTTTTGGAGTAACAGCTTCAATATATACGCTGCTGAGGCTGCTATAATTAAAATAGGCCGTCCAAAAACTATTAATTATTTCATCCATAATTTTTATTCTTCTGTAAGAGATTATAACAAAACTGAATCATCTTAGATTATGTAACTTAATTTTATTGTTTAGTTAAGCTATTGGTTCGGTGATTTATTACATCGATATCCACATCTAGCGCAAGAATCTTAGTGGCCCTAGCAAGAGCATATGTCTGACTTGTGCTTAATACATCCGTCAATTAAATCTCTGCTAAGCACAAAGTTATCCATCCCACTAGCTTAAACGCTAAGACTTGCGCTAGTAATGGACTATTTAATAACAGGATTGAAACTAAATTTTTGTTGAATCGTCAAAAGCATTTTTGCACCGATCTTTGGGATAGTTTTTAAGTCTTCAAGTGTAATGATGCCCTTTTCAACTCTTACTCGAACTATTTCTTTAGCGATAGTTCTGGATATGTTCCCGATACTTTCAAGCTCATCCAAGGTAGCTGTGTGAATATTAAGTGTTTCTTTAACTACTATATTCTTATCTAAATATTGCAAAATATCTGCACACATAAGGTATATATGCAATACCGACTTGAGAGCCTCTAGCCTTGTCAATCCAGCATGAACACCTTTGTTCGATATCTTGTAAAGATTTTGAAGATATGCTCCTAAAAAGTCGACGTGAGCTTTTGCAAGCGTTTTATTTGTGTCACTTTCGATAGCTTTATCCATAAATGCCCAAATCCTATTTATGTAATTGCTTTTGCCCAATAGTCGCCCATTCATTTTTTCGTCAGATGCAGGATACAACTTATCAGCTAATTGCTCCATAAACCTTCTGCATGTCGTTAAAGCATGTGACCATTCCTCTGGTTTGTCAGATGAAACAGCCTTAAATGCTACCATGATTTTTTCTGTAAGTTCAGCATCAATATCGAATAATACATCTTCAATACTTCGCTTTAGAACGTTGAAATTAGATTCAGCTAACTCTTTAAAAACATGGTTTTTATAGATTTCGGTGGCGTGTTTGTGAGCAATTGTTTTAATAACTGCTAAGGTATTTTGCAAGTTCGTTTTATAGTATGTATTATCATTGCCCCTTTTACCTCTAACCAAGTCGTTATATTTTTCTTCGATAAATGCAATATCGACAAATCCACCTCCTGAAGGAGTTGCTTTAGCTGTTAATTCTTCGTTGCCGACATGTTCTCCTAATTTTATTCCAGACTTTTCGACTTTACTTACGGCCAAATCGTATTGTTTTTTAGTCTTCTCATTTTTATCTGAATCTTGATCAATATATGCTCGTATAAAATTGGTTAAAACGGTAGTATATTCAGCTTTTCCTAACTGAATATCACACCATAAAATTACATCGGTCTCATTTAGTAGAATGGCAGCCCTTTTTAACTTTTTTATACTTGAAGCAATACTGCTCTTAGGGTTTTCTAGTTCTTTTACTGTTTCGTCAATAAGAAGTTTTCCCTGGCGTTGTGGGTCAGTCATATTTAAATTCTTTTAAGTTAAAAGGATAATATCAAATTGATATTAATCAAGATATATGAAGAACATCTAATTTTAATTTTAATAACATAAGCACGGGTTATTTAGCCCGCTAGCCTAGGCACTTAGACTTTCCCTAGTAGGGGGGGTAAATCGCGTTCTATAATGTCTTTATTCTTGCTTCTTAGTATGTCACCAATACCAATTAACTGCTTGTGATGGGTTTCACAAAGTAACCACTGGTAGTTCTTTGCTATTATGTAGTATTCAAATCCGAAGCATTCATTTAGCACTTTACCAATGTTCGATATAGTTTTAACTTCGAAGACTGGATAGAATGCTTCCCTGTCATCTTCTACGATTAACCAAACCGATGACTTTGCCTCAGGCAATATCTCTGTAATGTGATCAGGTGGATAATCGAAAGCATTAAATCGAAAGCTTGGTATACGGAAGTCTTCCCACCACCATCTTCTATCTCCATGGATAGTGAAATGTTGTAAAGCACTCTTATAAATCTTTTCACCTTCCATATCATCAAGCAAACGAAAACTAGAGGTTGGGATATTTAATAAATTTAATGCTACTGATATTTCTTGTACTATCTCTCCTTGCATTACATCTGGTTTTAAAGCATTTCAGTTAACTAATTCAATTTATATCGTTATATATTAATATCCAGTTTTTAACCGATTCCTTTCTTTTAAGGGGAGAGTTTAAGTTTTGGATATGCCTTTTTAATTAAATAACAAACATCGTTAGATAGGTCGTATATTATAGTAGTTAAACAATAGATTCAGTTATCCAATCATATCCGATGAGTTCGTACTTTTCCCGATAGGAGATTAAAAATCCATCTTTTAAAACAAGCTCATTGCCCTTATAATTAATTGACCAATCCGTACTCATACTCAAATATAATAAAAATGCCATCCGTTAAAAACAATTGATTCCTCACCGTCTGCGAACAGAGAAAATGTGTGAGAATCAGCAGTCGCAAAGCAACGGGATTCGATCTATGTTTACAAAAGCGATTGGCGAGATATTTAATTAAATATCGTAACAGTTGTGCAGCATTTTCGATTACTCAGGTGAGCTGAAAAGTTGGATTAGATTTATCCTTATATTTTCTTCATTCTTTCCAACCTATTTTCTAATCCGTTCTGTTTTGTTAGTTTTGAAGCTTAGTTCAAAGCCCCTTTAAAATCAAATAATATATGAACCATTGGTTAGTAAAATCAGAGCCTTTTAAATACAGTTGGGAAAAATTTAACGAAGATGGCCGTACCTTTTGGGATGGTGTGCGTAATTACCAGGCGCGGAATAACCTGAAAGCCATGAAAGAAGGCGATTTGGTGCTTTTTTACCACAGTAACGAAGGTAAAAACGTAGTGGGTATTGCCAAAGTGGTAAAAGAGTTTTACCAGGACCCTACAACTGATGATGCCAACTGGGTAGTGGTTGATTTAGCTCCGGTAGAAACGTTGAAAAACCCGGTTTCCTTAGAGCAGATTAAGGCTGAACCCAGCTTAGCCGATATTTCATTGATCAGACAGGGGCGTTTATCGGTAATGCCGCTTAAAGCTACTGAATTTGATAAGATATTGGAAATGGGAGCTTAGGTGTAGTCCAGAGTCTTTAGTCTAAAGTCCCAAGTCATTAGTCGGAAGTCTTGAGTATGTTAAACGAGCGGCAGTAAAGTTTGGAGTTTAGAGTTGGGAGTTTTCACGCTAATCGCCAAACGCCATGCACTAAAGTTTTCAGTTGACAGTTTCAACGCTAACCGCCTAACGCTTTGCGTTAAAATATGGCGTTGGCTATCAGTTAACCAGTTTAAACAATTAACCGATTAACCAGTTTCCACAATCAACCCAATAAACTAATGACCAATGAACTAATTAACCGCCGTATTTCTTTTGCTTAAGGTAATACCTAAAGTCATCACCAGGCTGGTGCCCAACACCACCAGAAACAGGAAAGAAGGGCCAACCTCAGGAATTTTCAGCGATTTAGGCAGGTTAAAATAAAGTAAAATACTGATCAAACCGCGTGGTGCAATATAACCGATCGGACTGAGGACACCATCTTTAAATACCTTTAAAAAGAAAAACCGAACCGCGAAAATGGTGAGCAAAATGAAAAAACCATTCGCCAGTACGGGCTTATCGTTAAGCTCGCTAATATTCATGGTAAAGCCAAAAATCACAAAGAAAAACGTTCTTAAGATAAAGGCACTTTCGGCAGAGAGCTGGTATAGCTGCGATAAATCTGCAGCAAGGTTTTTATACAGAAACACACTCCTGAACCAGGCATTCCGGATGGTATCGGCATTGTTCAAAAATAAGCCGGTACTCAAAATCAACACCAGTGAGGATAAATGGTACGACTGCCCGATGGCATAAACCAGGATGAGTATAGAAATAATGAGGAAAAATTTAATGTGGTGCACCAGTTTACCCATTACATAAAGCAGCACCACGCAGGCAATGGCCGATAATAAAATGATTAAAAAAGTGCTTAAGCCTAAGCCTATAAAGGCCGATGTGGTAATGGAGTGGTTGGTGATGGCAAAGTTGAAAATGATAATACCAAGGATATCGGAAAAGGAAGATTCATAAATGACAAATTCCCGGTCCTGGCTTCCCAGCGCGGCAGCAGAGGGTATGGCAATGGCCGAACTGATGACGCTGAAGGGAATGGCATTGGCAATGCAGGTATATAAATCTTTGTGGGTAATCTGGTAGATAATCAGCGTAATGATGGCTGCTGTTGCGAGTAAAATGGTTAATGCAGAAAAGAAAGCACTTCTGATGATTTTATTTTTTTCGCGATCGTACTTCAATTCCAGTGAACCCTCAAAAACAATGAGGATTAAACCTACGGTACCGAGCGTGGGTAAAATGGAGAGGAAATTAAAGGTTTGTATTTTGAGGTAATCGACCAGGAAACGCAGGCCAATGCCCAGTAACAACAGCAGTAAAACCGATGGTACTTTGGTTTTACTGGCCACTAAATCAAACAGATAAGAGAAAATTACTAATCCGCTTAGAATAATAAGTATGGTATAAGTTGTCATATTTTTCAGCGTAAGGTAAACACTAAAGTAAAACAATCAAACCAAGCCGAAAGGAATTTGTTGAAAAAAAATTACGCTTTAAAGAAAAGTGCCTTCAGTTCGGTGGCCTCATCAGGGTGCATTTTTCCGCCTAAAACCAAACGCAACTGCCTGCGGCGCAGGGCACCGTCAAATAAATCGATTTCTTCGGGGGTTTCCGGGATCAGTTCGGGCACGGGGATGGTACGGGCGCTTTGATCAAGTGCAACAAAGGTATAATAAGCCTCATTACTTTTCTGGCGTGCACCACTCGGGATATTCTCTGCCCATACATCTAAACGCACCTCTACTGAGGTATTAAAAGCCCTGGTCACTTTGGCTTCGATGGTAATCACATCGCCTAATTTAATGGGCTGTTTAAAAGAAACATTATCGACCGAGGCAGTCACCACAATGCGGTTACAGTGTTTTTGAGCCGAAATTGCCGCTGCAATATCCATCCAGTGGAGCAAACGCCCACCCATCAGGTTATTTAAGGTATTGGTATCGTTTGGTAATACCAATTCGTTCATGATGGTAAAACTTTCTCTGGCAAATTTCTTCTTTAAACTCATTTGCGTGCAAAAGTAGTTAAAATGTGGTGAAATAGGATAGGAAGTAGTTACACGATGGGTTAGTTTTAGAAAAATAAAGGAGTTTGGGTGACTTGTTTCGAGGAATCGTCATTGCGAGAAAGTTTTTCAAGTTGGAATTATGATTAGCTTCCCTCAATCGATTCGTATTGCTAAATTCATTGCGGCATCTTTTCTGCTATTAAAAACATAAGAATCCGAAAACTATAGTTGCGTAAAATATTTTTACCGCTCTATGCCGCGGGGGCATGGTACTTTGACGCGCCAAAGTACCCAAAGCGCTTTGTCAATCCAGCAAGGTGGGCCCGCACAGCCCCACTCACATCAAAAAACAGCGGCGCTTCGTTTTGTGTTTTAATTTTTCATGAGGTCTTAATTGTCGTTTACGAACACAAAACCACTGCGTTTAAGGCTTGGCAATGCTAGCTTTTCTGTAGCGTTTCTGTTTTTTGATTTTTCCTCCACTTGGGATTGACGGCGTTCTTCGCTCCAGACTGTGGTTTCTTAAAGCAAGTATAGCATAGTGCCAAAACTAATGCCCAAAATATAAATCAAAAAAGCAGACCAATGACGTATTTTAGGAGGGAAAACATTATTCCACTCTGCGGAAATCTATTTGATCTGCGGGAGTACAATAAGAATTTTGCCGTGATTTGCGAAATCAGCGGGAAATAGGGTAGGGCATGATATCAAAAAACAATTCATCTTCTATCATGTTATCCTTAAAACAATCGAATTAATGCAAAATCAGACACTTATCCAATTTTTCCATTGGTATTACAACGAAGAACAAAATTTGTGGACTAAAGTAGCAGCCGAAGCGAATCATTTAAAAGAAATCGGAATAACTGCTGTATGGTTGCCACCGGCGTATAAATCAAACAATGCGACTTACGATGTTGGCTATGCGGTTTATGATCTCTTCGATTTGGGCGAGTTTGATCAGAAAGGAAGTATCAATACCAAATACGGTTCGAAGGATGAATATATCAAAGCCATTGAGGCCTTAAATGAGAATGGGATCGGTGCCTTGGCCGATGTGGTATTCAACCACAAAGCCGGGGGCGATGAACTGGAAAAAGTGGCGGTTAGAACGGTAAACCCTGATGATAGAAATGAATTTACGAGCGATGTTTTCGAGATCGAAGCCTGGACAAAATTCACTTTCCCCGGCCGAAAAGGTAAATATTCTGAATTTATATGGAATCATGAGTGCTTTAGCGGGGTAGATTGGGCCGAAGATCTTCAACAAACAAGTATCTATTCCATCCAAAACTATTTGGGCGAAGGTTTTGAAGAAGTTCCATCTACTGAATTCGGCAATTACGACTACCTGATGTTTAATGATATCGATTTTCGCAATCGCTCAGTAGTTGAGGAATTAAAATATTGGGGCGAATGGATCGTGGAAACCACGAAAGTGGATGGATTTAGATTGGATGCCGTTAAACACATCAATCCTGATTTTATTGTAGAGTGGATTGATCATCTGAATCAAAAATATAATCGCCAGTTTTTTATTGTAGCCGAGGATTGGAATGTGGTGGATGTAGCGGGACAATTGAACTATATTGAGATTACCGGCGGGCGGACACAAATATTCGATTCGTTGTTACACCATAATTTTTTCCTGGCGAGTAAGGAAGAAGATTTTGATATGCGGACGATTTTTGATGGAACGCTGGTGCAGGTAAAGCCCGACCTGGCGGTAACCTTTGTGGATAATCATGATTCGCAACCCTTGCAGGCACTGGAATCTTACGTCGATTTTTGGTTCAGGCCATTGGCTTACGCCATGATCCTGTTGCGCATACAAGGCATTCCGTGTTTATTCTTTCCTGACCTTTACGGCGGGATTTATGATGATAAAGACAAAGAAGGTGATGAAGTGCATGTGGAGCTGGCGGCTATCCCGGCAGTAGAAACCATGAGTAAAATTCGTACATCCTTAGCTTATGGCGAGCAACGTGATTATTTTGACCATGGCGTTTGCGTAGGCTGGACCCGTGCCGGTGATGAAGAACATGAAAACAGTGGCTTAGCCGTATTGTTGAGCACAGGAGAGGAAGGTTATAAAGAAATGGAAATTGGTAAACACTTTGCCGGAAAAACTTTTGTTGATGCTTTAGGCTATCGCCAGCAGGAAGTAGTTATTGATGAAAATGGCTGGGCAGAGTTTCACTGCAATGCAGGCAGTGTTTCGGTGTGGGTGTTGAAAGTGGGGTAAGAGATGATGTTATGGTCTGTGGGGACACAGACCAAGGGCGTGGGAATTCTTACCGATTAATTTGGATTAAAAGTGATTGGCGTGCCACCGAACCATTGGATAGGTTATTTGTCATCGTGAGCGTAGCGAAGGATCTTTCTTAAATAGAATTAGCGGAACAGGCTTATAAGAATGGCAAAATTACCTTCTTTATTGGAAGGATTCTTCACTGCGTTCAGAATGACAGATTTTACTTGAGGAATTCTTACCAATTAATTTGGATTAAAAGTGGTTGGTGCGTCACCGAACCATTGGATAGGGAAGAAATAATATTTTGGTCTGTGGGGACACAGACCACGGTGCGGAATCGTCATTTCGACCGTAGTGGAGAAATCTTTGAACATAGTTTTAGCAACTTTAAAGATCTCTCCATTTCGCTGCGCTTCAGTCGAGATGACGGCGCTTTATTTGAACAACTTATAAAAAGTTATCCTCAGCCCTATAAGCCGAAATAACAGCCATTTCGCCTTCTTTTCCACCCTTTGAGTTGCCATGCTCCATACCCATCACACCTTTATAACCTTTGGTATGCAGGTGTTTGAAGAGGTTTTTATAGTTGATCTCGCCTGTTGTAGGCTCTTTCCGGCCTGGATTGTCGCCAATCTGGATGTAGGCAATTTCGTCCCAACAGCGGTCGATGGTTTTAATTAAATCGCCTTCTGTACGTTGCATGTGGTAAATATCATAAAGAATTTTACACGAAGGACTTTTAACCGCTTTGCATACGGCATAGGTTTCATTTGTTTTTTGCAGGAAAAGCTCCGGGGTATCGCTCAAGGTTTCTAACACCATAATCAAACCATGGGGTTCAAAAATTTCGGCCCCTGCACGCATGGCATCAATTACATTGGCAAACTGGTTCCCGTAAGGCAGGTTGCGCTCATAAAACCCAGGTACAACAGTAAGCCATTTGGCATTACAGCGTTTTGCAGCTTCCACCGATTTTTTGCAGGTTTCCACAAATTTATCTTTAAACTCCTTTTTTCCGGTGGTTAAAGAGGTTTTCCAGTTATCGCCACCATCCACCACAAAAACGCCCATGCGCATGCCCAGTTTGGCTAATAAATTGCCAATTTTCTCCTGTTCTTCAACAGCACGGCCCAGGTAACCGTTATCTTCGATAGAACGGAAACCTTTATCGTACATAAAACGGATCTGATCTAAAAAACTCTTGCCGGCGTGGTTTTCGAACATGCCTTGGTGTGGAGCATAATCGAGGTTAAAAGTTTTATCGTTTAAACTATCACCTGTTTTTCCGGCAGCAAAAGTATTGGTAAATCCCGCCCCGGTAGTAATGGCGCCTGCAGTAAATAAACTGTTTCTTATAAATTCACTTCTTTTCATCAGTTTGTTTTTAAACGGATAGGTCTTATTGTGTAATTAATTTTTTAAATCCCCTGGTTAAGGTGTCAGCCACTTTGCCATCTTTTTGGCGATATACAAGATAAGCTTCGAGGTTTTTTCTGCTTTCTACAAAGGCCATGGCATCTTTAAGGTGCATCGCCATTAAGGCATTATCATATCCATCAGCTGTAATGGCATCGTTGGCGTAAACGGTAACGCTGATCATCTCGTTATCCAAAGGATAACCTGTTTTAGGATCGATCAGATGAGAAATTTTTTTCTTTCCACTCTGGTGAAATTTGCGGTAGTTGCCCGATGTGGTAATAGCACCGGCATTTATCGCCGCAATATGCCTGATTACCGGCGTTCCATCTTTATCCGGACCTTCAATGCCAATTTTCATGGCTTCGCCATTTGGCTTAGGTCCCGAAATGCGAATTTCGCCGCCCAGTTCAGCCACATACTGTCTAATTCCTTTTTGTTCGAGATAAGCGGCAATTAAATCGACGCTATAACCTTGTGCAATTCCATTTAGATCGATTTGCAAACACGGCTTTAATTTGCTTAACCGGCCATCCTTCAGTTTCAGTTTTTTCATGCCCACGCAGGCCAATATTGATTTGATTACTCCGGGATCAGGTTCCTTTTTAGCCTCTTTTGGCCCAAAACCCCAGGCTTGTACCAATGGCGCAACGGTGATATCGAAAATGCCCCTCGTATCCTGATTGATCTCGAAACTCCGTTTCAGCACATCGTTCATGAAACGATCGGGTTTGATCTCTTTTTCGGCAGCATTAAATTGATTTATCAAAGATCCCTTTTTGTAAAGCGACATCGATAAATCAATTTCGTTCAATAAACTATCTATGCCCGCTTTAGTGGCTACACTATCAGTAGCATAGTACATAATGGCGTAATCGGTTCCCTGTGCAAAACCATTAATTTTATATTGCTTCAGTTCTTTTTTCAGGGAAAAAGCAAAAATCAATGGTAAAATGAAAAGCAAAAACCTGTAACGCATCAATTTAGTTTTAGATCACCTTGGTTTGGCCGGGCATGGCGATTGGATATAGTCCTTTGTCGTCAGGCATTAACTTCGGATTAGCATCCCATGCCAAACGCTCTGGCATCAAACTAATGTTGGAAGCCAAAGCCTCATCCCACTTAATGGTTTGGCCAGAGTAAGTAGCATAACGGCCAATAATCGATGAAAATGTACTTGTTGCAGCATAATCTACATTACTGAATTTATATTCTCCCTTAGAAACCGCATCAAACAATTCATCGTGTTCTGTTTGGTAAGGATTGGCGTTACCTTTGGTGTTGTGGTTATAAAGTTCTTTACCACTGTAATCTTTCATAATGGCCTGGTTACTGCCTGAAAGGTAAATTTTACCTTTTGTACCTTGAAAAGTTTCATCTACACGGTTACTGATGCCTTCGAAATGGCGACACTGGCTATTGATTACCGCACCATCTGCATAAGTTAGTTCGATAGAGTGGTTATCATAAATTTCTCCGTAGTCTTTTCCTGTTCTCCAGGCACGGCTACCCGTTCCCTGTACCGAAACCGGATGTCCGTTTTTGATCCAGTTGGCAATATCAATATTATGCACATGCTGCTCCACAATATGATCGCCGCATAGCCAGTTGAAATAATACCAGTTTCTCATTTGATATTCCATTTCGGTCTGGTTTGCTGTACGCGGCCGTACCCAAACGCCACCGCTGTTCCAGTATACCTGGCCCGACATGATATCGCCAATGGCACCATCGTTAATGCGTTTCATTGATTCGCGATAGTTGGTCTGGTAGCGGCGCTGTAAACCGACTACCACATTTAATTTTTTCTTTTTAGCTTCTTCGGCTGCGGCCAACACCTTTCTGATGCCCGGTGCATCTACAGCAACAGGTTTTTCCATGAAAATTTGTTTATTCTGTTTAACCGCTTCTTCGAAATGGATAGGGCGGAAGCCTGGAGGCGTGGTTAACAACACCACATCTGCTAATGGAATGGCTTTTAAATACGCATCGAAACCTACAAACTGACGTTCTTTCGGAACATCCATTTTAGCCGCAAATTTCGAACTTAGAGATTGATAACTGCCATCTAAGCGATCCTGAAAAGCATCGGCCATGGCCACCAGTTTAATATTAAATTTAGTGCTCAATGCCTGGAAAGCGGCTCCTGTACCACGATCGCCACAGCCTATCAGGGCAATTTTAATCGTGTCTGATCCTGAAGCATAAGCGCCGGCCAGTGGAATACTGCTGAGCATGGCGCCGCCGGCCAGCATGGCTGTTGCTTTTAAAAAATCGCGA
>Ga0182008_10001476_pt1 | contig 15726 bp, 19 predicted proteins | sample Sormic07211129_1_FD_120482 | JGI IMG/M metagenome (GOLD analysis project Ga0182008, IMG submission 120482) | Rhizosphere microbial communities from Sorghum bicolor, Mead, Nebraska, USA - 072115-129_1 metaG | ecosystem: Host-associated > Plants > Roots > Rhizosphere | place: USA: Nebraska...
ACGCTGGGGGTCGACGCCCGCCTTCCTGCAGTCGCCGCTGGCCGCTGCACAGCCTCACCCGGAGCCCGGCCATGCCGATTGATCGCAGGACCTTCGTGCTCGGCAGCGGCATCGCCGCGGGCGGGGGCATGCTCGCATCCTTGGGCGTGGTCGCCGCCGTCGGTCGAGGGGGCGGCGCGGTGCCTGCTTCCGCGTCGACGCCGCTGGCCGCGGACACGGACGGGCCTTCTTTCGAACTCCGGATCGTGGGCTGGGATCGCAGCGACGGCGCCGCCTGGATCGCGATCGATCCGCAATGGCGGGGCGCCTGGCACTGAGCTGCGAGCCTCGGCTGGCCTGTTCGATCCAAGGATCAGCCATGGTTCTCACGTACGTGACGGTAGGTGGCCGCCGGGATGGTCTTGTCGAGGAAGCACTCACACAATGAGTTGGCCGGTCCATCGCAGATGGCCTGTGGCGGCAGTCGTTCTTCATGGCTGCAAGGAGCAATCTCAACCCCACCAAGGAGCCCTCAATGAGCAAGATTCTCGCCACCTTGATCGCCGGCCTGTTCACGGCCGGCGCATACGCACAAAACCCTCCGGGCGCATCGTCGCAGGAACAGGTCATCACCAACAGCAAGCCGCAGGAGCGGGCGCAGGCCAAGGACAATGCGCGGGCGCACGGCAAGGTCAAGAAGGTCGGTGGTGACGAGGTGACCTCCCCCCTGAACGACGACATCGGCTCGGGCAAGGCGGCAGCAGCGGGTCAGGCGCGCGCCAACGCCCGGGAGGCCGGCAATCCGGGCAAGACGCCGGGTCAATACCCTGCGCCGCCCGGTACCCCCGGCATGCCGGCCGCCAAGTAGCAGAAGCGCTCGCCGTGCACTTCGAATGTCGCCCCGTCGACGCGGCGTTCTTCGACACCGCGCCGATGCTGTTCAGCAACGTCGTCGACCTCGACGCGCTGCCGTCCAGGGTCTTTGCCATTTTCGAGGATGGCGAGTCCTGGCCCCGCTGGTTCCACGCCATTCACAAGGTGGTCTGGACCAGCGAGAAACCCTATGGCGTCGGAAGCACACGCACTGCCTCGCTGGCCACTGTCAGCATCGACGAGCACTTCTTCATCTGGGAGCCGGGGCGCCGCATGGCGTTCTACGCGACCGGCACTTCCATGCCGCTCGCCCATGCACTGGCGGAAGACTATCAACTCGAAGAGATCGAGCCGGGCAAGACCCGATTCAACTACCGCGTTGCGATGGAGCCCCATCTGACGGTCAGCTTGGGCGGTCCGCTGTCGAAGATGTATTTCGAATCGATGTTCGAAAGCGCCTGCAAGAATCTGAAAGCCTACGTCAAGCGATGAACTGCCCGGCGGGAGGACGATAGGCCACCAGAGGCCAGTTCGCCCCGCCGCCAGGGCCGGTCAGTTCGTGGCGGCCTGCTTCTTCGCTGCAGCCTTCGCGTCGCGTGCACCGACCTTCGCCTGCCCCGCTGCCGCCGCCTTGCCACCGCTGGCCTCCGGATTGAGTTCAGGCGTGGTGCCCAGATCGCCCACCGGCTTCTTTGCCATCCCTTGGGGCTTCGCATCAGCCCTGTTCTGGCCTGCGACGGCGGCCTTCCCACCAGCCGCTTCGGGGTTGATCTCGCTGGACTTGGCTTCATCGCCCGTGGGCTTGCGTACCTTGCCCTGGGGACGCGACTCGACCCTCGCTTGGGCGCGATTCTGCGCTTTGCTATTTGTTACCGGTTGTTGCTCCGACGATGCGCCAGCCGGGTTCTGGGCATAGGCACCTGCTGCAAACAGGCCAGTGAGCATGACTGCGAGAAGTTTGGTCATCGAATTTCCTCGTGTGTTTTGAAGGGCGATTCGCCTCGGCCATCGGCGGAGGTCATGGCACAACGAAGGCCTCGTGCCTTCGGTTGACAGGAAACTCGCAATGGGCCGACTGGAATCAATCGAGCCATCGCCGATGGAGCAACATCGGCGATGGCTCTGACCAAAGGCCCGTCTGAGGATGAACGGAGACCAACGGCTGGGGCGAATATCGGCGATCGGCGAGACCAAGGCAAGCTTTTTCCGACGCCCTCCGTCATCCGCTGAACTGGACACCCGCTGTCGAGTTGGCGCATCGGCTCTGGCTGCTCCTGCAACTCTGCAGCGACCGGTTCAAGCGCTGGCGGCAATTCTTCTCCGAGGCATTGCGGCAGAACTGGTAGTCGGCACGCGCGGTCTGCTTGCAGGTGCTGTATTGCAACTCGCAGGCCGTCTGGCTGCCGCCGTCGCCCTGGGCCCGGGCCAGACCCGAAAGCGAGACGGCGACGACGGCTGCGAAGGCGAAGCGTCTCACGGCAGGAAGGCCTGCGACCATGACCGCGACCGATTTGCTCATTGCATGTCCCCAGCAGGTTGAATGGTCCGGGCAGGTCGAGTGACTCTCGACGCGCCCGGCGTTCCATTGTGAAAGTTCGGGGGGCGAACATCCAGAGGGGCGCCTACCTACACCCACGTACGTGTCCGCGCAGCCCCGATTCCAAGGCTACTTCGTGCGGGTCGACTTCGATCGCGAATCGGTTTCGCCGGCGGGCGCGGCCGCGTAGTAGGCGGCCAGCCCACTGATCTCCCGCGCCGTCAGCTGGCGAGCGATGCCGCGCATCTGCGCGCCGATGTCGTTGTGCCTTGCGCCGCTGGCGAGCGCTTCCAGTTGGACCTCGAGGTAGGCCCGCTGCTGGCCCTCGAGCCGCGGTGCGGCGGCGGTGAATCCCATGGGTCCATGGCAGGCGGCGCAGGCCGCGATGCCGCGCATGGGATCGCCGTGGTCGACCAGCCGCAGCGTCGCGGCATCGACCGGGGCCTGCTGCGCCTGCCCTTGCCCCCGCGCCGTGCCCGGCACCGGGAGCGCCGCATAGTGCGCAGCCAGATCGCTGAGATCGCGATCGCTCAGAGCGGCCACATAGCCGCCCATCACGGCCGGATCGCGCCGCCCGCTCTTGAAGTCCTGCAGCTGTTTGTAGATCGAGGCCCTGCTCTGGCCCGCAAGATTCGGGAAGATGGCGTCGTCGCTCACGCCCGCCGGTCCGTGGCAGCCGTTGCAGGATGCTGCAGCCAGCGCGGCGCCCCGGCCTGGATTCGCGCCCGCGAGCAGCTGCTGCGTGGCAGCGGTCCAGGCGACGTTCGATGGCGGCTCGGCGCCCGCGACCGCGGCGGCGCGCGCGTCGCGCGAGGGCAGCCCGATCGCACTGCAGATCGCGTCCCACAAGCCGGGCCCGTCGCGCCCGGCCTGTACCGCCGGCAGCCAGACGAATCCCGCTGCCGTGGCGGCGACCAGCAGCGCCGCGATCGATCCGATCCAGACCGCGAACCTGCGGTCGCGAGGGGGCGGTCGCGAGCCGGTGGTCATCACCCCCCCGTCGGGAATGCCGCCACCGCACTGCCGCGCGCCGCCAGCGCCTGCGCGATCGGAAAGCCGTAGTTGGTCACCGTGAGCGCCGCCACCAGCACCACCCAGACGCCGAATCCGTTCAAGGACGCAGGCAGGCTGCGCGGCGGATCGATGGCGAGCGAGAAGCGCAACGGTGGCTGCACGCTGATGCCTCTTCGGAACGAAGCGAGCAGCATGCCGACCAGCAGCAGCGTCGAGAGCACGAGCACGAAGCCGCCGACTGCAGACAGCGCGACCCAGATCGCCTGCGGCGCCAGCGCCGGGTCCGTGTAGTCGTAGTAGGACATGCGCCTGGGTTGTCCCATGAGGCCGACGACGTGCCATGGCAGCGTGACGATCAGCATGCCCGCGAACCAGCTCCACAGCTGCAGCCGCATGAGCGCCGACGGCAACGCCCTGCCGGTGAGCCGCGGCCAGAGCTCGTAGGCGATGGCAAAGTACATGATGACCACCGCGCCGCCGAAGATCAGGTGGAAGTGCGCCGTGACGAACTGCGTGTTGTGCACCGTCGCATTCATCGCGTAGCTCATGTTGATGAGCCCGCCGGCGCCGCCCAGCCCGAGCATCAGCAGCGACAGGCCCGAGGCCAGCACCATCGGCTGCTGCCAGGGCAATGCCGCCACCCAGCCGAAAAGGCCGCGACCGCCGCGCAGCCGCCCCGCGATCTCCAGCGAAGCGCAGATGGTGAAGATCGTGAGCAGCGTCGGCACCGCGACCATGCCCGTGAACACCGCATGCAGGAACTTGAAGCCGGCGCCGACCTGCGGGTCGGTGAAGAGGTGATGCAGCCCGATCGGCATCGAGAACACCAGCAGCTGCAGGAAGGCGATGCGGCCCATCCGGTCGCTGTAGAGACGCCCGCCCGCGGCCTGCGGCAGCAGCACATAGAACGCGATGTAGGCCGGCATGAGCCAGAAATAGACGATGGCATGCAAGGTCCAGGAAAACAGCACGCGGGCCAGGCCTGGATCGATGGAGCTCGTCCAGCCGAAGGCATTGGGCAGGATCAGGAACACGATCTCCGAGCCGACCCCGAGCGAGGTCCAGGCCCACAGCAGCGCCGCGGCGGTGGTGGCGAACATCGCCAGCGGCACCGGCAGGCCTGCATGGTCGCGTTTCCATTGCCTGAAGTGCCAGACCATGAGCCAGACCCAGATCCACGATCCGGCGACCGCGCACAGGATGCCGAGGTAGTACCAGGCGCTCGCGAGCAGCGGCGGATAGAAGGTGTAGAGCACCGTCGCCTTGCCGCCAGCCACCGTCAGCAGCGCCATGGCGGCGCCGCCGAGCACCAGCCAGAGCGACAGCCACGCCATGGCCATGCCGCGCATCGGCCGGCCCAGCGCGACCGCGCACACGGCATAGCCGAAACCCATCGCGACCAGCGTCGGGAAGATGTAGGCGAGCGTGCTGCCATGGGCCGTCACGGCGATGTAGTAGCGCTCGGGGTCGACCCAGCGGTGCAGCGGACTGCGCACCAGCATCTGCCAGGCACCGAGCGGAATCGCGAATGCCAGCATCGCGAAGGCCGCCCCGAAGTGGGCCAGCACGAGCTTGCGGCTACCCTGCACAGGAGGCCCTCCGCTCGCTGCCGTGCAGGCGATCGAACTCGGCGCGTTCGAGCACCTTCACCCGCGCCCACATGCCTTCGTGGCCGACGCTGCAGTATTCGTGGCATGGCATGACATGCTCGCCGGCGCGATCGAAGCGGGTGCGCAACTCGGCCACATAGCCCGGCACCACCATGCTGTTGACGTTGGTGCCGACGATCAGAAAGCCGTGCACCACGTCCGGGCTGGTGATGCGCAAGGTGACCGGCGTGTTCGCCGGCACGACGATGCAGGCGGGCACGAACGCATATTGCTGTGCCAGCACGCGCACCACCGCCGAGCCGTCGGGCTCGATGGCGGTGCCCAGGTTGGCCTCCATGAATTCGCCCGACAGGTGCAGCGTGGCGGCATCGATCGCCTGCACCGGCGCGGGCGCGATCGCGCTCCAGTGCAGGCCGCTGTAGATCATCAGCGCCACCACCAGCGCGACGACGACCGCCACCACGCGCGCCCAGCGGCGCTCGGAGCCGTCGGTCACGCCGGGAAGCAGGTCGACCTCAGCCACTGCTGCCCCGCGGCGCGAAGACGAAGAAGAAGAAGGCGATCCAGAGCAGCAGCAGCACGAACACCGCCAACCCGGCGACCGCGAAGGCGCCGCTCGGGCCGGCATCGCCGATGCGCTCGATTTCCTGCGGACTGCCGTGGAAGGCGACGTTCTCGGCCAGGGACGAGGCCGAGACATGGTCCCTCGATGTCGCGTCGTGCGATGGCATGGCGGTCATTTCCTCTCGACTTGCGCGAGCGCGGCAAGGACCACCGCGGGCCGAAACGGCACCGAGCGCAGGCGCACGCCGGTGGCGTCGAAGACCGCATTGGCGATGGCGGACGGAATCACAGAGGTAGTGGGCTCGCCCGCGCCCCAAGGCACCTCGGTGGGGCGGTCGATCAGGTCGACGGCAACCTCGGGCACGCCCGGAAAGGTGAGGATCGGGTAGCTGGCCCAGTCGAGGCTGGTGACGGCGCTGCGGCTGAAGCGCAACTGCTCGATGAGGGTGCGGCTGACGGTCTGCACCACGTTGCCTTCGATCTGGTTGCGCAGGCCGTCAGGGTTGATGATCTGGCCGCAGTCGTGGACGACCGCGACGCGCAGCACACGGATCGCGCCGGTCGGGCGATGCACCTCGACGTCCGCGACCACGCCGACGTAGGTGCGCACCAGCTCGTACTTGGCATACGAGATGCCGCGTCCGCGCGCGAGTTCGCCGGGGTCGCGCGGCCGGGAGGCACGCGGCTCCCAGCGGGCGAAGCTGCGCAGCCGCTCCATCAGCTCGCGGCCGCGCGGGTCGCTCAGGTGCCGCATCCGCAGCTCGAAGGGATCGGTGCCCGTCGCCGCCGCGATCTCGTCGAGAAAGCTCTCCGTGCCGAAGGTGTTCTGCATGCGGCCGGGCGCGCGGATCCATGCGGCGGGCAGCGGGGTGTCGACCAGCCAGTGGGCCGTGAGCCGGTTGTCGGGAAGCGTGTAGGGAATGCCCAGGCCCGGGTCATAGATGCCTTCGTCTGACCCGTAGCGCGGCAGCCCCGCCAGCACGGCACCCAGCAGTGTCGCGCCCGAGCGCCGCATCGGCCGCTCGGGCAGATAGATGTCGGCATCCCAGGCCGCGATGCGCCCTTCTGCGTCGAGCGTGGCCCGGTAGTCGAGCAGGGTCGGCGGGCCCTTGGGGTCCCAGCCGTGCTCGTCGGCGCGCATCCACTGCAGCCGCACCGGGCGGGCGATCTGCATGGCGATCAGCGCCGCCTCGGAGCTGCAGTCGTCGGAGCCGTTGCGTCCGTAGCAGCCCGCACCTTCGACATAGATGCAGCGCACCTTTCCGGTCGCCAGCCCCAGCATGGCGGCGAGCTGCTTCTGCAGCAGGTGGCTGGCCTGCGACGGCGTCCACACGGTGAGCTGGCCGTCCTTGAAGTCGGCGACCGCGCACGAAGGCCCGATCGAGCCGTGGGTGTTGAGCGGGAAGTCGTAGCTGGCGCGCAGCTGGCGTCCCGCCACGGCCGCACCGATGGGGGTGCCGCCGTGCGCCTGCAACACCTGGTCGCGGTCGACCTTCGCGCCGCGCTGATACTCGACCAGACGGGCCTCGTCGGGCAGGCCGGCCCATGCGCTCCAGCGTGCCACGAGTGCGGTCGATGCGCGAACCGCGGCCCATTCGTCCGTCGCGACGACGGCGAGGAAGTCGCCCTTGCGTACCGTGCGCAGATAACCCGGAATTCGCTTGCACGGCGTGTCGTCGAAGGCTTCCAGGCTGGCGCCGGCCGACGCGGGATGCACCATGCGCGCATGCAGCATGCCGGGCACGCGGACGTCATGGACGAAATCGAAGCGGCCGAAGATCTTGCTCGGAATGTCGAGGCGAGGAACGGGCTTGCCGACGACCGTGTAGTCGCGCGGGTCCTTCAGAGGCGCCGCCGGATCGACAGGCAGCGAGAGGCTCGCGCCCGCCACCAGCTCGGCATAGGACAGCCCCTCCCCGCCTCCCGCCACGGGGACCACCCGGCCGCCCTGCGCGCGCAGCGCCGCCTTGGTCGTGCCGAGTTGCCGCGCCGCCCGCTCGAGCAAGGCTTCGCGCGCCGTCGCCGCGGCGCGCCGGATCTGCATGCCGCCCTGCTGCACCGACAAACTCGCATAGGTCGGCCGCTGGTCGGGCGTGAGCAGCGTGTCGCCCTGCACCGGTGTCAAGCGCTCGAATGGCAGCGAGAGTTCCTCGGCCGCCATCTGCGTCAGCGCAGTGAGGGCGCCGGTGCCCAGTTCTACCTTGCCGCTGTAGAGCGTGACGCCGCCTTGCCCGTCGATCACGATGAAGCCGTCGACCTCGTCCGCGGAGACGACCCGACCGCGCGCCGCCCTCCCCGCCGACGACTCGTCGGCTGCCTGGGCTGGGACACGGAGGGTGAAGCCCACCGCGAGCGCACCGCCGGCTCGGAGCATCGCGCGCCGTGACAGGGGAACCGGGGGTGCGGCCATCTCGCGCCCTTCAGGGTTTGCGGTCCGCCACGCGCATCACCGCGCGCAGGATGCGCACGTGCGTGCCGCACTTGCACAGGTTGGCGGCCAGCGCCTGCCGCACCTGCTGCTCCGTCGGATGCGGGTTGGTCGCCAGCAACCCCGCCGCCTGCATGATCATCCCGTTGATGCAATAGCCGCACTGCGCCGCCTGCTCGTCGACGAAGGCCTGCTGCAGGGGATGCGGCCGGTCCGGCGTGCCGAGGCCTTCGAGCGTCACGATGCGGGCGCCGGCCACTGCCGACAGCGGCATCACGCAGCTGCGCAGCGGCTCGCCGTCGTAGTGCACGGTGCAGGCGCCGCATTGCGCCAGCCCGCAGCCGAAGTGCAAGCCGTGCAGGCCCAGCTGGTTGCGCAAGGCATAGAGCAAGGGCATGGCCGGGTCGTCGGCCCGCAGCGTCTCCGGCTTGCCGTTGACGGTCAGCTGGACGGAGATCGCCATGGCGCGCTTTCAGGCAAGGCCTCAGTGGGCCGCGCTCGAGGACTCCTGCAGCTTGCGCATGACCTCGTCGAGATTGAACGCCGCCGGCTTCTGCCGCGGCGGGAACTTGACGAAGGCCTCGATCTGCTGCGCCACCGCGCCCTGCATCGCGTAGACGATGTAGGCATGCGAGATGACCCAGTCCCAGTAGGTGTTCGAGTTTTCGTCGGCCCGCTCGAACGGGTCGCGCCGCAGGTTGAACATCTTCGGCGCCCGGTATCTCACGAAGGGCTCGAACCAGCATTGCAGGGTCTTCGCGCGCTGCTCCATCAGCACGACCTTCCAGTCCTTCATGCGGATGGCCATGATGTCGCCGTCGTCGCTGATGTAGAAGAACGCCTCTCTCGGGCTCTCCTTCGCCTGCCCGCTCAGGTAGGGCAGCATGTTGTAGCCGTCGAGGTGCACCTTGAAGTCCTTCTCGCCGATCTTGCAGCCGTTGACGAGCTTCTCCTTGATGTCTTCCTCGCCGGCAGCGGCCAGCAGCGTCGGCATCCAGTCCTGGTGGGACACGATGCCGTTGATGACCGTGCCGGCCTTGAACTTGCCGGGCCAGCGAACGAAGCACGGCACCCGCCAGCCGCCTTCCCAGTTGGTGTTCTTCTCGGCCCGGAAGGGCGTGATGCCGGCGTCGGGCCAGCTGTTGAAGTGCGGGCCGTTGTCCGTCGAATACATCACGATCGTGTCGTCGGCGATGCCGAGCTGGTCGAGCTTGTCGAGCATCTCGCCGATGTGCTCGTCGTGCGCGACCATCACGTCGTTGTAGTCGCCCTGGCCGCCGCTCTTGCCCTTGTGCTTGTCGGCGCAGTGCGTCCTGAAGTGCATGGCCGTGGTGTTGTACCAGAGGAAGAAGGGCTTGCCGTCCGCATGGCACTTGTCGATGAACTTCAACGCCTTCTCCGTCGTCTCGTCGTCGATGGTCTCCATGCGCTTCTTCGTCAAGGCGCCGGTGTCCTCGATCGTCTGCCCGCCCTTGCCGTCGGCCAGGCAATGCAGCACGCCGCGCGGGCCGAAGCGCTTCTTGAAAGCAGGGTCCTTCGGATAGTCCGGGTCCTCGGGTTCTTCCTCGGCATTGAGGTGGTAGAGGTTGCCGAAGAATTCGTCGAATCCGTGCATCGTGGGCAGGTACTCGTCCTTGTCGCCCAGATGGTTCTTGCCGAATTGCCCGCAGGCGTACCCGTGCGGCTTCAGCATCTCGGCGATCGTCGGGTCCTCCTTCTGCAGCCCCACGGCGGCGCCCGGCATGCCTACTTTGGTGAGGCCGGTGCGGATCGGGTTCTGGCCCGTGATGAAGGCGGCCCGGCCCGCGGTACAGCTCTGCTGCGCGTAGTAGTCGGTGAAAGCGACGCCTTCATTGGCAATGCGGTCGATGTGGGGCGTGCGATACCCCATCTGGCCGCGGCTGTTGTAGCTGATGTTCCACCAGCCCACGTCATCGCCCCAGAGAATCAGGATGTTGGGCTTCTTCGTCGTCATGATTTTTCCTCGGGTTGGAGAGGTGCCAGGCCACCTCGAACAAACGACCTGGGAAGGCAGATCACGCAGCGGGCGCCGTCAGAACCGGAATCCGGCACCCGCGAACAAGCCACCGAGCGCGACCATGTTCAGCAGCCCTTCGTCGCGGCTGAAGCGCAGGTAGCGATAGCCGAACTTGAAGGAGACCGACGGCGAGTATTGGTAGCTGGCGCCGGCGATCGCTTCCCAGCTCGATGTCGAGTTGCCCCACCCGGCGTCGAGGTAGCCCATCAGCGACCACTTGTCGTCGATCGGTGCGATGACGCGGGCGCCGACGATGCCGTTCCACCAGTCGACCGAATCCTCTCGGCGGGGCCCGGGCAGGTGGGGGGCCAGGTCGATCTCGGTCCTGGCGTTCACGTAGCGTCCGCCCGCCAGCAGATCGACCGTGACCCGGCTGTCGAGGACGCGGTAGAGGCCCGCCAGCGTGTAGATCTGCTGCGTGTAGTCGACGTCCAGGCCGAGCGGGGCGCCCAGGACGCCCTGACGCGACACGCCGAGCTTGACGTACTGCATGTCGAGCAGCGCGCCCCAGGGGCCTCGGCGGGCCTCCAGCGTCCCCATGGCGCCGAAGTCCAGCGCGCCGAGGACGCCGGTGGAACTCACGTGCGAACTGCTGCCAGGCAAGGGACCGAGCCGAAGATCCGACGAGATGCCCGGCGCCCAGAGGTAGGGAATGATTTCGAACTGCCACGCGTCCTGCGAAGGTGCAACCTGCGCCGCGGCCGACAGCGACGCGAAGGCCGCAACGATGCCCGCGACCTGCCGGGTGGCGATGAAAGCTCCGGCTCGGTGCATGCCTGCTCCTTGGGCCGCGTGCGACTCGGGAGGCCGTCAGGGCGCCGCGACGACGCTGTAGTAGACGCCGTTGGCCCCGAAGGAAGGCCGGAACCAGGAGCCGCCGACCTGGTAGTACGTGACGCCGCCGCGGTCGACATAGGTCGCGCCGGCCGGCAGCGTGGAAAAGTCGGCGCCCAGCGGGTAGGCCGGGATGGTGTTGGCCCGTGCGATCGCCGCGCCGGCGACCGCGCCCGCTGCCAGCCCGACCGCGGCGCCGGCGGCCACGGCGCCGCCGCAGTCGTAGTAGCAGCCCGGGTGGTAGTACGGCACGCCCACGGGCCGGTAGTACGGCGCATAGCCGCCGTAGCCATAGGCCGGTGGATGGTAGGTGGTGAAGCCGCCCGCCGTGGTGTGCACGGCGCCCATGCCGTAGGCGCCCGTCGTGGTGCCACCGAAGCGGTTCGTGTGGCTCGTTCCGCCATACCAGCTGTGCGTCGTGCTGCCGCCGAACGCGTTGTCGTGCGTGAAGCCACCGAAACCGCCGACCGTGCGGCCCCCCCACGCGTTGGCCCGTGCCCACGCCGCCGCCGTCGTCGGGAATCCCGTGGCCAGCAGCGCGGCCGCCAGCAGAAGAGGAGTGGCATTCCGTGGATTCATGTCGAAGTTCCTTTCGGCCCGTCAGGGAGTCTTGGCCGGCCTGCCGCCCCTGCCCTGGGGGGCTGCAGGCGCGGCGTGCGGGGCGGCCAGCGGAATCCTGCGGGCGTTGGCCGCGTTGACCGATGCGAAGGCTTCCGCGGCCACGACCGGGTCGAGCTTCCACTTCGAAAGGTCCACCTGGTGGCGCAGCAGCAGCGGATCGCCGCGGTAGGTCGCGCGCAGCCGGCGTGGCAGCTTGTCGTCGGCGCCGATCCAGATCTGCATGAAGAGTTCGTCGCTGACCACCGCGATCACGTCGGTCGTCGTCCCGTCCACGGCCCTCGAGTCACCGACGTAGAACGCCTTGGTCAGGCCTTCGGTGAGATTCTTGAAGGGATCGGCCCCCAGCACGTCGGCGAACGGAAAATAGATCGCCGCATTCTTGAAGACAGCTTCGAGTGCGGCATCCAGGGTAGGCGGCGCGGGCGCGATCGCCACGAGGTTCTCGGACGGTGCGAACGCGGTGAAGGTCTTGCCGTCGTAGTAGTACTCCGAGGCCTTGCCGTCGCCGCTCGTGATCACGCGCAATTTGTCCGGTCGCTGCACCAGCACCTCCGAGACGGTCGAGAAGACCAGCGGCGGGCCGATGGCCGTGGGGGTCTCGTAGCTGGCCACGGCGGTGAACATCATGGACGAGGCCCCGGTCAGTGCGCCGCTCATGGCGCGCAGCAGATCCATGGCCTTGGCTTCGAGCTGCGGCGCGGCCGGCGCGACCCGGGTCCGCGGCGCCGGACCGTCGGTCCGTGCCTGTTGCGCTTGCGCCCCGACCACACAGGCCAGGCTCGCGGCCAGGAGAACGGCCCGGATGCATGGATGCTGCTTCATGCCTGCCCCTTGCGTATTGCCGGCGTCGCGCCGCTAGCGCCGGAAGCCGATGAAGGCGGGTCCGCCCCAGCCGCCCCAGCCGCCCCAATCCATCTCGTTCATCTGGGCGGCCTCGAGGTTGTTGTTGCTCAGCTGCTTGGCGACGCGCAAGCGCTGATAGTCCTGGTACTGGGTCGCGCCGCCCACGTACGCCACGTTGTTCATCGCATCGGGCAGCACGTAGTAGGTCGCCCCCTGGTAGGTCACGGGGCTGACCTTGTCCTTGGGAAGCTTGGCGAGGATCGCCTGCTGGTCCGGTTTCTTCGGGGTGATCATCTTGAACCCGGCGGCGATCGCCAGGTTGTCGTTGTTCAGCGCATCGGTGGTTGCGCAGCCTGCGGCCATGGCGACCAGTGCCACCGCAGCGACTTTCTTGAGGCGACTCATGGTGCTTGGACCCCGTGCGATCACCGAACTGGCCATCGTGGCTGCGAGAAGTGTGCTCATGACGTTTCCTTCGTTGGCGCGGCGATCGATTCTGGAAGCGGCGACGCGGTAAGACCAGCCGGGCGGCCACGTATGCCCACGTACGTGGTGCGCGGCGCTGAAAAGGATCAGTGCTTCCCCTTGACCTTGTGGTGCTTCCTGGCCGTCGTCGCCGGCTGCTCGACGGCGTCGCCGCTGCCGTCGAGCACCAGGTGGCTGGGATCGAGCTGCCGCTTCTCCAAGTCGTGCAGCAGGCCCGCGTCACTCAGGTCGATCTTGTGCGAAGAGGCCCAGTCGCGCTCTGCGGTCTGCGCCAGCCGCTGCACGGTGGCTTCGTGGTCGGTCTCGATCGCCAGCTCGCGCCGGCCGTCGAAGCTGCCCGGCGCCAGGTTGATCGAGCCCACGATGGCGCGCTTGCCGTCGGCCAGCATCATCTTGGCGTGCAGCTTGAGGTGCTTCATGGTGTGCACCTTGGCACCGACGTCCTGCAGTATTCGCAGGCCGCCGACGCCCTCGATCAGCTTTTCGGCCTTGAGGGAATGCGGCGGCTTGGTGAGGATGTGAATGTCGACGCCGCGGGTCGCGGCGCGCACCAGGCGTTCGATGATCACTGTGTCCTGGTAGCGCTCGTTCTGCACCCACAGCGAATGCTTGGCGCCGTCGATGAAGGCGGCCACCCGCGGCCGGCCGTTGTCGGGGCACCAGATCAGGCGCGAGTCGGGGTGCGGCGTGAAGTCTTGTTGCGACCAGTCGGCGTCGAAGCAGTCGACCATCTCGCGGGTCTCCAGTTCGTGCGTGGTGAGGACCGCGTAGTCGCGCGTCTCGGTCAGATCCTTGGGCTCCCAGTTCAGCGATTCCACGAAGCCGAGCTGGTCGTCGATGACCATCGACTTCTGGTGCGTGAGGTCGAACTTGGGATTGCTGTCGCGCACCTCGATGCCCGCATCGACGAGCGCCTTGCGCGCGGCCTCGTTCTCGGTCTCGCCGGTTCGCCGTGCCGGGTTCAGCATCACGCGCACCTTGACGCCGCGCTGCTTGGCGGCGATCACCGCGGCCAGCAGCGTGTCGTCGGTGAACAGGAACATGCGGATGTTGAGCGCAGTCCGGGCGCCGTTGATGGCGTCGAGTATCGGCTTGGCGGTATCGTCCGGCAGGACGATCAGTTGATGGGACATGGCGGGCCTCCGTTTTCCAGGCGGTGGCGGCTGCGGCCGCCGCGGCGCAGCGTCGTCGCTGGCGTTCAGCGCGCGTTGATCACGTCGGAGACGACGCCGTTCTCGTTCACCGTGCAGTTGATGTTGCGCTGGCCGGCGCCGATGCTCAGCGTGACGACGTAGAAGCCCTCCTGCATGGTCTGCGAGTCGTAGAGCGGCTTCACGTCCTCCTTGGGCACCTTGCGCTCGCGCGAGACCGCATCGATGCAGCTGGTGCGCGAGACCTGCGGCGACATGAAACCCGCGAAGATCGGCGGGGGCTGGTAGTTGGCGCAGCCGGCAATGCCGAGCAGCGCGATGATCAGAAGGGACTTCATGACTTTTCCTCGGTGGCTGATCGATGTGGCGGGCTCATGCGTGCCCCAGGCCGGCAGCCGGGCGCCTTCGCACCGGAACCGATCCGATGCTAGGCTGCAGGTCGGGCTTCGCCCATCCGTGCGCCCACGCACTGGCACGTACGTGGACGCCCCACGCGCCATCGGCGCACCAGTTCCGTGCAGCTGCGGCGCGATCAAGTGCCGCCTGAACAGAACCGGACCGCCTCAATCGGCCGCGCCTTCCCCGTGCAGGCGGACGATCAGCGAACGCAGCCAGGCGACGGCGGGATCCTTGTTGTAGCGCTCGTGCCAGAACAGGTTGATTGCGATTTCCGGCAGCTTGGCCGGATGACGGACGTAGGACAAATCGAAAGGTTCCGCCAACGCTTGCGCCAACCGCTCGGGCACTGTCGCCACCAGGTCGGAGTCGTGCAGGATGTGGCCGACCGCGACGTAGTGCGGGACGGTGAGCACCACTCTTCGAGCCACCTTCCTGCGGGTCATGAACTCGTCGGCCTTGCCATGGCCGGTGCCTTCCGAGATCACGACGACATGCTCGGCGGCCGAAAATTCCGCCAGCGAGATCGATCGCTTGTCCAGCGGATGGCCGCGCCGGAACATGCACACGTACTCCTGCTTGAACAACCGGCGCTGGAAATAGCCGGCCTTGAGTTGCGGCAGCAGGCCCATCGCCAGGCTGACATGGCCCGCCTCCATCTCGTCCTGCAGGTTCACCGTGGCGCTGCGCACCGTGCTCAGTGACACGTGGGGTGCGAGGCGCTTGAGCTCCTTCATCAGCTTGGGCAGGAAGTAGATCTCGCCGATGTCGGTCATCCCGACCCTGAAGGCCCGCGTGGAGGTCGCAGGATCGAAGGTCGCGCGCTGGTTGATCGCCAGGTGGATGACCGACAGCGCCCGTTCCGTCGGCTCGGCGAGCTGCTCGGCGAAGGGGGTGGGTTCCATGCCCTTGGGCGTCCGGAGGAACAGCGGGTCCCCCGTCAGCTTCCGCAATCGGGCCAGGGCGTTGCTCACCCCGGGCTGCGACAGCCCGAGGCTCTCGGCCACCTTAGAAACCCGTCTATCGATCAGCAGCTGCTGGAAGACGACCAGCAGGTTCAGGTCGATGTCCTTGAGTTCCATGCCGCCCTTCCATTCGCAGAATCAATATGGCCTATTGCCCATATTCTATTGAACGATGTGATCGAACGGCCGATGATTGCCCTGCCCGCGATACGCAGGTCGTCCCGCACGGCCTCACAGGAGACAAACATGGATGACACCACAGCCGCAGTGTTTCCCCAGAAGATCCACTGGGAAGACAAGGGAACCAACCGGATTCCCTTCATGGCCTACACCGAGGCCGACCAGCACAAGCGCGAGCTCGAGCGCCTCTTCTACAAGGGCCATTGG
>Ga0182008_10001477_pt1 | contig 15716 bp, 14 predicted proteins | sample Sormic07211129_1_FD_120482 | JGI IMG/M metagenome (GOLD analysis project Ga0182008, IMG submission 120482) | Rhizosphere microbial communities from Sorghum bicolor, Mead, Nebraska, USA - 072115-129_1 metaG | ecosystem: Host-associated > Plants > Roots > Rhizosphere | place: USA: Nebraska...
GACGCACAAGTGCAACTGCAAACCGCGGTCAGTCAAACGCGCACCACACTGGGCCTGTTCGGCAATCGTCAAGCGCTGCACGGCAACTATTTGAATCGTGCGGTCGCCGCGAATGTCGGAATCTACGGCAACAGCGTCGAGGAGGCGTTCTACACCGGCGCGCGGCTGGACAGTCGGGGACAACCGTTGCAGGGCGGGCGCCGCTATCGATTGCGGTTTGCACCGGGACAATTGCCGCCGGCCAGCGAGTTCTGGTCGCTGACGTTGTACGACTTACCGGACCGGCAATTGGTCGCCAATCCCATAGACCGTTACTGCCTGAGCAGTCGCGATGCATTGCAAGTGGATGCGGATGGCGGGGTGACACTGGTCATGCAGACCTCAGCGCCCGAGTCGTCGAACAACTGGTTACCAACGCCAGCGCAGGGCGCGTTTACGTTGATCCTGCGCCTGTACGGACCCAAGCCAGAGGTGATTGAACAGCGCTGGCGGATGCCGTTGGTGGAAGCGGTTTCTGTGTAGTGAGGGCAAAGCCATCGCCAGCAGGTTGGCACAGGTGCTGAAGTGGCCGCAGTTGTTGTGCTCGGCACAAATCCCCTGTGGGAGCACAGCTTGCTCGCGATGGCGAAATGTCTGGCACCATGGATGTTGAATGTGCCGCCGTCATCGCGGGCAAGCCTTGCTCAGGTGCTCCTACAGAGTTTCGTGTTGTTCACAAATGTTGTGATCAACCTGGCCTGGGTAGGAGTGAGCCTGCTCGCGATGGGGGCGACGCGGTTTTCCCGCGTCATCCGATCAAGGCGTGACGATATTGAACTGCGGCGCAAAGGTGTCCAGGCTGCTCATCAATTCGCCAAGCTTCTTGCCATTGCCTTGCAGTTTGACCAGGCCTTTCTGGACCGCCGTCGGGAAGTCCGTTTGCTTGAGGCTGATCTGCTCCAGCGTTGTCTTGCTCATGCTCACTGATGCATCGGCCTGCGGGTCGAGGCCAGGGCGGTGGGTCAATACGCCGTTGCGCAGGGTCAGGGTGAAATCCTTGTTCGGCTCTTCGAACGTCCAGTTCAGGGTCATGTCGTGGCCAACGGCTTTGTCGCTGTCCAGGCGAATGGCCAGGAAATCGAAAAACATCTCAGGACTCATCGCCCGCACCATGTCGGCCGATACCGACGAGCCCGCATGGGTGGGTACGCCGTTGCGAAGCTCCATGGCACCGGTCAGGTACATGTTGCGCCAGGTAGCGTTTTCGCTTTGATAACCGAGTTGCTCCAATGTCTCGGCCTGGGCCGTGCGCGCGTCGGCGTTATCCGGTTCGCTGAACAGCAACTGATTGCCCAGTTGCGCCGCCCAACGGTAATCGCCCTTGGCCATGGCGGCGCGCATTTTCTCCAACACCGCTACGCCACCGCCCATGGCCTCGACGCTGCGTTTGGCGCTGTCCACCGGGGGTAACGGGTTGAGGTTGGCCGGGTTGCCATCGTAGAAACCCAGGTAACGCTGGTACACCGCCCGCACGTTGAAACTCAGGGAGCCGTAGTAACCGCGGGTGTACCACTTCTGGTCGAGGCTGCCCGGCAGTTTCTTGATCGCGTCGGCGACTTCCAGCGGGGTCAGGCCCTGGTTGAGCAAGTGCAGGGTACGGTCGTTGAGGAAGGCGTACATGTCGCGCTGGTCGGCGAGGAACGTGCGGATGCGCTCGCCGCCCCAGGTCGGCCAGTTGTGCTGGGCAAACAGCACGTCACTCTTGTCGCCGTAGCGCGCCAGGCTGTTGTCCAGGTATTGCGCCCAGGCCTTGGCGTCACGCACTTGCGCGCCGCGTGGGGTGAGAATGTTGTGCATCATTTGCGTGGCGTTTTCTGCCATGCACAAGGCGCGCAGTTGTGGCAGGTAGAGGTTCATTTCTGCCGGCGCTTCGGTACCCGGTGTGAGCTGAAACTCTACCTCCAACCCGGCGATAGTGCGGGTTTGCAGTTCCTTGTCGATCAGGTCAGTCGGCGCGATCAGGGTGATGGTGCCGCCGCTCGGCGTGCTTTTCCCCAGACCTGCATCGACCTGGCCCTTTTCACCGCGAGGCAACAGACTGCCGAACTGGTACTGCGCGCGACGGCTCATGGCATTGCCGGCAAACACGTTCTCGCTCATCACGTGTTCCATGAACCCGGCGGGGGCGAATACCTTGACCTTGCCGGCCTTTACGTCGGCCTCGTCGATCACCCCGCGTACACCACCGAAATGGTCTACGTGAGTGTGGCTGTAGATCACCGCCACCACCGGTTTCTGCGGACGGTTCTGGTAGTACAGCGCCAGCGCCGCTTTGGCGGTTTCGGCCATGGTCAGCGGGTCGATGATGATCAACCCGTCATCGCCCTCGATGATGGTCATATTGGCCACGTCGAGACCACGCACCTGGTAAATCTTCGGGCTGACTTCGAACAGCCCGGCATGGGCATTGAGTTGAGCCAGACGCCAAAGACTCGGGTTGACCGAATCCGGAGCCTGGTCCTTGAGCAGGAAGTCATAAGCCTGGACATCCCAGATGACCTTGCCGGCGGCATCCTTGACCTGGCCCTTGAAGGGCGCAATCAAGCCCTTGCCCACCGACTCGAAGTCAGTGCGATCGCTAAAGGGCAGTTGTTGCAACACGGCACTGTTGCTGGCGGCGGTTTGCGCGCTGGCGGCGACTGGTGCATCGGCGGCCATCGCCGATTGCGTCAGGCACGCGGTGATCAGGCAGGCCAGCAGGCCGCGGGGGCTAAAAGTAAAACGTGGCATGGCGTCTCCGTTTTTTATCGTTATGGTCAGACCAGCCTCGAGGGTAGGGCGGCGCCCGTTCCAGATGGCAATCGCCAACGGACAAAAACCATTCAGGCCCGCTATCCTTGGCCCACGCCAATCGAACGGGTTCTCTCATGCTTGAGGTCCAGGGTGTCTTCAAAAGCTACGCCACGCCGCAGGGGCCGTTGCCGGTGCTGCAAGGTGTCGACCTGACGCTCAAGCCCGGCAGCAGTCTGGCGTTGATGGGCGAGTCGGGCAGCGGCAAGAGCACCTTGCTGCACCTGATCGCCGGCCTGGACAAGGTCGACCGCGGCAGTATCCGCAGCGGTGAGCATCGTCTGGAACAGATGAACGAAGGGCAACTGGCGAAGTGGCGGCGCACCGAAATCGGCCTGGTGTTCCAACAGTTCAACCTGATCGGCAGCCTGCGGGTGGAGGACAACCTGGCCTTTCAGGCGCGGCTTGCCGGTCGTCATGATCCACGCTGGCAGGCGCATCTGGTGCAACGTTTGGGGCTGGGCGAGTTGCTCAAACGTTATCCGGAGCAATTGTCTGGCGGTCAGCAGCAGCGTGTTGCACTGGGGCGAGCCTTGGCCTCACGGCCGAAGCTGTTGCTGGCCGACGAACCTACCGGCAGCCTGGATGAAACCACCAGTGCCGAGGTATTGCGGTTATTGCTGGCGTTGCTCGACGACAGCACCACGACGCTGTTGATGGTCACTCACAGTCAGGGCGTGGCGGCGCAGCTGGCAGAAAAAGTGGTGCTGCACGGTGGTCGTCTGCTCGGTGTGGACGGTCGCTGAGATGCGCATCTTCGGCGAAACCCTGCGCGCGCTGCTCAGTCACTGGCGACAGCATCCGGTGCAGTTTTTCAGTGTGCTGACCGGGCTGTGGCTGGCCACCAGTCTGCTGACCGGCGTGCAAGCGTTGAACAGCCAGGCGCGAGAAAGCTACGCCCGCGCCAGCCAGCTGATTGGCGGTGAACCCCAGGCCAGCCTCAGTGCAACCGCTGGCGGGACGTTCCCGCAGCAATGGTTTGTCGACCTGCGTCGCGCCGGTTGGCCGGTGTCGCCGGTACTGCAGGGAAGGCTGACGCTCAAGGACCATGAAGATCAACGGCTGCAACTGATGGGCATCGAACCGGTGTCACTGCCGGGTGGTTCGCCGGTGGCGGGCCAGGCGTTGGCAATCGAACAGGTGGTCGAGTTCTTTACTGCGCCGGGAAGTACCTGGATTGCGCCATCGACCTTGCAGTCATTGGGATTGAAAGAAGGTGACCGACCTTTGAGCGTAAGCGGGACATCGTTGCCGCCCCTGCATGCGCAAACCGATATGGCCCCGGGGGTGTTGCTGGTGGACATCGGGTTTGCCCAACAGATTCTCGGTTTGCCGGAACAGCTGTCGCGGTTGTTACTGCCCAAGGATTTCATTGCGCCACTTCCCGATGCGTTCAAGGGACAACTGCAATTCAAAAGCAGCGCTGAAGAAAACAATCTGGCACGCCTGACCGAAAGCTTTCATCTGAATCTCAATGCGTTGGGGTTTCTGTCGTTCGTGGTCGGACTCTTTATCGTGCATGCAGCCATCGGCCTCGCCCTGGAACAGCGCCGTGGTTTGCTGCGCACGATGCGTGCCTGTGGCGTCAGTGCGCGGATGCTGATCACCTGTCTCGCCGTCGAACTGGGTGGGCTGGCCCTGGTAGGCGGGTTGGCCGGGGTGGTCAGCGGCTATTTACTGGCCGGCGTGTTGCTGCCGGATGTCGCCGCCAGCCTGCGCGGCTTGTACGGCGCGGAAGTGGCGGGGCAGTTGAACCTCAGCCCGCTGTGGTGGCTCGGCGGCATAGGGTTAAGCCTGTTGGGCGCTTTGCTCGCCGGTGCCAACAGTCTGTGGCGGGCGTCGCGTTTGCCATTGCTGGCCCTGGCCGATCCGCAGGCGTGGCATCAGGCGCATGCGCGTTGGTTGCGGCGCCAGGGCTGGGTGGCGGCGATAGCCCTGGCAAGCGCCGGGTTGGCGCTGGTGTTGGGTGACAGTCTGATCAGCGGGTTTTTGTTGATGGCGACACTGTTGATCGGTGCGGCACTGGCGTTGCCCGTGGTGCTCGATGCGCTACTCAATCTGCTGCTGCATCGCGCTCGGTCGGTGCTTGGCCAGTGGTTTCTCGCCGATTGCCGCCAGCAGTTACCGGCCCTGAGCCTGGCGCTGATGGCGCTGCTGTTGGCGCTGGCGGCGAACATCGGGGCCGGCAGCATGACCGCCGGTTTTCGCCAGACGTTCAGCGACTGGCTGGAACAACGGCTGACCGCCGAGCTTTACCTCAATCCACAAAACCCGACCCAGGCCCGGGAGCTGCACGGCTGGCTGATGCAGCAGCCGCAACTCACGGCGGTATTGCCCAACTGGCAAGTGCCGATTCAATTGCAAGGTTGGCCGGCGGATGTGTTCGGGGTGATCGATCACCCGACCTATCGTCAGCACTGGCCACTGCTCGAAGCCTTGGGCGACAAGCCCTGGGAGCAGCTGGCGACGGACGACGCGGTGATGCTCAGCGAACAGCTGGCCCGGCGTTTGAAGGTCGGCTTGGGCGATCATCTGTCGATGGCGACACCCAATGGCCCGTGGTCGCCGCGCATCATCGGGATCTACGCCGATTACGGAAATCCCAAGGGCCACGTGCTGGTGAACATCAATCATCTGTTGCGTGGTTGGCCGCAATTGACGCCGAACCGTTTCAATCTGCGCATCGAGCCGACGTTGATTGCGCCGTTCGTACAGGCCTTGCAGGCGCGCTTTGACCTTGAAGACAGCCGCATCGTCGACCAGGCGCGGCTCAAGGGATGGTCCACGCAAGTATTCGAGCGAACGTTCGCCGCCACCGCCGCCCTCAACAGCCTGACCCTGTGCGTGGCCGGCGTGGCGTTGTTCATCAGCCTGCTGACCCAGAGTCAGAGCCGCCTCGGGCAACTGGCGCCATTATGGGCGCTGGGGGTGACGCGACAGCAATTGATGCGGCTCAACCTCGGGCAAACCTGGTTGCTGGCAGTGCTGACCCTGGCGCTGGCACTGCCGTTGGGCATTGCGTTGGCCTGGTGTCTCGACACGGTGATCAACGTTCAGGCGTTCGGCTGGCGCTTGCCACTGCGGGTGTTCCCGCTGCAATTGCTGCAGTTGATGGGGCTGGCATTGCTGGCAACGTTGCTGGCGTCGGCATGGCCGCTTTACGCGTTGTACCGCACGCAGCCAGCGGACCTGCTGAGGACTTTTGCCCATGAGGATTAAGTGCGTCGTGTGCCTGTTGGCAGTCTTGTCGAGCGGTTGCGAGCAACCGGCGCCATCGGAAAAAGGCTTTGCGGGGCTGGGCAATCAAGCGAGTGCATTCACCAAGGTGGTGCCCGGTCGAGTGTTCAGCTTCCCGGCGGATCACGGCCCTCATGACGGTTTCCGGATCGAGTGGTGGTACGTCACCGCCAACCTCAAGGACCCGCAGGGTCACGAATTCGGCGCGCAGTGGACATTGTTTCGCAGTGCCTTGAAAGCCACACCCGAGGTCAAGGGCTGGGAGAATCAGACGATCTGGCTCGGGCATGCAGCAGTGACCTCGGCGACGGCACATCATGCAGCCGAACGTTATGCCCGGGGGGGCGTCGGTCAGGCGGGCGTCAGCCTGACGCCGTTCAGCGCGTGGATCGACGACTGGGTGTTCAGCAGCCAGGCCTCTTCTGAAAACCCATTGACCGACCTGCAACTCAGTGCCCGGGACAAAGCCTTCAGTTATCGATTGCGGCTGACGTCGACCCAACCGCTGGTGTTGCAAGGTGACCAGGGGTTTAGCCAAAAATCCGAGCAAGGCCAGGCGTCGTATTACTACAGCCAACCGTTTTTCCAGGCCAGCGGCACGCTTGAGATCGACGGCAAGCCGTATCAAGTCAGCGGCCCCGCGTGGCTCGACCGCGAATGGAGCAGCCAGCCGCTGACGGCCAATCAGACCGGGTGGGACTGGTTTTCCCTGCACCTGGAGAGTGGCGAACAAGTGATGCTCTATCGCATGCGGCACAAGGACGGTGAGCCCTATTTGACTGGAACGTGGATCGATGCCCGAGGCCAGACGCAACTGCTAAGGGCCGGCGACATCCGCCTCGTCCCGCAGGACACCGCTTCGGTGGCAGGGCGCGAGATGCCGGTGCGCTGGTCGATCCGGATTCCCGACAAACACCTCGACATCGTCATCAACGCCCTCAATCCCGGGGCCTGGATGAATTTGCGCATTCCTTACTGGGAAGGCCCGGTGCGCTTGAGCGGCAGCCATAAAGGGCAGGGGTATCTGGAAATGACCGGGTATTGAGCCGGAACTCTCTGATGTTCGCGGGCCTCCTAAATGAAGAAGGCCACAGACCGGAGACTGTCATGCGCGAAGACCTCACCCCACCCGACCTTGACGCATGGCAGCGCCTGTTTGAAGACCAGGCTTACTGGCAACAATCCCCGGACGCGCATTACATGGAATTGCTGCGTCTGGCCGACGATTTGCTGGGTCAGGGCGCGGTTGACCTTCAACAGTGGCAAGACTTGCGAGCCAGAGCGGAGCAGTCCCACAAAGACTCACCGGCCATCAACGTTGCCCGGGAAGTCGAAGACCCCGAGGCATGAGGAATACGCCATGAAACCGACACCGGAATCTGAAAACCCCGACGAGCCTCGTCCACCCGGGGAAACCGAGCGCGACAACGATGCCCTGCGTCCTACCGATCCGACGCGGCGCGAGGAAAGTGGCAAGGGCACCCGCAGCGGAGAGTCGACAGCGCAAGAAACCGCGAAGAATGCAGATTAGCGTCGAACTCGCGCAACAGCGTCTATGCTCATTCGCACGCGGCTTTTAACCCGGGTTCAAAGCCGTTTGTCGCCAATGATCACAGGGAATGTTCTGCCTATGAAACTTCACGCACTGACCAAAGCCATCACCCTTGCCACCTTGCTCTCTGCCACCAGCCTGAGTGTCATTGCGGCTGACATCCCGCTGTCTGCCGTCGTGGAGGCAGATCAAATCACCACCAAAGTCGTGTCGGTCGATGCCGCCAATCATCAAGTCGTGCTTGAGGGGCCTGAAGGTAATCAGGTGCATGTGCAATTGACCGAGAAGGCCAAGAACCTCGGCAACCTGAAGGCCGGCGACCAAGTGGACATTGAGGTCACCCGCGCTGTGGCGGCTTACCTCGACACCGATATCGACAAAGGCTTGCCGGGCAGCATCGAGCGAACCGGTGAAGCCCGCGCCGCGCCCGGCAGCGCCAATCCGGGGGGGGAAGCCTACCGCCAGGTGCAGGTACAGCTGAAAATCACCGACATCGATGTGAAGAACAATCGGGTGACCTTCGAAAATCCCAAAGGCCAGTCCAAGACGATCGATGTCGTAAGACCTGAAATGCAAGCCAAGCTAAAGGATCTGAAGAAAGGCCAGACGGTCAATGTGGTTTACACCGATATACTGAAGGTCACCACACGAAAAAGTTGAGTATCTGCTCTATCGGTTGAATGTTCCTGTACAACTTGTACAGGGATATTCACTGTTTTTAACGAGCTGGTGAGTTCAGTGAGTGATGCAAATTATATTGGAGTCGACATTTGATAAATATGTATCTGTAAATTTCATGTTTATATTCGCGGACAACTTCCAGGCGTTGATTTAATATGCGTCTCGTTCGCCCAGTGTTGCGGCTCTTTACCGGTGCAGGGATGCCGAGGCCATTGCACTGGGCGAACTCTTCTTTGCGTATGGGGCTTCTCCAATACGATCTATAAATTAGACCGGAAAAAAGCGGTTCGATAGTTATTGCACGAGCACATCAGCCTGCCGGCGAGCGCCAGTCATCGGAGCCCGAAGTACCACTTACTTCGTGGGTCCAGGTTATTTTTCGATAGGTAAAGTGCACGTCTTGTAAATGCGTGAAATGCGAATTCGCCGGATCCTGGCAGTTGTGCATGTAATCTTTGATATGGACGATGATCGCATCTTCAAGCTCGGTGGTGTAGTAGTGCTCTTGAGTCCCCTTTATCGATATGCGGTACCATTTGATCAGGACAGATGTCATCACTTCACCCGTCGTCAACGCCTGCAGTAGTAAGGGCGAAGATTTGTCGAAGACCTTCGTGATTATTACCGGTTTGTGAATGCGTAGGCCTGTTGTTTGACCAGATTGCGGATCGCGCGGCATTGTCAGTTCGTGGCTGAAACCTTGAACCATGACCTCATTTTCACGACCTTCCTGAAAGATGTTGCCAACGGAGTCAGCCGTGAAAGCACCGTCAGTGATCAAGCCTTGTGTCACGCCATTCACATACATATACGCGGGTGTAGCCATGGATGCTCTCCTTGCTAGAGTAAAGTGAGGCTCCCGAAAGGCACGTTCGCCTGATGGGGGTCTCACGATTAACAAGGTCCGTGCCATAAGCCGCGAAGCCCCCTGAGGCCGCAGGTCGAGTCAATTCAGGGGAACGTTCTTTCGCTAAAACACCTCGATATCTGCGCAGGTTGCTGCGCAATACAGGTCGAATTGTGGCGCACCTTGTCGAATCGCCCGACAGACCGAATGATCCACCTCGCGCCGAGAACCTGCAGCGTGCCAAGCGAGCAGTTTTCGGCGCATCACGGCTATAAGCCACCACTGCAGTCCCGAGACGGAGTGACGACATGAAAATCCTGATGGTTTTAACGTCCCACGATCAATTGGGTAACACCGGCAAGAAAACCGGATTCTGGCTGGAGGAATTCGCGGCACCGTATTACGCCTTCAAGGATGCCGGCGCTCAGTTGACCCTGGCTTCACCCAAAGGCGGGCAACCACCGCTGGACCCGAAAAGTGACGAACCGGATGCACAAACTGAAGCCACCGAGCGTTTTCGCAAGGACACGGCTGCGCAGTCGGCCTTGGCATCCACCGTGCTGCTCAGCTCGGTCAAGGCCAGCGATTACGATGCGATTTTCTATCCCGGCGGCCATGGTCCGCTTTGGGACCTGGCCGAAGACAAGCATTCGATTGCCCTGATCGAATCTTTTTACAACGCCGGCAAACCGGTCGCGACCGTTTGCCATGCCCCGGGTGTTTTACGGCATGCCAAGAGCGCCGACGGCCAGCCCTTGGTCAAAGGCAAGAAGGTGACGGGGTTCACCAACAGTGAGGAGGACGCCGTGCAATTGACCAACGTCGTGCCGTTTCTGGTCGAAGACGAGCTCAAGGCCAAAGGCGGGATTTTTTCCAAGGGCCCGGACTGGGCGAGCTATGTGCTCACGGATGGTCTGTTGCTGACCGGGCAGAACCCGGCGTCGTCACAGGCAACGGCTGAAGCGCTATTGGCGAAACTGAAATAACCCACTCTGCGGGAGCGAGCGTGCTCGCTCCCGCAGTCAGTCCAGTGTCAGTGTACGAACGAGGCAAAACACTGCTCGATCGAGCGCCGCTGGGTCTCGGCATACAACCCCAATTCATCAATGGTCGGGCGCCCCAAGGCTCTCTCGAACGCTTGCTGATTGGAATGCACGCCATAGTGGGTTTGCGCCGCGTCCCCCAGATTTGACTGAAAAATCCCCGCCGCGCTGACCGGCAGGAAATCTTCGTACACCAACGGTTCGACTCGCAGATAACCACCGCTGACCAGATCTTCCAGAGGCAAGGTTTTCAGCTCGGCTGCTGCCAGGCCTTTTTCTGTCACAAAATAGCGAAAGTACGCCAGCTCCTGACGGCGCATGTCTTCGTAGGTGTCGGGAAATTCGCTGAAGTGTTGCGCCATCAGCGTGTTGTAACGCTTGGCATTGGCTTCATTGGGGAAATCCTTGAGTTCATCCCGCGCCGCATTGAGCAGGCGGTCATACAGCGCCCGGCCTTTGGGCGTGAGCGCAGCGCCACGTTGTTCGATCTCACCAAAACGGGCGCTGTGACTGCCGCGTGTTTGGGCTTGGTCGATGAACGCGACCGGTTCGTCGAGTGCCTTGAAACTGGTCTGGCGAAGCAGAATAGGGCACTGACGACGGGGCGGACCTTCGATTACCGCTTTGGGGGTGATGCCATGGGCAGGCATTTGTGCCTGGACGATGTCGATGTCCAGGGTACGCGGAGTCAGGTGATTGATATGCGGCCCCTTGAAAGCCACGACATCGGCGATCAGGCGATGCTGGGCGCTGAGCTTCTGATATTGCTCGGCGGTCACAGTGGCACTGTGGTGCCAGCGGAAGGTTTCCAGCGCCTGCTCGACGAATGTTACCGCCTCTTGTTCGGTGAGACCGCCCTGGGTCTCGGCGCGCTCGATCAACGTGAGCGCAGTCGGGGTGAAGATCGACCGTTTATCCAAAACCGACTGGGCGAAGGCCCGCAACTCAAGATCTTCGATCAGTTCCAGGCGCAATAGCGAGGTGAAAACACGGAACGGGCTGACCTGCAATGCTGCTTCATGCACGGCACGAAATGCCGTGGAGTGCACGGGGACGCCGGCCGGGGTCAAATCGTAATATCCCACGGGTTGCATGCCCATCACCGCGAACAGGCGGGCGAGGGTGGCCAGTTCAGCGGCCGTGCCGACCCGGATCGCACCGTGGCGCTCCAGGTCCAGGCGTTCGATTTCGCCAGTGCTGTTCAACTGCTGCGCCACTTGCGGATCGTTGTCGAGCACGTGACGGTTGGTCTGTTCCACCAATTCCATCAACGCGCCGTACAGCGGCACTTCTTCGCGGTACATGTCGGACATCGCTCTGGAAAAGCGTTGGCGGATCAGGTCAGGGCTGACGAAGCTAGGGTGGTTCATGAACAGAATTCCTGGCGCGGTAACGAGAAGGATGGATCAAAAGATCGCAGCCTTGGGCGTCGCCGACAAACGAAGTTTCTGACGAACTTCATTCTGCAAAGGACTGCATCTTCAGTGCAGTCGTTGATCCTGTGGGCTTTCCGAGCGCAGCGATGCCAAAAACTCCCGATACAGGTGGGCTGAACCGGCCGGTGCCTCGACCATGGGCATATGGCCGACGCCTTCCCAGATTTCTACCCGTAGATCAGCGATGCCTTTGCTCCAGATCGCCACACTGCTGACATCGATCAAACGGTCCTTGCGTCCCCAGAGCAGCAGGGCCGGGGCTTTGATCGAAGGGAGTTTCGGCTCCATCGGCGGGCTGGCGCGGAAGTCGCGAAAAATCTCTTCCAGTTCGTCCCGCGACTGTTCATAGCGATGGGCAAAGGCATCCAGCACCACGCGCGGCACCCATGGTGGATCGGCCATGGTCATGGCATAGAGGTATTTGAATTCTTCGCGGGAGTTGATCAGGAAAGGATTGTGGCCCCGGGCCAGATGCCGCTCCAGATCACTGGGTTCGGGCGCGGTCACGCCCGCCGGATCAATCAGGGCGACCGAAACGATGCGTTCCGGGTACGTTGCCGCCAGCCATGCCGCCAGATACCCGCCCATCGAGTTGCCAATCACATGAACCTTGTCCACGCCGCACACATCCAGCAATTGGATCATGCGCTTGGCCTGCAACGGGATGTCATAGCCGCCGCCGGCCTTGAAGCCGGTTTCGCCATGACCGGCGATGTCGGGGATGATGACCCGATAATTGCCGACAAAATATCGGGCAAAGCGCAGCCAGATATTTTTATCGGCGCTAAAACCATGCAGCATCAACACATTGCTGGATGCTTCGTAGGGGCCACCTTGCCAGGTCGAGACGGTCATTTCGGCGATGGGCACGACAATCTTGTGCAGCTTGTACAACTTGGCTTCGGCGGCTGTGCTCAATTCATAGATCCAATAGCCGATGGCCGGGTAGCTCAACCAGCTCCAGGCGGCGAAAACCGCGATTGCGACAACCAGTAAAAGCATCAGGCGCCTTCCTTCTGACGAATCAGGACAAAATGTGATCGGCCGGTTTCAAGGTTCGGGTCAAGCGGTGGAAGCTGAAACTGAACCCCGGAAACATGGCAATCACATGACCGCTCTTGCTTTGATACCAACTGTGGCAGCCTCCCGACTTCCACACCGTGCGCTCCATTTCTCTATGGATCATTTCAGTGTAGGTACGTTCTGCTTCCGGGCGAACTTCAATGCTGCGTAAACCTTGTGCTTTTAACGTTTGAATGCAGTCGAGGATGTAGTTCATTTGCGATTCGATGATGAACAGCGCCGAGGTGTGGCCGATGCCCGTGTTCGGGCCGGTGACGATAAACAGGTTGGGAAAGTCCGGCAGGGCAGTGCCGAGGTAGGCTCGGGGGAATTCGCGCCATACATTTCGCAGTTGCGTGCCGTTCTTGCCGCTGACCGGGTAGGAAATCACCCCGTCGGTGGCGTCATAACCGGTGGACCAGATAATCAGATCGAGATCGATGTGTTGGCCGTCCTGCATGACGATACCGGTTTCGTCGATAGCGGCGATGGCCTGTTCGCGGCTGTGCAGCGTTACATTGCTGCGGGCCAGCGCCGGGTACAGCGTGCTCGATAGAATCACCCGTTTGCAGCCGATGGTGTAGTCCGGCGTCAGTTTTCGCCGAAGTTCGCCGTCGGGAACCTGGCGCCTGATGAAGCGCAGGGCCTTTTGCTGGACCATGTGCAACGCCGGTTTCGAGTATTTGAAGGCGATCACCCGGGTTTCAAACTGCCAGTAGATCATCCAGCGCAGCAGCTTGTAGGCCGGCCTGATCCCGAGCAGCCAACGCTGGAAACGCCCGAATGTGCGGTCAGCCCGAGGCAGCACCCAATGCGGCGTACGCTGGAACACATGCAAGTGCCCGACGTCCGGGGCTATCGCCGGAATCACCTGCGCCGCGCTGGCACCGCTGCCGACAATGGCCACGCGTTTTTGCCGGTAATCGTAGGAATGGTCCCAATTGTTGGTATGAAAGGTTTTGCCCTGGAAGCGTTCCTGCCCCTCGAAATGCGGAATTACCGGTTGGCTCAAGGGACCCGTGGCGTTGATCAGAAATTGTGCGTGAAACGTGCCTTTGGCGGCAGTGTGCACGGCCCAGCGTTTGCCGGCATCGTCCCATTCGACACGCTCGACATCGGCTTGCAATTCCACTCGTTCGCGCAGGCCAAAGTGCTCGATCACATGACCGGTGTAGCGATGAAGTTCGGCCTGTTCGGCAAACATCTGCGTCCAGCGGTAGGGGGCAAAGGACAGTGAATACAGCGGTGAAGGCACATCGACGGCGGCGCCGGGGTAGGTGTTCTGGCACCAGGTGCCACCGAAGAAGTCCCGCCGCTCCAGCACACGGAAGTCGGTAATGCCGGCCTTGAGCAAATTGACGGCGGCGCACTGACCTCCAAAGCCGCTGCCGATGATCAGCACTTGAAAGGTCTGCATGGGCCTCCTGTTTGCTCGTGGTTTAGCGAACGCTTCTTTCATGTATAGCCAAACGAAGCGGTATTGCGCGTGATCTTCATCAAGTGGGCGCGATCAGACTCGCACACAGCGCTCGGCCTATGCGCCGCTAGCCGGTGATGGCTATTTGACGTTGCCCTGTTAGACTCCGACAGTACCTGCACCACCGGTGTAATCAGGTTTCGTTCCGTGCGGCAGAGGTCCCAATGGGAAAGATGGGAGGAAAAGGACTTTCACTGGCCAGGAGGCTCTACACATCGCGCATCCTCGGCCTCGGGTTGGGCTTGTTATGCGTGAGTGTGGCGATGTTCCCATTGAACCCGGCGCCTTGGGTATGGGGCCTGATGTTGTTCAATGGGTTGCTCTGGCCGCACCTGGCCTACCATTGGTCGCGTCGGGTTGCGCGTCCCTACCACGCGGAACAGCGTAACCTGTTGGTGGACGCCTTTATGGGTGGGTTCTGGGTTGTCGCCATGCACTTCAATCCTTTGCCTGCCGCCACCACCCTTTCGATGATGGCGATGAATAATGTCGCCATTGGCGGTTTGCGCTTTCTGCTGACGGGGACCGCTGCGCAGGTACTCGGGATGGGCGTCGGCTGGCTGTTTTTCAGCCCCGTCGTGGTTCCCGAAACCAGCCAGATCCAGCTCTACGCCTGTTTGCCGCTGATGTGTCTTTATCCGCTGGCGCTGGGCTGGATCTGCTATCGCCAGGCTTATACCCTCGGGCGGCAAAAGCGCGAGTTACTGGCCCTGAGCCGCACCGACAGCCTGACCGGATTGCTCAACCACGGCGCCTGGAAGGACCAGCTGGAAGTGGAATTCCAGCGCTGCCAGCGGCAACGCCAGGGCGGGGCGATTGCCCTGATCGACATCGACCATTTCAAAATCATCAACGACACCTACGGTCACGTCGCCGGAGACATCGTGTTGCGGCAACTGAGCAAGATGCTCAAACACAACCTGCGGGCCACGGATGTCGCCGGGCGTTATGGCGGCGATGAATTTTGCGTGATCCTGCCGGACCTGCCCCTGAGCAGTGCCGCTGCCGTCATGGAGGGCTTGCGTGATCGCTTCGCCACCCTGGGTTATGAACAGAATCCGACGTTGAAGGTCAGCCTGAGTATTGGTCTTGCGGCGTTCAACGCAGGCCACACCGACGCGACCCTGTGGCTCAATGATGCGGATCAGGCGCTGTATGAAGCCAAGAGCACGGGGCGTAATCGGGTGATCTGTTGCCGTGACGACAGGCCACGGCATGAGCTGCTCGGCTCGGTTTGATCCCCTGATCCCACTGTCGCCGCCTGACTACCGCCTGCTCATCACTCCTTGACGCTCATGAATTCCTCCGCATAGCGGATGTACTCTTCAGGCTGAGTGTAGGTGTGAGTCAGTTCGGTAGCGCTCAGGTCAGAGGCCTGGGTGAAGATCTGGCGTTGTTCGCGCAGGCTGTCGTAGGTCGCCTTGATGGCGGCGAAGTAGGCGCCGTGGCCGTCGATTACCACGCGCACGCCAAGTTCGGCCAGACGTTTGTCGTCACGCAGCAGCGGGTTGCCGTAGGTCACCAGCATCAACGGGACGCTCAGGTGTTCGGC
>Ga0182008_10001479_pt1 | contig 15686 bp, 11 predicted proteins | sample Sormic07211129_1_FD_120482 | JGI IMG/M metagenome (GOLD analysis project Ga0182008, IMG submission 120482) | Rhizosphere microbial communities from Sorghum bicolor, Mead, Nebraska, USA - 072115-129_1 metaG | ecosystem: Host-associated > Plants > Roots > Rhizosphere | place: USA: Nebraska...
TAATGGCATCGCTTTTGGTGCCGTAGTTGGCCCATTGGGTTTGATCAAGATACCGGAAAAATAGGGTTTTGAAATGTTCCTGGCCCGAATAGCCCTTGTAAATCGGTTTCATGCCGGTAAAGTGGATCAGGAAGGGTTTCGCGTTATCTTTCTTTGCAAACCAGTTCCATAAGGGATCGAGCTCAAACCAATCGTTGTTGAAAACCACATTCAGGGTGTATTGCTCTGCAAAATTAAGATGTGCTGCATTTTCGGCGGCACAGGCAAATGCCCGGGCAGTAATGTTCCTTTCGCGCCAGCGCTGGGGTTTAAGCAGCATCATGCCGGCATTAAGGTATTTGCTATCCGGATCGAGGCCAAGTTCTTTATAATTGCTGATCCCTCCCCATGGCGAACTTACCACGCCAGACAGATCAGGTACGGCACCCAGATCGTAATGGCCGATATCGGTATGCCATAACTTTGAAATATCATCGAGCACGATCATGTCTACATCCAGGTAAATGGCCTTTGTGGCTTCCTGCGGGATGAAATAAGGAATACACAGGCGCATATAAACATTTGCCGGAAAAGAAGATTTATCCCTGGGCAGTTTAAACTGTTTAGGTAAAGCTTCTTCAATGGAGATCCAGTGTAAATTAAGTTTGCTCGTAGAAAGGCTCGATACAACTTTTAGCCTGTTTTTCGCTGTAATGTGGTCAGAAACGATATATAGGTTAATTTCTTCCCCCGAATGGTGGTTTTCTTCTAACGACCTTAGCATCGCAGCCATCAGCATTACAAACTGGTTATCGCAAATGGTTACAAGGGTAATCGGTTCAGGTTGATGCATGATCATTTTTATGGTTTGATATTTTGTTATGGAAAGATGTGATCAGGTGTTTGATACAGCTGGAATTTGATGACTGAAAGATTGATTCTTCACTTCATCCTGAAAAATGAGTTTTCTACCTATACTGTTATAATAATAACCAAGCTCATTCATGTTCTCTGGTTCGAACAGGTTTCTGCCATCAAAAATTACCTTTTCATTGAGCAAATCAGCCATTTTTGCAAAGTCGGGATTTCTGAACAACGACCATTCCGTGGCAATTAACAGGGCATCTGCACCTTCAAGGGCTGCATATTGGTTTTCGGCGTAAGTGATCCGGTTATTAAATATGGATTTTACATTTTCCTGTCCTTCAGGGTCAAAAACGCTCACACCTGCACCATTCTTCAGTAAAGTTTCGATCAGGTAAAGGGCTGGTGCTTCCCTGATATCATCAGTCTCTGGTTTAAAAGAAAGTCCCCACAGTGCAAAATGTTTACCCGAAATATCGTGACCGTAATAATCAAGTAATTTATCGGTCAGGATAACTTTTTGCTTTTCATTTACGGTCATCACCGACTTTAAAATGCTGAAATCATAACCATTTTCATCCGCAGATTTTACAAGCGCCTGCACATCTTTCGGAAAGCAGGAGCCGCCATAACCAATGCCCGGGAACAAAAAGCGTTTACCAATGCGCTCATCTGTCCCGATGCCCTTACGTACGGCATCAACATCAGCGCCAACCAGTTCGCATAGGTTGGCAATTTCGTTCATAAAAGTAATTTTAGTGGCCAGAAATGAATTGGCTGCATATTTGGTGAGTTCTGCAGAGCGTTCATCCATAAAAATAACCGGGTTGCCCTGGCGCACATAAGGTGCGTAAAGTGCCGACATTAGTTTTTTCGCCCTATCGCTGCTGGTGCCAATTACCACACGGTCTGGCTTCATAAAATCTTCTACCGCTACACCTTCCCTTAAAAACTCGGGATTCGAAACCACATCTACTTCGATGGTGGTATGGCGTTCAAAAACCGCTTTTACCCGATCTGCAGTGCCAACAGGAACAGTAGATTTATTTACGATTACCTTATACCCGGTAATAAGTGCCGCGATGTCTTTTGCTGCGCCAAGTATATAGGAAAGGTCGGCTGCCCCATCCTCGCCGGGAGGGGTTGGCAAAGCCATAAATATAATTTCGGCATGGTTTACCGCCCATAAAAGATCGGTAGTAAAGCGGATACGTTGCTGTAAAATGTTACGGTGAAAAAGCAATTCTAAACCCGGTTCGTAAATGGGTAGACCACCCTGCTGCATTTTCTCAATCTTGGCGGCATCAATGTCGACACAGATTACATCATTTCCTGTTTCTGCCAGGCAGGTTCCCGTCACTAATCCTACGTAACCCGTACCGATAACTGCAATTTTCATGTTTTTGGTGTTAAAGCGTTTAATTATATGTTTTGGTGTTCTACTGTTCTTTAAATAATAATATGGTAATCATCAGGAGAAACATTTTTTAAGGTAAAAATCAATCCTTAAAAGCAAATTTATTAGGCAGTTTTGCGTGTAGAGCGTTCCCAGGCTGCGCTCTGGCTCTGGTTAATATACCTGACAATGCCTGCGGCCACGGCATAATTCATCATACAAAAATAATAGGGGATGAACAGCGGTTTAAGTCTGATATTGCGCTGTTCCATCAGCATTCCGAGTATGGCCAGGCCATAAAAGGCAATTTGGGCCATTAACAGGAACAAGTATAACTTATCGTGGTAAGTTGATGCAATTGCAACATTTGCCAGCAAGGCCAGAACGAGCAGAAAAGGGGTGATGGTCCACCTCAATACCCGATGTGAGATGTATTGAAAAGTTAACAGGGGATAACGGAAAGGATTGGCCGCTACTTTTAACCTGAAAATAGACTGAATGCCGCCGGCTGCAATCCTGATTTTACGTTTAAGCTCTTCCTTTGTATTTGCAGAGGCCATTTCGCTGGCGTAAGCTCCTGGTTCGTAAGCAATCAGGTAACCTTTTTCAGCAATCCGCATGGCAATCATGTGGTCGTCAATAATCGTATCGCTTGCTACAGGTTCGTACAATGAGGCCCTGATGCTGAAAAGTTCGCCTGCTGCCCCCACATTCGAATAGAGTTCATAATCCCATTTTTTGAGCCGTGATTCATATTTCCAGTAAAAACCTTCTCCTGCCGAACTTGCGTCGGCATGTGCATTTACCATGATGCGCTTTTCGCCCGCAACAGCCCCTACTTTTTCGTTCTGGTAATGTTTTACAAGTTGGTGCAGTGCCCCTTTATTCAGAAAAGTATTGGCGTCAGAAAAAACAATAATTTCTCCTTCTACCTTTGGCATCGCCCTTTTTATAGCTGCCATTTTGCCGCTACGGTTACTATTGTGCATCAGTTTAATTTCCTGATGGGGGTAAATCAGGTTAGGGGTACGGTCTGTAGAACCATCAGTGATAAAGATGATCTGTAACAGTTCTTGAGGATAATCCAGCAGCAGGGTATTTTTAATTTTATCTGTAATAATCAATTCTTCGTTCCATGCTGCAACCAGTAAGGTAACCGTGGGTAGGGCCGCATCAGCAGAAAAAACTTTCGGGATGGTAAACAGCCGCTTGATTTTAACCAGGATATACAGCAAAAATCCGTAACCGATAAAAGTATAGGTTATCATAAAAAGACAAAGCCAGAAGAAAATAATCATTTTTAAGCAGTTATAGGTTATTGGTAATTATTTAAGACAATCTTCACTGATGAACCTGCGGGCAAAGGTAATCTTGCTGGCACCGGGGTTCAATAGTCCTTTAATACCATTTAAAGGGAAACTATTTCAAGGGAGAGATACTTAAATTTACCGGAATGGCGGTTTGATGTTTTTTTGAGTGCGAAAAATGCCAGGAAAGGGCATTTACAACTGAAGGGATAAGATCAGACCTGCCTTTTACCAGATAAGTGATCAGCTGTTTCGGTACCGCCAAAAGGAAATAATAGGTGCTGAACATCGCAATACTGAACCAATTCGTATTGCGGCGCATAAAAAGCAGACGGTTACGGGTAATGAAATAGGTTTTCGTAGCACTGTCTTTTCCCACACTCATTGATTCTTTATGAAGGATATGTGTTTTTCCACTGAACCAGATCAGTTTGCCTGCACGTTTAAACATTTCGCACCAATCAAGTTCTTCATAATACAGGAAGTACTGCTCCGGCATCAGTCCGATAAGATCGATATCGTTTTTCCGGCACATCATGGCAGCTCCGTGGCAAAAAGCCGTTTGATAACTGGCGTTTACATACAGACCCTTATTTATTGTTCCCTGCCCAAGGGTTCGGTTTCTGCCTGTAATTAGATTTATCGGGGTATAGCCTGCGTACTGGACGACGCGTGGATCATCGTAGTACAGGATTAACGGTGAAACAATACCGATTTTAGGATTCGCCACCATTTCTGCTACCAGTTGCTCTACAAAGCCGGCAATAATTTCAGTATCGTTGTTGACCATTAAAATGTACTCGCCTTTTGCCTGCTTTATGCCCAGGTTATTTCCACCAGCAAAACCCAGATTCACTTCAGAACGGATATATATTAAGCCAGGATAGCTATCGCTGAACAGTTTTTCGTTGTCAACCACGCTTGCATTGTCTACAACAATTACCTCCAAATCATTCGTACGGCCGTTTTTTGCAATTGATTTCAGGAGGTCGAGCGTAAGCCCCGGCTGATTGTAGTTTACTGTAATGATTGAAGTCAGTGCCATTTCTGCAAACTTAGGTAAAGCAATCAGGCAGCTCTATAGCCTTTTTGGGTAGTTTGTATAGCGGTTGGCCTCCGCAGAACATGTTCGAATAGTGAAAAAAGGCTATATGGCGAGGGCGTGGCTAATCTTAGCTTTGTGGTTGATTACTAAGCGGATAACCATTGCTGTTTTGCTCCATTTTAATTTACAGAATGAAAATCATACTCTTCATCTTATTCCTGATCGGTTCCTCTACAATTGCAACCTATGCCCAACAAATCCTGCTGATCGGATCCGATTCGAGGGAAAATAACCAAAGGGGCAATGCCGACCTGATTATGGTGATTACGGTAAAAAACAAAGAGGTAAAGCTTACTTCTATCCTGCGTGATACCTACGTGTATATTAAAGGCTATGGCAATCAAAAGTTAAATGCTGCATACAAACTAGGGGGGAGGAAACTGCTCATTTCTACCATCAATGCTAATTTTAAGACCAAACTGGTATCCTCAATTGTTACCGATTTTAACAATACTGCCAGGTTGATTGATGGTTTCGGTGGTATAAACGTTAATATTGATAAAGGGATACACCAGTTTGTAAACCGCTATATTGCAGAGCAGGCCTACCTCAGGGGCGTTCCGCCATTGCCACTTACGCGTACCGGGCTGCTTAAATTAACGGGCGATCAGGCGCTGGCCTATGCAAGGGTTCGGATTCCGGGAACCTGTTACGATGACCATGCAAGGGTTGAAAGGCAGAAAAATATTACCAAGGCTGTAATCAGTTATGCGGTGCATAATAAAGCAATCGCGTTGAAAAATGTACCTGCGCTATGGTCGATGGTGGATACCGATGTGGATTTACACGATTACCTGAAAACTTTCAGCACTTTTCTAAATAAGAAGCGCCTGCCCAGATCGCAGGTATTTCCTGGAAATAACGATTTCCGAAATGAAAGAATTAATGGCGTAGGCCTGGTTTTAAAGATAAAGAATTTTAAAAAGGCAGCCGTTGCGTTGAATGATTTAATAAAATAGGTCCATCATTTCTGAAGTCGAATTAATGTTTTATAAATTATGGTGATTGATATCGAATTGTAAAATATAAAATTACTTTCACTAACTATTTGGTTGTTTTTATGTTGTATTATAAAATAGATGAGAAAAGGAAAAATATTAAGTATTAATGCATCCAACGGGCGCGGGCTAATAGAGGACGATAACCAGCAGGAAATCGAATTTTATTTATCAGGTTTGGTGGTAAAGGTTAGTGACGAGGTTTCTTTTGATATTGCAATGGGGGTGGGCGGATTAATTGCTGTAGATCTCATCCTGTTGTGAGTATCGCATCTCCTATCGTTTGTGATGTGTACATACTTTTTTAGTTGGCTAATTCATTTTCTCTGGATTTTGACATAACCAGGCAAATGGATGACGTGATAGCAAAAAGCTTTTCATTTCGGCATACTACGGCCAATATCCCCACATCAGTGATTTGGCTTAAAAGATCTGCGCTTTTCCGATAATAGATTTCAATGGAGAAATCTTGATCCAAATCGGACCATTTTGTCGGTTACTACATGAAATAAGCAAAGACAATCCTGTCTAAAAAACCCTATTTTAATGCAATAGGTGTATATTTCTCATTTCTATTTCCCGTAAATAAGTTCTATTTTTACTTATCAATGGACCACGATTATGCCACATATAGTGATGATAAATTACTTTCGCTATTAATAGCCCGAGATAATAAGGCTTTTTCGGAAATTTATAGCCGATACTGGCCATTGTTGTATAAACATGCCTTTCGGATGCTTAAAGAAGAGAACGAAAGTGAAGATGTGGTTCAGGAGGTATTTACCAAGTTATGGCAGAAAGCACCTCAACTCACTGCCGATACTGCTATTGGCGCCTATCTGTATGTTTCCACCCGAAATGCAATTTTGAATTTTTTCAGTAAAAATCAGGTGCACCATGCCTATCTGACTGATCTTGGTCAGTTTTTAGATCAGGCACAGGAGATTACCGATCACCTCATCAGGGAACGGATCTTATCTAAACTAATTGAAGAGGAAATTGAAAAACTTCCACCCAGAATGCGTGAGGTTTTCGAGTTAAAACGAAAACAAAATCTTTCCTACAAAGAAATTGCAGGTATTATGGATATCTCTGAACTTACTGTAAAAACGCAGATGAACAAAGCTATTTCAACACTGCGAACTAAATTTGGTCATCATTTGCCATCTTTTTTTATCTCGTTTTAGTGCTTTTTCCAAAATATTAATAAAAAAGTAACTTTTTTTTAATATCGGATACAACATTGGCCTGAGTTGCCTGTCATTACTATTATACTTCCTGTAAAAAACATGAACAAACAAATGATAAGTCGATTTATCAGAGATTATCTGCATAATCAACTTAATGAAAAGCAAAAAGCCCGGTTAGAAACCTGGTATTTGTTAAAAGCTGAAGAAAATAAATCGGTCGACTTGCCAATCGCATACGAAAATCTGGAAGCAAAAATCTGGAGTAAAATTATTGCTGATGTTTCGCAAACAGATGCCGGATTACCTAAAGTTAGGAAGCTGAACAGGCCATACAAAAGAATTATTTCAATAGGCATTGCTGCAAGTGTTTTACTCATAGCCGGCGTAGGTTACCTGATATTTAAAAATAATAATACCACTCCAGATCGGTTTGTTATCGCAAAAAAATATGACCTTCCTGCTGGTACCGATAAGGCGATATTAACTTTATCTGATGGTAAAGTAATTGATTTGAATAAAGACGCTGTTGGCAAAATTGCTACTGAAGCTGGCATTGAAATTACCAAATCTGCTGATGGAACTTTGGTTTATAAAGCGTTAAATACAGGTAAAAGTGTTGGTTTTAATACCATTACAACGCCTATTGGCGGGCAATATGCGGTTATTTTACCTGATGGATCAAAAGTTTGGCTAAATGCGGGTTCGTCTTTAAAATATCCAACAGCGTTTGCTTTAAGCGGAAGAAACGTAACCTTAACCGGGGAAGGATATTTTGAAGTAGCGCATGTGGAAGGACCAAAGGGAAGGGTACCATTCTCCATAACAGTAGTTAAAAACCAGGCGCCATCAGAAAAAGTGGAGGTGCTGGGTACACATTTTAATATCAATGCCTATGCTGATGAGCCTTTTATTAGTACTACTTTATTAAAGGGAAGTATAAAGGTGGCTTTAAACAATAATAAAACTACACTACTTAAACCTGGGCAGCAGGCTAAATTAAGTAACGATGGCATCAAGGTGCAACAGGCAGATACCGAAATGGCGGTTGCCTGGAAAAATGGTGAATTTGTATTTAGGGAAGATTTACGTACTGCGATGAGAAAGGTAGCCCGATGGTATGATGTGGAAATCGTATATGAGCAAACCGCGCCGGAAAACTTAATGCTTGGCGGTTGGATGTCGAGAGGTACCGATATTTCAGAAGTGCTTAATCATATTCAATTAACCGGAAAAGTACACTTTAAACTTGAAGGAAGGAGGGTACTCGTTTCTAAATAACATTAAAAACGATTCCAAAAAAAACCAGAAGTGCTTGGCGGCACCCCTGGATAATTTGGCAGTCGACTATAATAATCAACTAATCACGCATCAGGTCTTGATTTCGAAGCCCAGGCCAGATGCACTAAACCAAACAAACAAATGTATAAAAATTTTACTTCACTCGGGTTGCCCAACAGGCAGCTCCGCAAACTGCTACTCGTTATGCGATTGACGGCTGTGATTCTCTTGGCGGCTTTAATGCAATTAAGTGCATCAACCAAGGCACAAAAAGTTTCCATTGTTGAAAAAAATGCGCCTTTGGAACGCGTGCTGAAAGAAATTCGCCGACAAAGTGGATACAACATCATCTATGATCTTAACCTGATCCTGGATGCCAAACCGGTATCTATTCAAGTGAATCAGGTTAACGTTCTAGAGGCCGTTCAAAAGTCGTTAAACAACCAGCCACTTACTTTTTCTGTAGATGGTAAAACCATTGTAATTAAGGAAAGAAGTATTGCAGATAAACTGGTTGATCTGGTAAAAGATGTTGATGTTAAGGTAAGCATCAGAGATTCCTTAGGACGCCCGCTTCCCGGAGCTAACGTATACAATAAAACCATTAATAAGATGTACGTAACAGATAAAACAGGCGACATTATCATTAAAGATGTACCTGCCAATGGTTATGTGCTTCAAATTACTTATTTGGGATATAAAGGTGAAGAAATTTTCGTCGACAGGAAAACCATTACCTACTATGTTAAACTTACCGCAGCTACGGCTGCGTTGGAAGAGGTTAATGTAGTATCTAACGGTTATCAGAAAATCAGCAAAGAACGGGCAGCAGGTGCTTACAGTACCATTTCCGGTAAAGAACTGGAAGGAACACCTGCCGTTAACCTTATGGAACGTTTGGAAGGTAAAATTGCCGGCGTAAAATTTGATGTTAAAAGTAATGTTATTCAGATCCGTGGTGTAAATAATTATGCCGGTGGTTCCGGAAATCCGCTGATTGTGGTGGATGGCTTTCCTCTTCTGGACCCAAGCGACAGGGCACAACTAACTAAGGCCAATGGTGTTAGCTATGGAAATTCGATCATTAGTAATATTAATATTGCTGATATTGAGCAGATTACATTTTTAAAGGATGCTTCCGCTACATCCATCTGGGGTTCTAAAGCGGCTAATGGCGTAATTGTTATTGATACCAAAAAAGGCCGCAATGGTACATCGCAGGTTAACCTCAGTTATGTTTTTGGAATTTCCAAAAATCCATCTATTGCCAATCAGCGCTGGATGAGTGCTGCACAGTATATAGATCTGGAGCAGGAAATGGTAGATAAAGGTTTTCTGATCGACCCGGCTGCAGCAACACCTGGAAATGTGATTTACACACCAAATAATAGTGAGGCTACCGAATGGATGTTCCGCGTAAAACGTGGAACGGCAACTGTTGCGGAGCGCGACGCTGCTTTAGCGCAAATTGCCATGCGCGATGCTGCAGGGCAGATCGAAAAAAACCTGTTGCAAAATGCAGTTAACCATCAATATAACCTTTCTTATTCAGGTGGTACGGAAAATAGTAATTTCTATGTTTCTGGAAACTACACAAAGGATGTGCCCATTTTTAAAAGCAATTTTGCTGAAAATGCGTTTATTAATGCCAACACCAGTACCGCTTTATTTAATAAAAGGATTACCCTGAGAGCATTAATCAATTACCAATACACCAAATCACAATCTAATAATGCTGCGGTGGATGCCCTTTCGGTTAGCACAACAGCACTCAGGCCCTACGATTTGCTATACGATGCCGATGGCAATAGTATTGGCAGAACCATTATCTTCAGGCAATCACTAGCCAATACGATGATGGCACAAGGTTACCTGCCTTTCAGTTACAGCGCCACAGATGAACTGAATTATTCTAATTCAATTGCCAAAAGTAATGTAATCAGATTAAATGCCGGTATCAATGGTAAAATTGCGAAGTGGTTAAACGCAGATGTTTCGATCTCTAATCAGCGCCAGCTCAATTCGAGCAATACGTTGAATGAATTAAACAGTTACGCAGGCCGGCTTTTGGTGAATACAGGTACTGTAGTAACCAATGGTAAACTGGTTTACAACGTACCTTACGGTGGGCGCTATTTTACCAGTGCTAACAATTCGTCTGAAACCACTATAAGAGGGCAGTTAAATGGTGATGTAACTTTTGCTAAAGATCATCATTTCACAGCCATTGCCGGAACAGAATTGAGAGAAACGCAAACAGGAGGTACATCTGAAACCCGATATGGTTACAATGAAGATACAGGAGCTGTCGGTATTGCAAATCCAGGCGTTTCTTACATGACCATGTACGGTTATACCCAAACTTTGGGCGCAAATTTAAGTGGCTTGAGCGCAACCAGAAAGCGCTATCTATCTTATTACAGCAACGCTTCTTATAATTATAAAGATAAGTATTTTTTAACTGGTAGCGCTCGCTTTGACGATTATAGCATGATTGGTGTTGACCGTAAAAACAGAGCTATTCCATTATGGTCTGTAGGATTAAGGTGGAATGCAAATCAGGAAAAATTCTTAAAGGAACTGGACTGGATCAGTCTCTTAAGCTTAAGAGCAACAATTGGTACTTCCGGAATTGTGCCGCAGGGCGGATCAAATATCACCGTTGTAACCGTAACGGGTAGCGATTCCCGTACCGGTCAGCCAATTGCCAATATTGAAACTCCTGCTAATTCTGATTTAGGCTGGGAAACCACCAAGCATGCCAATCTTGGATTAGACTTTAGTGTTCTCAAAGGCCGTTTAAATGCAAGTTTTGATGTTTATGCCAAACGTACCAAGGGTCTTCTGGCCAATTTTAATTATAATCCTACTTATGGTTGGTCATTTCTAAATTTCAACAGTGGGACGTTAAAAGGACATGGTTACGAGTTCGCCCTCAATGGAGAGCCATTAAGGGCTGGAATGTTCAGCTGGAAATCGATTTTAAACTTCAGCTATACAACCAATATGGTAACAGAAGCCAGATATGAAAACAACTCCAGTACCCTGGCCGGATCAGGATCAACAGTAAACGGTGCAACTTTAGGAACATTGTATGTATACAGATGGGCGGGTTTAGATAACAAAGGACAATCACAGATTTACGATCGTAATAACAACATCATCAGCAATACGACCAACTTAACCAGCGCTTTTACAAAAGAAGATTTGGTTAAGGCAGGTGTGCTGTATGCACCATATTCGACAGGCTTTTTCAACACCTTTAAATATGGTGAATTTGAAGCGGGTATTCAGATTACGGGTTATTTCGGACACGTATTTATGAAAAATGCGGTAACCAATTATCCAACTTTCCAGGGCAGCTACAGCGGGGTTTTAGGCAGGCAGCAAGAATTGGCAGATCGCTGGAGAAATCCGGGTGATGAAGCCAAAACTGACGTTCCCGGCCTGTCTAACGTAAACTTTAACAGTATTAACCGCTATCGTTTTTCTGATGCCCTGGTGCGGAAAGCAGACAACATCCGTTTGCAGCAAATCTCTCTGGCTTATCAATTACCGAAACGTTTTTTACCAAGAAATACCTTCAAATCGATCTCAATTTCTGCCAATGTCAGGAATCTGGGAATCATCTGGAGAGCCAATAAAGATGGTATCGATCCTGAATTTGTCAGCAACGGAAATTTTGGTACCGTAACCCCTACACCTAGTTACATCTTTGGAATCAATGCAACGCTATAATCACATGAAGACAAAATACATCATCATCCTGTTTGCATTGGCAATTGCCTTTGCAGGCTGCAGAAAGTATGTAGAAATTGATCAGATTTCTATACGAACTTTAAAATATACCGCCGATTATCGATATACCATGAACAATAATAACGTATTAGAAGCTAGCTTTTCGTACCCGATTTTATCTGGCGATGATACGGAAATTACCGATGCCACCCGGCAGAATAATCTGGGTGATATCTTAGGTAACGTATATAGCTGGGCTGCACGCTATACCTCTGATACACAAAGTGACAGCGATTGGGACAGACAGTATAAAACCATCTATACCTGTAATGAAGTGATTAATGGTGTATTAGGTTCGCAAAACGGAACGGAACAGGAGAAACAGAAAATTTATGCCGAAGCACTGGTACACCGTGCTTATACTTACCTGGTTTTGGTTAACACTTATGCTAAGCAATACAACAGTGCTACTGCCTCGACAGATTTGGGCGTACCCTTGCTAACCACACCAAATTTATACACCAAACTTGACCGTACACCGGTAGCAGAAGTATATAAGCTAATTGTGCAAGACCTGAAAGCATCCATCAGCCGCTTGCCGGATCTTCCTGAATTTAATGTAAGGCCGGCAAAGGTATCGGCCTATGCTTTATTGGCTAAAACTTATCTTAATCTTCGTGATTTTAATAATGCTGCATTATATGCTGACAGTACGTTGCGTTTACAAAATACATTGATCGATCTGAAGAATTATGAAACCACGCCAGGCACCCTTCCGGTAAGGCTAAATAATCCGGAGATTATATTCTCAAAAATTGCAGGTGTATCCTATCAGGCCATTTCGTTGAGTACTGATTTACTTTCTGCCATGGGTACTACAGATTTACGCTACAAGTTATTTACTGATGCCAGAAGCCGCTTTGGTGGACAATTTAGTACCAGCTTTACCGGCCGTGCTTCTACGAAATATTTCTATAACGAATTTGTGATCAGCAATGGCCCATCGGTACCTGAAATCATGCTCATCAAAGCCGAATGTTTAGCGAGAGCAGGGCAAACAGCCAACGCGATGACTGTGGTAAATAACCTGAGGATTAAGCGTTTTAACAATACCAATTATGCGCCTTTAACGGCTTCATCTGCTGCTGATGCCTTACGGATTGTGGTGGAAGAAAAGAGAAAGGAATTGTTTGGCACAGGTTTACGCTGGTTTGATCAGAAAAGGTTAATGCTCGATGATGCCTTTACCCAAACCAAAACCCGCAATTACAAAGGAATAGATTATACGCTCGCACCAAATTCAAATCGCTATATCTATCCGATAGGTGATAAGTATATTTTATTAAACCCCGAATTGCAACAGAATCCGAGATAATCTACGGAAAGCTTATGAAAAAAAATCTTTTACTGAATGGTCTGCTACTGCTTTGCCCTTTTTTTGTGCAGCAGTTGGCGGCCCAGACCTTAACCTGGAAACCAGAGTTGTTAAGGCAAAATCAACCTGTTACATTTTATTATAAGGCAAAAGGTGGCGACCTTGAATTTAGCGACGAACCCAAAGCAACATTGGCTTATTTTAACGGCAAACGCTGGGATGCTGTACCGCTTACACTAAAAAAAGATAACGACCAATGGCTGGCTAATTATACGCTGCCTGAAAATGCAGTTTTCCTTGCTTTAAAATTCTATCAGGGTTCAGCCGAGACACCAGAGGCCAGTGATAACAATCAAGGCAAAGGTTATTTTACCAGAGTTGTAGGTAGCAACGGAAAAGAACAGACTGGAAGTTACCTGGCAGAAGCTGCACTACGGGCCAACTTAACTGGCGATTGGAGTTTGAATGGTTTTGTTTCACCTGTGAAAAATGCCCAAACCACTGATTCCCTGTTAAAACAGGAAGAGAAAATCTCCGGGAAATCAATCGGGTCGGGACCTGCGCTATTCACTTATCTTAATCTAAAACGGTTAACGATGCCTGCTGAAGACTTTAATACCTTTTCAAAAGCAGCAATACAGTCATCCCTCAAAAAAGGAAACTATAGTGAAGCATTGTTAACAGAAGCCCATAATTATTATATCCGTGAAAAACAGGATCAGCAGGCAAAGGAAATAGAAAAACTGATTTTCCAATACCAGCCAAAAAGCGGAACCGCAAAATTATTGAGTTTCCGTGCCGCAACCAAAGACGCTTCGGCAGAAACTTATCAATTGGCATCTGAAGATTTTCTTAAAAAATATCCTTATGCAGAATGGAAGAAAAACCCGGACGACAAAGGTTTCTTATATTATGAGATTTACAGGGGCTTAGGCACCAATTATTTCGATGGAAATCAAATCGACAAATTCTTGTCCCTGTTTAAGGATATTGATTTTAGAACGGCTAACGAAATTTATCGCTGGAACATTACACGGAATCAAATGTCCTTGGCCAATAAAGCAAATTATAAATTGCTTTATGAGCTGAGCAAAAAGATTATTCCTTATCTGTTGGAACGCCAGCGTGATCAGTCTTATCTAACCGACTTCGGTAGGGATGCGGTAAAAGCACAGGAAAATGCCGATAAGCAAATGGATGATCGTTTATTTACTCATATTGCGTTAGCCATTAACCAAAAAGACTTCGCCACAGCGAAAAACTTTTTCCAGTACCTGTCTATAGACGGCGCTTACAGTAATGCCGATATGAATGCCATGCACCTTCGTGTATTAAGTGAACTGAAAGATGACCAGGCTATTAAACCCCTGCTTGAAAACAGCGTAGCAGCCAATGCGGTTACGCCTGAAATGTTTGCCAAATTAAAGGAGGTATATAAAAACGAACACCAGGGCCAGGAAAAAGGCTATGAGGAATATCTATCATCTCTGTTGCCAAGCGATAAAAAGGCAGAATTGAAAGCCCATGCATTGACCAACATGGTCAATTATCCTTTAAAGCCTTTTAGCCTGGAAGATGCCAATGGTAAAATGGTAAACTCTAATGATTGGGGAAATAGAATTGTGGTGATTGATTTCTGGGCCACCTGGTGCAGACCTTGTATCGAAGCTTTTCCAGGGATGCAATTACTGGTAGATCAGTATGTAAAAGACCCGCAAGTGGGAGTGTACATGATCGGTACGATGCAAACCGGCGATTACAAAGCCAAATCTGTGAACTATGTAAAAAGTCAAGGCTTTCGTTTCAACCTTTTGCATGATGCGGTTAGTTCAACAGGAGCGCAGGACCAGGTATTCAAGAGCCTGTTACCATTGTTTAAACAGTCTTCCATTCCACGCAAAATCATTGTGAAAAACGGCGTAGTACGCTATAGTTCAGAAGGATATTCCGGTAGCCCGAGTCAGCTACGCGATGAATTATCAACCGCCATTGAGATTTTAAGAGCAGAGAAATAATGATAAGAAAAACGATAATTACAGCCTTTTTATCCTTTTGGATAGGGCTTTCTGTTCAGGCGCAGATGAATCCGAAGATTAAGCTGCAGGATGCCTTAAAGCTGATCCAGGATAACTATGTAGATCCGGTTAACGATGAACCCCTTGTAGATGCCGCCATTAAAGGGATGTTGAGCAGCCTCGATCCGCATTCCAGCTACATCAGCCGCGAAGAGGTAGAGGCCATGAACGAATCCATGTCGGGAAGTTTTGCCGGTATTGGGATCGGGTTCGCGATGCTTTCAGACAGCACATTTATCATTAATGTGAATCCGGACGGACCTGCTGCCCGGGCAGGCTTAAAAGTAGGCGATCAGATTGTAAGCGTAGATGGTCAGACGATTCTTGGTAAAAACCTGAAAAACCAGTAAGTGATGCGATTATTGAGGGGAGAAAAAGGAA
>Ga0182008_10001480_pt1 | contig 15685 bp, 14 predicted proteins | sample Sormic07211129_1_FD_120482 | JGI IMG/M metagenome (GOLD analysis project Ga0182008, IMG submission 120482) | Rhizosphere microbial communities from Sorghum bicolor, Mead, Nebraska, USA - 072115-129_1 metaG | ecosystem: Host-associated > Plants > Roots > Rhizosphere | place: USA: Nebraska...
GCGATGGGTGGGAGGATCTGGGTGGAGTCGCGCGAAGGCGAAGGCTCGACCTTCGCGTTCGAGCTTCCGGCTGTTGGGATAACACAGGCACGCTGAGGAGAAAGAGGAGAAACAGTGACGAAGGTGCTGGTGATCGACGACGAGGAACCGATCCGCCTCCTGTGCCGGGTCAACCTCCAGCTCGAGAACATGGACGTGCTCGAGGCGGCGGACGGCCCGACAGGGCTCGACCAGGCCCGCGAGCACCGGCCCGACGTCATCCTCCTCGACGTGATGATGCCCGGCCTCGACGGCTGGCGGGTCGCCGAGAAGCTGCTCGAGGACGACCGGACGAACGAGATCCCGATCATCTTCCTCACGGCGCGCGCCGAGTTCCGCGACCGCGCGCGCGGCCTCGACATCGGCGGCGTCGACTACGTCACGAAGCCCTTCAACCCGCTCGAGCTCGCGCCGCTCGTCCGGCAGCTGCTCGACCGGATCGAGAAGGGCGAGCGGGACGAGCTGCGCGGCGAGAAGCTCGCCGAATTGCGCTCGCTGATGGACTCGGAGTAGCGCAAAGGGCGCCGCGAGGCGCCCTTTGCGCTACTCCCAACGACGCCGGTGGGGGCCGGCGCGCCCTCGCAGGCTCTTACGAGCCCGCGAAGTCGGCGGTCACGATGGCTGCGCCGGCGTTCCCGAGGAACGTTGCTGCTCGAGATGCCGATCCCGATCCGCATCCACCCCGCGTGCAGCAGGTTGGCGCGGTGCTCCGGGCTCGCCAGCCACTCGCGGACGATCGTTGCGGGGCGCGCGTACTGGCCGTTGCCCCAGGCGAGGTTCTCGCCGGCGACCGGGCCTCGGACGTGGAACGCGACCATGCGGCCCTGGAAGTCGCCGTGCGCGAAGGAGTTGCCGCGCAGCATCTCGGCCGAGTGCGACCGCGCCGCGCGGACGAGGGCGGCATCGACGCGCAAGGGGCGGAGGCCGTGGGCGGTGCGCGTGTGGTTCACCGCCGGGAGGAGCGTCGTCGCGGCGCGCTCATCGTGCTGTTTGCGCCAAACCGATGCCGACGAGCACGATCGCCGCGCCGCACAGTTGCGCCGGCGCGAGCGACTCCTCGAGCCAGGCCCACGCGACGACGGTCGCGACGACCGGCTCGAGCATCGCCGTGACGCCGACCCGGGTGGCCGAGATGTGGCGGAGGGCGCCGACGACGAGCGAGAACGGGACGATCGTCCCGAGCACGACGATCCAGAGCACGAGCGCCCACACCGGCGTGTGCACGCCGCCCAGCGAGCCCTGGAGCGTCACCGTCCGCCCGACGGTGCGGCCGGGGAAGCTCCACCACGGCTGGACCACCGACCAGAAGAGCGTGGAGAAGAAGAAGCCCCACGCCATGAGGGTGATGGTGTCGCGGGCGGCGATCTCGCGCTCTGCGAGCAGGAGGTACGTGGCGTATGCGAGCGCGCCGAGGAACGCGAAGAAGATGCCGAGGCCGTCGAGCGTGACCCCGCTCCAGAGCTCCACCATCAGCGTGAGGCCGGCGAGCGAGAGCCCGAGCGCAGCCCAGATCCGGCGCCGCACGTGCTCGTGCCCGAAGGTTCGTGCGTAGATCGCGACGAGCAACGGGCCGAGATACTGGATCAGCAACGCGATCGCGATCGCGAGCCGGTGGATCGCGAGGAAGTACGTCAGCTGCACGAAGGCGACCCCGACGCAGCCGAAGAGCGCGAGCCGCGGAACCTCGCGCCGCGCGACGCGCAGCGACGACGGCCGTCGGAGGAGCGCGATGACGACGAGCCCGAGGCAGGCGCCCGCCGATCTCGCCTCCGTCAGGCGGAGCGACGACAGCCCGGAGGAGAGCGCGACCTTCGCGACGGTGCCGTTGATCCCGAAGAGCGCCGCGGCTGCGAGGACCATCGCGTAGCCGACGTACGGCCGGCGCTGAGTCAATGCATCAGGTCGCTGCGAGCGCGCCCGGGAGCTGCGCGCGCGAGGTGATCTCGAGCTTGCGGTAGACGCTCGAGAGGTGGACCTCGACGGTCTTCGGCGTGACGAACAGCGCCTGCGCGATGTCCTTGTTCGTCATGTTGTCGGCAGCCATCTCGGCGACCCGGCGCTCGCTCGGCGTCAACGACTCGACGCCGCTCAGCATCAGGCGCCGCGGCCGGGCGCCCGTTGCGGCGAGCTCGGTCTGCGCGTGCTCCTCGAGCGCGGACGCTCCGAGCTTGTGCGCGAGCTCGAGGCCCTGCCGGAGGAACTCGCGCGACTCCGAGCGCTTGTTTGAGCGGCGCAGCGCGGCGCCGAGCTCGACGAGCGAGCGTGCGTACTCGAGCCGCGCCTGCGAGCCCTCGAGGACGTCGACCGCCTCGCGGAGCAGCTTCTCGCCCGAGGTGCCGCCCTCGATCAGGCCGAGCGACCGGAGCGCGACACCGATCGAATGCGGCGCCGCCCACACGCGCGCGCGATCGACTCCCTCGAGCGCGAGCGGCAGCGCCTCGTCGCGCCGGTCGGCCGCGTTGAGCGCCAAGGCGAGATGGGAGCGCCAGTCGTAGAGCAGGCTGTCCTTCACGCCGAGGGCGTCGAGGTTGTCGCGGAGGCTCTCGAGCTCGCGGACCGCGTCCGCATACCGGCGCTGCTCGAGACGGAGCTTCGCGCGCGCCATCTGGAAGAACGTGAGAGCGCCGTTGGCCGGAATCTCCTCCGGCAGCCCGCTCTCGCGGACGAGCTCCTCCGCACGGTCGAGCTCGCCCCGCTCGACGGCGAGCTCCACCCGGTACGCGTAGCCGTACATCCGCGCCGTCTCCCACTGCATCAGCTCGGAGAAGCGCGCGATGTCCGACTCGGCCGCGTAGAGGTCGCCGCGGCGGATGTGCGTGTACGCGCGGAAGAGCGCCGCGGCGGACGCGAGGACGTTGTCGCCGCGCGCATACGCGGCCTGGAGCACCCGGTCGTACAGCGCGAGCGCCTCGTCGGGGACGCCGGAGGTCGTCAGCGCGAGCGCCGCGAGATGGAGGCCGCGCGCGCCGAGCACGTCGATCCGCTGCCCGGCGATCGCGGAACGGGCGAACTCGATCGCGCGCACACGGTTGACGCCGTTGCGCGTCGCCTCGAACGCCATCGCCGTCCGCAGGAGGTCGCTGCCGACGGTGGCGCGCATCATGGCGACGTCGACCTTCGCGAGCTCCGCCTCCGAGGCCGCGACGTCCTCGGGCTGGAACCAGCCGACGTTGATCACCTCGGACAGGATCGACTCGTCGAGGTCGCGGTCGCGGCCGCCGAGAACCTCCCGGGCGCGCCGGAACGCCTCGATTCCCTCGTTCGGCAGGTTCGCGCGGAGGAGCGCACGGCCGAGCTCGATCCCGATCCGCGCGCGCCGCTCGGGCTCCTCGATCAGGTCGAACGCCTCCGTCAACAGCCGGATCGCCTCGTTGTTGTCGAGCAGGCGCTGCGCGAGGCCGAGCGCGCGCACGACCTCGCCGCGGTCGGCGGGGGCCGGCGGCTCGTTCATCGCACGTGTCAGCAGCGAGACGGCGACGTCGCTCGAGCCGCGCTGCAGCGCGCGCTGCGCGGCACGCGTGAGCGTGGAGACGACGAAGGCGTCGCCGGCCGGAATCGTGTGCTCGAGATGCGCAGCGACGTGCTCCGGCTCCGCGCCCGTGTCGTGGAGGATCGTCGCCGCCCGGCGATGCGCCGCGATCCGCTCCGCCGCCGACATGTCGTCGTACACGGCATGTCGCACGACCGGGTGCGTGAACTCGAGCGGCAGCTCGTAGTCGAGGACGTCGGCCCGCGCGAGCGTCGTCGCCGTGTGGGACGCGAGGCCCATGTCGAGATCGGCGAGCGCCGCCGCGTGCCGCAGCTCGGTCCGGCCGCCCAGGACGGCGACCGCGCGCGCGAGCAGCCGGGCCTCGGCCGGGAGGCGGGCGAGGCGCAGCGAAACGGCGCGCGTCACCGGCTCCGGCCCGATCTCCAGCACGGCCTCGGCGTTGTCGGCGGTCGGCTCGATCTCCTCGCGCCGCAGCGTGTCGAGGAGCGCCTGGAGGAGCAGCGGGTTGCCGCGCGTCGCCGACCAGCACGCGTCCACGAACGCCTCGTGCGGGTCGCGGCCGTACTGCTCGCGGGTGAGGACCGCCGCGGACTCCCAGCTCAGCGCCGACGGCCGGACGATCGACGCGCCGGGGTCGCCGAGGATCTCGGTGAGCCGGATCTCCATCTGGCTCTGGTCCGGCGGCCGGGTGCCGACCACGACGAGGAGCGGCAGGCCGTCGAGGCGCCGCTGGAGGTGGGTCAACCAGCGGAGCGACGGGCCGTCCGACCAGTGGAGGTCGTCGATCAGCATCAAGGCGGGCCGGCGCAGCGCGAGGTTGGCGGCGAGCCAGTACAAGCCGTGGAGGACGCCGAACGAGACGTCCGCGTCGTCGTCGAGCACGCTCTCGGCCTTCCCGAAGAGCGTCTGGGCGAGCTCGGCGGGCCCGTCGAGGAGCTCGGCCCGCTCGTCGGACGACGCAGCGGCGAGGACCGGCTCGAAGAGCTGACGGACGACGCCGTAGGCGAAGTCCTGCTCGAGCTCCCCGCCGCGGGCCGTGAGGACGGTGAGGCTCGCCTCGCCGGCGATCGCCCGGGCCTCCTGGAGCAGGCGTGACTTGCCGATCCCGGCGCGCCCCTCGATCGCGACGAACCGCCCGCCGCCGGAGGCGGCGGCGTCGACGTACGCGCGGAGCGCCGCGAGCTCGGCTTCGCGCTCGAGCAGGCGCGGCCCCTCGGGCGCGGGCGCAGCCGTTGTCGGCCGGCGGACGCCGATCGGCGGGAAGCGGTCGGGGAGGCCCTCGGCGACGACTTGGAAGACGGGCTCCGGCCGGTCGAGGCCGGGCAGCTTCGTCTCGCCGAGATCGCGGACGCGGACGTCGCTCGGCAGCTCGTGCTCGACGAGCGCCGCGGTCGTGCGCGAGCAGAGAACCTGGCCGCCGTGACCCAGGTCGCCGAGGCGTGCCGCCTGGTGGACGGCGAAGCCGACGTAGCCCTCGCCGTCGACGGAGGCCTCGCCGGTGTGCAAGCCGATCCGGACGCGGACGTGCCCGTCGTCGGGCCAGTCCGTCTCGGCCATCGACCGCTGCGCGGCCACCGCGGCCGCGATCGCCGTCCCGGCGCTCCGGAAGACGAAGAAGAAGGCGTCGCCCTGCCGGTCGATCTCGATGCCCTCGTGGGCGCCGAAGGCGGTGCGGAGCACCTCGTTGTGCCGCCGCAGCACCTCCCCGTAGCGCTCGCGGCCCAGCTGTTTGAGCAGGCGTGTCGACCCCTCGATGTCCGAGAAGAGAAAGGTGACGGTGCCCGTCGGCAGACTCGGTGCCCCCTGCGCCATCCGCCTCGTCAAAGTACTGGCAGAAAACGGCAACCGGAAGACCCCCGGACAAACATTGGGGGACGGTTTGGGGTGATCCCCGATTGCCGCCTCCCGGGTTCGCGGACGACTCTGCTGAGTGCAAACCCGACAGAAAGGCACTCACGAATGTCCGCAATCGCACTTCCGTCCGACGTCGCGTCCGCCGTCCACGACGGGCGTGCCGAGGGCGCTCTCGTCCGGGCGGAGAAGCTCGTCCGCCGGTACGGCGACGGCGACACGGCCGTCGAGGCCCTCGCCGGCGTCTCGATCGGGATCGAGGCAGGCCGGCTGACCGCCATCATGGGCCCGTCCGGCTCCGGCAAGTCGACGCTGATGCACCTCCTCGCCGGGCTGGACGTCCCGACCGAGGGCACGGTCGTCGTCGACGGCGTCGACATCACGAAGCTGAGCGAGAAGAAGCTCACGCTCCTCCGCCGAGAGACGATCGGCTTCGTCTTCCAGTTCTTCAACCTCCTGCCGATGCTGACGGCCGAGGAGAACGTCACCCTCCCGCTCGCGATCGCCGGCGAGAAGGTCGACAGCGAGTGGCTCGAGGAGCTGCTCGACACGGTCGGCATCAAGGACCGGCGCAACCACCGGCCGGCCGAGCTCTCGGGCGGCCAGCAGCAGCGCGTCGCCGTCGCGCGGGCGCTGATCTCGAAGCCGAAGGTCCTGTTCGCGGACGAGCCGACCGGCAACCTCGACTCCTCGTCGTCGCGGGAGGTCCTCGCGCTGCTCCGGCGGGCCGTGGACGAGTGGGGCCAGACGATCGTCATGGTCACGCACGACGCCGGCGCCGCCGCGATGGCCGACCGCATCCTCTTCATCGCGGACGGCAGGATCGTGCGCGACCTCGAGGAGTCCACCGCGGCGGAGGTCCTCGCGGCGATGCAGGAAGTGAGCACTCGATGACGCGGGTCGCGCTCAAGGGCGTCCTCGGCCGCAAGGTCCGCGCCGGCCTGACGGCGCTCGCGATCGTGCTCGGCGTGGCGATGGTGAGCGGCTCCTTCGTGCTCACGGACACCATCTCCAAGGCGTTCACGTCGGTCTTCTCCTCGTCGTACGCGCACACCGATGCGGTCGTCAGCGGCAAGAAGCTCGTCGACTACTCGTCGAGCGGCAACGCGACCGTGTCGCAGGCGCTGCTCCAGACGATCCGGAAGCTCCCGTACGTCGAGGCCGCGGCCGGCTCGATCGCCGACATGAACGGCGACTCGACCCGCGCGAAGCTGATCGGCCACGACGGCAAGGCGATCGACCACAACGGCGCGCCGACGTTCGGCTTCGGCGTCGACACCTCGCAGCCGCAGTTCAATGCGCTGAAGCTCGAGTCCGGCCGCTGGGCGGCGGGCCCGGGTGAGGTCGTGATCGACCCTGACACCGCGAAGAACGAGCACTTCGGGGTCGGCGACACGATCGGCGTCGCGGCGATCGGCCCGGAACAGAAGTTCCGCATCGTCGGCATCGCGAAGTACGGCGACGTCGAGTCCCTCGGCGGCGCGACGTTCGCCGTGTTCACGATCCCCGAGGCCCGGAAGCTGATGCGAATCGACGGCTACACGGGGATCCAGGTTGCGGCGAAGGGCAATCTCTCGCAGGACGAGCTCGCCGGTCGGCTGCAGCGGCTGCTGCCCGGCACGGCGCAGGTTAAGACCGCGGACGAACAGGCCAACGCCGACAAGAAGGGCGTCGCCGGCTTCCTGACGTTCATTCGCGGCTTCTTGCTCGGCTTCGGCGGGATCGCGCTGTTCGTCGGGGCGTTCGTCATCTTCAACACGCTCTCGATCACGGTCGCACAGCGGACGCGGGAGCTGGCGACCCTTCGGACGCTCGGGGCAACGCGACGGCAGGTGCTCCGCTCGGTCCTGCTCGAGTCGCTCGTGCTCGGCGCAGTCGCCTCTGTCGTCGGCCTGTTCGTGGGCTTCGGCCTCGCGAAGGGGCTGAGCGCACTGATGAACGCGTTGGGCTTGAGCCTGCCGCAGGCCGCCACCGTCTACGCCGGCCGGACGTTCGTCGTCTCGCTCCTGCTCGGCACGGTCGTCACGGTCGTCTCCGGCATCGTCCCGGCAATCCGCGCGACGCGGGTCGCGCCGATCGCAGCCGCCCGCGGCGACCTTCCGCAGCGGGTGCGCGGCCGCAAGGCGACGGTCGCGGGCGTCGTGATGCTCGCAGCCGCGGTGCTGCTCCTCGGCTACGCGGTGACGGGCGGCCGGCTCGGCTCGGGCTCCTCGCTGCTCGCGCTCGCCGTCGGCGCGCTCGCGCTGATCTCGGGCACGGCGGCGGTTGCGTCCCGGCTCGTCCGCTTCCTCGCCGCAGTGCTCGGGGCGCCGTCGCGCCGCTGGGGCGGAGCGGCCGGCCGGATCGCATCGGAGAATTCCGTCCGCAACCCGCAGCGCACCGCGTCGACCGCGGCCGCGCTGATGATCGGGATCGCGCTCGCGTCGTTCGTCGCCGTGCTCGCGCGCGGCGTGCACGACAGCATGAACAACGCGATCGACAAGCAGTTCCCGGCGTCCTGGATCGTCACCTCGAAGAACGGCTGGTCGGGCTACCCGGTCGGCGCCGGGGACGCGGCCGCGAAGGCCGCCGGCGTCAAGCGCGTCACGCAGATCCGCGGCGACCGCGGGCTCGTCGGCCACACGCAGGTGAACGTCGACGGCGTCGACCCGGCGACCGTCTCCGGGCTGTACGACTTCGGGTGGAAGAACGGCTCGTCGGACGCGACGCTGGCCGAGCTGTCGAATCACGGAGCGATCGTCAAGTGGTCGTTCGCGAAGAAGAATCACCTGACCGAGGTCGGGCAGTCGTTCATCCTCGTCGGCTCGAGCGGCCGGCCCGTGTCGCTGCACGTCGCCGGCTTCTACGAGGCGCCGCGGATCGCCGAGCTGCTCGGCGGGATCATCGTCGGCCACGACGCGTTCGACACCGTGTTCCCGCGCGCGCAGGATCAGTTCACCCTGATCGACGGCGACGTCTCGAAGACGAGCCTCCAGAAGGCCCTGGCGGGATACCCGGACACGAAGGTGCAGACCCACGACGAGTTCGTGAAGAACCAGACGTCCTTCATGGGCAGCCTGTTGAACCTCGTCTACGTCCTGCTCGCGCTCTCCGTCGTGATCAGCCTGTTCGGCATGGTCAACACGCTCGTGCTGTCGGTCTGGGAACGGACCCGCGAGATCGGGATGCTCCGGGCGATCGGCATGTCCCGGCGGCAGACGCGCCGCATGGTGCGGCACGAGAGCATCGTGACTGCCCTGATCGGGGCGGGCCTCGGTCTTCCCGTCGGCCTCCTGCTCGCGTTCGCGGTCACGCACGCGCTCGGCCGGTTCGGCGTCACCTACGAGCTGTCGGCGGCCACGCTGCTGAAGTTCGTCGTCGTCGGGATCCTCGCCGGGACGCTCGCCGCGATCTTCCCGGCGCGGCGGGCCTCGCGGCTGAACGTCCTGAACGCCCTGCAGTACGAGTGAGCCTGCGCCCCTGTCGGGCGTTTGCACGCGGGGCCGCCTCCGGGCGGCCCCGCACCTATCCTGTGGGTGCCACGGGGCGTAGCTCAGCCTGGTAGAGCGCCCGCTTTGGGAGCGGGAGGTCGCCGGTTCGGATCCGGCCGCCCCGATCGACCGAACCGATGAGTTCTGCCGGCCGAAGGGGTCGAGAGACTATGGAGCCGGATAACCCTAGGGTCGAATCTTGGGGGTCGCCACGAGGCGACCGACCCCGTGTCAGGCGGAGGATGCAGCCATGAAGAAGCTGCTGTTCATCTCGATCGCCGTCACCGCGCTGCTCGTGCTCGCCCTCGGTGGCTGGGCCGTGAAGAGCGTCCGGCGGACGCCCGCCTACGCGTAAAGGAGTCGCTGCCATGACCACGACCGAGTACGAATACGCGCTCGACATGCGCATGCGCGCCGCCCGCCGCGAGGCCGTTCGCCCCGTCACGGCCCGCGAGCTCGCGATCGCCGTGCGGCACGCGCACGACGAGGGACAGCAGATCTCGCTCGACCTCTCGGCGCTCAAGCGGATCGTCATCGACCCGCGCGAGCGGACGGCCCGCGTCCAGGCGGCGGTCTCGACCGCCGAGCTGACCGAGGCCGCCGCCGTGTGGGGGCTCGCACCGCTCACCGACCACCGCGGCCTCGTCCTCGCGAACCTCCTGGCCGCGCAGGTCGTCCGCCCGGACGGCGAGCTCGTGCAGGCCGACGACGCGCTACTGCGCGAGATCCGGACCGGCCACGCGGTCGGGATCGTCGTCGACGCGACCTACCGGCTGCATCCGGCCGGCGAGCTCGGCCGCTAGCGCCTCCGCCACCTTCGCCGCGGCGATGCTGCCTTCCCGCAGCTGGCCGCCGAGGGTGGGGACAAAGCCGACGAACCACAGACCGGGGAGCGCAGGCTCCCCGTCTGTCTTCGTCGGCAGCCCGCGCGGGCCGAGCACGTCGAGGCCGGCGACGAGCTCGTCGAGGCCGGCGCGGAAGCCGGTGGCCGCGATCACGACGTCGGGCGTGATGCGGGAGCCGTCAGCGAGCAGCACGTCGGCGCCCTCGAATCCCTCGACCGCAGCGACGACCTCGACGCGACCGCGCTTCACTGCGTCGACGATGCCGACGTCCAGGATCGGCGTCGTGCCGGTCGTGATGAAGGACGTGCGCACGCCGTGCGGCGGCCGCGGCAGCCCGCGGTCGCCGAGGTCGGGGATGGCGACCTTCCGCTGCCACATCGTGAACGGGTCGACCCAGTCTGGCGGCAGCTTGCGGATCGCCATCCCGAGCAGCTGGGCGGGGATGCCGAGCGTCGCGCGGCGCACGATCTGCGGCGGGGTGCGGACGCTCAGCCGCGAGCGGGCCGCGCCGCCGTCGATCACGTCGTGCGCGATCTCCGCCCCGGAGTTCCCGGCGCCGACGACGAGCACGTCCTTGCCCGCGTACGGCCGGGGGTTCCGGTACTGCGACGAGTGGACGAGCTCACCGCCGAACGACCCGCGGCCGGGCCAGTCGGGCACGAACGGGATGCCGTTGTAGCCGGTGGCGACGACGACGTGGTCCGCGCGGATCGGGCCGTCGCTCGTGTGCAGCACCCATGAGGGCTCGAGGCGGTCGACGCGGCAGTTGACGCGGACGTCGAGGTCGTGGATCGCCGTGTAGTCCCGGAAGTACTCGATCAGGTCGTCGCGCGCGACCCAGCGGCCGTAGCGGCGCGGGATCCGCAGCCCGGGAAGCCCCGAGAGGAGCCGCGGCGTGTGCAGGCGCAGCCGGTCGTAGCGATCGCGCCACGCGGCACCCGGCTCGGGCCCCGCCTCGAGGACGAGCGGGCTCAGGCCCTCGTCGTGGAGGAGCTTCGCCGTGGCGAGCCCGGCCGCGCCGGCGCCGACGACGACGATCTCGTACGACTCCACGCTGTCGTTCATAGCGCATCCGCGGGCGCCGCTCGAACGTTCATCTCTCGGATGACGCGCTCAGGCCTCACTCGCAGCTCGCGGCGGCCGGTTCCGGACGAGGCGCCACTCGCACGGGACGAACAGCCGACCCCGCAGCCGGAGCGCCGGGAGCCGCGGCTCGACGACCCCGGTCTCCGCGATCTTTCGTTCCGCGACTACCGGGCGATCGTCGTCCGCGCCGGCAAGCAATTCATGAACGACAACTGCATGATGCTCGCCTCGGCGCTTGCGTACAGCACGTTCTTCGCGATTCCGGCCGTCTTGCTCGTGGCGGTCGGCGTGTTCACCCTGGTCGCGAGCCCTTCGACGATCCTGACGTTGATTCACCACCTGGACGGCGTGATCCCGTCCAGCGCGCAGAATCTGCTCAGCAGCTCGCTGTCGCGTGCAAGCTCACATCCCGGTGGGAGCATCGTTGCGACCGCGATCGGATTCGTTCTCGCGGTGTGGGCGGTGACCGGTGCGATGAACTCGTACATGACGGCGATCAACCTCGCGTACAACCGAAAGGACGGCCGCAACTTCCTGAAGAAGCGCTGGGTCGCACTGAAGATGTCGGCGATCATGGTGTTTGCGTTCGTGCTCGTGGCCGTGCTGCTGATGTTCGGGCCTGTCATCTCGTCGGCGATCGCGAATCACGCGGGCGGCGCGGGCTCTGCGATCAAGATCGCGTGGTGGGCCGCGCAGTGGCCGATCCTGTTCTTCGGCCTGCTCGCCGCCTTCGCGACGCTGCTGTACCTCGGCCCCGACGTCGACCTGCCGAAATGGGAGTTCCTGACGCCGGGCTCGGTCATCGCAGTCGTGCTGTGGCTCGCAGCGTCCGCCGGCTTCGCGGTGTACACCGCGACGTTTGCCTCCTACAACAAGACCTGGGGCTCGCTCGCCGCGGTGATCGTGATGCTCACGTGGCTTTGGATCACCGGCATGGCCCTGCTGCTCGGCGCGGAGATCAACGCCGAGGCGGAGCGAAGTCGCAGGTTGCGCGCGAAGACCGTTTAGAAGCCGGAGCCGCCAGGCAGAGGTGCTGCATGGCGACTCACGACATCCGCACACACGACAGGGATTCACTCGCCCGGTTTCTCGGGTGGTTCAGCATCGGCCTCGGCACGGCCGAGCTCGTCGCGCCGGGCGCGCTTCGGCGCGTGATCGGCGGCGGCGACCGGCGTCTGATCCGGCTCATGGGGCTCCGCGAGCTCGCGCACGGCGCCGGCATCCTCACGAGCGCGCGGCCGACCGGATGGGTCTGGTCGCGCGTCGGCGGCGACGCGCTCGACCTCGCCGCACTCGGCGTCGTCGCGCGGCACGGACGGATGCGGACGTTCGGTGCGATCGCGAACGTCCTGTCGATCGCAACGGCCGACGTCCTCGAGGGGCTGCATCTGGCGAAGAAAAAGGGCGAGCCGCACAGCGGCAGGCGCGTTCGCAAGGCGGTGACGATCAACAAGCCGCAAGTCGAGGTCGAGCGGGCCTGGGATCTCTCCGAGTACACGCCGACCTTCGCGAACGCACCGGGTGGGCGCGGCACCGAGGTCGCGGTCGAGCTGGTCGAGGATCCGCCGGCGGGCGACTTCGGGCTCGTCGCGCAGAAGCTCTCCGGGCGCGACCCGGCGACAGACCTGGCCGACGAGCTGCGGCGCTTCAAGTCGCGCGTCGAGACGGGCGAGGTGATGCGCTCCGACTCGACACCCGACGGGCATCGCCTCGGCGGCCACCTGAAGCAGCGGCCCGCCCAGCCGCAGGAGGGGGTGCACGCATGAAGGCGACCGTCTGGCAGGGCCGCAACAAGGTCGCGGTCGAGAACGTTCCGGATCCCCAGCTCCTCAACGACCGCGACGCGATCGTCCGCGTCACGACGACGTGCATCTGCGGCTCCGACCTGCACCTGTACGACGGCTACGTCCCGATGATGAAGAAGGGCGACATCCTCGGCCACGAGACGCTGGGCGAGGTCGTCGAAGTGGGGAAGGGCGTGACGAGCCTCAACCCCGGCGACCGCGTCGTCGTCCCGTTCCCGATCGCGTGCGGCGTGTGCAACGCGTGCGCGGCGCAGCTCTACTCGCTCTGCGAGAACTCGAATCCGAACGCGCGGCTCGCCGAGAAGATGTTCGGGTTCCCGACGGCCGGCATCTTCGGGTACTCGCATCTGACGGGCGGGTTCGCCGGCGGCCAGGCGGAGTACGTGCGCGTGCCGTTCGCCGACGTCGGCCCGCTGAAGATCGAGAACACAGACCTCGCGGAAGAGGCGCTCGTGATGCTCGCCGACGTCTTCCCGACGGGCTTCATGGCGGCCGACTACTGCGACATCCAGCCCGGCGCGGTGATCGCGGTCTGGGGTGCGGGGCCGGTCGGCCAGTTCGCGGCTGCGAGCGCGCAGCTGCTCGGGGCGGAGCGCGTGATCCTCATCGACCGCTTCGACTACCGGCTGCGCATCGCGGAGGAGAACCGCGGCGTCGAGACGCTCAACTACGAGGAGGTCGACAGCGTCCCGGAGGCGCTGAAGGAGCTGACGGGCGGCCGTGGTCCCGACGCGTGCATCGACGCGGTCGGGATGGAGGCGCACTTCCACGGCCCGTCCTCCATGTACGACCGCACGAAGCAGGCGCTGCGTCAGGAGACGGAGCGGCCGTTCGCGCTTCGCGAGGCGATCATGAGCTGCCGCAACGGCGGGACGGTCTCGGTCGTGGGCGTCTACGGCGGCCTGATGGACAAGTTCCCGATCGGCGCGGTGATGAACAGGGGCTTGACGATCCGCTCGGGCCAGTGCCACGTGCACCGCTATCTCCGTCCGCTGCTGCAGCGGATCGAAAACGGCGAGATCGACCCGGGCTACATCGTCACGCACACAATGAAGCTCGACGATGCACCGGTCGGCTACGAGATGTTCAAGAAGAAGCGCGACGAATGCCTGAAGGTGGTGCTGAAGCCGTAGTCGTGCGCCGGCGCGTGGTCGTGCGCGGCCGCGTGCAGGGCGTCGGGTTCCGGATGTTCGTCGCGTCGCGCGCCGAGTCGCGCGGCGTGGCCGGCCGGGTGCGCAATTGCGCGGACGGAGCGGTCGAGGCGGAGCTCGAGGGCGAGCGCGATGCGGTCGCGGCGGTCGTCGCGGCGTGTGAGGCCGGCCCGCGCGGCGCCCACGTGTCCGGCCTCGAGGTGTCGGACGAGGCGCCCACGGGGATGCGCGGCTTCGAGATCCGCTAGGCGGAATACTTGCGTACGCAACGACGTTCCCGACTCCGTGGCATACCCCAAGCGCATCGGCTTCCTCTCCTTCGGCCACTGGCATCCGGGCGGCGGCATGACGCACACCGCGGCCGATGCGCTGCGGCAGACGATCGAGCTTGCGGAGGCGGCCGAGGAGATCGGCATCGACGGCGCGTTCGTGCGCGTCCACCACTTCGCCCGGCAGCTCGCGTCGCCGTTCCCGCTGCTCGCCGCGATCGCTGCGCGGACGAGCCGCATCGAGATCGGCACCGGCGTGATCGACATGCGCTACGAGAACCCGCTGTCCATGGCGGAGGATGCCGCCGCGGCCGACCTCATCGCGGGCGGGCGGCTGCAGCTCGGCGTGAGTCGCGGCTCGCCCGAGCACGCCTGGCGCGGTGCCGAGGCATTCGGCTACTCCGTCGATCCGGACGAGGCGCGCACGAAGACCGCGATCTTCCGCGCCGCGATCGAGGGCGTCGGCGTCGTGCACGCCGACGGTGGCGACGGGCCCTCCGAGGCAATCCTCGCGATCCAGCCGCAGTCGCCCGGCCTCGCCGACCGGATCTGGTGGGGCGCCGGCTCGCGGGAGACGGCGGTCTGGACGGCCGAGCAGGGAATGAACCTCATGAGCTCGACGCTCCTCCTCGAGGACACCGGCGTGCCGTTCGACGAGCTGCAGGCCGAGCAGATCGCCCGCTTCCGCGACGCCTGGGCCGGGGCGGGACACGAGCGCGAGCCACGCGTGTCGGTGAGCCGCTCCGTGATCCCGATCACGTCCGACCTCGACCGCCGGCTCTTCGGCCGCGACGCGAACGAGGACCAGGTCGGCTGGCTCGACGGTTCGTTCAGCCGCTTCGGCCGGAGCTACACGGGCGAGCCCGACCGCGTCGCGGAGGAGCTCGCACGGGACGCCGCCGTCCGCGCGGCCGACACGGTGCTGCTCACCGTTCCGAACCAGCTCGGCGTCGACTACAACGCGCGGCTGTTGGAGACGATCGCGCGCGACGTCGCGCCGGCGATCGGGTGGGCGCCGAAGGGCGTCGTCGAAGCGCGTTAGTCGAGCCACTCCGGCCGCTCGAAGCCGCCGATAGCCGCGGCGGACTTCACGGCCTCGTGCGGCCTTCAGCTCACCGGCGACGATCGGACCGCGGCCGACGCGCGCCGCAAGACGCGCACGTGCGGTTGCGTCAAGCTCGACGTGGCGAACCCAGACGCCGACAGCGATCGCGCGGCGCTCGGGACGGACTCCCGAAGCGCCCGACGAGGGTCGAACTCGTGACTCAGCCTTGGAAGGGCCGCGTGTTACCACTACACCACGGGCGCGCGACGCTAGCGTAGCCGGGTGCATCCGTCGCTGGAGGCCGTCGCGCTCGTGCCGGTGCTCGCGGTCGGCATCGCCGCCCTCAGGCCGTCGCGCGACCGTGCGCTCGCCGCCGCCGCCGCGCTCGCGCTGATCCTCGCCGCGTTCGCCACCGAGCTCCAGCAGCTCGCGACGCACACGTTCCTCTGGGCGCACCTGCTCCAGAACGTCGTCCTCGCCGAGTGGGCGCCGGCGCTGCTCGTGCTCGCGATTCCGGCGGACCGGCTACGCCGGGTCAGGATCCCGATGCTGCCCGCGCTCGCCGTCTGGCTGGCGACGTACTTCGTCTGGCACCTCCCGGTCATCTACGACGCGGCGCTCCGCCGACCGCACA
>Ga0182008_10001485_pt1 | contig 15652 bp, 18 predicted proteins | sample Sormic07211129_1_FD_120482 | JGI IMG/M metagenome (GOLD analysis project Ga0182008, IMG submission 120482) | Rhizosphere microbial communities from Sorghum bicolor, Mead, Nebraska, USA - 072115-129_1 metaG | ecosystem: Host-associated > Plants > Roots > Rhizosphere | place: USA: Nebraska...
AGGAAGTTCGGGCCTTCGTAAAAGCAGTCCACCGGACAGACTTCTACGCAGTCGGTGTACTTGCACTTGATGCAGTTGTCGGTGACGACGAAGGTCATTTCTAATTCTCTCCTCAGGCGGCGGCAGCGGAGCCCCTACATGACGGGGTCGCCAGGTTTGGGAGCGATAGTCTGCGCAACCAGGCTAATAGTCCGCAGCATCCCAAACCGCGCGAGATTCTAACAGCTTGAAGGCGTTCGCGTTAGATGCGTGTCTTCAATGTATAGAGCATTTCCAGCGCTCGGCGTGGCGTCATGTCATCCAGATCCAGCTTGGCCAGGTCGTCGAGCACCGGGTGCGGCAGGCTGGCGAACATGTCGCTTTGTTGCGGAACCGAGGGTTTGCCCGGTGCTTGAGGCGCCACTTCATGGGGCAAGCTGGTGGTTTCCAGGCGGCTCAAGTGCTCCCGGGCGCGGGTGATGACTGCGCTGGGAACCCCGGCCAGCTGGGCTACCGCCAGCCCATAGCTCTGGCTGGCTGGGCCTGGAAGGACATGGTGCAGGAACACAATGCGCTCATTGTGCTCGGTGGCATTGAGGTGCACGTTGGCCACCAGCGGCTCGCTTTCCGGCAGTACCGTCAGTTCGAAATAGTGGGTGGCGAACAGGGTATAGGCGCGCAGGTGGGCGAGACGTTCTGCCGCAGCCCAGGCCAGGGAAAGTCCGTCAAAGGTGCTGGTACCGCGTCCCACTTCGTCCATCAGCACCAGGCTGCGTTCCGTTGCGTTGTGCAGGATGTTCGCGGTTTCGCTCATTTCCACCATGAAGGTCGAACGGCCGCCGGCCAGGTCGTCGCTGGAGCCGATACGGGTGAAGATTCGGTCCACCAGGGACAGCTCGCAGCTCGCCGCCGGGACGAAGCTGCCGATATGGGCCAGCAGCACGATCAGGGCCGTCTGGCGCATATAGGTGGATTTACCGCCCATGTTCGGACCGGTGATCACCAGCATCCGCGTGTTGTCGTCCAGGCTCAGGTCGTTGGCCACGAACGGCGTGGTCAACACTTGCTCCACCACCGGGTGACGACCCTGGGTGATGCGCATGCAAGGTTCGCTGACAAAACGTGGGCAGTTGAGGTCCAGGTTCAAGGCGCGCTCGGCCAGGTTGCTCAACACGTCCAGTTCAGCCAGGGCACCAGCGGTATCCTGCAACGGCGGCAAATGGCTGATCAGGGTTTCCAGCAGCGCGTCGTAGAGCATCTTCTCCCGGGCCAGGGCACGGCTCTTGGCCGATAACGCCTTGTCTTCGAACTCCTTGAGTTCCGGAGTGATGAAGCGCTCGGCGCCTTTCAATGTCTGGCGGCGAATGTAGTCCGCCGGGGCCTGTTCGGCTTGCTTGCTTGGCAGCTCGATGAAATAGCCATGGATACGGTTGTAGCCGACCTTGAGGTTGGCCAGGCCGGTACGGGCTTTCTCGCGGGCTTCCAGGTCAATCAGGAACTGTCCGGCGTTCTCGCTCAGCGACTGCAGCTCGTCGAGCTCGGCGTCGTAGCCGGTCTTGAGTACACCGCCGTCACGGATCACCGCCGGCGGATTGTCGATGATGGCCTTGGCCAGCAGAGCGGCCAGTTCCGGGTAGGTGCTGGTGGTGGCGGCCAGCTGATTGAGGTGAGTGGCCTCCAGTTCGGTCATGGCTTCTTGCAGCTCCGGCAGTGCAGCCAGAGCATCACGTAGACGGGCCAAGTCCCGCGGACGGGCATTGCGCAGGCCGATCCTCGCCAGAATCCGCTCGATATCGCCGATTTCCTTCAACTGCGGTTGCAACCGTTCGAAACGGTAGCCGTCCAGCAGGCAAGTAATAGAGGATTGGCGCGCTTCCAGGACCTTGAGGTCGCGCAGCGGGCGGTTCAGCCAGCGGGTCAGCAAACGGCTGCCCATGGCGGTCTGGCAGCGATCGACCACCGATTGCAGGGTGTTGTCGCGCCCGCCCGCCAGGTTGGTGTCCAGTTCCAGGTTGCGACGGCTGGCACCGTCCAGCACCACGGTGTCATCCAGGCGCTCATGACGCAGGCTGCGCAGGTGGGGCAGGGCGGTACGCTGGGTTTCCTTGGCATAGCTGAGCAGGCAACCGGCGGCGCCGATGGCCAGGGTCAGGGTTTCGCAGCCAAAGCCCTTGAGGTCCTGGGTAGAGAACTGCTGGCAGAGGCTCTTGTGCGCCGAGTCCCGCTCGAAATCCCAGGGGGCACGGCGTCGCACACCGCGGCGTTTTTCTGCCGGCAAGCCTTGTGGCCAGTCATCGGGGATCAGCAGCTCCACTGGGTTGATGCGTTCCAACTCGGCCAGCAAATTCTCCCAGCCCTTGATTTCCAGGACGCTGAAGTTGCCGCTGGTGATGTCCAGCACCGCCAGGCCGAACAGACGCTCGTCGCCCAGCACGGCGGCGATCAGGTTGTCGCGGCGCTCATCCAGCAGAGCCTCGTCACTCACGGTGCCTGGCGTGATGATACGCACCACCTGGCGTTCCACCGGGCCCTTGCTGGTCGCCGGGTCCCCCACCTGTTCGCAGATCACCACCGACTCGCCGAGCTTTACCAGCTTGGCCAGGTAGCCCTCGGCGGCGTGGTAGGGAATACCGCACATGGGAATCGCCTGGCCGGCCGACTGCCCGCGCGCCGTCAGGGTAATGTCCAGCAGCTTGGCGGCCTTCTTCGCGTCTTCATAGAAGATCTCGTAGAAGTCGCCCATACGGTAGAACATCAACTGATCAGGGTGCTGGTTCTTGAGGCGCCAGTACTGCTGCATCATCGGTGTGTGGGAGGACAGATCGGAGGTATTTTTACTCATTGGTATTCAGGCGGATTCGTTGAATGGGTGAAGCAAAGGAGCGCTGGGCTCGGCTTTTTGCAGATGGCGGCAAGGTTACCATGGGTGCCCTGGCCTCGCAGGCACCAAGGCGCTGCTGTGGTTGTCCGGTAAATGCATTACATATATGCAAATCAGCATTTGTCATTGCGCAAAAGATCAAGCAATATGCGTTCTATGCAAATACGCAACGTTTCTACCGTCTTAAGAGAGCTGCTGGATCGTGACGGAATCTCCCCCACGGAGCTTCACCGTCGCACCGGTGTGCCTCAATCCACCCTCTCGCGGATTCTCAGCGGGAAGATCGTCGATCCTTCGGATAAGCACATCTCGCGGATCGCCGAATACTTCCAGGTGAGCACCGACCAGTTGCGTGGGCGCGTGGATATCGCGCCTGCCCGGGCTGCTGCGCCCCGTGACGAGATTCATTCGGAACTCAAGGACATAAGCCTGTGGGACGACGATACCCCTGTCGATGACGACGAGGTGTCGGTTCCTTTTCTGCGTGAGGTTGAATTGGCTGCTGGATCAGGAAGATTCGTCATCGAGGAAAGCGAGCGCGCCAGCCTGCGCTTCGGCAAGCGCAGCCTGCGGCACAACGGCGTGCAGTTCGACCAGGCCAAGTGCGTCACGGTGCGTGGCAACAGCATGTTGCCGGTGCTGCGGGACGGCGCCACGGTGGGCGTCAATGCCGGCAAATGCGCAATTGGCGACATCGTTGATGGCGACCTCTACGCGATCAACCACAACGGCCAATTGCGGGTGAAGCAGCTGTATCGCCTACCTACAGGGATCCGCCTGCGCAGCTTCAACCGCGATGAACACCCGGATGAGGACTACAGCTTCCAGGAGATCCAGGAAGAGCAGATCAGCATCCTCGGTCACGTCTTCTGGTGGGGCATGTACGCCCGCTAAGCCAGCCCTCTTGAACAAAGCCCGCCCTTGAGCGGGCTTTTTTTTGCCCGCGAAAAATCCCCAGCCCTTTGTTTATGCGCCTTCCATGCATTTCAGCAAATCTTGCGCATAAATAAATGCATTTACGCATTGACTGCATATGCATGAATGCATAATATGAGCCTCAGCCGCGCAACAGCGGCTGCAAAGACGCTCTTTAGTGGCAAAGCAAAGGCAGCGATGAACCGGCCTCGACGGTTCAGAGGGTTGGCAACTGGCCCGGGTGTGCAGCGTAAAGCACCAGAAGCAGTTATCCGGCGGACAGGGTCGCGGTCGGAGGAACAATTTGAATGGGTCCGTACCGCACCAGTAGTGCCGAAAGACCAAGGTTTGCATTACTGAAAAGCCCGGGCGACCGGGCTTTTTGGAATGCCTGCCTAACGTGGGCCACCAACAGACAGGGACCCTTTGAAACATCGTTATCAGCCTTCTATCAACCGGCCATTTCGCTGGCCTCAATCCGCACGGGAGACGTGAATGACAAACGAGCAACAAGCGTTGCTGGACATGCCGATCTGGCTGGTCATCGTCCTGGCCCTGGTCGGTGGCGTTTCCGGCGAAATGTGGCGCGCCGACAAGGAGGGCGCCCGTGGCTGGTCGCTGCTGCGGCGCCTGGCGCTGCGCTCCGGGGCCTGCGTGGTCTGCGGGGTCTCGGCGATCATGCTGCTGTATGCCGCCGGCGTGTCGATCTGGACCGCCTGCGCCTTCGGTTGCCTGACCGCCATGGCCGGCGCCGACGTCGCCATTGGCCTTTATGAGCGCTGGGCGGCCAAGCGCATCGGGGTATGCGAACCGCCTTCCCGGGATTCCCATTCGGACCAGCCTTGACTCACCGGGCGGCTACCGCCCTCAACACGGTCGTGCGCCCCGGGCTTTCGCCGCCGGGGCCGCTTCGGCCTGATTCTGGAAGCAGGCGATGAGTGTACCGCCACCTCTACCCGAACCAGTCTGCCGCCGAGCAGGCCGCCAAGGCGCGCCTGGCGGCCTTCAACCGCAGCACCGCCAGCCTGCGCCTGGACCTTGCGGGGCGCACCGATCTGTTCGCCGAGCGAATGATCAATGCCCAGGGCTTCAAGGCCGGGCTCGACGGTGACTATCTGGTGGACTCGGTCGAGTAGTTGTTCACCCAGGCCGGATGGACGACCACGGTCCAGTGCAACGGCGGCAAGCAAGGCAAGGCCAAGGCCAAGGGCAAGCCGCCCCAGGCCCGCAACCCCCTCAGGGTCGAGCAGCTTTGAGCCTTGATCCCATTCCCACTGACGGGGCAACCCGCCCACAGGAGTATTCATGAAACCAGGCATCACCCTGGCGATCCGGCATTTTCTCCGGATCTTGATCGCCGGTTGCAGCTTGCTGCTGGCCGCTGCCGCCCATGCGGCACCCTTTGTCCTGGCCTATACCGACGGCCAGGTCGAAGCGTCCTACAGCAATCTGCAGGCGTTCCACCGCAACCTGTCCGCCGTCGGCCTGGGCAGCACTTACGGCCTGACCGTCACCGGCAAGCTGCATCAGGACGGTATGAACGAAACCACGCAGAACATCATTCGTTTTGCCAAGAACCAATCCCTGGCGCTGTACCCGACCGTTTCCGACTACAACGAAGACATCGGCGCCTTCGACCCGGCTATTTCCCATTCCATCCTCAACGACCGGGCCTTGAGCGCCGGCACCGTCAAGCAGTTGGTCAAGTTGGCCAAAGAGGGCGGATTCGCCGGCATCAACCTGGACTTCGAGAAGGTCGAACCCAGGAATCGCGCCGCGTTTTGCGCCTTCGTCAAAACCCTGGGCAACGCCCTGCATGCCGGCAACAAGAAGCTGATCATCAGCATCCCGCCCAAGCTCAGCGACTCCGAGCCTGAGTACCTGCAGGGCTACGACTACAAGGCTCTGGGCGCGGCGGTGGACTACTTCCAGGTGATGACCTACGACCAGGTCGGGCCGGGCTGGAGCAGCGGCGGCTTTCACAATGAAGCCTGGCCCGGCCCCGAATCGGGCTTCGACTGGCAGCAGGCGCTGCTCAGTTACGCCGTTTCCCGAGTCCCGGCGAGCAAGGTCCTGGCGGGGCTGCCCACATACGGCCAGGACTACAGCATCGGCAACCGGGTGCACTGGTCGGCCTATCAGGAAATTATTGCCGAGCACCGGGCAGCCATTCACCGGGATGCCGCTTCTGCGACGCCTTACGCCACCTGGGGCCCGGTCAAGAGCTTCGTCGATGGCGTGGAATGGACCCCGGAACGAGCGCAACCCGTGCTCTGGTACGACGATGCCGCCAGCATCAAGACCAAGACCGCCCTGGTGACCAGGTTGGGCCTGGGCGGCACCAGCGTCTGGGCCATGGGCTATGAAAATGCCGAGTTCTGGGCAGCGCTGCAGTCAGGGCTCAAGGCCAGCAATGAGCTCTTGCCGACCGGGCGGGAGTGATCCTGGCTACGCCAGAATTCCGGGGGCTGCCCCGGGTAACGTTCGACGGATAGAGAGTACCGCCCATGAATGACGAAGACCTTGCGGCGATCAATCGACTGATCGCTGCGCTTCAGATCCAGTCCGATGGACAGGCCGCCTTGAACAGCGCGATCCGCCTGCTGGCGCAGAGCAATCAGGCACTGGTGGACTTGATCAAGAGTCGCGAGCCAGACCCCAACGCTCCCCCTTATCTGGATGGCTCGCCGGCCCCCTGAACTGAGGGTTCCAGCGTCTTGAGCTTCCTCCCCGAGTAACACTCACAGCCCGCCGTCGCGGGTTTTTTATTGTTTGATGGAGAACACCTGATGTCGATTCTTACCCAAGGTACGCAAATCTTTGCCCTGGTTCCGCCTGTCTCCGGCAGCGGCCCCTACACAGTGCTGGAAATCGAGCACGCCACTTCCTTCGACCCGGGCGGTGCACCCGCCGAGCAGATCGAAGACACCAGCCTCAACGCCGAAGAACGCAGCTACAAGAAGGGCCTGCGCACTCCAGGCACCGCAAGTCTGGGGCTGAACGCCGACCCGGCCAACGCCAGCCATATCCGCCTGCACCAACTGTCCGAAGCCAATGGCGATACCAGCGTCAAATGGGTCGTGGGTTGGTCCGATGGCAAGGGTGTAGTCCCTACCCTCAATACCAAGGGTGACAACTTCGAACTGCCCACCACCCGTACCTGGTTCGCCTTTGACGGCTACGTCTCGGACTTCCCGTTCAACTTCGCCCTGAACGCCGTGGTGACCACCACCGTCACCATTCAGCGCACCGGCGGTTCCACCTGGATCAAGAAGGCCTGAGCCACGCCATGAACCTCAAGCAGCTGAAAGCCAAGGGCGGCATCGTCGATGCCCTGCCCGTTAAGAAACAGGTGAGCTGGACTCACCTTGACAGCAAGACCGGCAAGGAAGTGACCGACACCTTGACCCTGCATGTTCGCCGGCAGTCTTTCGGCGTTATCGAGCGCCTGTTTGCCGAGAGTGACAGCGAGCTGAGCCGTAATGCCCGCTACATCGCCGCGTCGGTGGCCTTGGGCGCTGACGGCTCGGAAGCCCTCAGCTACGACGATGCCTACGGGCTGGAGCCGTCTCTGGGCTTCCTGATTCTCAATGCGGTGAATGAGGTCAATGGCACCGGTGGCGCCGCGGCAAAAAACTGACGGCCGCCGATGAGTTCTGGCACGAGCTGGTGCTGAACGGAGTCGGCGGCCGGACCATTGCCGAAGCCAAGGAACGCATGACCTACCAGGAAGCCCTGGCATGGGGGCGCTATATCGACCGATATGGTTCCTTGCATACCGGTAGGCGGCTGGAGGCGGGCAGCGCCCTGGTGGCGCTGCAGACCCACCGGCTGGGCGGAGGCATGGCGGAGTTGCTGGACTTCATGCCTCACGAACAACGTTTGGGGTTGTCACTCGAACGTGCAATGAACGAGTGGCGCTGACATCAGGCCACTTTCCCCAAACCCGTTTCGACGGGTTTTTTCATGACCCGGAGAAACCTATGGCAACTGCTTCCCAAGGGAGTTTGCAGCTGGACCTTGGCAGCCTGGAGCGGGCCCTGGACAAGGCCCAGCGTATTACCGACCAAGGCATGCGCAGCATGCAGAGGCGTGTCGAGGAGGCCAGCAAGAAAATTGCCGAGGCGCTGGCGACTTCGTCTGCTTCCGCGTTGGGCGCGACCTCCAATGCCTTCGATGGCCTGCGTAAGGCCTATGACCCGGCTGCCAGAGCGGCCGATGATTTTGTAAAGAGTCAAAGTTCCTTGAGTGCACTGCTCCAGCAGAACAAAAGTGCTGGAACCGAGTATGCGCAGTCCCTGGAAGTATCTGGAAAAAAGCTGGGGGCGTACTCCGACGAGATGGAGAAACTGCGTAATTCAGGTGCTCTAGCTGTCTCTCAGTTAGGCAGGGGGAGTCGTCAACAGGCACTGGCCGTCCAACTTAGCGCGAACGATGAAGAATATGCGTTGGCGCGTAAGGCTCTGGATAAGCAATTTCCTCAAGGCGCGGTTCAGTCGCCAGCGACCTATGCCGACAAGTCGGGGATCAAGTTCCCGGCGGGAGATGCCTATGGCCGTGGGGCCGAACAGAGCGACGACTATGCCTCCAAGCTTGATGAGCTGAAGACCAAGCACAGTGACATGGCCCTGCAGATTCAAAGCAACTATGTACAGATGAGCGAAGCACTCGGCGACTGGAAAAATGGTGCCTCGTCGGCTTTGGATGACTACATGAATAACGCCGCTAACGTTGCCGCTCAGTCGAAGGCGGTGTTCACCAGTGCGTTTGAGCAGATGGATGCCGCGATCCTCCAGTTCGCTACCACGGGCAAGTTCTCCTTTTCCGACTTCGCCAAGTCGGTGCTCAAGGACATGGCGATGTTGGCGGCGAAGACGGCGGCGTCCAACGCGTTGAGTTCGTTGTTTGGAATGGCTAGTTCGGCGGTCATGGGATGGGTTGGGTCTACTGCTGCGCCTGCCCCGACGACCGCTTCGGTCGGCTCCTCAAGCTACACCTTCAATCCTCAGTTGAGCCTGGGCTCCAGCTTCAAGTACGCCAACGGCGGTGTTTTCACCAATGGTGTTGCTACCGGTCCGACGCTGGCGCCTATGGCCCTGTTCGGTGAGGCCGGACCAGAAGCAATCATGCCCCTGAGTCGTGGTTCCGATGGCTCGTTGGGGGTCGTTGCGTTGGGCGGGGGACAATCCGGCACCACCACCAGCAACCAGCAGGTGGTCATCCAGCAGACCATCAACGTACCCGATGGACAGGCCGGTGCCTCGGGTGCAGGCACGAACTCCCAGAGCCTGGCCAATGCCTACGCCAGCGCGGCGAAGCAGGGCGCTGCCGAACAGATCGCCCGAGACCTGAAACCGGGCGGCCAGATCTGGTCCGTCATCAACGGCCGCTGATTTCCAGCGGCCGCAACGGCTCACGCCCGGAGAAAAGACATGACTATCGAAACATTCACATGGGTACCCAAGATCGAGCCCGTGGGCAGCGTCGAGTTTCGCCTCAAGTCGGCGCGCTTTGGTGATGGCTATCAGCAGGTTGTCCAGGACGGGATCAACAACAAGACCCAGTCCTGGCCGCTGACCTTTGTCGGCAACGACAAGACGATCAAACCCATCGTCGCCTTTATCGACGCCCATGCCGGAGCGATGCCGTTTTACTGGACGCCGCCCTTGGGCGAGCAGGGTTTGTATCGCTGCAAGACTTATCAACCCTCGCCGTTGGGGGCAGGAATTTATTCGCTCAGTGCGACTTTTGAACAGGCATTTCATCCATGAGTATTGATCCAGTCAACATCGGCAGTACGCCGAATGATGGTAGTGGCCATGACCTGCGTTCTGGCGGTGCAATCATCAATGCAAACTTTGCCCAACTCGATGCCCGTACCGCGGCCGCACAGGCGAAAGCTGATGCAGCAGTGCCTGGTTCTGAGCTTGGCGCCCGTGTGCGCTCGACGACGCTGGCTGGCCTGGGGTCGCTGGTTAATGCTGCCATCGTGGCCACGGACACAGTCCTGCAGGCCTTTGCGAAGTTGCAGGCCCAGGTAAATCAGAGCATCAAGAAGGGCGAGTTCGGCCTGGGCAGTGACACGGGCGCCGATGCCGCCGATTGCAACCTGATCACCGAGGGCGGCTACCACAAGGTCACGCCTGCCACCCTGAACCAGCCAGGGCAGGGCGGGTGCTCGCTTGCGCACGTCTCCCACTCCCCTGGCTTCTGGACTCAGCTAGCCTTTGGTCAAGGACCGGGCGCTGCAATGTGGCTTCGCAGCAAGTCCGGTGGAGATCCCGGCTCGTGGGGCCGAGTACTCAAGACTGGCGACTATGGGATTGGCGCAGCAGTCTCGACATACGCTCCAGGCAACGACATAACAAAGAACCCGGTCGGCGGCCTGTACCTATGGGACCCGCAAACAACTGGCCGACCAAATAACAGTGATCATGGCGTAGCCCTGTCGGCTGTCGGCTGGTCGGATAAGTGGGGCTGCAAGCTGATCATGTCTGCCAGCAGCAACTCACTCTGGTACAAACGCCATAGCGATGGGGTTGATCAGCCTGCGGTCAAGGTGCTTCTGCAGGGCGACTACGGCGTAGGCGCTGTGAGGCTTGATTCCTGCGAAAACGCAAACGAAGTGGCGGCCTCTGGCAAGCTGCTTTCGCATCCTGGGACAGCAAACTCCCCAGGGGTGTACGGGGTAATAGATACTGCATTTTATGAGAAGTCATCTGTGAACTTTACGCAGATGATTCACTCAATCACCGGGCAGGGTATTTTTTACCGAAACTCTGTGAACGGGGCTATCTCGCCGTGGGGGACTATCGCAACCTCAAGGGAGGGCTACTCAGGGACCATGGCAAGGTCGCCAGCTGGCACTAATGCCAATGCACTGCCACCGTACAGCCACCGGCTCTGGATTGATAGCAATAGCTCTGGCGGCCCCAGCATTGCTGACTGGCTTATTGACCACACCTTTATCCAGACTGGCTACGCGTGGCAAACAGCGCGTGCGCTCAACCCTAATGTGCCGGGTGTTTACACCAGAGTGCAAAATGCGGGCAATTGGTCCAACTGGGCTCCTCCAACTGAGGCTACAGAGCGCATCGCCAATTCGAACGGGCAGGCATTAAAATTCCCTGACGGGACCATGATTTGCTGGACGGCCAGGAAAAGGACCGTAGTAACCACGATACCTGTGGGTTCGCTTTTCCTTAACGAGCCCGGCAACTCATTTTCCTGGCCTGTGCCATTCGCAGGGGATAGGCCTTCGATAACGATATCTGTAGACAACCCAGCTGTAAGCCTGGGATGGGGGGCGGCGAACACTCCAGCGACATTGAGCGGTATAGCCGATGTTAGATTTCTATCAACTGTCACAGGCGCAAGCGCCGACATTGCCTGTGTTGCTATTGGAAGGTGGAAATAATGAACTTCTATATCACTCTGAGCTCGCAGGCACAGGTAAGCAATTACACACCTACAACGATATCTGTAGAAGGGGCCGTGATTACGATTGACGGCCAGGACTTCGACCTGTCGCCGATTCCGGTCGGCAGCATGATTGATGGGGCCGACGTTCACGAGGTTATTTTCCGAGGGGGCATCGAGCACCGCGAGGACGGGTATCACCTGACAATTCTATTCAGGACGCCACTACAGGCGCCGCGCCGTATGGCGTACCCCGAGACGGTCGTAACAACCGGCGACGGTCCCGTCGACCTTCCACAGCCTGACCAGGAACAAGAACACCCCCCAGTAATCGAGGAGCCGAAAGATGGACCTGTCCAAGATCAAATCGATACCCACCCAGGAGAGCATCAAGAAGGAGCAGAAGACTCGCGAGGCCCTGAAGTACCTGTCTGATACCGACTGGTATGTGATGCGCCTTGTCGAGATTGGAAAGGCAATACCCGAAGACATCGCCGCCAAGCGCGCTGAAGCCCGCACAACGATCAGCGGAGAAACCGAAGCCCCATAGGCTCCGAAGCAATACCCCACAGGCCCGCCATCAAGCGGGATTTTTTTTGCCCGAGGAATCACCATGCCGATCACGGCCGATATCCAGACCCTGGAGCCAGGCGCGTGGGTGGAGCTTTTTGAGCTCGACGCCACCAGCCTCGGCGCCGAGCTTTATCGCTTTCACGGTTATCCCCAACAGTCGTCGATCTTCTGGCAGGGGCTTGAGTACTCCCCCTGGCCGATTCAGGCCGAGGGTTTTGAAATGACCGGCAAGGGCGCGCAGCCTACTCCGACTTTGTCGGTCGGCAACGTCGGCGGTTTCATCACTGCCCTGGTGCTGTATTTCGAGGACCTGGTCGGGGCCCGGCTGATTCGTCACCGGACTCTTGGCAAGTACCTGGATGGCCAGCCTGAAGCCGATCCTGAAGAGGAGTTGCCGCCAGACATCTGGTATGTCGAGCGCAAGTCTAGCGAAGACAACGAAGTGGTGAAGTTCGAACTGGCCAGCGCCCTGGACTTCAACGGTGTGCAACTGCCACGTCGGCAGATCGTTGCCAACGTCTGCTGGTGGCTCAGTTGTGGTGGCTATCGCGGGCCTTATTGCGGCTACAACGGTGGCCCGGTGGCGGATCTCAACGATGTGATCGTCACCGATGCGGCCAAGGATAAATGCGGTGGTCGGTTGAGCAGCTGCAAGCTGCGTTTCGGTGAAAACAACCCGCTGCCCTTCGGTTCATTTCCAGCGGCAGGGCTGCTACGGAGCTGAGCATGAACAAGGCAAATCGGGCCGCCATCGAGCGCCACGCGCTGGCCGAGTACCCCAAGGAATGCTGCGGGCTGCTGATCCGCGAGGGGCGCAAGCGGGTCTATGTGCCCTGTCGCAACACCGCTGTCACGCCCAGCGAACATTTTCGCCTGGCCCCCGAGGATTACGCGGCGGCGGAAGAGCGCGGCGAGGTGCTGGCGGTGATCCACAGTCACCCGGATTATCCACCGGCTCCCAGCGAGGCGGATCGGGTGGCCTGCGAGGCATCGGGCTTGCCCTGGCACATCCTGGAAGTGCGCAAGGACGATGACGGCACCTTGCGCAAGGGCGACTGGGCGAGTCTGCTGCCCACGGGGTATCAAGCGCCGTTGATCGGCCGTTCCTTTGCCCACGGTATCCACGATTGCCTGAGCATCATCCTCGACTACTACCGTCGTGAACTGGGTATCGAGTTGGGTAGCTACCAGCGTGAAGACGGTTGGTGGGACAAGGGCGGCAACCTTTATCTGGAGCATCTGCCTCAGGCCGGATTCGAGCGAGTCAATGACCTGCGCCAAGGCGACGTGGTGCTGATGCAGATCCGCTCGCCGGTGCCCAATCATGCGGCGGTCTACCTTGCTGACGGCGTGCTCAAGAGCGAACCGGAGCACTTCCCCGCGCCAGGCTCGATCCTGCATCACCTCTATGGACGCGACAGCAAACGGGACACCTATGGCGGTTACTGGGATGAGGTAACGGTCAGCATCTGGCGACATCGCCAGCTCATGGCGATGGATTGAAGTGCATCGTCTTTCCTTGAATTCAACCGAGGATCTTGTTCCTGGGAGTGATGTGATGAATCAGCAAAAAATCCGGGTCATCCGTCTCTACGGCACCCTGGGCGCACGTTTTGGTCGAGTGCACAGGCTGGCGGTCAGCAATGCCTCGGAAGCGGTTAGAGCCTTGTGCATCCTGATTCCGGGGTTCGAGGCTTTCCTGATGGAGTCCAAGGACCGCGGACTGACCTACTCGCTGTTTCTTGGACGCGACAATATCGGTCACGACCGTTTGAACGCGCCCAGTGGCAACAGCGATATCCGCATTGCACCGGTAGTGATCGGCAGCAAGCGTTCAGGTGGGCTGCAAACCATTATCGGAGTGGCCCTGGTAGTGGCCGCATCGTACTTCTCCGGGGGCACGTTTGCCGCTGGTGGCACAACACTGATAGGCGGCACTGGCACCACGGGCTGGACCATGGCCGCGCAGATGGGGATTTCTCTCGCCATGGGCGGGGTGATGCAGATGATGTCGCCGCAACTCAAGGGGCTGGGGGCGATGGACCGTCCCGACAACCGCGCGAGCTATAGCTTTAATGGCGCGGTCAATACCAGCGCCCAGGGCAATCCGGTGGGGCTGCTGTATGGCCAGTTGACCGTTGGCAGCTCGGTGATCAGTGCCGGGATCTATGCCCAGGACCAGCTCTGAACCAGGCTGGGTCTGTCCTTCACCTGAATCCCGCCTCGGCGGGTTTTTTATTGCCAGGAGAACCCCATGGGCTTGGCCGTAGAACGACAAAAGATGCAAACCGTGCTGCTGTCCGGCTCCCTGGCAAGGATGTTTGGACGGGAGCATCGGGTGGCCATTGCTGGTGGCTTCGAGGAGGTGATGGGGTACTTCCGTCAGTTCCCCGGTTTCGAGCGCTATATGGTGCAGAGCGCTGACAATGGGCTGCGATTCGCGGTGTTCAATGGGCGGCGCAACCTGTCTGAAACCGATATTCACCAGCCTCTGGGCAAGGAGGTGATCCGTATCGCCCCGGTGCTCAGTGGCTCAAAACGTGCTGGTGGGTTGCAGACCATCCTGGGGGCAGTGTTGATGGCCGTGGCCTACTACAACCCCTTTGGTTTCCTGACCGGACCTGCTGCGTCGTTGCTGATGATGACGGGTGTGGGGATGGCAATGGGCGGTGTCATGCAAATGCTGGCTCCCCTACCCAAGGGGCTCGCCGCCCAGGACAACCCGGACAACCGCCCCAGCTACAGCTTCAACGGCCCGGTCAATACCAGCGCTCAGGGCAACCCGGTGGGCCTTTTGTACGGCCAGCTGATCATTGGCAGCGCCGTGATCAGTTCCGGTATCTACGCCGAAGATCAACTCTAACCCCTCCCGTCTTCCATCTGCCTGCCGGTGCGCGGGCCTTATTTCGCCTGAAGGAAAGCCATGACTGACCTTACTCTCGCTGGCAGCAAAGGCGGCGGCTCCAAGCCCCGTCCCTCCGTAGAGGCGCCAGACAGCCTGCAAAGCACGGCTTATGCTCGGATCCTCGATCTCGTCAGCGAGGGCGAGATCTTGGGATTGAAGAATGGCAAGCGCTCGGTGTTTCTCAACGAGACGCCCCTGGCCAACGCCGATGGCAGCCTGAACTTCTCCGGGGTCACCCTCGAGACCCGCAATGGCAGCCAGGACCAGACCTACATCCCGGGATTCCCGGCGGTGGAAAACGAATCTTCGGTGGCGGTGGAGTTGCGCAGTGACCAGCCCTGGAGCAAGGCCATCACCAACCTACAACTGTCGGCCGTGCGCATTCGCCTGGCGGTCTCGCGGCTGGCACAGACCAACACCAGCAACGGCGACACCAACGGTTATACGGTGCGCTATGCCATCGACCTCTCCACCGATGGCGGTGCCTTCGTGGAAGTGCTGCAAGCAGCTTTCAGCGGCAAGACCTCGAGCAAGTACGAGCGCTCCCATCGCGTCGACCTGCCTGCCGCTACTGCTGGCTGGACGGTTCGGGTACGGCGCCTGACACCGAACTCCACCAGCGGAGCGATCGCCGACACCACCAGTGTCGAGTCCATCACCGATGTGATCGACGCCAAGTTGCGCTACCCCGGGTCGGCGATCATCGGCCTGCAATTCGATGCCTCGCAGTTCCAGTCGATCCCCACCCGCTCCTTCGAACTGCAGGGGCGGATCATCCGGGTACCCAGCAACTACGACCCGCTGACTCGGGTTTACAGCGGCGTCTGGGACGGCACCTTCAAGACAGCCTGGACCGACAACCCCGCCTGGATCTACTACGATCTGCTGCTGCACCAGCGCTATGGCCTGGGGCATCTGCTCAACGCCGCCCAGGTGGACAAGTGGGAGCTGTACCGTATCGGCCAGTACTGCGACCAGCC
>Ga0182008_10001486_pt1 | contig 15652 bp, 19 predicted proteins | sample Sormic07211129_1_FD_120482 | JGI IMG/M metagenome (GOLD analysis project Ga0182008, IMG submission 120482) | Rhizosphere microbial communities from Sorghum bicolor, Mead, Nebraska, USA - 072115-129_1 metaG | ecosystem: Host-associated > Plants > Roots > Rhizosphere | place: USA: Nebraska...
ATGAGCATTCAGCAAAGCCGTTCACGTGGAATAAGACGGCTGAGTCCATCATTAGCTCGGTGTATAAGGCAAAGCTGAGCGTGATGAAAAATAAATTAATGGATTAACCGCTCAGGCCACTAGACAGGCAAGACCGATCACAGCTCGGTGTGACACTCCAGGGACAGCTCGTAGTGCCGCCGAAAACAGCAGAACTTCCCATAAAAGGTCGCATGACAACGCCTTTTTTTCTCGATCGCCGTTTGTGATATCTCGTCGTCTAAAAGTTTCAGGAACCCCCTTCAGCCCTTGACCACTAAGGGTTCAACTATCCACATTGGGTCCTCCTTATGCAGATTAAGCGTCCGCCAGCCATTCATACTCACCAACCCCCGGTAGATGCCGCATATACCGCTGCGGCCTCCAGCACGACTGGGGCAGCGGTCCCACCGAGGGCCAGCTTAAAAAATCGCCTTACACCGCGTACCGAGGATTATCTCCTACGTCTGCAAAAGCATGGTACTCCGACGCAGCAGTCACTAGCCGGCTCTGCCTCCTTTGGATTAATGAACGACCTCTTCATGGCCAATCCGGCTCGAGATAAACCGGTGTCCCAGTTCGGTGTCGGGATGAAACTGGATGGGCTCACAGGTATTTTGCTAGCCAACTTTATGCCGCATGGCGACAAATTTGAGCTTGAGGCGTTAGCCTTTCGCGGAGAGCGCGTTTTCGATAGTGAATCTATCAGCATGGAAAAGGTGGTGTTGGAGCATGCGCGAGAGTTGCCAGAAGCTGAAGTCGACAATCATCCCAGCCAGTTTGCGTTCACTCCAAAGCTAGCGGATTTTGAGAAGGCTCCACTGGGCGATATCGCCGCTGAACAGAAGGCGCTACGCAAAGTCCAACAGCGCTTCGATGGCCATACTATGCATCGGCAAATGGCAAGTAAGCTTGCGGATATACGTGTCAATGACGGACGTTCCAGTAGCCGTCTGACTGCACTACCCACCGCTCATACCTCAATCGTAGTAGCCAACATACGGCAGTTGTTCGGCAAGAGCCCTGCATTACAACCACAGCGGACCACTATCCCGGGGAAGACATCTGCTACTTCCGCGCTTAACCCGCTACGTGGTCCGAAGTATCAATTCAGCAATCAAGAATTCGCCGACTTTTTCGAGGATCATTGGCTCATGGATCCGAAAAATACTCGGCAAGTCGAGACCGTCCGAAAGAAAAGCGACGCCTCTTCTTCTGAGGAGGCTGAGGTTTTAAACCCGCCAAATTCGGGTATTTCATCGCAGTCGGAACGGCAACACAGACAATTCACCGGTGACAATATAAAGGCAGAGTTGCAAAAGCGCGTAGACCAAGATTTGGCATCTTCTGCAGCTACCCAGGCTCCAACGCCGCCGAATCGACGAGCAGGAAGGGTTATCGACAACGGCTTCCGGCAACAGCTAGCTAAGCATCTTGAGACCGGCAAGGTGCCGAGTGCAAATACAACTCCAGCGCCGCCCTCTCAAAATCAGAGCAGAGAATAGTGATATCGCCATAGGTTCACCATCCGAGTCATCTTAGGCACGGCATGCCCCTGACTGATTTATTAATATGACTGGGTAAGCACTAAGTTTCTGCGGTCGCGATAGGGACGGCAGTTACCTGCCGCCCCTACCACGACCACTCCAGCTTGTGGTACTTGCAAAATACACCAAGGCGCTGAGCATGGTTCGCCCAGGCCGGGCTATGTGTTTAGCGCATGGGGGGTTTTCTACCGCTGAAACCTCGAAGTTCTAATCCAAATACATTATTGGCGGCCGCTCGGAGCGTCTCGGTGGCTTCGTGGTTACGTATAGCGTCGTTAATAGCGTTTTCGAGTGGAATCGGTCTGGTTACTCCATCGTCACCCCTAAGCTGCATCCAGTCTTGCCCCTTACTTTCCAAGGCGTGCCAATATTTTATAAGCTGCGAGCGATACCCACCTATCACAGTTGTCGGCAGATCGCTTTCCATCTGCTTATGTATTTGAGACGTTAAAAACTCTAATTCTCCTGCCGGAGCCCCTGGATGAGCGTTTACAGCAATAGGGGACGCCAAAGCTCCCGCCGTCACACCCTGCGGGTTTTGAAAAATCGTGCGCACTGAATGCCGACGATCTAGAGTTTGTGTGTTTTCGAGGCGTGACGAAAGCCCGCCTGAGTGTAAGGATGTGGGATAAGGTTCCACGCGGGCTGTAAGAGAGGCTTGATGCCGGATAGGACCAGGGGTGCCCGTACTGCCGGCCGTCGGATCGTGATGCGAAGACGCCATGTATTCGGGAGCGAACGATCCGACTGAAGGCAGAGGGGGGCACGAAAAATCCTGATTTTGACGAAATCTTGCTGCTGCCAAATGGCCTCGCGAATGTTGTGCGTCTATATAGTTAGATGCCAATGACGATTTTTGATGCATTGGAGATGAAGTTTCGTCGTGCGCGGGGACTGGAGGGCGACCAGACAGCTTGATAGATACAGGCGTGCTCAACGACGTGCCATCTAAATTTATTCCAATGATGTCGTATTGAGATTGATCGTTTAGCTGCGTTTTGATCGTTAGATCAGAACTGATTAAATTAGCAAAGTTCATGGGATTAGCATTGGCGGGCAGGTTAACTGATGCCTGATAGGTCGCTTCTATCTGATCGGTAGACTGAAGACGCAAAGCCCCGTCCTGTAGCGCATTGCGTACTAACGATGCCACGCGTTGATGATCGACATTGGACTGGGTTGCGAGTTGATCTAGCGCTAATTGAGCGTTACGGCTAAGTTTGGCCGGTGGCAGCTTGGTAGGGTGAGAATGCTGGGCTCCTGAGCCAGGTAACGCCGATGGCTGACTGACATTGGTTGAAGTCGCGTAGTGTTGTGCTGGAATACCTGAATTAATAGGATTCATTGCTATATTACCCGGGGTTAGGCGAAGAGATTGGCTTGCTCTAGTTGAGCAAACTTCGCCCTAGTAGGTGGTCAGGAGGGGCTTGGGGGTTCCCACTGCTGTGGGTATGGTCGCCGTGCTTCGCGCAACTCGCCGCATGGGCCTTAACAAGCGCTTAGGTCAGTCCGACCGCCTGGAAGCACTGTGACGACATCAGCGGCTCGCCCAGGACCGGTAAGCCGGGTGCTGAACCGTGCGTAGTAGTTTTTCGTACTGACCGAAACCAGCTGCATGGCTCGCGCCCGCCGCAAGTTTTTTGATCTGCACGTCGCGAATAAACGCCAGTTGGCCGAAAAGGCACTTCACTCGATTGGCGGCTTGTATGAAGTTGAACGGCAAGCGCGGGACATGAGTGATGAAGAACGCTGGCGAATACGACAGGAAAAGCAGCTCCGATAATCGCAACGCTGCATGACTGAATGTTGGCCCAGCTAGATCTCGTGCCCAAAGGATCGGCAACGGCCAAAGCTGTGGATTACAGCCTTAAACGCTGGATAGTGCTGACGCTACCTTGTCGACGGGGCTGTGCCCATCGACAACAATCAAGTAGAGAACAAGATCCGGCAGTGGGCACTTGGACGCTCGAAGTGGTTGTTTGCCGGATCGCTACGCAGCGGAAAGTGGGTAGCGACGATCATGAGTTTGATCAAATCTGCGCGCATGAACGGGCATGATCCGTATGCTTATCTGAAGGACGTGCTGACTCCTCTGCCGCCGCACCGTGCGAGTGAGATTACGCAGTTGCTGCCGCATAAGCGGGCGCCCATTTAACTACAAGACGAGTTTGCCGGACGTACATGGACGACCCTATTTGCCAAGCTTTCATTCAGTAACGGTTTGAGGGTAAAGATTGCACCCGTACATCCGGACTTTCACTACGAGACGTGCTCGCTGTCCCTGATGGGTTCTGCTGGTCAGCGCCTCAATCGCTTACACGCACTCTAAGTGCCTCGTCCGGCGAGGGTTGTGCCCACCACGGTCTTACCTGTCTTGCCATCACTAAGTGATTGCCTGTGCAATCGGTGGTGTGATCTACGTCGATGAAACTCCGACGACTCATCTATGCAGCCGTCAATGAATGCCGGTAATCAGGTTGGTATTCGCTTTTGTGGGTCAGTAAGGCCCAGACGATCCTGGCCGTCTTGTTGGCCAAGGCCACGGCAGCAACATTGATATTGCGCCGTTTGATTAGCTTGACCAGCCAGCTATCGGGATCGTTTTCTGGCCGGCCCGGTAGATCACTGAACGGGAACCATGAATCATCAAGGTTCGCAGATACGCGTCTCCGCGTTTGCTCATGCCTAGCAACGTTGGCCTTCCACCGCTGGAATGCTGCCGAGGCACGAGACCTAACCAGGCAGCCAATTGCCCTCCGTTTGTAAAGTTCTTCGCATCGCCGATAGAGGCAACTAACGCACTGGCAGTCAGCGGGCCAATGCCCGGTATTCTTTCTAATTGGCGGCTGATCTCGTCGGCCCGGTGCCACGCCTTGATCTGCGCTTCCAGCTCCTCAACCTCTTTATCCAGCACCTTGAAGTGCTCGATCAGTCGCTCAATAAGCTGACGGAACGAGACCGGCAGCTCATTAGTCGCGCCTTCGATTACGCTCCGGAGCCTCGTAGTAATGTGGGCGATTCCTTGAGGCACAATCAGACCAAACTCAGCAAGCAACCCTCGGATCTGATTGGCCTGGGCTGTGCGCGCCTTCACTAATCCCTGACGCGCACGATGCAAGGCCAATACGGACTGTTGCTCAACATTCTTAATCGGCACAAAGCGCATCGTTGGACGATTTACAGCCTCGCAGATGGCCTTGGCATCTGCCGCATCATTCTTGTTGCTCTTGACATAGGGTTTGACGAATTGCGGGGCCATCAGTCGCACGGTATGGCCCAGTGCTTCAAGCTTGCGGGCCCAGTAGTGAGCACTGCTACACGCTTCCATGCCTATCAGGCAGGGCGGTAAATTAGCAAAAAATACTACCACCTGATCGCGCTTCAGTTGCTTTCGCAATAGGGGCTTGCCTCGTTCGTCCATGCCATGGATCTGGAACACGTTTTTGGCCAGGTCGAAACCAACGGTTTTGATTTCCATGGATGATTACCCCTTTGCACAAGTGGATGGCGACACCGCTCACTCTGGCACAGCGATACGATTATGGGCGGGGACGTCCATCCCATTGCATACAGATAAATGGATTTAGCGTTTATCCAAGATTGGAACCGATAGGTAAATTCAGCCCACTCATGGATACTTTTGATATTTGATATGTTGCATCTGGAGTATTTTATGGTTCCAATTGGTAGAGGCGGTCCCTCAGGTAACTGGCATGTCGAATCAGTCAATATTGGAGAGGCCATACAAGCAGCAGCGGGAACGCACCCGTCTGGGCGCTCCAGTTCGCTGACATTGGCAAGGTTAAGCCATCACGCATTGGACGGCTTGAATTCCAAAGAAACGCAGGGCAACAAACAGGAACAGACGCTGGCTCGACTTGCAAAAGAGGCTATCGGAAGCGGTCAGTTGCAGCTTTCGCCTAATCAACCCGCCAATGGCATTGCTCAGTTTGGGATGCAACGCAATAGAGATGTGTTGGTGATTCGGGCGAAATTGAATGAGCGGTCTGAATATGACGTTTTTGGTGTGGGCTTTAGAAGAGAATCTGGAGAATCCACCTCCATGAAATTGCCTGCCCCGGCGACTTACTCGAAACCTCCACTCGAGAGTATGCCAAAAGAACTCATTCACATGATGCTGGATAATATTCCGAACGGCGGAACAAAAAGTCGTGTTACTTCATTGGCGCTTAGCTCTAAGGGGTTGTACGCATTAGCGCTCGACAAAACTCAGGCAAAAGCGAGGTGTTCGGCTCTCCTTGATCGCTTGACAGCCATTAAGGATATTCCCGCAGATCAGGGGCCTGACGGGCTGGGTAGTGCCAGACTTGCTGAATTTAAAGGGGTTTTCAATAAAATTGACAATTTTCAATGGAGGGAAAAATTAGATTTGATAGGAAGTTTGGTAGACAATGTTTCTAACCTTAATTTCAAAAGTGGCGACGGCTTCAAGCTAATGTTAGGTCTGACGGAAAGCCTTGGGCGTGCTGAAAAGTCAAAATCAGTCGACCCAGAGCACAGCGCCGAACAAACTCACAATCTGAACAAGACCATTGCGAATTTGGTAAGTAAACTTGCCAAAAAAGGATCTCCTGGGACTGTGGATGCCCAAGATAGGCCTGAGGTATTTGAAAAACTCTGTTCGGCCCTTGAAGGGCTTGAGGGAAAGAATGGAGCAAACCACACCGCAGATGCCTTGTCTAACCTGGCCAGTTGGTATTTTTGGCATCCCGAAAATATTGGGCCGGAACGATTTGGAAAACTTATAAATCTCGCAGATCGCAACAAGTTCGATGCGAGCGACGAATCTAAATCTGAAATTGTGAAAAGTCTTATACCAAACCTAACACAGCATGATGAGCCTGTGGATATAGCCAATCATTTCAATGTGCTTTGCGGAATCGGCAAGACGATTGCTAAAGACGAAACCAAGGCAGATGTCATGACTTATTTGAGCGAACGGTTGAATTGGATCGACGATGAAGATCTTAGAGGGATCAGCAAGAACCATATTGATGATGCGGTAGGCACCATTAATAACCCAGTCCTGAAGGCACAGGTCGCCGCTGTGACACCCTTTCCGCAAGACGATTAGGGCGATCTCTGTCGAGTCGGTAGCCGGTGCAGCAATGCTGGCATGGGTGCCGAAGCTATTGGCTCGCGGAGCCAAATTTCAATTGCTTTTCCATTCTACATAAACCTGAAATCATCGAACTCTATGGTGGACATGCCGTCATATACCACTCGACGTTGAACACACCTGGTGTGTAGTCGAGTTTCACGCTGACATCCTCAATCCGCTTGAGGGCGCAGCCACAGGTACATTGCGTATTGTCCGGTTCGTGGTGGATCAAGGTCCGAGGAAACTGCGCCGGCAACGCTGCACGCTCAGGCTTAACTTCGGTAGAAACGGTAACGGGCTGCCGTGCTTCAATCTCGGCGTCGATGCCGCGATGTCAGCGTCGATCAGGTCATCGAGCAGACTGGCTTGATCCGGACTGAATTGCTCGCTGCGCTTGGCAAACTTCAACCGATTGAGCTGCGCGATCTCGTGGGTCAGTTTCTCGTTGAGTGTTTTGTAGTGATGGATTTGCTTGTCCATCGACTCGACTTTCTGATCGAGACACCCGACGCGCTGGATCAACTGCGCGGCCAGTGCGGCCACGTGCGCACAGCTGTTCAGGATTAAGTTGGTCGAGAGGAGCCCGTGAAGTCATGTCGTCGATTTTGCCAGAGCAAGCCAACATCGGTGACAGACCCATCGGACAAATACACGGCCAGGCTGGCCATGGCAGGCGTTACACGATCGAGATCGCGTTGTTCGATCCGACGCGTTGCCAAGGTAAACCCAGCACCAAGGCGTTCAATTGCTCCGCGCCCAACTCCACGTGCGCACCGTGTCGAGAGCACGGCCAGAAAAACTTGCCCTGGTGCAAACGACGGGCCGCCAGCCAGATGCCCAGTCCATCATGCACCAGCACTTTCATGCGATTGGCACGACGATTGGCAAACAGATAAGCACAGTGCGGCTGCGCCGCACCGAACACGGCCACCACCCGCGCCAGCGCGGTCTCGGTGCCGGCACGCATGTCCATGGGCTCGGTGGCGAGCCAAATTGCGTCGATGCGGATCATCGCGTCAGTCCGCGAACAAACCGGGCACACCTGACGGGTCGGACGCCGGCCATGTCACGGTCAGGGCCCCTTGCTCGTACGGTATCTCGATGCTGACCGATTTCTGAGGCTTTGCCTGCAAGTTGTAAGGGCACAAAGGCGGGCAAATTAACGACCGCATTATTACGCTTGGGCGGCAGCCATCTACGGACAATATTGGCATTGATTCCGTGCCTCAAGGCGACACTGGAGACGGAGACGCCAGGTTGCAAGCACTCCTGAACAACCTGGGCTTTGAGGGATTTGGAATAGGTGTGTCGTTGGCGCATGGGGATCCTAACGTTAAGGGTGATTGCGCCCGCTTAAAAATCGTGGACGCTATTGCCCTTATCGCTGTTGACCGGCCGGTCAGTGGATGACTTCGCCAGCCGCTTACCATGGTTGAACGCTTCTTGCGCGACATCATTGTGTACCTGCGTGAGGGCAGCTTCCGCTTAGTGCGTGAGCTGGAAAGCTCGATCACACCTTCCCGGCGCTGCGAAATGCACAGCCGACTCTCTACGTTTCGAAGTAAGCGTCTGCCCAACACACCTTGCATAAGTCAGGCGGGCACCCACTGATGCGGCAGTAACTGGCCGATCTCACTCGCCCGCTGCGTTGGCAACCGAGTGAGCACATCTTTGAGATAGGCATACGGATCATGCCCATTCATGCGCGCCGACTGGATCAAACTCATGATTGCCGCCGCCCGCTTACCGCTGCGTAGTGATCCGGCGAACAATCAATTCGAGCGTCCAAGAGCCCACGGCCGTATCTGGTTTTCGACCGCGTTATTATCTATGGGCACTGCGCCGTCCTCGATATATCGAGCCAGTGCGCCCCAGCGCTTTAGGCTGTAATCCAGTGCTTTGGCGATAGCCGATCCTTCGGGCACAAGATCGCGCTGGGCCAGCATCCAGGTATGTAGTGCATTGAGTATTGGCGCCGCTTTTTCCTGACGTATTCTCCAGCGATTTTCGTCGGTCATGTCCCGCGCTTGCCGTTCGATTTCGTACAACCCGCCAATCGAGTGAAGCGCCTGTTCGGCCAGTTGGCTTTTGTTGGTCGCATGCAGATCGAAGAACTTACGGCGGGCATGCGCCATGCAGCCGATTTCAGTGATGCCTTGCTGGAAGCTTGCTTTGTAGCCAGCGAAATCGTCGTTTTCTCTTGCCGATACAGCGGCAAATGGTCAGCGAATTTGGGGCAAGTACCGTTTCGCGTAACGCATCGACCAGCGGCTGGAGCTGTACGCCGGTTTGGCCGACCCATTGCGCCAGTGTCGAGCGAGCAATAGCCAGGCCGGCACGGCCAAAGACGGGATGCCTTTGTCGATCACTTGCGCTGGCACGGGTGCCTGGATGAGCGTTTCACACTCGCGGCAGACCCATTTTCCACGTACGTGTTGCTCGACCGTGAACACGCCCGGCGTGTAATCCAACTTCTCGCTGACGTCTTCGCCGACGCGCTGTAGCTGGCAGCCGCACGCGCACTGGGTGTTCTCAGGTTCGTGGCGGATCACCGTGCGTGGAAACTGCGGTGGCAACGGAGCACGCTTAGGCTGCTGACGCGGTTCGGCCGGTGCCGCAGGCGGGTTGACCGCCTTTAACTCAGCCTCGATTGCTGCGATATCAGTATCAAGCAGGTCGTCGAGGAGGCTGCCCTGATCAGGGCTAAGTTGCTCGCTGCGCTTGGCGAACTTGTGCCGTTTGAGCAGTGCGATTTCGTGGGTGAGCTGTTCGTTGACCGTTTCGATCCGCTGGATCTTCTTGCCCATCGTGTCGACCTGCGACAGCAACTGCGCAGCGAGTGCACGCAGTTGGTCGGGGGTCATGTGATCGATATTGGGCGAGGAAGTCATGCCCTGGATTTTACCAAAGCAGGTCGCTGAGGCAGTAAGCCAAGGCGCTAAATACAGCCTTTTAAAGCAGCGTGATTGCGCCACCAGCTCCAACCCTTTGCCAAGGTAAACCGAGCACCAAGGCCTGAAGTTGCTCGTTATCCAGCTCCATTTCACAGCCTTGTCGAATACCAGGCCAATGAAATTTACCTTGGTTCAACCGACGTGCAGCCAGCCAGACGCCAATCCCGTCATGCACCAGAACTTTCATGCGGGTAGCGCGACGATTGGCAAACAGATAAGCGCAGTGCGGCTTCGCCGCACCGAACAACCCAATCACTCTGGCCAGCGCTGTTTCAGTGCCAGCATGCATGTCCATGGGTTCGGTGGCGAGCCAGATGGCATCGATGCGAATAATTGTGTGAGCCCACGGACAAAGCGGGCGCATCCTTCAGGATCAGAAGTTGGCCATTTCACTGTGATCGATTGATCGCCAAACGGCAGATCGATGACCGCCGCCGTTTCAGTCGGCCGCTTTGGCGTAGATTTCACTGGAATAAAAGCAGGTAGCACCGCAGGCGGCTGATCCCGGTACAGCGGCATCCACTTTCGAATTACGTTGGCGTTGATGCCATGGCTGATGGCGACGCCGGAGATGGTCGCGCCTGGTTGCAGGCATTCCTGAACAACCTGGGCTTTGAACGATTTGGGATAAGAGCTTCGTTGGCGCATGGAAATCCTGACGTTAAGGGCTATCGCGTCCGCTTAAAATGATCTGACCCCGGAAAGTTGGACATCAACATCGGGGGATGTCATGAAGAAGTACACAGAGCAGACGAAATTGTCGGTTGTTGAAGATTACTGCTCGGGGAGCGCAGGCCACAGAGAGGTCGCGCATCGTCATGGGGTAGATGCTACATCGCTTCGAAAGTGGATAGCGGCATATCAGGCGCTTGGTGCCGCAGGTCTCAAAAGCAAGCGAAAGAAGAACTACAGCCCTGAGTTCAAGCTGAGTGTATTGCAGCGCATGCGAGAGGAAGATCTGTCCTATCGCCAAGTCGCCTCACTGTTTGATATCCGGAAATCCGACATCATTGGCGAATGGGAGCGACGGTATGATGAAGGCGGTTTGGATGCCTTGTCCCGGCAGCCAGGAAGCGGACTTCACGTAAAAATGACAAAACCAATCCCGTCCATTCAGCTTGAGTCTTCGGACGACGAAGCTCGTACACGTGATGATTTGCTGGCCGAATTGAACCAGCTACGGATGGAAAATGCTTATTTAAAAAAGCTCGATGCCTTGGTTCAAGCGAAGGAACGAGCAGCGCAGCGGAAAAAGCGCAAATCGTGATTGAACTGAGGCAACACCACCCTCTGGAAGGCCTTCTGAAACTGGCGGGCCTGGCCCGTAGCACGTTTTACTATCAACAAAAGGTGCAGCAAGCCGTTGATAAATACGCGGTACTGAAGACCAGGATTTACTCAATTTTCGACGAGCACAAGGGCCGATATGGCTATCGCCGTATCACTGCTGCCGTTCGGCGAGCGGGCCACCTCGTGAACCACAAGACTGTTCAACGCCTCATGGGCGAGCTTCAGTTGAAAAGCCGTGTGCGCATAAAGAAATACCGCGCCTATAGAGGCGAAGAGGGTCAGGTAGCGCCGAACCTGCTGAAGCGGAAGTTCGATGCCAAACGACCGAATCAGAAATGGGTAACCGATGTGACGGAGTTTCGGGTCGGCGGGCAGAAGCTTTACCTCTCACCGATACTTGACCTCTACAACGGCGAAATCATCGCCTTCAAAACCGCCACGCGCCCGCTGTTCGACATGGTCGGTGCGATGCTACGACAAGCTTTTGAGCGGCTGCGGCCGCGCGATAAACCGATCTTGCACTCCGACCAGGGATGGCAATACCGGATGCCTATTTACCGGCGCGTGCTGAACGAGCGCGCAGTGAAGCCGAGCATGTCCCGCAAAGGAAATTGCTATGACAATGCGGCTATGGAAAGCTTTTTTGGTACGTTGAAATCCGAGTTCTTTTACCTGAACAAATTCAACAATATCGATGAGCTTGAAGCGGGGCTTGGGGAATAAATACACTATTACAATCATTCACGAATCAGGCTGAAACTAAGCGGCCTGAGCCCTGTGGAATACAGGACTCAAGCACGGCGGGTATAGAAGGCGTCCAACTTTCCGGGGTCAGATCAAAAATACGCGGACACCATCGTCCTTTATGATGGAGTTCGGAAGGTGTGTTCACCGGCCCCTTACGACACCATCGCCCTCAATGCTGGAGTTCGGAAGGTGTGTCGGCTGGACGCTTACTGAGGGTTTGCCAGCGCTTCACGAAGACAAGTGAAATTATTGTGGCTGACGCTCGCGGCCACAAAGCGATTGAACACATCAACCAGATGCTCTAGACATGCTCAGGGCTGAGCCAAGTAGAGAGATTTAGCGAGAGGTCTGAAAGGACCTCATTATCCCCGCAGGCTACTAAGCGCTAAACTGCCATTCACCATTTATCTTGTTCCAGTTAGGAGATTGAGAAGGGTCTAGCTCACATACTTGACCGTTGATTTCTCGGAATCCGAGGCGAGCGTAAAAATCGGGACTCGATTTAGCTACAGCCCTTACAATTCCGCCATACCCATTATTTTCAGAGGAATTTAAGGCCTTTGCTATCAATTCCTTACCATTTCCCCTGGTGTTTGGCATCGTGACAATTTGATCAACCCACAAAGTGTGTTTTTTATCATCTTCCTCTGTGCCCTCTTTATTTTTCATATCAACTGAAATTGTCATTAACCCGACTGTCATACCCCCCGAAGATATTTTGAAGTTGCTTTCCGGTAACTCCACTAAAGTAGGAGCTTTCTCCTCGTCCTCATGAATCCACTGGAGCATTTCTAGATGCTCATCAAATTCATCGGGATAATTCAGAGCCTCAACACCTCTGTACATTTCTTGAGCTTCATTACGCAGTTGGTTATCGGAAATATTAGATATGATGCGTCCACGACGCCGGCTGATTGCAGAGACTTCTGAAATATTCAGTGCATTAGTTTGAAGTGATTTTGCATGTGCTAATTGGCCGCGTGCTTGTTGTGCCGCTAAGTGGCTAGAGGGTGGTAGCCGCCGCTCGCCGGCTGAGGAGGACCCTCTATGAGCGGTGGCAGGAGGTGGAACAGACAAATGAATAGTCTCGGTGGGCGAACTAATGCTGACGATATCGTAGTGAGATTGTTCATTTAGTTTTACTTCAATACTCAGATTTCCATTTTCCGTTGCATAAATAGCACTTGCGCCTTGATCCGAGTGAAAATGCAGAGCGTTATCCGCTATCAAGTTGATTGCCGACATTGCAAGCAACTGATGAGTTTCGTTGGTCTGTTGGAGTGCAAATAGTGTATTACGGCTCGTTCCAGCCAGTGTAAGTGTCCGGGGATGGCTGGATTCAGGTTGGCGCGCAGATTCTGCTAGCTGAGCAGCACTCAATGATGCTGTGTTGTCGTGTACGGGGATACCTGATCGCAGAGGATTCATTGCTGTCTGTTCCTATCTTGGATGATATGGCTGGGTGGAGATGCACAGCCGAACCTGATGAGTGGCAAAACCGGACGTAGGGTTCCCAAAACAGCCTCTAGACAGGCGATGTTTTCTCTCCGTGTCCCCAACACCATGTTAGGCATGCACTTACCAGCGCGCCATGTAGTGGTCTAATGAAATTTGATATTCCATTTTTATTTTAGCGAGGAGTAATCTTAAATGAGCGCAGAACTGAATAAGGAAGACATGCGCCAGATTTTCAAACTCCGAAAAAGATGCTCCATCGGTGCATTGTCCTAGCAACTCCACCGGCGACTCATGCTCTGACGTATCCGATAACGCCAGAGCCGCTGGCGAAATAAACGACTCCCAAACTGCGACCCTTGATCCGAGGAAAACAGTAGTCCTTGAGGTCTTCCGCATTGCTGGTATGCCATGTCCAGCGTCTTGATTGCCAGCTCGGCGTCCGGCTTTTCCGACAATGCCCAACCCACTATTCGGCGCGCGCAAAGATCCAGCACAACAGCCAGGTAATGCCATTTTCCCTGAGACCAAATGTAAGTGATGTCGCCGCACCAGACCTGAAGGGGCGGAGGTACATCGAACTCCCGATTCAACGTATTCGGGATATCCAGCCGTTCAACCGTCGCTCGCTTATGGCATGAGCACCTAGTCGATCTAGCGGCGTAATGCCGACTCACCGAGGCCGAGTGAGCGACTGGCTTTGATGAAACTGTAGTTTTACTTGAGTACGAGGTCGGCTGCCTCGCGTTTAAATTCAGTGGAAAAAACACAGCGTTGTTTGGTCATCTGACACCTCGATCAGGCGAGCATCTCGCCTAAATGGGTGTCCGGTTTCATTAGATCACTCGAAGTTGGGAGAGCTACTGTAACGATCGGCTTTTGGAGGTATAACGAAATCCCGTTTACACAACTGGGTACGCCCTCCAATGTCACCCGATTACGTTTCAATACCTTACGTAGTCAATACCTGTTGCAAGCAACGCCCAGCGACTTTATGGCGCGTTTGATTTCCTGTTTGATTTCATTGGGTATCCACTGTCCCGCAGCCGCACGAATGAGCTGGTTGTCAATATTCGAACCACTGAACTGCTCCACATAGCCAGGTATGACAGCTTCAGTCCCCGCGCCGCTAATGATTCCATCGGTAACGATAACTATTCCCTTAGGCGTGAGCAATCCAGCCTCCTTATGCTCGTTGTACGCGTAGAGGGGAAGCCCGGTAGTCGAAGACCACGCTTGAGCATCCAGGCCTTCCATATACTCTTGCGCTACTTCGCACAATGCATGTTGCTTTCGATTTTTGGCGGCTTCACATTCGAATAATACATATATCACGGTACCCATTAGCACCAAGAATATGGTGACAAAGAAGTGGACTTTCATCTTGAATGATCCGAGTTTGAACGTTTCAATTTTCCAATCATCGCCGTCCTAATGTGTGCAAGGTTTGCGGGTCACTACGTGGCAGGTCCGGCAGGTCTGTTCCGTTCCCGACCTCAACCCCATCACCTGGAGACCTTCAAAATCAGCAACGATCCTCATTTCGCCGACAAGGTAGTCGACGTGGTCGGGCTCTTTCTGAACAGCGGATAACGCCTTGGTGTTGTCGGTTGACGGAAAAAACCGGATCCAGGCGTTAGATAGCACCCAACCGATGCTGCCGCCACGCCCAGGTCAATCATCGATGCCCACATATCGATACTCACATCATTGAGAACCCGATGGGCAACCGAGGTTAGTGGGCTGTCACAGTGTCTGAGTTCCGATTCGCGTATTGACTGACGTTTTCAGGGGTGGCAGCCCCAAATCATTAATGACCTGGCAGCTTCAAAGATTGCTGCGTTTGCAGTGCAAGGTAAAAGAGCCAGCACAGCGAAGTCTGCTATTGGGTCATCGCAGCAGGTCTCGCAGAAAAGCGGAACATGTCGCTGCATTTTCTGCCGGCCAACTCACCACGACTACGCCTTTTGGATGCGGCACTTCGATTCGGATCGTGGCAGGAAGGGCCTGATGCATCGGCACCGGCGGCGATGTCTTGACCGGGATGAAGGCGGTTTGAAGTGTCAGGTTTTTCTGCGCATGCACGCGTATCCATTTATGGACGAGGTTGGCGTTGAGGTTGTGGGTCAACGCGACATTGGCGATCGAGGTGTCAGGCTGCGCGCATTCGGCGATGACCTGGGCCTTGAAGGACTTTGAATAGGAACGGCGTTCTTGTGGCATAGGCGTCCGCTTAAAAAGGCTAAAAATGGTGTCCACTTAGGTGGACACCATCGCCTCAAGCGACGGTGTCAGGAAGGTGTGTTGCCCGGACGGTTACTGTCCAAGTGGCGTGGAATCCGCAGATATGACCTTGAAATGAATAAAAAATACATCAGAAAACGGCAAGCAATTGGCTATTACGTCCGTACACAGCCTGGTTTCGGCAATTACTGATGCATTCCGTAAAGGACAGAGTTTTGCTCCGTTGTGGGACGCGCGGCTAAGCGCAGCATAGCCGCAGCGCTATACCCCAGCGC
>Ga0182008_10001487_pt1 | contig 15651 bp, 13 predicted proteins | sample Sormic07211129_1_FD_120482 | JGI IMG/M metagenome (GOLD analysis project Ga0182008, IMG submission 120482) | Rhizosphere microbial communities from Sorghum bicolor, Mead, Nebraska, USA - 072115-129_1 metaG | ecosystem: Host-associated > Plants > Roots > Rhizosphere | place: USA: Nebraska...
GGCGCTCCAGGACGGCGAAACCGTTCTCGAGCGCTTCGGCTACAGCGACGAGGACGCCTTCGCCGTGGGCCTGACCTGCGGCGGCGTCATCGACATCCTCGTCACGCCGGTGCGGGCCGGCGATCCCGCCCGCCCGGTGCTCGCGTCCGCGCTGACCGCCGCCGTCCGGGGGGAGGCGGCGGCGGTGGCCCGGATCGTGTCGGGGCCGGCCGAACTGATGGGCCGGGCCCTGCTGGTGCTCCCCGACGGCTCCCACGAGGGCGGCTTCGGCGCCCACCCGGAACTGGACCGTACGGTCGCCGCCGAGGCCCGCGCCTTCCTGGACGCCGGTCGCACGGGTACCCTGGAGATCGGAGAGCAGGGCTCTCGTTGCGGAGCACCGCTCACGTTCCTGGTCGAGTCCTCGGTCCCCCCGCCCCGGATGATCGTCTTCGGCGCGATCGACTTCGCGTCAGCCCTCGTCCGGATCGGAAAGTTCCTCGACTACCACGTGACGGTGTGCGACGCCCGCCCCGTCTTCGCGACGAGGACCCGTTTCCCGGACGCCGACGAGATCGTCGTCGAATGGCCGCACAAGTATCTGGAGCGCACACGGGTCGACGGCCGGACCGTCCTGTGCGTCCTCACCCACGACGCCAAGTTCGACGTCCCCCTGCTCCAGCGGGCGCTGCGCCTCCCGGTCGCCTACGTCGGCGCCATGGGCTCCCGCCGCACCCACCTCGACCGCAACGAACGCCTGCGCGAAGTCGGCGTCACGGAGCTGGAGCTGGCCCGTCTGCGCTCCCCGATCGGACTGGACCTCGGCGCCCGGACACCCGAGGAGACGGCCCTGTCGATCGCCTCGGAGATCGTCGCCGACCGCCGCGGCGGCAGCGGGGTCTCCCTCACCGGCGCCCACACACCGATCCACCACGACGGGGCCTCCGTACCCGCCCGGCGCATCGGTACGGTGGCCTGAGCGCTGCGACGGCCATCAGCCCGAGGCCTTCGGCACGTCCGGTGTCGGCATCAAGGTCGCGGAGCCCGGCGACTTCTCGCTCCTGCCGGAGCCGCCGGAGCCGGACGACTCGTCCGATGCCCTCGGTTCCGATGCCTTCGGTTCCGCTGTCCTCGGTCCGGGCGATGCCACCACCGTCGGCCGGTCCGGGCGCACCGAGAAAGCGGTGTCGCCCGCGACGGCCACGATCGCGTCCTTGACCCGCACCACGTAGGGCACCGTCTGGGAGGCCGAGTCGCCGGGGTCGGAGAGCGCGGCCGTGCGCCACCGCACCGCCCCCGTCGCCCGGTCGAGGGCCAGCAGACGGCCGTACTCGTTCGACAGGTACAGCGTGCCGAACTTCGCGGACAGCACCGGCGTCGACAGGTTCTCGACGTCTGTGGTGCGCTGCCACAGCTGGGCGCCGTCGCTTCCGCGCACGGCGGTGACCGTGCCGTTGGGGCGGACGAAGTAGACGACCCCGCCGATCAGGGTGGCCGTGCCGCGCGCCCCGTCCGTCAGCGGCAGCCGCCGCACCCGCCCGGTGCCGGGGTCCACACGGAGCAGCACCGAGAACGGCCGGTCGCCGTCCGGCGCCGTCTGGTACTGCTTCGCATCCGGTGCGACGAGCAGCAGTTGCCCACCCACCACGCCCAACGCCTGCGAGTACACGGGCAGTCGGGCGATCTCCTGGGACGTGCCGTTCGCCGGGTCGAGTCGCAGCAGGCTGTCCGTGCCGGAGCCGGGGTCGTTCCCGTCCGAACACAGGCCGTACGGGGCGTCGTCGAACACGGCCGGGGTGCAGTAGGTCCCGGACGACGACTTCGAGGGCGCGGTCCACAGCTGCCGGCCCGTCTCGTCGTAGGCGACGAACTCGGTCTTGTCGTTGTTCAGCGTCAGGATTCCCCTGCCGAACAGCAGGGCCGGCTCGTCCTCGGTGATCGAGCGGGCCCACAGCTCCTTGCCGGTGGCCGCGTCCAGGGCCACCAGGCGGCGGGCGATATAGGTCTCGGTCGAGTCCGGTTTGCGGTAGGTGTAGACGCGGCCGTCCCGGACGCCGATGGGGCGCGAGGTCTCCGGGCTGATGCCATGACGCCATACGACGCGGCCGGACGCGGCGTCGAGCCTGGCGACCGTGAAACCGGTGCCGGCGCAGTACAGGGCGGTCGAGCCGCTCGGCACGCAGCCGGACTCCAGATAGTCCAGCGGGTCGCCCTGCTTGTCGGTGAGCAGGCTCGTCCGCCAGGGTCTCCAGCCGGCCGGCAGGCCCGGTACGGGCGCGCCGGTGGCTCCCGTGGCGCCGGTGTGCGGGGACGGCGAGTACTCGGACGGGGTCGCACTGGATATGTAGTGCAGCGTCGTGAGACCGCCGACACACACGGCCAGTGCCGTACCGACGCCGACGAGGATCCGCCGCACCCGACGACCGCCGCTGCCGCCGTCCCTCTTCCCGCCCGACGGCGGTGTGCCGCGCGGGCCCGGACGCGGCACCCGGGACCGCCCCTTGCCGCCCCCGCCGAGGTCGGGCACGGTGTGGGCGCTGGCGTACTCCGGCACGGCGAAGGTGCCGGCCTCGACCGGCAGCCTCCGCAACAGCTCGTGCAGCTCGTCCAGCCCGGGACGTGCCTGAGGGGCCTTGTCCAGGCAGCGCGCCGCGATGGCGCGCAGCGGCTCCGCGACCCCGTCCAGCTTCGGCTCCTCGTACATGACCTGATAGCCCGTCATATACGGGCTGCCGCCGTCGAAGGGGCGGCTGCCGGTCGCCGCGTACACCAGCAGCGAGCCCAGCGAGAAGACGTCCGAGGCGCCGGTCACGTCCTTCGGCGCCGCGAACTGCTCCGGGGACATGAAGGGCGGGGTGCCGATGAGCCGGCCGGTGACCGTGAGGTCCTCGTTGTCGGCGGCGCGCGAGATGCCGAAGTCGATGACGCGCGGCCCGTCCTCGGCCATCAGCACGTTGCTCGGCTTCAGATCCCGGTGGACCATGCCGACCCGGTGGATGTCCCGCAGCGCCTCGACGAGCCCCAGCGCCAGGGTGCGCAACGCCCGCCCGCCGAGCGGCCCTTCCTCGGCCACCAGCTCGGCCAGCGTCCGCCCCGGCACGTACAACGTCGCCATCCAGGGCTGCTCGGCATCCGGATCGGCGTCCACCACCGGCGCGGTGAACGCCCCGCTCACCCGCCGCGCAGCCGCGACCTCCTGCCGGAAACGCGCCCGGAACTCCTCGTCCAGCGCGTACTGGGCGTGCACCACCTTGATCGCGACCTGCCGCCCGGATGCGGAGAGCCCGAGGTGTACGACGCCCATGCCGCCGCTGCCGAGCCGGTCGAGCAGCTTGTAGCCGCCTATGGAGTCGGCGTCCCCGGAGGTCAGCGACATGCGCCGGTCACCTTCCCGAATCGCGGTGTCTGGACGGAGAGTTCAGGGACCTCACCCTAGCCCGCGGCCGTCAGGGCCTCCTCAGCAGCCGGTTCACCGCGCGCCCGAACACGAACCGCGCCGCCCGCTCCAGCACCGGATCGAACACGCCGGGCAGCCACCGGACCCCCAGCTCCTCCCGCCACACCACCCGGCTGCGCCCGCCCGGCCCCGGCCGTACCTCGATCTCCGCCCAGCCCCGCACCACACGGCCCTGCTTCTCCAGGCGGCACATACCGGGCCCGTCGTCCGTCGGCGGGCGCCAGACGGTCACCTCCATCCGGTCGTCGAAGGCGAGCGGACCGAGCCCCGAGCGGGCGACGACGACGGTGCCCTCGCCGGTGGGCGGGGGCGTGACCACGGCGACCCGGGTGAGCGGGACCACCTCGCCGTGGCGGTGCCACTCGGTGAGGCGGCGCCAGGCCTCGGCCAGGGGGAGCGGCACCGTGCGTTCGAGGAGGAAGTTGACCACGTGACGAATCGTAGGGAATCCGAGCTGCTCAGACGGGGTTTCATGTAGTCGTCACGCAGTTGGCGCAGTGGTGTGACCAGCCGGACCGCCGGACCGGGTCGCCCGGAACAGGGCCCAGGGGCGGGGTGGGCGCAGGCTGGATGCGGGGCGGGTGCGGGGGCGGGTGCGGTGTGTGGGACACCTACCGCGCCCGCACATCCGTACGGCACCATGAGCGCGACCCGCACCACCGTCGGCCGGAGGGCGCCTCATGGACCGTCAACTGCACGGCAGGCGGCCTCGCCCACCTCACCCACGCGATCCCCTACAGCGACGGCACCCCGACCGTGCTCGCCCAGGAGGCCCATCTGGTCCTCGGGCGGTCCTGGGCGGGCACGGCCGGACTGACCGTGGTCCAACTGGCCACCGCGCTGATCCTCTACACCGGCGCCAACACGCCCTTCACCGGCTTCCCCCACCTGGCCAGCTTCGTCGCCGAAGACCGCTTCCTGCCACGGCAGTTGACCCGTCGCGGCCACCGCCTCGCCTTCTCCAACGGCATCATCACCCTCTCCGTGGTGGCCCTCGCCCTGCTCCTGGTCACCGACGCCAACGTGGACCGGCTGGTCGCGCTGTACGCCATCGGCGTGTTCACCGCGTTCACCATGGCGGGCATCGGTCTGACGGCCTATCATCTACGGCGCCGGGAGTCCGGCCGCGGCTGGAGGAGCGCCGTCAACGCCTCGGCCGCGATCGTCTCGGCGGCCGTCGTCCTGATCTTCGCCGTCACCAAGTTCACCGAGGGCGCCTGGCTCGTCGTCGTGGTCTTCCCCCTCGGCGTGTGGACGCTGATCCGCATCAACCGCGAGTACCGCGCCGAGGCCGCCGCCCTCCAGTCCCTGCCGCCCGCCCGGGAGAGCGACCGCGCCCACTGGCGCCGGCACATCGTCCTGGTCCTCGTCGACGCCTTCGACCCGGCGGTCTTCCAGGCCCTGCGCTACGCCCACGAACTGCGGCCGGGCGAGGTCAGGGCCGTGCACGTCGCGGTGGACGCCCCGCGCGCGGAGCGCCTCGCGGCCCGCTGGCAGGCGACGGACGCGACCGACGTCCACCTGGAGCTCGTCGACTGCCCCGACCGCCGTCCCGTCCGCGCCCTGACCGACCTGGCCCGCGCGACCACGGCCGACGGCGACACCGCCCTCACCCTGCTCCTCCCGCACCGCGCCTACCCGAGCCTCCTCGGCCGTCTGCTGCACCGCGGCACCGCGGAGCGCCTCGCCCACGCTCTCGGCAACCTCCCCGCGGTGGCGGTCACCGTCCTGCCGTACGCCGTGGGAACGGACCGCCCCGCCTGACGGTGCCCGCCCCGGCTGCCACGGTTTCTCCGCTCACGTCATGCCACCATCGGCCCCACCCATGACGACATTCGCCCTCCGAACCACTCCCGGCAGCCTATGAAACGGTCATTATCCGGACACGGCTTGGGTGCCTCGGCCGGTGCGGCAATCATGTGCGCATGCACCGGCCGCCGCCCCGCCTCCACGCCCCGGACTGGTTCACGGCCGACGACTCGGCCCTGAACATCGCGCTCGTGTACCCGATGCAGGGTCCCGCCGGCATCTTCGGCCCCACCTGCGAGGCCTGCGCCCGCCTGGCCGCCGAGGAGATCAACAAGGCGGGCGGTGTCCTGGGGCGGGAGTTGAGGCTCCTGGAGGTCGACGGGGGAGCGGAGCCGGGCCGGGTCGCCGAGGAGGTCGAGGCGCTGGTGTCGACGGGGGTGGTCCAGGGCGTCACCGGCTGGCACATCTCCTCGGTACGGCAGGCCGTGGCACCGCGGATCGCCCACCGGGTGCCGTACGTCTACACGGCCCTGTACGAGGGCGGCGAGCGCACCGAGGGCGTCTACCTGACCAGCGAGACACCGGCCTGGCAACTGCTGCCCGCCATGCGGCTGTTGGCGCAGACGCGCGGGGTGCGGCGCTGGTTCGTCGTCGGCAACAACTACGTCTGGCCGCGCCGCACCGCCGGGGCCGCCCGCCGCTACGTCCGCGAGTGCCGCGGCCGGGTGTGCGGCGAGGCCTATCTGCCGCTGGGCACCGAGGACTTCGCCGACGTGCTGCGACGCATCGAGCACACCGACGCCGACGCCGTCCTGATGCTGCTCGTCGGCAGCGACGCGGTCCGCTTCAACCGGGCCTTCGCCGCCGCCGGACTCGACCAGCGCTGTCTGAGGCTCAGCACCCTCATGGACGAGAACATGCTCCTGGGCAGCGGCCCCGGGGCCACCGCCGACCTGTTCAGCACCGCCGGCTTCTTCAGCTCGCTCGCCGACCGCAACAGCATGGACTTCCACGGCAGTTACGCCGACCGCTTCGGTGCGGACGCGCCCCTCCCCGGCAGCCTCGGCGAATCCTGCTACGAGGGCGTCCTGCTCCTCACCGCCCTCATCGAACGCGCCCGCACCATCGACGTGACCGCGATCGGGGCGGCCGCCGGGAACGTCTCCTACGAGGGTCCGCGCGGCCTCGTCGGCCTGGACGGCCGGCATGTCCGTCAGCGCATCTACCTCGCCCAGGCCGACGGCCTCGACTTCACCGTCCTCGCCCAACTACGTTCCCCGCGCGACCTGTTGTGACCTCGTCGTCGAGGGCGCCGGCCAGCCGCTCCAGCAGCGCCCGCAGCCGGTCGTCGTCCTCCTGCTCCAGCAGCGGGGTCAGCTCCGCCCGCACCCCGCGGTCGAGCCGCCGCCAGAACTCGACGCCGCGCGGGGTGAGTTGGGCGAGTATGCGGCGACGGTCGCCCGGATCGGTGCGCCGGTACACCCAGTTCTGATCGACGAGCTGGTCCATCAGCTTCGTCAGGCTCGGCGGCGGCAGAAAGGCGCAGTCGGCTATGGCCGTCATGTTGTGCCCCTGACCGTCGGCCAGCAGGGCGAGCACCCGCCATGCCTCCACCGAACACCCCGACTCCTCCAGGACACGCTGCAGGCGGCGGGTGGTCAGACGCTCGGCCCGGGTCAGCAACTGGAGCAGGTCCTGGGGCCGGGTCGCCATCGCACTCCTCGAACTAACGGATCCACAGGGGGCGTTGAACAGCGTACCCGCGATCATCCCGACCCGTAATTAATCCTTCCCCTGGGAAGTATTGGCAACTGTTCATCAATCGCGGTGAAACGCGGGGGAAACAGCACCGGCGCAGTCTGTGGTCCGCGCTTCCCCAGCTCAACAGCCAAGTGTGCGACGGCATTTCCCTCCCGAATTTCTCGATCTCTATTCAATTGCCCTCGGGCAAGGAGGTATTACATGTCCGGGCTCAGCATCAGCAGGCGCGGCCTTCTGGGCGGCGTCTCCGCCCTCGGCGCGTCCGCGGCGCTCACCGCGTGCGGCGCCAAGACCGGCTCCGGCACCACGTCCGACGCAGGCGCCAAGGCGGACACCTCGGGCAGCACCGTGAAGGTGGGTCTGCTGAACTCGCTCTCGGGCACCATGGCGATCAGTGAAGTCACCGTCCACAACGCGCTGTTGCTCGCGGTCAAGGAGATCAACGCGGCCGGCGGGGTGCTGGGCAAGAAGCTCGCGCCGGTCAGCCAGGACGGCGCCTCCGACTGGCCGACCTTCGCCGAGAAGGCGGAGGCCCTCATCAAGGACGACAAGGTCGTCGCCACCTTCGGCTGCTGGACCTCCGCCAGTCGCAAGGCCGTCAAGCCGGTCTTCGAGCGCTACAAGTCGCTGCTCTACTACCCGGTCCAGTACGAGGGCCTGGAGGAGTCGCCGTACATCTTCTACATCGGCGCCACCACCAACCAGCAGATCGTGCCCGCCCTCGACTACCTCAAGAAGCAGGGCCTGACCCGCCTCTACCTGGTCGGCAGCGACTACGTCTTCCCGCGCACCGCCAACAAGATCATCAAGGCGTACGCGAAGGCCAAGGGCATGAAGGTGGTCGGCGAGGACTACGCGCCGCTGGGCTCCACCGAGTTCAGCACCATCGTCAACAAGGTCAAGGGCGCCGGCGCGGACGCCGTGTTCAACACCCTCAACGGCGACAGCAACGTGGCCTTCTTCAAGGAGTACAAGTCGGCCGGCCTCACCGCCAAGAGCCTGCCGGTGCTCTCCGTCTCCATCGCCGAGGAGGAGGTCAAGAGCATCGGAACGCAGTACCTGGAAGGCCAGTTGACGGCCTGGAACTACTACGAGACCACCCCGGGCGCGGCCAACAAGAAGTTCGTCGCCGCCTACCAGGCCGCCTACGGCAAGGACAAGCCGACCTCCGACCCGATGGAGGCGGCCTACATCTCCGTCCACCTCTGGAAGGAGATGGTCGAGAAGGCGGGCTCCTTCGACGTCGCCAAGGTGAAGGCGGCGAGCGGCGGCATCACCTTCGACGCCCCCGAGGGCAAGGTCACCGTCGACGGCCCCTCCCAGCATGTCTACAAGACGGCCCGGATCGGCAAGGTCGGCTCCGACGGCCTCATCGAGGAGGTCTGGAACTCGGGCCGGCCGATCAAGCCCGACCCCTTCCTGAAGGGCTACGACTGGGCCTCCGGCCTGTCCTGAGCCCCGTACGAGCGCCCGATCCGGCTTTCTCGGCGCCGGGTCGGGACCGCGCCCGCACCCGTCCCCCTCGACGGGGGAGCCACACGGATTTCTCCCGGAGCCGCTTCATGACGGTCGTCCTCAACCAGACCTTCACCGGCATCAGCATCGGTGCCGTCCTGCTCCTTATCGCCCTCGGCCTGACCCTCACGTTCGGGCAGATGGGCGTGATCAACATGGCGCACGGCGAGTTCATCATGGCCGGCGCCTACACGACGTACGTGCTGCAGAAGTCGGTCAGCAGCGCCGGCGTCTCGCTCCTGGTCGCCCTCCCGCTGGCCTTCCTGGTCGCGGGAGCCATGGGCGCCCTGCTCGAATGGCTGCTGATCCGGCGCCTGTACACGCGCCCGCTGGACACCCTGCTGGTCACCTGGGGCGTCTCGCTGATGCTGCAGCAGCTGGCCCGCGACGTCTTCGGCGCCCCGAACGTCCAGACGGCCGCCCCCGACATCCTGACCGGCAACATCTCGGCCGGCGGGGTCACCTTCGCCAACAACCGCCTGTTCATCCTCGGGCTGGCCCTGCTCTGCGTCCTCGGCCTGACCCTGGTCCTGCGGTTCACCTCCCTCGGCCGCCGTATCCGGGCCGTCGTCCAGAACCGTGACCTCGCCGAGGTCTCCGGCATCGCGACCGGCCAGGTCGACCGGATCACCTTCTTCGTCGGCTCGGGCCTCGCGGGCGTGGCGGGCGTGGCCCTCACCCTCGTGGGCCCGATCGGCCCGACGATGGGCACCAACTACATCGTCGACGCCTTCCTGGTCGTGGTCGTCGGAGGCATCGGACAGCTCAGGGGCGCCGTCCTCACGGCGTTCGCGCTGGGCGTGCTCCAGTCGGTCCTCGAGTACTCGACCACGGTCAGTGTGGCCAAGGTCGTCGTGCTGGTCGCGATCGTCGCCTTCCTGCAATGGCGGCCCCAGGGCCTGTACACCCTGCGCACCCGGAGCCTGGCATGACGACGACCACCCCCGAGCCCCCCAGGACGTCCGTGCCCGTCACCGAACGCTTCCGCGTCCCCGGCGCCTTCCTCCTCGGCGCGGTCCTCCTGCTGGGCGTCGCCCCGCTCGCCCTCTCCGACTTCCGTCTCTCCCTGCTCGCCAAGTACCTCTGCTACGCGATCGTCGCCGTCGGCGTCAGCCTCGCCTGGGGCCGCGGCGGGCTGATGGTCCTCGGCCAGGGCGTCTTCTTCGGCCTCGGCGGCTACGCCATGGCCATGCACCTCAAGCTCGCGGACGCCGCCGACACGGGGCAGAAACTCCCCGACTTCATGCAGCTCTACGGCACCTCGGACGCCCTGCCCTGGTGGTGGAAACCGTTCGCCAACCCGGTGTTCGCGCTCGCCATGACGGTGCTGCTGCCGATGGCGGTCGCCGCCGTACTCGGTTTCCTGGTGTTCCGCCGCCGGGTGAAGGGCGCGTACTTCGCGATCCTCAGCCAGGCCCTCGCGGCGGCCCTGTCGATCTGGCTGGTCGGCCAGCAGGCCACGACCGGCGGCACCAACGGACTGACCGACATCCAGGGCTTCTTCGGCTACTCGCTGGACGACCCGGTCAACCAGCGGATGGTGTACTTCGTCATCGCCGCCGTCCTGCTGCTCCTGATGGCCCTGGCCCGCCGGCTGTTCGTCAGCCGCTACGGCGAACTCCTGGTCGCCGTGCGGGACTCGGAGGAGCGGGTGCGCTTCCTCGGGTACGACCCGGCGAACGTCAAGCTCGTCGCCTACGTCGTCGCGGCGGGCATGGCCGGTCTGGCGGGCGCGCTGTTCGTGCCGGCCGTGGGGATCATCTCGCCGGCGCTGATCGGGATCGTGCCGTCCATCGGCTTCGTCATCGGCGCGGCGGTCGGCGGCCGGGCCTCGCTGGTGGGCGCGGTGCTCGGCGCCATCGCGGTGGCCTGGGCGCAGAGCACGCTCTCCGACGAGTTTCCGGCCGCCTGGACCTATCTGCAGGGCCTGCTGTTCGTGCTGGCCGTGGGCTTCCTGCCGGGCGGCCTCGCCTCTCTGGGCACGGTCCTGCGCAGGCGTCGTACACCCAAGGCCCCCGTGGCGCAGGAACCGGTTCCCGTGACGGTGGGAGAGACGGCATGAACGGCGAAGGACTGACCATCCGCGACCTGAGGGTGACCTTCGACGGCTTCACCGCGGTCGACGGTGTGGACCTCGACATCAGCCCCGGCGACCTGCGGTTCCTGATCGGCCCGAACGGCGCCGGGAAGACGACCCTGGTCGACGCGGTCACCGGCCTGGTCCGGGCGACGGGCTCGGTGCGCTTCGGCGACGAGGAGCTGCTGGGGAAGGCGGTGCATCGGATCGCCCGGCTGGGCATCGGCCGTACGTTCCAAACAGCCACCGTCTTCGAGAAGTTGACGGTCCTTCAGAACCTGGACATCGCGGCCGGCGCCGGGCGGGGACCCCTCACCCTGCTCAGGCGCCGCAAGGGTGTGCCCCAGGCGGTGACGAAGGCACTGGAGACCACCGGGCTGGCCGACCTGCGCGACCGCCCCGCCGGTGTCCTCGCGCACGGGCAGAAACAGTGGCTGGAGATCGGCATGCTGCTCGTCCAGGACGTCCGACTCCTGCTGCTGGACGAACCGGTGGCGGGGATGAGCCACGAGGAGCGGGAAGCCACCGGCGAGTTGCTGCGGCGCGTCAGCGCGGACCGCACGGTCGTCGTCATCGAGCACGACATGGACTTCATGCGCTCCTTCGCCCGCAGCGTCAGCGTCCTGCACGCCGGCAAGGTGCTCAGCGAGGGCACGGTGGCCGAGGTGCAGGCCGACACCAAGGTCCAGGAGGTCTACCTCGGGCGGGCCGCCGAGCCGCGGCCCGCCCCTGCCGTTCCCGTGGCCGAGGAGGCCTGATCCCATGCTGGAGCTGAACGACATCCGGGCGGGGTACGACCGTTCGCCCGTCCTGCACGGTGTGAGCGTGTCGGTGCCGAAGGACGGGGTCGCCGCAGTCCTCGGCCACAACGGCGCCGGCAAGTCGACCCTGTTGCGCACCGCGGTGGGCCTGATCAGGCCGAAGGCCGGCACGATCCGCTTCGACGGCGAGGACGTCACCCGTCTCTCCCCGCACCAGCGGGTGGCGAGGGGGATGGCCTACGTCCCCCAGGGGCAGCAGTCGTTCCCGCATCTCACCACCGCGGAGAACCTCCAACTCGTCGCGGACGGACGCCGGGACGGGAAGGAGGCGATCGCCGAGGCGCTCGACCTCTTCCCCGTGCTGCGTGAACTCTCCAGCCGCCGGGCCGGGTTGCTGTCGGGCGGCCAGCGCCAGCAACTCGCCCTGGCCCGCGCCCTGGTGACCCGCCCCCGGCTTCTGCTCCTCGACGAGCCGACGGAGGGCATCCAGCCCTCGGTGGTCGCCGAGATCGAGGAGACGATCCTCGCCCTCGCCCGACGCGGTGGACTCTCCGTCCTCCTGGTCGAGCAGCACGTCGGGTTCGCGATGCGCGCGGCCGACCGCTACCACGTCCTGGAGGCCGGCCGGATCACCTCCTCCGGCACGGGCGGTGCGGAGTCCGAACAGGCGGTACGGGCGGCACTCAGCGTGTGACCCGGCCCGACCCGACCCGCCTCCGCCGTCGTGTGCACGGCGTGCTGGGCACCGGCGGCCGAACAGCGCGTCGCCCCGGGGGAGGACCGGGGCGACGGCTGCGCTGACGCATGCCCGCAGGCGGGGCGCCGAGCGTGATAATGGCGTGATGCCGCCGACCGTGCCGCCCCAGCCACGGCCCCCGGTGCCCGCCGAGCCCATAACCGCCGACGCGCCCGGCGCCATACGGCGTGCCCTGCTCACCCAGTCCTGGCTGGATCTCGCCTTCCTCCACTGGGCCGCCGACCCGGCCGACGTCGCCCCGCTCCTGCCGCCCGGGACCGTGCCCGACACCCTGGACGGCGTCACCTACGTCGGCCTGGTCGCCTTCCGGATGCACCGGGTGGGCTGGCTGCACCTTCCCGGCGTGCCGTATCTCGGCACCTTCCCCGAGACCAACGTGCGCCTCTACTCGGTGGACGCCAACGGGCGCCGCGGTGTCGTGTTCCGCTCGCTCGACGCCTCCCGGCTGATCCCGGTCGCGGTGGGGCGCCTCGGTTTCCGGATTCCGTACATCTGGGCCCGTATGGAGATCGAGAGGCGGGCCGACGCGGACGGCGAGACCGTCACCTACAGCAGTTTCCGCCGCTGGCCAGGCCCACGCGGCGCGAGCAGCCGTATCACCGTCCGGGTCGGCGAACCCATCGCGGAGCCGACGGAGTTGGAGCACTTCCTGACCGCGCGCTGGGGAATGCACAGCGCTTTCTTCGGTCGGCAGATGTACCTGCCCAACGCCCATCCGCGCTGGCCCCTGCACCGCGCCGAGCTCCTCGAGTGCGAGGAGGAGCTGGTGGTCGCGGCGGGGCTCCCCGAGCAGGTGGGGGACCCGGTGAGCGTCCTGTACTCGCCCGGCGTCCCGGTCCGCTTCGGCCGCCCCGCCCGCCCGGCAGGCATCCCGACCCCGTAGGCAACCGTCATCGAGCAACCGTCCGATTCCCGCCAGAAAAGCCTCCCGACCTGCACTTTTGTGATGTCCTGGACAGCCGGACCGGCATCCTCCCGGCTGGACGCGGATGCACGAGTGATGCGCTTGATGCGTCCGCGGCGGACGATGGTAGTGCTGAGCGGACTCATTCCTAGGGGGCCGACATGGCTGTGGAAATCCCTCCCCTGGTGAAACCCTCCAGGCTCAGGCGCCGCGGAGGGCTCTGGGGTGAATGCATCGCAGAGTTCCTGGGGACCTTCGTCCTCATCTCTTTCGGCTGCGGTGTCGTGGCGATGGCGGTCGCGGCACTGCCCGGATCCGGCCGTACGTCCGGACCCACGACGATCTTCGTCGGGGTGGGCGACTGGCTTCTGATCACCTGGGGCTGGGCCATGGCGGTCGTCTTCGGCGTGTACGTCGCCGGCGGCGTCAGCGGGGCCCACATCAACCCGGCCGTGACCCTGGCGATGGCGGTGCGCCGCAAGTTCCCGTGGGTCAAGGTCCTGCCGTACTGGGCGTCCCAGCTGATCGGGGCGTTCGCGGGCGCCGCGCTGGTCTTCGCCGTCTACCACGACGCGATCAACACCTTCGACAATGTGGCCAAGGGCCCGAAGACGAACGGCCATACGCTCGCGACGTTCTCCATCTTCGCCACCTTCCCCGCGCCGTACTTCCACGGCGGGATCTGGGGCCCGCTGATCGACCAGATCGTCGGTACCGCCTTCCTGGTGATGCTGGTCGTCGCGCTGATCGACCTGCGCAACACGGCGGTGAAGGCGAACCTCGGCCCACTGCTGGTCGGCTTCGCCGTCGCCGCCATCGGCATGTCCTTCGGCGCGAACGCCGGCTACGCCATCAATCCCGCCCGCGACCTCGGACCGCGCCTGTTCACCTGGGCGGCGGGCTGGCAGGACCTGGCGATGCCCGGCACCCTATCGGGTGCCTTCAGCAACTACTTCTGGATACCCATCGTCGGGCCTCTGGTCGGCGGTGTGATCGGGGTCCTGGTGTACGACCTGTTCATCGGCGACGTCCTGCACATCCGGGCCCTGGAGGGCGAGCCGCCGGAGCCCGGACGTACCCGTCCGGTGACCACGTCGGACGAGGAGTGACCGTTTCCGGGCGGCCGACCCCGGCCGCCCGGAGCCCGGGTCCTGGCACCCGTCGGAGCCGGCCTGCGTCCGGTTCAGATCAGCAGTCCTCGGACGGCCTGACAGCGTCACATGCCAGAATGGCCCACCGACCGTTCTCCCCAGCCGCGCCCTCGCGTCCTCGCGCCACCCCGACCACCGCGACCCATCGAGGTTCTCTCGTGTCCAAGCCCGTCGCCCGCGAGCCGCAGCGACGCAACTCGCGCTCCAACCGGGCACGCATCCTGGCCACCGCCCGGCACGAACTGGGCCGGAACCCCGACATCACCCTCGAGGAGCTGGCGCGCGCCTCCGGTGTCGTACGGCGGACGCTGTTCGGGCACTTCCCCGGGCGCGCAGCCCTGCTGGAGGTGCTCGCGGACGAGGCCGCCGAGAGCCTGCGGGACGCGATCGCGGCGGGGGAGCAGCCCGGGGAGTCCGCCGACCGCGCCCTCGTCCGCTTCCTGCTCTCCATCTGGCCCGTCGGCGACCGCTACCGCATGCTCCTCGCCCTGGCCCGGCGCGATCTGGGCACCGAACGCGTCGCCGAGATCCTGGCGCCGGGCCGTGAACGCGTCACCGCCGTCCTGGACCGCGGCCAGGCGGAGGGGCTCTTCCACACCCACCTGCCGCCCGCCGTCCTCAGCGCCGGCCTAGAAGCGATGACGGTCGCCCTCCTGGAGCAGGTCAACACCGGCGCCCTGGAGGACGACGGCACCCGGGCCGCCGTAGCCACCCTCATCGCGGCCGGTGTGCCGGAGAAGCAGGCGTGTGCGGTCGTGGCCGAGGTCGCCCAGTCCGGGACGAGTGCGTAGGAGCGGGGTCCCGGGGCCGCACCCGCACCCCACCCGTCGCGTCAGGGATGGAAGCGCCACCTGCCCTCGGAGACGACGGTCGTCTTGTCGTCCTGGACGCGGACGGCCGTCTCGTCGTCGATGAAGTAGATCGGGAAGTCCGCGCGCGCGACGATGCGGTCAGCCCAGGCCTCGTCCCGCTCGGGGAAGTGCGGCGAGTGGAGATGGGGCTTGAGATACCAGTCGAAGAGGCCGAACGGCGGCTGCACGGTCGTCGCGCCGAGCGCGTGCAGGTCCGCGGTGTCCCCGATGACGTCCGCGGAGTGCTCGGTGAGATTCCGGCTGAAGATCATCGATCCCGCGCTGACTCCGACGTAGACGCGGCTTTCCAGCGCTGCCAGGATTCCGTCGGCCAGGTCGTTGCCGGTGATGCTGCGCGCCAGATGGTAGTGATTGCCGCCCTCCACATAGATCACATCGGCGTGGAGCAACCGGTCGAGCACCATCCGCCGGGGCAGGCCGTTCAGCTCCAGGACGTCGAACTCCCGCCAGCCGAGGCCGTGCAGCCGGCTCATGTCCTCGACGAGCCATCCGTGGTCCCCGGCCTCGGCGACCGACGCCGTCGGTACGAACACGACGTTCGCCGCCTCGAACGGCTTTCCCAGCATGTCCCGCAGCGCCTCCCGCAGTGTCTCGTTGCGCAGGCCGCTCGCGGTCAACAGAAGATCCATCGGGTGAGCCAACCACGGCTGACGGGGGCGCGCAACGAA
>Ga0182008_10001488_pt1 | contig 15647 bp, 20 predicted proteins | sample Sormic07211129_1_FD_120482 | JGI IMG/M metagenome (GOLD analysis project Ga0182008, IMG submission 120482) | Rhizosphere microbial communities from Sorghum bicolor, Mead, Nebraska, USA - 072115-129_1 metaG | ecosystem: Host-associated > Plants > Roots > Rhizosphere | place: USA: Nebraska...
CACGTACATGAAAAAGGCCAGTGCTGTGAACACTGGCCTAAGTCATTGAATTATATGGTCGGGACGGAGTGATTCGAACACTCGACCCCTAGCACCCCATGCAAGCAGATGGGGCTACACACCACTGAAACCATGACTCCTAAAGGGGCGCTCGCTGCAACGATGCCCAACAGTGCTTAACGTCGAGTAACTTTGTCACTTGAAAATCCCTCGACCCCTAGCATTACCCTCCTCCGGCGTCCTGCCGACCTTCACTCACCGCCAGTTCATCTTTTCCGTCCTTGCTAAGCTGAAAACTCCATGGAGGATTCGCGATGCAAAATTTTGACCTGCTTCCTCGCCTCCAGGTTCTTAGGTTTTCACCACCCACTGATAGACACGCTTTACTTTATCGAAATAGTTCCACGTAAATGCTGCGCCGACAAAAGCCCCGGCGCAGCCTACTTTGAACATGGTTTGCTGCCACGTCATAGATGAATCCAAAGTCAGATACGCAAGCCGTTCCAAGCTTAAGCTGTAGTAGGACCGATAAGAGACAAAAAAAGCGATCAGGCAAAGAACCATAGACACGCAAAAAACGACAAACCCAAACCTATTGATCGGTTTTTCGAACTTCTGAAGATTCATCCATACCCCCTCCTATGAGGCAGTGGCATTCAACCAATGGCAGGTAGTAAAAATCAAGAGGACATCGCACAACTAGGCCTTTTTTCTACTAGGAGTCGTGCCAGCTTGGCCAGTAGCTACTCTTCAATTACGCATGAATGTCCTCGGCGCCCGCCAACGCAACATTCCTTACCTCACTCACTGCTACCTTGAAGATTCCACGGAGGAAATCACAATGCCCAATTCAGACCTGCTCCCTTCTCTGCTTTTCAAGATCAACGAAAATCAACTCGCCTTGGAGGCTGCCATCATGGAGCTGGCAAATTGGGTCGAGCAGAGAGGATCCGCCGAGGTGGCAGATAATGTGCGCGGCGCCTTGGACACCATCGACAAGAACGAAGAATTCATCAAGCTAACGCTCGCAGTTCTTATGTCTCCGGAGTGATCACGGATCAGGCAAAACAGTGCGGTTTAGCTGGCGTTTTTGGTCTGGGGGTTTTAAAGGGCTTCAGGGGGCATTCCACCCCCTAAATCCCCTGAAAAACGCAGGAATGGCACAAAAATTGGTACGAGGATTATTGGTTTTACGTTGCTTTACCGATTGAGATTTAGTCCTTTAGCGACGCCCGAGAGCCGCCGTGAGATACCTGTGCAGCACGTTGGTCTTCTGCTCGCACATACTGATCAATGTAGCTGTGTCGTCATGCCGAAAATTGCGGAGATGATCCTTGTAAACATCCTCAAACTTTTCTCTAGGGAGTCGCTCCTCCACGCTCTCATCACCCTGATCGCTTTCATAGGGTTCATTTTCGACCGTATATCGACCGGCATACATCATCGCCACCAGCTCCAGAGCCTGGGGATGACTGAGTTTATTGAGTAAATCCCGGAGGGCCTTTTCTTCTGGTTTAGGGACTTCGAGAATGCTGTCCAATATTTGATCCCGGGTTTGGTCCTTAGGGATCGCAGCAAGTCTTGCTTCTGACAAAATGATAATTTCGCGAACTGTTGTATCGGACAGTTGTGGCATCACGGATCCTTGCATTCAAGATGAGAGCCAATAGTACACGGGGCATAGCGCTCTGTACCTTCTCCCCGCGATGAACAAACATAATCCAAAACTTGCTCTTGGCCGCTTTACCTATGCCCGCTTGTCACACCCCGCTGCCAGTGATGCACCTTTGCTATGAAAAATCGCTAGAGTCCAGTAAACCCCAAAGCCACTTCATAGCAATAAAATATGGAGCCATGGTAATTACTAGAAGTACAACATCTAAATTTCGAGGCCAAAGCTGTTGCCATGCAGAGTTGGCATGAAGTAGAAGCAAGGGAACAATCACCCCAAAAAACAAAACACTCCCTCCAACAAACAACATTATCTTGGAGCGTTCTCGTATTTTAAATCTCCCATTGTAAAGCCGCAAAACCTTCAACGACGAATCAAGCTTTGGAACAACTTCCGCCTCAAACCCTTTAATACGCTCAAAGAACTCCACAATTATACTAGAGTATCCAAGTCTTTCTATTGGTTTTACATGTTGCGCTCGTAATTCAGCGACCTTATCTGCGTATCCCATAGCCTCCAGCTTTTGCAACATCGGCTCATGCAAACCAGCAATAATTTCTAGATCTTTACGACTCTCCACCTTTTCACAGCGTGAAGCTAACTCCAAAATAGAATCGCTATACCTCCCCCAAAAAATCATTAACTCAACTACTATTCGTCGCACAGAAAGCAGACGCTCTTCCGTGAAGAAATCGTCTTTTTTATTTCTGATATTAACTAATGAATTTTTCGCGACCTGAACTAGCGGCTTGCCGGAAAACGGATAAGACACGGAAACCACATAAAGCATGTTAATAAATTCATGGCATGTCTCAACAACCACCTCATCATTCTGCGATTCAAATGCCCCCCCAATGGGCTTCCCTTCATACATTGGAAATATCGATCTTGCCTTTTTTAGCGTTTTACGAATACCTTCCCAACTCAGATCGCCATTTTTGTCAATCAATTCAGGATTATCGAATCCAATATAATAAGAAGGCGAAGTGTACTTTTCAACCCAAGCAATCAGCTCACGAAATACATCATTGGCCTCTTGAATTTTTTGATAGCCATATATTACAAACACCGAATACAAAGCACCTACGATGCCTATTAATGTTGCATGAATTGCTGGCAACGCTTCTAAAATCGGAAATGCCATTTTTCCTCCTGAACCTAATATTGATTATCTTTTGGGATTAATTTAGTCCCTTTGTGGAAAAAACACTATCCGCACAAAACCAATACTTCGATGCTACAGGCGTAGTTGGAATTTGTTTGACATGCAGGCCCCGATCAAGCGGCTGAACACGCATTCACCTCGCTTCATAGACTTGCTTGACGTACCCCTGGCAGGAAGCCAAGGCAATCAATCCCGGATCACCGGTGTCGGTGATGGCGACAATTTGTTGAGCATGCGCTGGGGCAAATCGGGCGCGCGTTCCTCCATGAACCACGCCGCTGATTTCGGCACCGGCTGGCACTGGTCAGCCACCGGCTTAATCCGCAGCGTCGACGAGGACTGACAGCCGCAGATCAGAAGTAGCAAGGCGATCGCGCAGGCGAGCCTGATTTGTTTGAGCCTCGGTCAGTTCCTTGTGGTGCGTTTGGTCGCTGGCCGCCAGCCGCTGCTCGAGTGTCAGACGCTTGTCCTGATCAGCGCGCACATGGTCGGAGGCCGCATTGCTGATGGAGGTCAGGTCGTCCCGGTGCAGTCCGGCCTGCTCAGCGAGCTGCTTGCCGTAGCGCCAGTCCTGTACTTTCCAGACGCCGACGGCGGTGATCAGTAGCAGCGCCAGCATCCCAGCCAGCGCCACCTTAAACCCGGTCGGGCTCACGGCACATCCTTGAAGAAGACGTGCTGGCCAAGTTTCAGCGTTTGCGTGGCCTTTGCGGCCCAGGCTGGCGCCTTCGGCATGGTGGTTGCGTAATAGTGCGTGGCACCGCCGGTGGGATCCGGTACCTTACCGTCGATCACCTGGTCAGCGGCGATCCGTACCTGGGCCAATTCGCGGAACGGTATCTGCTTCGCGCCGGATAGGTAGGCAAAGTTCGGATCGCTCTTGTTCCAGCAGCTGAACTGGTACGGCTTCTGACAAACACCCGCGTAGCCCTCCCCCCACCACGACTTGACCTTGCCGTCGTTCACTCGGTTGCAGATGGTCCAGGCCACGGCGATCTGGCCGGCTAATCTCTCTCCACGAGCCTCTCCCCAAAGCGTACGGGCGAGGATGTCGCGGTCTTTCTCGGTTACGGACATCACTTTTCTCCAGGCAAAAAAATACCGCTCGAGGCGGCTTCTTCAATTCGGAAAATTCAGGGTTGCGGCGGCCAGATCGGACAGACCAGCGTAAGATCCACCCGATTGACTGCTACTCGGTACTGCTTCCATTTCTTGAGTAATGCGATCTCTTGAGTGGTCGCCTCCTCAAGGTCGACAGCATCCTGCAACGGCGCGATAGCCAGGGTCGCCTGAGCAATCAGGTAGTCGCGGGTCGAGGTGTTGACCGCCTTGATTTCTTCCGGTGTCGGCTGATACGGAACCGGCGCCGCAAAGGTGGTGCCGTCATAGGTCCAGCGCTCTTGCGGCATCGGGTCCAGGCCGGTGATTTCGACACAGGCATCCACAAAGCTTGCGGGAAAGCACAGCTCAATGGCGTACTGATTGCCCTCAAGATCCAGGGTCGGTGTCACCAGCTCATCAATCACACCGTTTTCCACATGGGCATAAATTCGCATTATGCGTACTCCCAAATGATAACGATGCCGCCCAGGCCTGCGCCGCCCGACAAAGTGGCCGAGCCACTGGCGCCACACGTACCCCCGCCGCCGGTCCCGTAGTTCAAGGCGGCAACGCCGTTACCATTCAAAACACCGCCGCTGCCACCGTTGCCGAATTTTGACGCCCCGCCGACGCCGCCAACACCGAAAGAGGCGCTAGTGCTGGACGAGATGCCGCTGGTTACGCCGCGAGTGCCGTAAATATTGCCGCCAGTTGGTGCTGCGGTCGCCACGCCGTTGCCGTTGATGGTCGGCGAAACTTGGTTGTTCAACAGCCCGCCGCCAGCGCCGCCGGCCGCAGAGATCAGAGCTCCTACAGAGCTCGTGCCGCCATTTCCGCCCGCGGCCCCAGCGCTGGCCGTACCTGCTGCCCCCACGGTGACGACTTGGCTGGCGCCTATTGCTGCGGCCAAGAACCGTCCCATGGCATAGGCGCCACATGCCCCCGGCGCGCCCAAGCTGATATTGCCGGCGCTAGGAATAGTGATACCCGCACCACCGCCGCCGCCGCCTTGGTCCTCAATGATGCAGCTCACCATCCCGGGGGTTGGCGTATAGGTGCCCGACGCCGTAAATACCTGCACGGCGAGAAAGCGTCCGCGTGTGTCGCGCAGTTGCGCAATGTAAGATGCGTAGGTGCGCAGATAATCATCGATTAGGGAAGGCGATTCGGAGCCCGCTGGGCTGTTACTGCCAGCCGTGGTCGAGAGATCGTTGATCGAAGAAGGAAGCGGCATATTGGTTCGTCCCAATAAAAAAGCCCGCACGAGGCGGGCTTTAGTTGAGTGAGGGCGTTATACCCAGGAGGTTCGCTTGAGCGAGCATCTATTGAAGGCAATCCAGTTTTCCGGCGTATTTGCCGGTCTCTGGCTGCTAGTCAGGTTTGAAGAGTGGCTAACTTATCTAGCCAAAAAGCACCTACCCAAGGGGAGCAGGATCAGGAAAATCGTCCTGATCAACCCCGACGAGGATTAGGCGCGTCATTGCTCTGAGATCCCTAAAAGTCCAGGCGCCACGACCATCGGCAGCATGCTCGGTCGTGGCGTTTTGGGGATCACCATGTTCAGCGGTGGGTTAAGCGCGGAGCCGACATCAGCCATTTGCTTGGCTTTGCTTGCCGCAGACACCGTCATATTCAGCAGCCCATTGAACCCCGGGATTTTTGGCATCGCCTGTATGAAGCGCAGTGCATTCGACGCGGTAGTCGAACCGGCAGGCTTCATTGGCGGGTTCATGATGCTGCCGCCAGCCCGCAGGATTCTCTGATAGTCAGCCCAGCCGTCATTCCCAAACAATGCCTTCCCTTTTTCCGGCCCTATTTTATCGAGAGCTTTGCGCATGCCGTTGATGGTGAAGGAGCCGCCTGTTTCGCCTTGTAGCGTTGAAGAGTCGCGGATATACGCCTGCGCGGCATTACGCAGCGAGCTCATGATGGGCACGCCGCGGTCCCGCTCAAGCTGGGACAGCCCCTTGAGCTGATCAACCTTCATTTTCCCAACAATGTCCGGCAGGTCTTCGGGCGCGTAATTGCCCTTGAGGATTTTTTCAACCAGTGGGCTAGCCTCCTGAAAGCGGAACCGGTCTGCAGCTGCTGACCGAGCCGACCGGAATGCCTCTGCGATGCCAGGGGCTGCTTGTTCGCCAGCTTGCTCTGCGCCACCAGTTGCTGGGCCTACGCCTCCTTGAAAAGGGACCATTCCACCACCGCTGGAGATTGGCGCAGCACCTGGCAACCTTGGCTGTCCGCCGATTTGCGCGGATGTGAACGGCTGGCTGGATGCTCCGGGCGAGAATCCTGGTGTGCGCATGCCTGGAGCTGGATTAAAGGCTGCCGACTCACCGCCATCAATAGCATTGATCAGGTGCTTTTTGACGATGCCAAGCGCTACGGCTTCAGCTCGGTCGTTGGTGCTGTAGATCCGGCCATTCAGAGCTTGCAAGCGCTGCATAGCCGTACCCATATCGAACGGCTCCTTACCAGTGGTCGCTTTTTGGAACCACGACAGCGTGTCAGCAGGTAGCTTCGACCCTAGCATCTGCTGGTCCAGTTCGACCGACGCGTCATTGACGAATTTGTGCGGGTCTAGGGGGATGTCGCGCCCGGCAGTGTTGCGCGCGGCCTCATACAGCTTATCGGCCTTGGATTTCAGCCCTGCGTCATAATCATTTACGGATTTTTGAAGAACCTGCCCGCGCTCATAATCAGTAGCGTCACCCGCCCCCTTTCTCACCCCATGGAGCAGTGAGCGGTTGGCATCTACGAAGCGCTTCTGCATCTGGTCATCAACGGTGTTGAGTGTGTTTTCCTGCCACCATTGTTTAGGGTCTCGGTTCAGCCATCCGCGCGTAGGTTTGATGCCAAGCGCGTTGAAGTCCGCCATGCGACCGAGTTGGGTAGCGTCAAGGTTATCGACGTCGGCCATGGACTTTTTGCCCAAATTGACGACCTGATCCTTCACGGCCTGCGGCAAAGAACCGAAGTCGATTCCCTTTTGGGACAATTTTGCCGAGACCTCCATCTCGATTGGCGCGGCAGGTGTGAGCAGCGATTTCACGCCACCAGCGACATTGCCAACCCCGCGACCGACTGCTAACCCCGTAGCTCCGCCGACCCCACCAACTAACGCGTTCTGCGTTCTATCCATCAAAGAGCCTGGTTGTGATAAAGCTCCAAAGGCCGCGCCGGCACCGGCTGCCTGCTTATAGCTAGCAGGGTTTATCACTGCATTGCCTGCTGTCTCCAGCAAACCGCCAGCAGTCTTGATCGCTGGCATTGCGCGTGCGGCGCTTGCCGCCTGTATCGCTTTACCGCCAGCTTGCAAGCCGCGACCTCCCAGATAGGCAAGCCCGATTTGCCCACCAATGTTTCCGGAAATACCTGCCGGGTCTGACATGAGGTCGTCATCTGCACCAGGGGCACGCTGCCAGCCGCGAGGCCAGAGAACACCGCCAAGGCCGACGCCCTCCATCAAATCGGCAACAGCCTTGCCCGCGCCGAGCGTCCCACGCTCCAGCCAGTTGCGGCCCTTAAGCCGATCAGGTGGCGCAATGACAAGCTGCTTTGCATCCACCGGTATTGGCGACTGAATGCGCTGCGCTGGCTGCGCCGATGTAACGGCGGCCTCATCCCAGGTGATGCCAGACGGGTCGACACTGGCAGAGGAATTACCTTCCTGCGGAAGATATTGTCTGGCTTGCTGCTCGTGAAGAGATTGTGCGTAAGCAGTGGCGTTGTCTGGAGTGTCGAAAATACCAAGATTTCTCCCGGTCTTTTTATATTGAGCGATTGCCTGCTCATTGGTCATGATCCTACCGTCATCGCTAACGGTTGGGATCACAACCTCGCCGCGGTCGGTGCCAATAGAGATTGACCGAACGGTACTGATTGACCCATCAGCGTTCTTAACTCGTGGGCGGTCATTCAGGTTGATGTTTCCCGCTGAACGCATGCCGTTAATATTTTGCGTCACAGCAGTATTGGGCGCCAGACTCGTGGCAGCCTGAGGCGACGGGGCATCCCAAATAACTGTGCTTGGGTCAATTGCCATATTCAATTCTCCCGTCCGAGTACTGGATCACCTTGCGCCCGGTCGCATCCTTGCCGGTGCGCACAACACTGGCCTGAGCTGGTGCAGCCGGTTGTGGTGCTGGCTGCTGTGGCTGTAACGCATTGCGCGGAGTGGCTTTTTCCGCACCACGCCCGGCCGGTACCTCCATATCCTTTTCTGCTTGTCGGCGCGCAATCGTCTTCTGCTTTATTACTGAGGGACCGTCACCCACCACTGGGAAATAAGTTCGAACATTGTTCTCCACCTCTCCTATCGTCGCTGCGGCCCCTGTCTTAGCGCGCAGGTAGGCCTCCGACCATTGCCGTTGAGTCTGAGCGGCTTGCTGTGCCGCCTCGCTTGCAAACATGTTCGTGTATGGGCTGTTGGCGAGCGCCACGCGCGAAGGCGGAACGGTTGCGCCGATTTTCTCAAAGGTGTTCGAGGCATCCCGCATTTGGCTTAGGTACAGAGTGTTTTTGCCTTCTGATTCGGTAAGCTTAGTCGCGGCATTATCCTGAAACGGGGTCCCCGTCTGCGTAACAATGGGTGACACCTGGCCGGTTCCCTTGTCGATCCGATAACTGTTGCCGTCGGAACCGCTAATGATCTGGATACGCCCAGCCTCTCGCTGGACATTGTTGGCATCCTGCATCGTGGCATTCTGTTGCCGCTGGTTCTCGATACCTGCCCAGCCGCGCGCGTTCGCGGCCTGTTCTGCCGGCGACATGGTGACGTTGAAGCTCTGACCGGCAGTTGGGACGGCAAACTGCTTGGTGGCGCCAGTGTCGACCAGCTGCGGAGCAACGTATGAGCTGATGGCCTGGCCCACGGGCTGACCGTATTCGTCGTACTGCATAGTTTGCTTGCTGCCGTCGGCCCCCGGTATCTCGACCGTGCGTGCGACCTTGCTCTTGGCTGAATTCGGCAGCTGGGCGTATTTGGCGATCTCTTCCGGAGCAACGCCCAAGGCCGCAGCCGACTTCCAGTCAAATGTAGCGTTTCCTTGTGGGTCTTGGCCGTACAGGGTAGGAATCGTCTGCATCTGCTTGCGCAGCATATCGGCTTTTTGCTGTTTCAAGCCGTTAGCGCTCGCCGCCGAATAACCGGCAATGCCGGACAGGCCCGCCGCGCCCAGCGTGTTGATCGGGCCGCCGCGCCCAGCAGTAGCCAAGCCGCCAAACGCAGCCGCAAGCAACCCTTGTCCGGCAGGAGTTTGCACGAAGTCGAGAAGTCCATTCATGTCAGGCATTTCAGACTCTCCCGCGACGTTGCGCAGCGTACTGCTGACGCTGAGCGATCAATGGATTGGGTTGGCCTTGGGCAATCTGGGCCAGGGTCTGCGGACCGCTGGTAGGCTGCTGCATCGCCTGAGCGCCGCCCATTTGTTGCTGTTGACCGGGCTGGGACAACAAGCCATAGGCCTTTTGCCCGTAGCTGGCAGCATCCATGTACGGCTTGGCCTGGGCGTTAAAATTGGACAGGCTAGTCCCCATCGAACTGAGCAGGCCCGGCGAGGCGTTGCCGCCTGCATAAGCAGCGTTGCCCATGCTGCCAGTGACTGCCGGCTGACCCAGGCCATATCCTGCGCTCGCCGTCGAGGCCCCAGCCGTGCCAGCCGTTCCTGCACTACCTGCTGCGCCACCCGCTGCTGTCGAACCGCCACCGAGCAGACCGCCCGCCGCGCCGCCGGCATAAATCGAGGCGATCGTCTTGGCGATGGTGTGCATCGACTTGCCCGGGCCGGTATTGATCCCAGCGTCCTGCGCCTCTTCGTAGCGCTGTGGTGCGGCGCCGCCCCACTGATCCACCAGCGGTTTATCGTTGGTGCCCAGCACCTTGTTCCACACGCCGGTCGAAAACGGGTCAGCCGAGCCGTAGAGCAGCCGAGCCGGGTTGTCCTTTACCTGCTTGCCCATCGCGCCCAGGTTGAACAGCTCGAAGCTGCCCACATCGCCGAAGAAACTCATTTACCACCCCCACCCGAAGTCTTGGTCGCCGAGGTATTGCCCAAGCCGGAGCCGAATACGCCTGACATGGCCGCCAGCTTCTTGTAGGGGTCGTTCTGCTGATCGGACCAGTTCTGGTACATCGAATCCAGTTGCTGCTGGTAGTTGTCTTGGTACATGTTGCCGGCGTTCATCATGCTGTTCGCCACGTTCATGCCTTGCGTCTCATACCCCGGCGCCAGGCCGAGCATCTGGCTGCGCATCTGGTCATTACGGCCGGCGTAGTCATTGCCCATGTTGGAGTTGAACTGACTGGTCTGCATGTTGCGATTGAGCTGGTTTTCCGCCAGACCCTGCTGCGCGGTGTAGTCCTGCATGCGCATGCCGGAAGCCGTGTTGCCAAGGTTCTTGGTCAGGTCGTTCAGTGCGCCCTGAGTGGCGGCCGATGCGCCGGTGTTGCCGAAAGACCCCGAACCCACGATCTGGGTAGTCAGGCCTGGGGCGACTGCCGTGTTGTAGTTGCGGGTGATATCGCCCAGCGCGGCGTCGATGTTCTGCTGCAGGTACGGGTTCGAGCCGGCATATTGGTTGGTGCCGCCATTGCTGGCATAGCCATAGGGGTTATCCGTCGCAGCCTTCCCGGAATTGAGGGAATTGGTGACCGTGCTCCGCGCGGCGTTCATCGACGAATCGCCGTTGTTGAAGATCTGCCCTATCCGTCCAGTGGCCGAGTTCTGGAAGTCGTTGATGCCCGCCACTTGCTGGTTGCCATAACCCTGATAAGGGGTGTTTGACAAGGTCATCGCCTTGTTGCTGTACGCCGCGGCGAGCGGTTTCAGCTCATCCGGGATGGATTGCGTGGTCGAACTGGTCTGGCCACCACCACCCTTGTGCGGGCGCAGGATATCACCGGGAAACGCAGGCAGCGCGCCGAGGGCCGGGCCGCCGAACTCTGCGCTGAGCTGTTCGTGCAAGGCATCAATATTCACAGTTCGACCTCCAGGACTTGATAGACCGGCGCGAATCCACAGCGCATCCGGTAAAGACGGGCCTGAGCCGGCGCAGCTGCACATCTCAGGCGCGAGCACCCGAGCGACTTGGCCATGCTTTCCAGTTCGTCAAAGAATTCTTCGAAATGCCCGTGCGGGGCATACATTTCATAGGCGTAGAGCACGCGGAAGTTGGGCAGCTGCTCGACACCCACCACGCCCCAGCCAGCGATGACGTCATCGCGATCGAGGCGGACCAGTGTCCGTTCGCCACGGCTCAGCATCATCTTCAGCTGATCGCCCGTGATCTCCCCGCCTGAGGTGGCACAGGCGGCGCCAAGGTTATGCGCGCCCTCTTTCCAGGCGACATCAATGTGTGACGTCGGCACCATGATCAATTTGTTCATCAGTTCCCCGTCAGGAAGCGGCGAGGCACCCAAGTCCCTGGGGTTCCAGAGACAACGCAGGTCCAGCCTTCAATCACGTATTTGGAGCCGGCCGTGCCGAGCTCAGAGGGCGCGGAGTTCATGACCGCATCACCCTGCATCCACGAACCGCTGGTGGGGGCTGCGGTCAGTGCGGTATAGAAGCCCGCAATCCGGCCCTCTGAAATCAAGTTGACCTGCACGGCGTGTTCACGCAGCTCGCGCTGCAGGACTGGGTCGGTTGTCCCGACCGTAGGCGTCGTTCTCAGCTTCATTACCGCCCCCCCGCCGGACTGATGTCGGCGTCCATATGGGTCACCCGGACCGGCCCAGTGAAAGTGAATGTCGCCTTGTGCCAGCGCGCCGACTGACGCAGGTCAAACTTGCCGTCCAGCACGGAACCAGTGGTGCCGGCGGTAAAGCCCGTCCCTGAGTTCATCTGGACGAAGGTCTGCACCGATGCTGTTTGCGGGGCGATTGCATAGCGCAGGCGGATCTTGTTGAGCGCCGTCACCGCATCGTCATCCCCCACTTCGCCGGTCGTCATCGCACTGCCGACAGAGGTGCCGGTCATGGCTTGCAACTGGTGCGAGGTGTTGAAGATCGACAGCGACTTGCCGCCGGCCAACCAGAACTGCGAGTCGAAGGAGTAGGACGACAGCCCGTCGATGGTCGCCGAGATGGACGACAGCCCGTCAATGGTCACGCCGGCCGCGATGTAGTTGAGAGCCGCCTCAATGCTGCGGTTCGCCACCCCCCATTTCTTGGCAGTGACGTGATAGACCAAGGCTGAATCCGGCGAGGTAGCGCCCAGCGAGGGGTAGAACACCCACACCAGATTCTTCTGCCGGTCAAACACGCAGATCGTCTTGTAACGGTAGGAAGGGTTCGACTGGTCGAAGAAGAACTGCCGAACAAACCCATCAGCTACCGGGATGGGGCGGGTGCCGTCGAAAATCCAGATGTTGTCATCGCCGACGAAGAAATGAGCCCCGCCGATATCACAGAGCGCTTCCTTGCCGACGCAGCCAGCCTCACCGCCAGGAACCTGAATCCAGTTCCAGACCGTGGGGGCGCCGACGTACTGGCCCAGGTAGATCGATTTCTGCTTGTAGGCGATGGCGTACTCGCCCAGGCGCATGCCTGCCGTGAGCTTCCCGGCGGTGGCCACCAAACGCCCCGAGGTGGCCTGGGTCGCAAGGCTGGGTGTCCACGAGGTGTCATCGAAGGCGGCGCAGCAGTGCCAGCCATCCGGTTTTTCTGAGCCGTCGTTGGTGTTTAGCGCCATGACGAAGGCGCCGACTGTGAACAGAATTTCAGCCTTTGGCGCGGTCGCCACGTCGGCAAATACGCCGCCGGTCGAGCGCTGGGTCACGTCCGCCCGATTGGCGCACAGCGTGGCATCACCGAACTGCGCAATGGCCCAGCGGGTATCGACGCCACCGTTGTACACGGCAACACGCGACACGTCAGACCATGCACCTGCCGAGAGCTCATACAGCTTGGTCGCGGTGCCAGCGATGATGCGCCGCGTGTCGTCAAGCTTGGTGACCACCGCAGCGCCAATGCAGGCAGCCGCCAGTGCTGGGGTCGAGGCCGGGGTTGCAGGCTCAGGAGCCCCTTCCATGCCATTCAGGTAGGGCACGAGGTTTGAGCAGCTGCTGATGATCCCGGGCGCGGTCACGTCGGCATCTGGCGCAAAACCTTGGAGAGGGATCATCGCGCACGCACCTTCATGGTGGAACCGCTGTACCAGTCAAGATTGTTTATGCTCTCGATAGCCTGGGCATACAGAGATGCCCATACCTGAATGCGGGCGTCGTTCATGATGAACGGCGTGGCCGCCAGCAGCGAGGCGTAGAGGTAAGCATTGGGCCAGCTGGTCAGTAACCAGTTGGTGGTGTTGGACACCGACAGGGCTGGGATACGCTGCGCATAGGTCAGCTCCAGCGAATAGACGACGTCAGGGATCGGAGCAAGCTCGACGTTTGCGCCGATGACGGTGAACACAATAGGCTGCCCCGAGCCATTTGCGGCGAAATCGATGCTGATTTCATCAGGAGTTCGATAAGACAGAGGCTGGTTGTAGGTGCCGGTCACTTGCAGACGGCGCATCTCTGACATATCAGTCGGCAGCGCCACCGTGTTGATGCCTGCCACCGTCGATAGCGTGGTCTTGGTCTCCATGGCGCGCGTCTTTAGGTCCGTGCTCAACTGACATTCGGCCAGGGTGATGAAGTCCGGGATGCTGGCCGTCAAATCTGCACGGTTGAGCCAGTTCGCCACGGACGCCTGCAGTTCCGAGTAGTTGGTGATGCTCATACTTTGCCCTTCCACACCCGAAACGCGGCCAAATCAGGGTCGCTCAGCATCCGGCGCATGTGCTCCTTGTTGCTGATGCACTCATGGAAGGTGATGCCATTCTTGTTGCAGTAGTCCTCCACGATGACGAACGGGATGCTGGCTGCATGCTTCATTTCCGACGTGCCATGGTGCCCGCCGTTGTGCAGCGCCTTGGTGCGCTCAGCGATGGCGGTGCAGTCTTGCGTGCGCTCGACAGTCATCTTGCCATCGTGGAAATGGAACTTCGTGTCGAGGTCGATCATTTATGCGTTCTCCAGCGGCGAAACCTGCACAGCGCCTGCACCAGTGAACACGCCGTTACCCGCCGCCGCTGCCCAAATGGCAGCGATCTTGGTGTAGCCACAGGTCGGCATGATCACGGCATCGCCAGGCTGCACCAGCAAATCGCCTGACACTGCAACCGGAGTGCCGTTGCCGATACGGACATAGGCTGAGCCGGTCGCGCTGATGCGGATGTATTTTGGTACGTTGCCCGCCGAGTCCAGCGGAATCGTGGCGCTGGCCGATGCGGCCGACGTGGTAATAGCTACGCCTGGCGCGACCACCGTAATGGCGTTCTCAAGGGTATTGCTCATGGTGAGCTCCAAAGGAAAACGCCCCCGAGGGGGCGGTGCATCAGGCTGGGTTCAGCGTCACGCTGATGGCGCCGACGGCCGAGGTTGGCGTACCAGACATGTCGAAGCAGATCGAGTCACCAGCCGCCATCAGGAGGTCAGATGGCGTGGTCGACAGCGTCAGCGCTTGCTGAGTTGCCGCAGTACCGACGAGGTTGTACGTGCCGGTGTGCAGCGCGGTGCCTGCAATGAGCGCAGTGCCACTTGGCACCTTGCGGACCACGGCAGTGCACGCACCACCAGTCCCCGCCACGTCTACACGGCCACGAATGGCCTTGACCACATACGGACGGTCAGCGGTGAACAGGGTGCAGTCCACCGTAGTAGCGGTGTAGTTCAGCGTGATGGGCAGGAACCCACCGTCACCGCCGGACGAGCCCTCGATACCCATCGAGCTGTCGCCGAGGTTCTTTAAGTTGGGCATGTTGCGTTCTCCAGAAATGAGAAAGGGGAGCCGAAGCTCCCCTTGGTGATCGCCGTTAGGCTCAGGCCACGTCGTAGATCGCGCCGTTCGCTTTCGGTGCGCGCGACTCAACGGTCCATTCCACGACCAGCTCACGCTGCATCGCATCGCCGGTTTGAGCCAGTTCGATGGTCTGGAACGGACGCAGGTAGCTGATGGCCCACTTGTCCGACTGGAGAACGAACACGTCGTTGGCGTCTTGGAAGCGCGACGGGATAGCCTTCAGCTCGCCGAAGTCCGACACGTACACGTCCACAGAGGCGTACAGCTTGGCGTCCTCAGACTTGTCGAAGCGGGTAGCGTTACCGGTGAAGGTGGAGAAGGTTTGCTTCGCAGCAGGTGGCAGGAGGATCGAGTCCGCCTCACCGCCAGCAGTGAAGATCTTCTGCAGCACGGACTTCAAGCGCGCTTCGGTGAAGGCGATCGCGGTGCCCTTGGTGCGACCGGTGTTGCCGGTGTACGAGGCCAAGGTGCCGCCGTTGCGGTCCACGTTGTCCACGACCCAGCCAACCAGACCACGAGCTTGGCGCGGCGCAGTGGCGCTCACGTCCAGCTGAGTGGCCGAGCTTTCCATGTCGCGGCGCAGTTCCAGTGCGGCCAGGCTCAGCTGGTAGGCCAGCTCATCCTTGCGGCCAGCAGGGTTCATCGCCTGTTGGGTGCCGGACACGATCACAGTTTTGGTCGAGATCTGGGTGCGGTTGTTCAAGCGCACGGTTGGGGTAACGGTCTTGGCCGAGGCGTTGTCACCTTCAACCTGGGCGTTGTTGGTCACTGCGGACGCGAGGTCCTGGGTTTGCCACTCGTGCAGGGTGTTGGATGCCTTGCCCTTGGCTGCCAGCGAGATGAACGGCGTGGCAGTCGGG
>Ga0182008_10001489_pt1 | contig 15647 bp, 15 predicted proteins | sample Sormic07211129_1_FD_120482 | JGI IMG/M metagenome (GOLD analysis project Ga0182008, IMG submission 120482) | Rhizosphere microbial communities from Sorghum bicolor, Mead, Nebraska, USA - 072115-129_1 metaG | ecosystem: Host-associated > Plants > Roots > Rhizosphere | place: USA: Nebraska...
CAGGAACTTGCGCACCGCGCCGGTCATGGCCAGGCGGATGTCGGTGTCGATGTTGATCTTGCGCACGCCGTGCTTGATGGCTTCCTGGATTTCCTCGACCGGCACGCCGTAGGTTTCCTTGATCTGACCGCCGTACTGGCGAATGATGGCCAGCAGTTCCTGCGGCACCGACGAGGAGCCGTGCATCACCAGGTGGGTGTTGGGAATGCGCTGGTGGATTTCCTTGATGCGGTCGATCGCCAGGATGTCGCCGGTGGGCTGGCGGGTGAACTTGAACGGACCGTGGCTGGTGCCGATGGCGATGGCCAGCGCGTCGATCTGGGTCTGCTTGACGAAGTCGGCGGCCTGCTCGGGGTCGGTCAGCAGCTGTTCGCGGGTCATGGTCGCGTCGGTGCCGTGGCCGTCTTCCTTGTCGCCCTTCATGGTCTCGAGCGAGCCCAGGCAGCCCAGTTCGCCTTCGACCGTGACGCCGACGCGGTGCGCCAGCTGCGCGACCTTCTTGGTCACTTCGACGTTGTACTCGTAGCTGGCGATGGTCTTGCCGTCGGCCTCGAGCGAGCCGTCCATCATCACCGAGGAGAAGCCCAGGTCGATCGCGCCCTGGCACACGTCCGGGTTCTGGCCGTGGTCCTGGTGCATGACCAGCGGAATGTTCGGGTAGCTTTCGAGCGCGGCCTGGATCAGGTGCTTGATGAAGCCTTCACCCGCGTACTTGCGGGCACCGGCGCTGGCCTGCAGGATCACCGGCGCGCCGGTTTCCTTGGCCGCTTCCATCACGGCCTGGACCTGTTCGAGGTTGTTGACGTTGAAGGCCGGAATGCCGTAGCCGTTGGCGGCTGCGTGATCCAGCAGTTCGCGCATCGAGACGAGAGCCATGGGAAATACCTCGCGGGAAGATTGGTGGGAAGACTGTAGAAAAACTGTCTCGATTCTACCGAGCGACCTTGTCGGACAGGTCCGACGGCAACCCCACGAAGTCCAGGATGGGTGGCAGCACCGGCCCGCCGATCCAGCGGATCGGGGTGGCGAGGGCCCCGATCAGCGTCACATGGCTCAGGTTGTCGAAGCTGCGCGTCTGCACCTCGACCCCGTCGGCGCGCAGCTTCTGCACCATCTGGCCGGTGTTGCGCACCGGGTCGACCAGGTTGTCCTTGCTGGCCGCCATGAGCAGCGCGCGCGGCGAGGCGGCCGAGACATGGGCGATGGGCTGCGAGCTGCGCGGCGTGTTCGGCCAGTCGAAGGCGCGCTGCGCGTCGGGGTCGCCCATGGGCAGGAAATCGTAGGGGCCGGCCAGGCCGATCCAGCCGGCCAGCTGCTTCGGGCTCGCGCCCACCGCGCCCAGCCAGCGCGCGTCGAGCGCCAGCATGGCGGCGTTGTAGCCGCCCGAGCTGTGGCCCATCACATAGACCTGCTGCGGGTCGGCGCCCAGCCGGGCCGCGTTGTCCAGGCCCCATTTCAGGGCCAGCGCGCTGTCCTGCACGAACACCGGGTAGGTCACGCCCGGCGCCAGCCGGTAGTCGGGGATCACCACCACCGCGCCGCGCGCCGCCAGCGCCTCGCCCACGAAGCGGAAGCTGGCGCGCTCGCCTGTGGTCCAGGTGCCGCCGTAGAAGAAGACGATCAGCGGGCGCCGGCCCTCGGGCGGCGACGTGGCCGGCAGCGGCCGGTAGACGTCGAGCTGCTGGCGCGGCGCGCTGCCGTAGGCGATGCCGGTTTCGGCCTGGTAGGTGTCGCTCGGCGTGAGCCGGTCCAGCAGCTTGATCGGGGAACAGGCGGACAGGGCCAGCGCGCCGGCGGCCAGCAGCGCGCTGCGGCGGCGGCGGAGGAAGTGGGAGAAGGGCATCCCGGCTGTACGCAGCCCGGGCGCATTTGGTTTTCCCCGAGCCGAAAGGACGCGGCCCCGGCCTACGCGGCAGCGACGGATCGTCGGCCCGCAGCCAAGCGTCGACCGTCACCGCGGCTTGACGGGCAGGTAGTCGCCATGGGGCTTGGCGGATTTGTCAGTCTTCACACACAGGCGCCCATCGCACAACGTGACATCGGCTTCGTTGTAGGCCTTGAGCAAGGTGGCAGACACTTGGTTCTTCCTGATCTCGTCGTAGTAGTGGCGTGACAACCAGGAACCGCCGCCCAGCATCAACACCAGGCTACCCAACGTAATGCCTGCGACCTTCCAGACCAGGTGACGATGCAAGGCCTCGGCGCGTCGCAACTGCGCGCTCAGCGCCACAGAAGCCTGGTGGACCTGCTCGCCGGCTTCGCGCAAGCGCCGCTCATGGTCGGCCAACGGGCCTTCGATGCCGCGGCGGACATCGGCCAGCACCGCCTCCGGCACCCCGCGCCACTGATCGTCGGCGGCCTGGCGCACGACGGCCGGCACCTGCTGGGAAAGTCGCCGCAGTTCCGTGCCGGACTGTTCGCATTGGCGCTCGAATTTCTCGACCAATGCGCTCATCTTGCTGGCCAGCGCCAGCAGGGTTTGGTCGTTCACCTTGCTTTGCCCTTGGATGTTTCGCGCGTCGCTGGGCTCAGTGAGGCAGGGCCATCACCAGCGCTTGCGGCTGCTGCGCCTGCACCTGTTGCTGCTGTTGCGCCGCCATCTGCTCCTGCCGATTCACCTCGGCGATGCCCTCTGCGATCACTTCCCGTCCAGGCGGGAGGTCCGCCAGGGTCCGCTGCATGCGCCTGAAAGTCGCGTCGTCGGCGGCCAGCATGCGGTCCAGGAAGGCGGACAAGTCTTCGGTGGGCGAAGGCTCGCTCGATACCGGCTGCAGCATGCGCAGCGCACCGTCCGTGGCGGACGCAGGCGCGCTGCCGCTCGACAGCATCCGGCTGGCTTCGGTGTCGCAGAACTGCTCGTAGCTTTGCCCGGTGCTCGACGTGACATGGGCCCTGTTGTTCTGCGCCAGCGCAAAGACCGCCTTCTCCATGACCTGCGTGGCGGTCAAGTGTCCAGGCTCTTCGCGCGCGGCATCGGCAATGCGGCTGGCGATCAGATGGTCCTGGCCTTCGCCACGGCTGCCGTACACCCCTTCGCCACGCCAACGGGATTCCAGTTGCAGCTCCTGCGCGGTGAGGGGTCGCTGCTCCAGCTCGGCCGCCAGCCGAACGGTTTCCAGGATTTCCTCGCGCACCTTGACTTCGTTGTAGTGCGCGTAGCCTTCGGTCAGGTGACAGGCGTTCTCGTAAGCGGCCTTGTCTTTGGCATGGGCGCGTGCTTTCGCCATCGCGGCATCGGGCTCCTCGACGCGGAAGTGCCCGAGTTCGTGGGCCAGCACGCTCACGGTGTTCTCAGGGGTGCTGAAGCGGTCGCGGGCGATGTGGAGGTAGCCCTTCTTGTCACCTACGTTCGTGCTGTATTCGCCCGCGCCAGCTTGAGAGTTGATCCTTCCAAAGGTTGTGAAGTCACTGTTTGCATAGGCGCGCATGTCGGCCTTAAGGGTTTCCGATCTGTTGATCAGTGCCAGCGCCTCTGGCGATATGTTGTATGCCCCGAACCTGTTCTTTTCATCGGCCAACCACTCCGAGGTGAGGGCAGGGGTGAAGTTGCTCATCTGGGTTCTCCCTTTGCTGGTCTGTCAGTTGTCCTGAGGTCGCGTTGCACGTAAATGCTGTGTGCACATTCGTCGTAGTCGAAATCAAAGTGAACGGTCCCGTTGACGGGACCGTTGAACAAGCGCTGCGCCGAGTAATAGACCCCTGGAAACTTCCCAGCCTTCGCCGGCGGAAAAGAGATAACGCCTGGCAGGGCCGGCGCAGGCGCGACGACAGGATGTGGTGATATGGCATAGCCATTTCCGAAGGTTGCGACGACATCGGCCAGCGTCACACAGGATCGGGACGGGGCGAGACTCACGGTGAGATACCTCTTCCCGCCGACCGTGAACTTCTCGACGTCTACGCGTTGGAACAAAAAGCCATCGACGCCACTGGGCAGATGTTCCAGCGAATTTCGGTCGGAGCGTCTACCCACGCCCGCCTGGATGCCCCAAGAAGTCACACCCAATCCGCCGTAGTCCTTGATGCCTAAGGTTTCATGAAAAAGACGATCAGGATCCAAGAGGTCGTCCGTCCGCGCGATGCACGCAGCCAGTTCCACGATCGGGTGCTTGGGCGGTCGCGCTTCGGCACTCTGCACGGCGCACGACCCGGCCGTCGAAGGGCGCGAATTCGATGCCTCCGGCACAACGCAGCATCCGGCAACACAGAGCGCCGTCACCCCTGCCAGCAGCAGCGCCTTGAACGGATGCGATTGCGCCATCTTTGAAGCCCTCTCCCTCTGCGATCTGCTGCCGCGCATCGGTGCCAGTCCATCCGATCGGCGCGGCCGATTTGCCGGATGTTAGTGCCGCTGAGAACACCTGTTTGTCAACAATCCTGAATCGAGCAGCAGGCTTCCGCACGCCGGGGCGCGCACGCGCCAGCGTCCAGGGGGTCGAAGTCGGTGTCGCCGGCAGCGCGGCGAACGGCACCGCCACGGGTGCCCGCAGCGCCGGCTCGCCTCAGGAGGCCCGGCAGATCTTCAGCATGTTGGTGCCGCCCGGCGCACCCATGGGCTCGCCGCAGGTGATCGCGTAGACGTCGCCGCTCTGCACGATGCCGCGCTTCTTCAGGTGGGCCTCGGCCTGCTCGAGCGCGGTGTCGCGGTCGGTCTGCGAGTCCATCAGCAGCGGGCGCACGTTGCGGAACAGCGCCATCTTGCGCTGGGTCGACAGGCGCGAGGTCAGCGCATAGACCGGGATGTGGGCCGAATGGCGGCTCATCCACAGCGGCGTCGAACCGGATTCGGTCAGCGCCACGATGGCCTTGGCGCCCAGGTGGTGGGCGGTGAACAGCGCGCCCATGGCGATGGCCTGGTCGATGCGGGCGTAGGTGTGACCGCTGAAGTCGGTGTCGCGCGCCGTGTCCTCGGCCTGCTCGGCGGCTTCGCAGATGCGGCTCATCTCCTGCACGGTGGCCAGCGGGTAGCGGCCCGAGGCGGTCTCGGCGCTCAGCATCACGGCGTCGGTGCCGTCGAGCACCGCGTTGGCCACGTCGCTCACCTCGGCGCGCGTGGGCACCGGGTTGGTGATCATCGACTCCATCATCTGGGTCGCGGTGATGACCACGCGGTCCATCTCGCGCGCCATGCGGATCATCTTCTTCTGCAGCGCCGGCACCGCCGCGTTGCCCACTTCCACGGCCAGGTCGCCGCGGGCCACCATGATGCCGTCGCTGGCGCGCAGGATCTCTTCCAGGTTGGGGATCGCCTCGACGCGCTCGATCTTGGCGATCATGCCCGGCCGGTGGCCGAACTCGGCCGCCGCCACGTTGCACAGCTGGCGCGCCATTTCCATGTCGGTCGCGTTCTTGGGGAAGCTCACGGCCACGTAGTCGGCCTGGAAGCTCATCGCGGTCTTGATGTCCTCCATGTCCTTGGCGGTCAGCGCCGGGGCCGTGAGGCCGCCGCCCTGCTTGTTGATGCCCTTGTTGTTCGACAGCTCGCCGCCCAGCACCACGGTGGTGTGCACCGCCTGGCCGCGGACCATGTCGACCTTGAGCACGATCAGCCCGTCGTTGAGCAGCAGCCGGTCGCCGGCCTTCACGTCGCGCGGCAGGTCCTTGTAATCGAGGCCCACGGCATCGACGTCGCCCAGCTCGGTGCGCGAGGCGTCGAGCACGAATTTGGCGTCGGGTTCGAGCCAGATCTTGCCCTGGGCGAACTTGCCCACGCGGATCTTCGGACCCTGCAGGTCGGCCATGATCGCGACCTCGCGGCCGGCGCGGCGCGCGGCCTCGCGCACCATGGCGGCACGGTCGATGTGGTCCTGGGCGATGCCATGGCTGAAGTTCAGGCGCACCACGCTGACCTTGTAGTGGATCAGCTGCTCGATCAGCTCGAGCGTGTTCGAGGCCGGACCGAGGGTCGCGACGATCTTGGTGGCATGGCGGGGAAGGCGGGTGGTGTCCACGGGGTTGCGTCTCCTGGGGGTATTCGGGCTTTTGGCACAATTCTCACATGCGGGGATGACCTCGCGCGATATGACACGGTTGCCCAGACAACCCTGGAGGTGCTTGATCTCCGTCATATCCCCTTCCGATGAATACGTTACGGTGCATGACTGCGCCGTCGTTCTTCCTCTTTTTGCCCGTCCTATGCAGAGCCCATCTGATCCCGTTGTCACGCCCTTGCCGCCGGAAGCGCCGCTGCCGCACCGCAAGATCATCCGCTCCTGGCTGATCCCGATCTCGCAGCGCACCACCGTGCGCGCGCTGGTGATGCTGGCCATCGACTACCTGCTGTTCGGCGCGCTGCTGACCGGCACGGTGCTGCTCAAGCCGATCTGGCTCAAGCTGCTGGCCGCGCTGCTGGCGGGCTTCGTGATCGGCCGGCTGTTCATCATCGGCCACGACGGCTGCCACCAGAGCCTGACGCCGCACCGGCGCCTGAACAAGTGGCTGGGCCGGATCGCCTTCCTGCCCTCGCTCACCGCCTACAGCCTCTGGGACATGGGCCACAACGTGGTCCATCACGGCTTCACCAACCTCAAGGGCGTGGACTTCGTCTGGGCGCCGCTCACGCAAGACGAGTACCGCGCGCTGTCGCCGGTGCGCCGCGGGCTCGAGCGCATCTACCGCAGCGGCTGGGGCCCGGGGCTGTACTACATGATCGAGATCTGGTGGAAGAAGATGATGTTCCCCCGCCGCTCGGTGATGGGCAACAGCTACCGCCCGATCTTCGGCAAGGACTGCGCGCTGGTCACCGGCTTCGCCGCGCTCTGGATCGCGGCCCTCGCGGCCGCCGCACTGGCCACCGGCCAGTCGGTGCTGCTGGCGCTGCTGATCGGCTTCGTGGTGCCGATGGCCTTCTGGTTCAACATGATGGGCTTCGTGATCTACGGCCACCACACGCACGTCAAGGTGCAGTGGCACGACGAGAAGGCCGCCTGGCAGCGCGCCCAGCCCTTCGTCTCGACCACCGTGCACCTGACCTTCCCGATGCAGGTCGGCGCGCTGATGCACCACATCATGGAGCACACCGCGCACCACGTGGACATGAGCATCCCGCTGTACAAGCTCAAGGAAGCGCAGAAGATGCTCGAGCACCTGCTGCCCGAGCGCATCATCGTCCAGCCTTTCTCCTGGAAGTGGTACTTCTCGACCGCCCGCGCCTGCAAGCTCTACGACTTCTCGCGCCAGTGCTGGACCGACTTCCAGGGCCGCGCCACCAGCGCGATGCGCGCGCCGGTGCCGACCGCGGCCTGATCCGCTCGCATCGCCATTGAAAAAGCCCGCATCCGCGGGCTTTTTCGTTCGCGCCGGAGGCGATCAGCCGGCCGCGCGTTTGGTCAGGATCTCGAAGGCCGGCAGGGTCTTGCCCTCGAGGATCTCGAGGAAGGCGCCGCCGCCGGTGGAGATGTAGCCCACGTCCTTCTCGATGCCGTACTTGGCGATCGCGGCCAGCGTGTCGCCGCCGCCGGCGATCGAGAAGGCCTTGCTCTCGGCGATGGCGCGGGCGATGGCCTCGGTGCCGTGCGAGAAGGCCTCGAACTCGAACACGCCCACCGGGCCGTTCCAGACGATGGTGCCGGCCTCGCGCAGCTGCGCGGCCAGCAGTTCGGCGGTCTTGGGGCCGATGTCCAGGATCAGGTCGTCCTCGGCCACCGCATCGGCGGCCTTGACGGTGGCCGGTGCATCGGCCGCGAAGGTCTTGGCCGTCACCACGTCGACCGGGATCGGCACCGCGGCGCCACGCGCGCGCATGGCCTCGATCACGGCCGTGGCCTGGTCCAGCAGGTCGGGTTCGGCCAGCGACTTGCCGATCGACAGGCCCGCGGCCAGCATGAAGGTGTTGGCGATGCCGCCGCCGACGATCAGCTGGTCGACCTTCTCGGCCAGGCTCTTGAGGATGGTGAGCTTGGTGCTGACCTTGGAGCCGGCCACGATGGCCACCAGCGGGCGCGCCGGGTGGGCCAGCGCCTTGGTGATGGCGTCGATCTCGGCCGCCAGCAGCGGGCCGGCCGAGGCGATCTTGGCGAACTGGGCGATGCCGTAGGTGGTGGCTTCGGCGCGGTGGGCGGTGCCGAAGGCGTCGTTCACGTAGATGTCGCACAGGGCGGCCATCTTCTTCGCGAGCGTCTCGTCGTTCTTCTTCTCGCCCTTGTTGACGCGGCAGTTCTCGAGCAGCACGACCTGGCCGGGCTGCACCTCGACGCCGTCGACCCAGTCGGCCACCAGGCGCACTTCGCGGCCCAGCAGTTCGCTCAGGCGCTCGGCCACGGGGGCGAGCGAGTCCTCGGGCTTGAACGCGCCCTCGGTCGGGCGGCCCAGGTGCGAGGTCACCATCACGGCGGCGCCGGCGTCGAGCGCCAGCTGGATGCAAGGCACCGAGGCGCGCACCCGCGTGTCTTCGGTGATGCGGCCCGCGTCGTCCTGCGGCACGTTGAGGTCGGCACGGATGAAGACGCGCTGGCCGGCGGCCTTGCCTTGCGCACAGAGATCGGTGAAGCGGATGACGTTCATGGCGGGAGAGGAAGTGAGGAAAGAGGGAAGACGGGGGCTGGGGCCATTGTAGTTTTGGGCCTGGCGCGGGCTGGCAACCCGCGCGACCCTACCAGCCCAGGCCCAGGTGCAGCGGCAGGTAGACGGCCATGCCGACCACCATCGTGCCCAGCACGCCGCCGCGCCAGAAGTAGTAGCCGGCGCCGGCCAGCGCCGCGTAGAGGCGCGCCTCCTGCCAGGTGCTCACCAGGTGGCCCTGGCTCATCACGATCTCGGGGATGACCACCGCCGACAGCGCGGCGATGGGCGCGTAGTGCAGCGCCCGGTGCGCCCATTCGGGCAGGCCCCAGGGGCGGTCGAGGATGAAGAAGAAGCAGCGCGTGAGCACCGTCACGCCGGCCAGGCCGAGGATCACCACCAGGGTCCAGGGATCGGTCTCGCCGTTCATCGGTCGGCCTCCGTGGGGTTGCGAACGAACTGCTTTTCGAGCCAGAAGCACAGCAGCACCGCGACCCCGATGCCGGTCACGATGTTGAGCTTGAGCGGGAACGCGTAGGCGGCCACGGCGGTGGCGCCGGCGATCAGCGCCGACAGCACGCGCAGCCGCGTGGTGGCCATCGAGCACAGGATGCCGACCAGGCTCAGCACGCCCGCGAAGCCCAGGCCCCAGGCTTGGGGGATGAAGTTGGCCAGCGCGATGCCGACCGCGCTCATGCCCATCCAGGCGCACCAGGTGATGAAGTAGCCGCCGGTCAGGTAGGCCTCCTGCGCCTGCTGCTCGGCCTCGTCGGTCGGCGGCACCGGGTAGCGGGTGGTGAAGACCGCGTAGCTCAGGTCGGCCGTGAGGTAGCCGTGCAGCATGCGGCGCCAGCGCGGCATGTGCATCAGGTAGGGCCGCAGGTGCAGGCTGAACACCACGAAGCGCAGGTTCACGCAGAAGCCCGTGGCCAGCACCACCCAGGCCGGCGCGCCGGCCACCAGCAGCGGGATCGCCGCGAGTTGCGAACTGCCCGCATAGACCAGCAGCGTCATCGCCACCGCCTCGATCACGCTCATGCCGGACTTGACCATCGCCACGCCGGTCATCAGGCCCCAGGCGCCGATGCCCAGCGCCATCGGCGCCATGGTGACGACGCCTTCGCGGAAGGTGGGACGGCGGCGAACCGCTGCGCTCAGGAACATCAGCCGAACACCTGGCCGGGCTTGACGTCGAAGCCGTGCAGGAAGTCGGCCGCGGCCAGGCGCTTGCCGCCGGGGCGCTGCAGCTCGGTCAGGCGGACCGATCCGCCGTGCACGGCCACGTCGATGCCCGCGGGCGACACGGCCAGCACCGTGCCGGGGGCCTCCGTGGCCCCGCCGCTGTGCACCTCGGCCGACCAGCACTTGACGGCCACGCCGTCGAGCACGCTGCTGGCGCCGGGGAAGGGGTCGAAGGCGCGCACGCGGCGCACCAGCGTCGCGGCGTCCTGCTGCCAATCGATGGCGGCTTCGTGCTTCTCGATCTTGTGGGCGTAGTTCACGCCTTCGGCGGGCTGGGCTACCGGTTGCAGCGTGCCGGCCTCGGCCTGGTGCAGCGCCTCGACGATCAGCCGGCCGCCCATGGCCGCCAGCCTGTCGTGCAGGCGCGCGGTGCTGTCGTCGCCGATGGGCAGCGACTCGCGCAGCAGCATCGCGCCGGTGTCCAGGCCCGCGTCCATCTGCATGATGGTGACACCGGTCTCGGTGTCGCCGGCCTCGATCGCGCGGTGGATGGGCGCGGCGCCGCGCCAGCGCGGCAGCAGGCTCGCATGGATGTTGAGACAGCCCAGCCGGGGCGCGTCGAGCACCCACTGCGGCAGGATCAGGCCGTAGGCCGCGACCACCAGCACGTCGAGTCCGGCGGCCAGGATCGTGTCGCGCGCCGCGGCGGCCTCGTCGGGGACCTTGCCGTCGAGCCGCAGGCTGCGCGGCTGCGCCACGGGCCAGCCGTGCTGCAGCGCGAACTGCTTGACCGGCGAGGCCTGCAGCTTCATGCCGCGGCCGGCCGGGCGGTCGGGCTGGCTCAGCACCAGGCGGATGTCGAAACCGGCGCCCTGCAGGGTTTCCAGGGCGACACGGGCGAACTCGGGGGTGCCGGCAAAGCCGATCTTCAGACTCAAGGAAAACCTCTCACCAGCGCACGTCGTCGCGCATCACGTCATCGGCGGTGTGGTAGCGCGCCACCTCGCCGGTCGGGTCGATGTAGATGTGCAGCAGGCGCGGCGCATTCATCGACTTGAAGCGCCAGGTCCAGACCACGCCGTCGAAGGAGCCCACGCGCGCGGTCTCGTAGGGCCGGCCGTAGGTGCGCAGCACGTCGGCCTCGCGCCAGACTCCCGCCTGGATGGTGCGGTCGAACAGCGATTCCTGCAGTTCCTGGCGGGTCGCCACGACCCGGCCCTGCGCGTCGACGTCGACGTTGTTCACCTCGTAGCCCATCGGGCCGCGCGAGTACTGCAAACGCTCGCCGCCGCCGGGCATCGCATAGACCGCGGTCGGCGTGCCCAGCCGCTGCAGCGCCTCGGCGCGCGTGACGCCCATTGGCAGCCGGGTGGGCTCGCTGGCGCAGCCGGCCAGGACCAGGGCCGCCAGCGCGGCACAGGCCAGGGACGGGCGCCCGTTCGGGCTCACCGTCGGGCGTCCTGGGCGGCGCCGCGCTCTTCCTCGCGCTGCTGCTTGAGCAGCTTGCTCTTGATCCGGTTGCGCTTGAGCGGCGACAGGTACTCGACGAAGACCTTGCCCAGCAGGTGATCGAGCTCGTGCTGGATGCACACGGCCAGCAGGCCGTCGGCCTCGATCGTGTGCGGCTTGCCGTCGGCATCGAGGGCGTTCACGCGCACCGCGGTCGAGCGCATCACGCCGTCGTAGATGCCGGGCACCGAGAGGCAGCCCTCCTCGTTGAGCACCTTCTCGTCGCTGGCCCAGACGATCTCGGGGTTGATCAGCACCAGGGGCGCATCGCGCTCCTCGGACACGTCGATGACCACCACGCGCTGGTGCACGTCGACCTGGGTCGCGGCCAGGCCGATGCCCTTGGCGTCGTACATGGTCTCGAGCATGTCGGCGACCAGCGTGCGGGTCTGCGCGTCGATGCCCTGCACCGGTTTGGCCACCGTGTGCAGGCGCGGATCGGGGAAACTCAGGATGGTTCTTTTGGCCATGAAGTCGGGGGGAAATTGTGGCTATTTTCGCCAATTCCAGAGGCGCCCGGCGGCGCCTGGCGCGATAAGCGTTGCCCTATCAAGGGCTTCAGCGCAAAATTCGTAGCAAATTGTGAGGATTCGTACGCCCGGTGCGGCCTCTGCGTGGACATCGATTCAATCATGAAAAAAACCTGCCTCCCTCGCCAGCGTTCGACCGTCCTCACCGCGCTGGCGACCGTGGCCGCACTTGGCTTGGGCGTGGGTGCCGCAGCGCAGAACTATCCCGTCACCCCCCAGCAGCGCGCCACGGCCCAGCAGGCCGCGCAGACCGGCGTGCCGCTCAGCGAACTGGCGCCCGGCGCGCCCGACGAATACACCGTCAAGTCCGGCGACACGCTGTGGGCCATCTCGCGGCTCTACCTGCGCAGCCCCTGGCGCTGGCCCGAGCTCTGGGGCATGAACCTCGACGACATCGCCAACCCGCACCGGATCTACCCGGGCCAGGTGCTGTACCTCGACAAGAGCGGCGGCCGCGCGCGGCTGAGCACCCGGCGCGGCGCGGGCGGCGGTGGCGACCCGACGATCAAGCTGTCGCCACGCACGCGCTCCGAATCGCTGTCCGGCCTGGCCCTGCCCACGCTCAACCCCAGCCTGATCGAGCCCTTCCTCAGCGAGCCGATCGTGGTAGACGAAGGCACGCTCCTGGCCGCGCCGCGCATCGTCGCGGGCAACGACAGCCGGGTGCTGCTGGCGCGCGGCGACCGGGCCTATGCCCGCGGCGAGCCGAATGCGCCGCTGGTCGACGCGGGCGGACCGCAGAAGACCTTCCGCGTGTTCCGCAACGCCACGCCGCTCAAGGACCCGGGCACCGGCGAGATCCTGGGCTACGAGGCGCAGTACCTGGGCAAGGCCCTGCTGCAGCGCGGCGAGTCCGTGGCCCAGGTGCTGGAAGACGGCAAGGCGGTCTCGACCGTGGTGCCGGCCACCGTCGACATCGTGGCGGCGCGCGAAGAGATCCGTGCCGGCGACCGGCTGCTGCCCGAGCCGGCGCGCCAGCTGCTGAGCTACGTGCCACGCGCACCGACGCAGCCCTTCAACGGCCGCATCGTCTCGGTCTACGGCAATGCGGTGCAGTTCGCGGCCCAGAACCAGGTGGTCGCGATCAACAAGGGCGTGCGCGATGGCATCGAGAACGGCCATGTGCTGGCCATCCTCAAGAACGGCGAGACCATCGTCGACCGCACCGGCGGCAGCAAGGAAACCCTCAAGCTGCCCAACGAACGCATCGGCCTGCTGATGGTGTTCCGGCCCTTCGAGAAGGTGTCGTACGCGCTGGTGCTCGAGATCAACGACACGCCGCGCGTGGGCGACCTGCTGGTCAACCCCTGAGGCCGGCGCGGGTTCGTCGGCGTGGAACGTGACGAACTCGCCGACTGGCTGCGGCTCGCGCTGACGCCGGGCATCGGCGACGGCACGGCACGCCGGCTGCTCGCCGCCTTCGGGCTGCCCGGGGCCGTGTTCACGCAATCGCCCGCGGCCCTGCGCGACGTCGTCACGCCGGCGCAGGCGGCCGCGCTGCAACGGCCGCCCGCGGATCTCGACGCACAGCTCGCCAGGACCTGGGACTGGCTGCAGACCGTCGAGCCGGACGGCGCGGTGCGGCACCTGCTCACGCTGGGCGATCCGGGCTATCCCGCCGCCTTGCTCGAGACCGCCGATCCGCCGCCGATGCTCTACCTGCTGGGCGCGCCGGCCTTCGACCTGACGCAGCTGGCACGCAGCGTGGCCATCGTCGGCAGCCGCAACCCCACGCCGCAGGGCGAGCTCAATGCCCGGGCCTTCGCCCGCGCGCTGGGCGAGGCCGATGTCGTGGTGGTGTCGGGCCTGGCGCTGGGCGTCGACGGCGCGGCCCACCAGGGCGCGCTGGACGCGGTGGAGGCCGCCCAGCGCGGCCCCCGGCTCGCGACGGTGGCGGTGGTGGGCACCGGCCTCGACCGCGTCTACCCGGCCCGGCACCGCGCGCTGGCCCACCGCATCGCGTCGAACGGGCTGATCGTCAGCGAGTTCGCGCTCGGCACGCCGCCGCTGCATCCGAACTTCCCCCGGCGCAACCGGATCATCGCCGGGCTCGCGCGCGGCACGCTGGTGATCGAGGCCGCGCTGCAGTCCGGCTCGCTGATCACCGCCCGGCTGGCGGTGGAGCAGGGCCGCGAGGTGTTCGCGATCCCCGGCTCGATCCATTCGCCGCAGTCGCGCGGCTGCCATGCGCTGATCCGCCAGGGCGCCAAGCTGGTCGAGTCGGTGCAGGACGTGCTCGAGGAGCTGCGTTTCGACAGTGCCGCCACGGCCACATCCCACGCGGATGCCGAGGAAACCCCGGACCACGCCGACCTCGCATTGCTGCAGGCGATCGGCTTCGATCCGGTCGGCCTCGACGCCCTGTGCGCGCGCACCGGCCATGGCGCCGCCACGCTGCAGGGCCTGCTGCTGGAACTCGAACTCGAGGGGCGCGTGGCGCGCCTGCCGGGCGGGCTGTTCCAGCGCGTCGCGCAGGGCTGAGCGAAGGGCGCAGATCGCGCCCGCCGATGGCGGCGCGTGGGCTATATTGGGCCCATGTTTGAAGTGCTTGTGTTCGTCTACGAAAACTACTGGCGCGGCAACGCGTGCCCCGAACCCGAGCAACTGGGCCGCAAGCTCAGCGCCCAGGGCTTCGAGGACGAGGAGATCCGCGCCGCACTGCAATGGCTCGACGAGCTGAGCTTCGCGACCCAGGGCGTCCCGCTGCAGCAGCAGGCCGATGCCTCGAGCGCGACGGTGCTGGCACGCACGCCCGGCGAGGCGGCGCTGGCGCCGGCGGCCGACTCGATGCGCGTCTACTCCGCCGCCGAACAGGATCACCTGGGCGCGGAATGCCTGGGCTTCGTGCACTTCCTGGAAGCGGCCGGCGTGCTCGGCGGCGGCCTGCGCGAGATCGTGATCGAGCGCGCCATGGCGACCGCGGGCCAGCCGGTGGCGCTCGACGAGCTCAAGATCATCGTGCTGATGGTGCACTGGAGCACCGGCATCGAACCCGACGCCCTGGTGCTCGACGAGCTGTGCGACGGCCGCCGGGACCGCATCGCACATTGAGGCGCCGCGGCGCGGCCCTCAGTTGAGCAGGCGCTCGGGGTTCGCGTCCAGCTTGGCCAGCGCCTCGCGCGTGGCGCGCACGGTGAGCGTCTCTTCCTCGGCCGGCACCAGCAGGCCGGCCTGCAGGTAGGACGCCAGCCGCCCGGCCTGGATCAGGAAGCTGCGGCCGTCGGCCGAGGCGAACAGATGCAGCTGCTTGCGCTCGCTGCGCCAGACGAACTGCACCTGGCTGGCCCGGTTGTTGTGGTCGAGCATGAACCAGTTGCCGACCTGGAGTTCGCGCGCCCACTGCAGCATGTCCTCGTCGATCTTCGCGCCGCGGGTGTCGGGCACGACCTCGATCGAGGCGGCGTCCACGCCCAGCAGCAGCTCGATGCTGGCGGCATCCAGCGGCAGCTCGGCCGTGCCCTCGTCGCTCACGAAGTCCTCGAGGTTGGCCAGCCTGGAGGCCATGGCCTCGATCTTGGCCTGGGGGATGGCTTCGGTCTTCGACAGGAAGGCGTCCGACAGCGTCACGCCGATGGTCTTGATCTGCGCTTCCTGCGGCTCGCCGACGATGCCCAGCAGCGCCATGCCCGAGCGCAGCCGCTGCAGCAGCTTGGGCAGGTCCTGGATCACGCGGGTGCGGTCGTTGCGGTTGGGCTTGGCGCTGGCCGCCCAGACCAGCTCGGAGGCGGCGCGCTTGAGCGTGACGGTCTGCTCGTCCTGCGCGCCGTACTTGAGCGCGGCGATGGCCAGCACCTCGGCCCAGATCTTGAACAGGAACTCGCGGATCTCCTCGCGCACCGGCATGTCGTTGAGCATCTTGCGCAACTCGATGGTGTACTGGATCGCCATCGTCTCCTTCTGCTCGACCTGCTGCGCCACGCTCATCAC
>Ga0182008_10001490_pt1 | contig 15641 bp, 14 predicted proteins | sample Sormic07211129_1_FD_120482 | JGI IMG/M metagenome (GOLD analysis project Ga0182008, IMG submission 120482) | Rhizosphere microbial communities from Sorghum bicolor, Mead, Nebraska, USA - 072115-129_1 metaG | ecosystem: Host-associated > Plants > Roots > Rhizosphere | place: USA: Nebraska...
ACGCTCATCGCGCGCGACTTCCACGACGTGTTCGATGCCGGCGTCCATCTGCTGTTCACGCCGACCACACCCACGCCTGCGTTCGAGTTGGGCGCCAAGTCCGAGCCGTACGAGATGTATCTGAACGACATCTTCACGGCGACGGCGAATCTCGCGGGCGTTCCGGCGATCTCGGTGCCCATCGGCGACATCGATGGCCTCCCGATCGGCGGGCAGCTCATCGCGCGCCACTTCGACGAGCAGACGATGTTTCGGGGCGCCTATGCGCTCGAGGCAGCACAGCGGGAGGCGGTGTGAGCGCAGTCGATCAGTACGAGATGGTCGTCGGACTCGAGGTGCACGTGCAGCTGCTCACGCGCACCAAGGCCTTCTGCAGCTGCAGCGCGTCGTACGGCGCGGCCCCGAATGCGAACACCTGTCCGGTGTGTCTCGCGCTGCCCGGCGCTCTGCCGGTGCTGAACGAGGAGGCCGTTCGACTCGCCGTGATCGCATCGCACGCGCTCTCGTGCACCGTGAGCGAGATCTCGATCTTCGCGCGCAAGAACTACTTCTATCCGGACCTGCCGAAAGGCTACCAGATCTCACAATTCGACAGACCGCTCGCGGAGAAGGGGAAGCTCGACATCGGAACCAACGCAGATGGAACGCCGATCACCGTGCGCATCACCCGCGTGCACATGGAGGAGGACGCGGGCAAGTCGATTCACGATCGCTACCCGGCCGCCACGGCCATCGATCTGAATCGCTCCGGCGTGCCGCTCATCGAGATCGTGAGCGAGCCCGACATGCGCTCCGCGCGCGAAGCGGGAGCCTATTTGCGCGCGCTCAAGCAGGTGATCGAATACACCGGCGTGAGCGATGCGAACATGGAGGAGGGGAGTCTCCGCGTCGACGCCAACGTGAGTGCACGCAAGCGCGGCGAAACCAGGCTCGGCACGAAGACCGAGGTGAAGAACCTCAACTCCTTCTCCGGTGTCGAGCGTGCGCTCGAGATCGAGTTCGCGCGCCAGGTGGAGCTCATCGAGAGTGGCGGCGAGGTCACGCAGCAGACGATGCTCTGGGATGCGAACAAGGGTGAAGTGAGACCTGCGCGGAGCAAGGAAGCGAGCCACGACTATCGGTATTTTCCCGAGCCCGATCTCCCGCCGCTCCACCTCTCGCCGGATTGGATCAAGCGCATGTGCGAGGATCTGCCGGAGCTCCCGGCGGCCAAGCGCCTGCGGTTCGCCAACGAGTACAAGCTGACTCCAGTCGAGATCGAGGTGCTCACGGCGAACCCGCCGCTCGCGGAATACTTCGAGAGCATCGTTCGCGCGGGAGGCGATCCGAAGACCGCGGCGAATTGGGTGATTCGTGACGTACGGCAGCTGCTCAACGCCGGCGCGGATCTTCGCACGCTCAAGGTGACACCCAAAGCACTCGCCCAGCTCCTCGGCATGGTGCGCGACGACACAGTGAGCCACGCCGCCGCGACGAGAATCTTCGCCATCGCGAGCGAGACCGGCGCGATGCCGCAGGACATCGCTCGTTCGGAAGGACTGCTGCAGGAGCGGAACGAGGATGCGCTCGCCGGATGGGTGGATCAGGTGCTCGCGGAGAATACCGACGTCGCCGCACGATTTCGTGCGGGCGACAGGAAACTGCTGGGCGTGCTCGTCGGGCTGGTGATGAAGGCTTCGAAGGGACGCGCCGATCCGAAGGCCGTAAATCAGCTCCTGTCGGCGCGAGCGGAAGCAGGCGAGTAGAGCGGAGCCCCGAGCTCCGCCGCAAATCGCAGCCGCGACTCCGGCATGGCGAACTGACGGGTCGCCTCTTCCGCCAATCGAAACTCCATCCCCGCTCGTCGCGACTCTCGGCGCACTTCCTTCGCCAATCGCAGCGCGTCGTCACCCGCCGGATCCAGCGCGTAGGGCTCCGAAGAGTCCACGCGGCGCAGGAAATCGACGATGAAATCGTACGAGCGGTCCATGTAGCGCGAGACGTCGGGGTCCGTGACATTCCAGCGGCTGTTCTCCGCCGCGAGCTGAAAGATGCGCTGCCACGATTCCGTGTCCGTCACGTACACCATGCCGCGAAACAATCGCCGATTCGTCTGCGTGCTGAAGATGGTCGGGCTCAGAATGCGGTCGAGGTGTTCGTCGGATCGCGAGTGGTCGCGAAGAATCACTTCACGCGCGCGTCGGCTGTAACCCTGCCCGAGATGCGTCTCGAAGCGGCTCTCCCAATAGCTGTGTCCCACTCCCGAGGTGCGCGACGCGATGATGAGGTAGCGCGGCACGAAGAAGTTGTGTGCGACTGTGTCCGCGGCGAGATGCGCGAGGTAGCCAAGGGCAAAGCTCTTGAGCGCGTCGTCGCGAGCCTTGTCGTAGATCTCCAGCCCCACCGCCCACGAGTGACAGTGGCGCCCCACCGGCGCGTACTTCTTCGCGATGCTCGTGTCCGCGGCAATCGACCCGTAGAGAAATTCCACGGGATAGTTGCCCAGCAGCTCGCCGATCGCCTTGGGAAGCTGCGCCAGTGCACCCAGCACCGCCTCGCCGAGGAAGATGTGCGTTCCCGGCGTCCAGGCCCATGCGGTGGAGGGAAGCACGCACAGCGCGATCACGGCGACCGCCAACGGAATCCAGACGCGCGACCGCGATCGGCGGCGCTGCGCGGCGTTCGAGTTTCGGAGCTCGTCGGACTGCGAGGGCATCCTCGAAGTTATAACGGAATCAGACTCCGAGACGCTTTCTGTGGCGACGAATGGCCTTGCGCAGGTCGTTGAGCTCGTGTGACACCGTATCGTCGATCGCCTCGCGCGCGTTCTTGACGTAGTCGCCGATCGAATCGGCGATTTCATCGACGGGTACGAGATCCATCATCTCTTCGGTGCGCCGAGAGGCCCATTTCGCTCCGCGTCGCCCGGCACGACTCACCGCGGCGCCCGCCAGGTCTCTCGCCTCGCGCGCGAGCGCGCCCGCGGTGCGCTTGCGGCGTCCGCGAAACAGCATCGCGATGCCCGCACCTGCGACGACTCCGAGAATCGCCGCCGTCAGCAGGTCGTACTGATCGCGCTCACCCTCGGTCGCGCCGTCTTGCCCGTTTGATGCGCGGCTCCGCCCGCCCGAGCGCGGACCCATTGTCGTCGCCATTGGTCATATCCTCCGCGGCATCTCTCGCCGCATTCAGGTCATTGATCGTGTCGATCCCTTCATCGTCTTCGTCGATGTCTTCCAGCTCATCCGACTCCGTGAGCGCATCGCTGAACTCATCGTCATCGACGTCCTCGAGGTCTTCGAGCTCCCCGAGATCATCCAGCTCGTCATCCTCTGCGAGTCTTGCGCCGTTCTCGCGAAAGGTGGTCGCGCCCGCGCGAACGCCGCGGATTGCGGACGCCGTGGAGACGAACGCGTGTTCCGCCTCTTCCTGCACCACCCGCAGCACCGCACTGAGCTCGTGCAAGCGCCGCTCCGACGCCTCGATCATCTCGCGAACGCCCGAGTTCGCGGCGAGCAGCGTCTTCCGGAGCTCCTGCACATCTGCGCGAATGGAGGTCGAGATGTAGTCGACGTTGTCCGCGATGTGCGTCGCATGCCTGGTCACCGGCTCGATGTTCCGCTCGAGATGATCGAGCACGACATCGAGCTTCTCCGCCGTCTTCCTGAACTTCAGGAGCGCGGGGATGAGAACGAGCATCAACACCAGGAACACGACTACCGATGCGGCAGTGGTGACCTGCGTGAAGATCACGTACCAGCCCGGCCCCGTGCCGGCCGGACGCACGATCATGGTATCGGCCGCTGTCGGTGCACCCTGCAGGAGCAGAGCGCTCATCTGAGCGATCACTGTCATCCGTCCGCGAAGTTCGGAGAGGTCAAAGATCTCGCGTCCCGCGCGATGCGCTCGCGGCTCGTGCGAGTGGGGAGTGCAATGGTGGTGCCAACTCTTCAATAGAGAGTGCGCGAGCGACTTGTCAAGCAATTTCCTTGACTTGATGCTGCAGCCCGGGGCATCCTTCCGAGCCTGTGCGCTCGCGCGAGCGTACACCCGCAATTTGCACCCTGCCTGACCCCATTCCCATACCCCTTGGCCGCCCCACTCCGCTACATCGTCGAAGGTGGAAGCACGCTCGCCGGCTCCATCCATCCATCGGGTAACAAGAACGCCGCGCTGCCGATCATCGCCGCAGCGCTTCTCACCGATCAACGGGTCACGCTGGAGAACGTCCCGCGCATCCGCGATTGCGAGACGCTGGTCGAGCTCATCCACTCGCTCGGCGCCTCCGCCGAGTGGACCGCGCGCAACACGCTCGTCATCGAAGCGAAGGTCGTGCAGCCGAGCGCTCTCGATCCCATGCTGTGCGCGAGGATTCGAGCGTCGATTCTGCTTGCCGGCCCACTCCTCGCGCGCTGTGGAGCTGTCACACTTCCGCCGCCCGGCGGAGACGTGATCGGGCGTCGCCGCGTGGACACGCACTTTCTCGCGCTCGAGCAGCTCGGCGCGGTCGTGGACATCGGAGAGGAATACAGGCTGAGCACCCGGGGGCTTCGCGGCGCGGACGTGTTTCTCGATGAGCCGAGTGTCACGGGCACCGAGAACGCGCTGATGGCGGCCAGCATGGCCTCGGGCACGACGACGCTGCGCAACGCGGCCAGCGAGCCGCACGTGCAGGATCTCGCGCACTTTCTGATCGCCATGGGTGCCTCCATCGAGGGGATCGGCACGAACACGATCACGATTCACGGCGCGAAGTCGCTGCACGGCGCCACGCATCGCATCGGTCCGGATCACATCGAGGTCGGCTCATTCATCGGACTCGCAGCCGTGACGCACTCGGAGCTTCGCATCGTCGCGGCCGGCGTCGAGCATCTGCGCTCCACGCGCATGGGCTTCGAGCGCCTCGGCATCGAGTGCACCGTCATCGGCGATGACCTGCTCGTCTCGTCGAAGCAGAGCCGGGCGATCCGCACGGATCTCGGCGGGCACGTTCCCAAGCTCGAGGATCAGCCGTGGCCAGCGTTTCCAGCCGATCTCATGTCGATCGCCATCGTGACGGCCACGCAGTGCGAGGGGCTGATCCTGATGCACGAGAAGATGTTTGAGTCGCGCATGTTCTTCGTTGACAAGCTGATCGGCATGGGTGCGCGCATCGTCCTCTGCGATCCGCATCGCGTGCTCGTGGCGGGGCCGTCTCCGTTGCGCGGGAGCACACTCGAGTCCCCGGACATCCGCGCAGGAATGGCGATGCTGCTCGCGGCGCTCTGCGCGACGGGCACGAGCACGATCAACAATGTCGGCCAGATCGAGCGCGGCTACGAGCGCATCGATGAACGGCTGCGCGCGTTGGGCGCGCGGATCACTCGCGTCGAGGACCGGCGCGGCTGACGCCCGGCACCAGCACCGTGCCCGAGGCGCCCGCCCGCGAGAACGTTCCGGACTTCGAGGCGTTCGGCGTCATCGCGTTCACGACGACGCGCGACGCCGGAAGCTTCGGAACGATGTCGGATGAGCCCGTGCGCGCTGTGATGGCGCGGTGGGATGAGCTCCGGGCGTCGCTCCATGCGGCGACGCCTGCGTCGGCGGCGCGGTTCGCGACGTCCAAGCAGGTCCACGGCACCCGTGTGGTGGAGCACGAGGATGCGTGGGAGGGCTGGCTTCGTACGACCGAGGCCGATGGGCATTTCGCACCACGACGCGGTACCGCCATGGCGGTCACGATCGCGGACTGTGTGCCGATCTTCATTGCGCATCCGGAGGGCGCGGTGGCCCTCCTGCATTCGGGGTGGCGCGGCACCGCCGCTCGTATCATCGAGCGCGCGCTCGCGGCGTTCAGTCGCCAGGGCCTCGCCGCGGGCGATCTGCGCGTGCACCTGGGCCCCGCGATCTGCGGCGACTGTTACGAGGTGAGCGCCGATGTCGCGACCGCGCTCACCGGAGCGCCGGCGACAGGCCCTCAGCGCATCGATCTGCGCGCACTCATCGCGGACCATGCGCGGCGGGGCGGTGTGTCTGCGATCACGACGAGCGAGTGGTGCACGCGTTGTGACAACGCGCGCTTCTTTTCGCATCGCGCAGGCGACATCGGTCGCCAGGTGGCGGTGATGGTCGCGCGTAGCGAGCTCCCTCGGGTTGACTCTCCCTAACTTCAAGTCTAGATTACATATCGGTTGCTCAGCCGTGATTGCGGCGGGGCCGGATGTGGGGGAGGTTGCCCCACATTTTTTATTTTTTGTCGCTTGCGAATTGACGTGAACCAAGAGCTGGAACGCGTTGTCTCAGAAGAGCTTGACCGTTTGGGCTACGATCTGGTGGAATTGCGTGGTGGAGGCAGTCGCACGCACCCGACGTTGCAGCTGCGAATCGATCGACGCGATGGTGAAGCGGTCACCGTGAGCGATTGCGCGCTCGTGTCTCGTGCAGTGGAAGCGAGACTCGAGACGGAGAAGCGAGTGGGACCCGAGTACGTGTTGGAAGTGTCCTCGCCGGGGATCGAGCGGCCGCTGCACAGGGTCGCAGACTGGCGGCGATTCGTGGGTCAGCGGGCAAGCGTGCTCAGCCCGATGCTCCAGGGTCGCGCCGAGGTCGAGATCGTCGGCGTGGAAGGATCGAGCGGGGAGGAGCGCATCGTGGTCCGCACCGCACAGGGAACCGAGCAGCGTATCGCGCTGGCCGACGTCAAGGACGCACGGCTGGCGTTCACATGGTAAGCGAAGGGAGTCCGAGATGGTCAGCTCTATCGACATGTTGAGCGCGATCAAAGAGCTCACGAACACGAAGCAGCTCGATCGCACCGAGCTGCATGGATTGCTGCAGGACGGCTTTCTTGCCGCAATGGCAAAGCGGTACGGGCCCACCGTGCAGGCCGAAGTGGAAATCGATGAGGGTCGCGGAGCGATCAAGATCACCCGGCTGCGCAGCGTCGTTGCCGAGGTGACGGATCCGAGCCGCGAGATCTCGGTCGAGGATGCGCGCATCTACGACGAAGGCTTCGAGATCGGCGACATGCTCGAGGATCCCGTCGACTTCGCGGATTTCGGGCGCACCGCCATCCAGGCCGCGAAGCAGCGCATCATTCAGCGCGTTCGCGAGCGCGAGCGCACGCGCATCCGCGACGAGTTCGCGACCCGCGTGGGCGATCTCCTCTCGGGCGAAGTGCAGCAGATCGAGCGCGGCAAGCTGGTGGTCATGCTCAACAAGTTCCGCGAGGCGGAGGCGATCATTCCGTATCGCGAGCAGAATCATCGCGAGCACTATCACCAGGGCGAGCCGATTCGCGCGGTCCTGAAGCGCATCGAGGAGACGCCCAAGGGACCGCGGCTCATACTCAGCCGCGCCGATGGGCTCTTCGTGAAGGCGCTGTTCAAGCTCGAGGTCCCGGAGATTCAGCAGGGCATCGTCGAGATTCGCGCGTCGGCGCGGGAGGTCGGCAGCCGCACGAAGATCGCCGTGTTCTCGCGCGACGACTCGATCGATCCGGTGGGCGCCTGCGTCGGGCTCAAGGGCTCGCGCGTGCAGGCAGTGGTGAACGAGCTCGGTGGCGAGCGCATCGACATCGTGCCATGGTCCGCTGATCCGGAGCGCTTCGCGAAGCTCGCGTTGGCACCCGCGCGCGTTGCGCGTGTGTTCAGCGATGGCGTGGCCAAGAGCATCCAGGCAGTCGTCGACGAGGATCAGCTCTCGCTCGCGATCGGGCGCAACGGCCAGAACGTACGTCTCGCGAGTGAGCTCACGGGATGGAAGATCGACCTCTACTCGAGCCGCGAGTGGCTCGAGAAGGGTGGCGAGACGCCGCTCTTCGCTCCGCTGCCGGAGGAAGTGTCGCCGGCCGCGGATGTTCGCCTGGCGGACATTGGCGCGCTCGGACCCGCAACGGTCGCCGTGCTCGAGGAGGCAGGCTACCGCACGTTGAACGACATCATTGATCTCGATCGTGATGACTTTCTGCGCCTTCCGGGCATTGCGCCAGAAGAAGCGGATCGCATCATGGCCATGATCGACGAGCTCACGGAAGACAGCGGGGCGGATGGAACCGAGGGTGGGGAATCCGGCGCGGGAACGACAGCGTAGTGAATGCACCGGGCGCGGCGCTCGAGCAGAGTGACGCGGAGAGCCGGATGCTGCGGCTCGTCGGACTCGGTGTGAGAAGTCGGAAGGTCGTGGTCGGGGTGGAGATGGTGCGTCAGGCGGCGAAAAAGGGTACGCTCGTGCTTGCGATCGTGGCGCCGGATGCGTCGCGGCACAGTCGCGAGAAGGTGTTGCCGCTACTGATCGCGAAGCACGTGCGGGTGATCGAAGGTCCCTCGGCTGCCGCGCTGGGAGCGGCCGTGGGGCGGGAGGCTGCTGCGGCGATAGGCGTGATCGATCGCGATCTCGCGAATGGGATTGCCGGCATCGCGGAGCGCGGGTGAGATGCAGGGTGGAATCGGAATCGGAAGTAGAATGAGCAGGATCCAGAGGAGGAGTGTTTGATCAAGCTTCGAGTGAACGAGTTGGCAGGGGAATTCGGCATCACCAGCGATGAGCTGATGACGATGCTCCGGTCCATGGATGTGCCGGTGCGCAGTCACCTCAGCCAGCTGAGCGACGAACAGATCGCGCGCCTCCGTGCACGGTGGGAGCGCGAAAAGCGCGCGCGTCAGGAAAAGCCGGCCGCTGCGCCGACGCGTCGTCGGCGCGGGACCGCCACGGCCACATCAGCAGCCGCGCCGGCCGCCGCCGCTCCCGCACCCGAAGCGACGCCCGATGCACCGGCGGCCGCAGGGCCGAGCCGGCGCCGCCGCAAGGCTGCGGACATCGCCGCGGCGGCCGAGGTTTCCGCCGCGCACGAAGCCGAAGTCGCTGCGCAGGCGGCGACCAACATCGAGCCCGCCGTCTCTCGTCTCGAGGAAGAGCTCCTCGTCGCGGATCCCGCGCCCGAAGCGGCTCCGCGTCAACCACTCGAGGAGTCGCGCATGACGGGCTATAGCTCGCCTCCGACTCCCGCACGTCCTGCCGCACCACGCACACCCGACCAGAACTCATACGGCCGCTCGGGCGATGCGACCACTGCGGGGCCGGCGCAGGCGCCGCGTCCGGCGAACGGCGCCGACTGGCAGCGTCCTCGGCCCGTCGTGCCCGGTCCGCCGCGCCCGAAGCCCGCGTCATCTGGCGCGTACCCGCCGCGACCCATTGCATCCGCGGCTCCCGGCGGCGCGCAACAGTCCTCGTCCGGCTCGGGCCTCGCTCCGCGCAGAGATGACAAGCGTGGCGGCAAGCGAAAGAAGGGCAAGCGCGGCGCCGTGGATCAGGAAGCGGTGACGGCGAACATCTCGAAGACGATGACCGCCATGCGCGGCGCGCCCGCGCGTCGTGGCGCTCGCCGCTCCGACGAGCCGTCGTACCGGGAAGAGATCGAAGCGCAGCGCGCGGCCGAGGTCGAGCGCGAGAAGACGATCGTGCGCGTAAACGAGTTCATCACCGTGAGTGAGCTGGGCGCGATCCTGAAGGTTCCGCCCACGCAGATCGTGACCTTCACGCTGAAGAATCTCGGCCTGATGGTCACGATCAATCAGCGCCTCGACTTCGATCAGATCGAGCTCATTGCGAGTGAGTTCGGATTCCAGGCCGTGCGCGAAGCGGCGTACGCCGTCGCCGATTCGGCGGACGAAGCCGCCGATGAGCGAGAGGATCTCGTCGCCCGCCCGCCGGTCGTCACGATCATGGGTCACGTCGATCACGGAAAGACGTCGCTTCTCGACTACATCCGCAAGGCGAACGTGGTTGCAGGCGAAGCCGGCGGCATCACGCAGCACATCGGCGCCTATCACGTCACGCTCGCGAACGGCAAGACCATCACTTTCCTCGACACGCCGGGCCACGAAGCGTTCACGGCCATGCGCGCGCGCGGTGCGCAGGTGACGGACATCGTGGTGCTCGTGGTGGCCGCCGATGACCAGGTCATGCCGCAGACGATCGAGGCCATTTCGCACGCCAAGAACGCCGGTGTGCCGATGGTGATCGCGATCAACAAGATCGATCTCCCGGCCGCCAACGTGCCCAAGGTGAAGCAGGAGCTCCTGCAGCACGGGGTCGTGCTCGAGGAGTTCGGCGGCACCACGCTCGCCACCGAGATTTCGGCGAAAAAGGGTACCAACGTTCCCGATTTGCTCGAGCAGATTCTCCTCCAGGCCGAGATCCTCGATCTGAAGGCAAATCCGAATCGGCGCGCGAGCGGTGTCGTCGTCGAGGCGCAGCTCGATGCGGGGAAGGGTCCCGTCGCCACGGTGCTCATCGAGAACGGCACGATCCACGTGGGCGAGGATTTCATCGTCGGCATGTACTCGGGCCGCGTTCGCAACCTGTTCGACGAACGCGGCAAACCCGTCAAGAGCGCCGGGCCCGCGATCCCCGTGCAGGTGCTCGGCATGGACGGTGTGCCGATGGCCGGCGATCAGCTTCGCGTGGTCGAGGATGCAACGTCATCGCGCGAGATCGCGCAGCGTCGCCAGCGTCTCGACCGCGAGGCGAAGAGCCGTCGCACGTCGCGTGCAGCGGTCTCGCTCGAAGACTTCATGTCGCAGGCCGCAGCGGGGCTCGTGCAGTCGCTGCGACTGGTCATCAAGGCGGACCAGGGCGGACCGGCGGAGGCGCTCGCCGATGCGCTTGGACAGCTCTCGACGAGCGAAGTGCGCGTCGAGGTCATTCATCGTGGTGTGGGCGCAATCACCGAAAGCGACATTCAGCTCGCCAAGGCGTCGGGCGCGATCATCATCGGCTTCCACGTTCGACCGGACAACAACGCGCGTGCAGCAGCCGAGCGCGAAGGCGTCGAGATCAAGCTGTACCGGATCATCTACGAGGCCGTGGCGGAAGTGCGCGCCGCACTCGAAGGGCTACTCCGTCCCGACGAGAAGGAGGTCACGCTCGGCGAGGCCGAGGTTCGCGATCTCTTCAAGGTGCCGCGCATCGGTGTCATCGCCGGCTCGTTCGTGCGCAGCGGTGTGGTCAACCGTGCCGGCAACGTTCGCGTCATTCGGGACGGCGTGGAGATTTACAGCGGCACGATCGGATCGTTGCGTCGCTTCAAAGATGACGTGAAAGAGGTTCGCGAGGGCTTCGAGTGCGGTATCGGCATCGAGAACTTCAACGACCTCAAGGTCGGCGACGTGATCGAGTGCTATCGCACCGAACAGATCGCACGCACCCTCTAGAGCCTAGCCGGATCGGCGCGCACGGGCATCTGCATCGCCGCGTGCGCGTCACCGGACTCTCGCCGGGGTTCTGATGGCTCACGATAACAGACGTTCCGAGCGAGTGGCCGAGGCCATTCGCATCGAAGTGGCGACCTTTCTCACGGAAGGGGCGAAGGATCCGCGCATCGTCGGGTTCGTCACGGTCACCGGAGTAGAGGTGACGCACGATCTTCGCCACGCGAAAGTGTTCGTCAGCGTGATGGGCACGGAGAAGGAGCAGCGCACTACGCTCGAGGGGCTCGCGAGCCTGGCGCCGCATCTCCGCTCGCGTCTCGCGAAGTCGCTCAAGCTGCGCTTCGCGCCGGAGCTCGAGTTCCGTCACGATCCCAGCGTGGAGCGCGCCGCGCGCATCGAGACGCTGCTGGCGCAGGTGAAGAGCGGTCGCCTGGAGCATGAGGCCGAGCAGGCGGATGCCGACGATCGTGTGGAGGGCTCGACCGATTGACGCGATGCTCCTCGTGGACAAGCCGGCCGACATCACCTCGCACGACGTCGTGAGCGTCGCTCGCCGCGCGCTCGGCGAGCGACGCATCGGACACGCCGGCACGCTCGATCCCTTCGCGACGGGATTGCTCGTGTTGTTGACCGGCCGTGCCACACGTGTGCTGCCGTACGTGGACGGCGAGCCGAAGGAGTATGAGGCGACCATTCGCTGGGGCGCCGAGACCGACACGGACGATGCGACCGGCGAGATCACGCGCGAGAGCTCGGTCGTGCCCACCCGTGAGGAGATCGACGCGGCCGTCACGGCACTCACCGGGCGAATCGAACAGGTGCCGCCGAGCTACTCCGCGAAGCAGGTGGGTGGGCGTCGCGCACACGCGGCGGCGCGCCGAGGTGCGCCGCTCACGCTCGCGCCTGCGTCCGTGATCGTGCACCGCTGGACGATGCGCTCGCACCGCGATGGGAAGACGGGGGTCACGATCGTGTGCGGCGGCGGCACGTACATTCGCGCCCTCGCACGCGATCTGGGCCGGGCCGTGAATGGTGCCGCGCATCTCGCGGCGCTGCGCCGCACGCGAAGCGGTCCCTTCGATGTGTCGGGCGCGAGCTCGTTCGCCGATCTGCGCGATGGCCGCGCGACGCTGCACTCGCCGCGCGAGGCGATTCCGTCGCTGCCCAAGCAGTGCGTGTCGGAGGAAGATGCCGCGAAGCTCGCGCGAGGGATGCGCGTGAGTGCCAGTGTCGAGGGCGCCAGGGCCGCGCTGGTGAGCGAGGCGGGCGAGCTGCTCGCGATCGCGGAGCGCTCCGCTGAGCAGTGGCAGCCCCGAGTGGTGCTGGCACATGCCTGAGAAGTTTCGTACCTGGAACGATTCCGGGCTGCCGCCCACCGCACGCGGCACCACGCTCACCGTCGGCACTTTCGATGGCGTGCATCGCGGGCATCAGCGCGTGCTCGAGTGCATCGCGCAGCGCGGCGACGAGATGGGACTCAGCAGCGTCGTCGTCACCTTCGATCCGCATCCGCTCGAGATCGTGCGCAAGGAAGCTGCGCCGCCACTGCTCACGCTTCCGTCGGAAAAGATCGAGGTGATCGCCGAGAGCGGGATCAACTATCTCGCGATCGTTCCTTTCACGAAGAAGTTGCAACGCTACGATGCTGCGGCGTTCGTCGATCAGATCCTGCGGCAGCGCTTTCACGTGAAGCATCTCGTGATCGGCCACGACCACGGCTTCGGGCGCGGCCGCGCGGGCGATGTGGAGGTGCTCCGCCGGCTCGGCGAGACGCGCGGCTTCACGGTCGAGGTAATCTCGGCCGTCGACGGCAGCGACGGCGTGCCCATCTCATCCACGTTAATTCGCCAGGCCATCGCAGCCGGAGATCTCGCGCGGGCGACACGACTGCTCGGACGTCCGTACTCGATAGCGGGACGCGTGCAGGGCGGCGATCGGCGAGGGAGGCTTCTCGGGTTTCCGACGATCAATCTTGGGCCGCCATCCCCGCGCAAGCTCCTCCCTCCGGCGGGGGTGTATGCCATTCGAGCGCAGACGCATCTCGGTCCCTTCGGCGGGATGATGAATCTGGGCGCGCGTCCGACGTTCGGTGATGAAACGATCGCCATCGAGGTGCATCTCTTCGATGCAGATGGCGACTTCTACGACCGTACCGTGCGCATCGATGTGCTTGCGCGCCTCCGCGACACGCGGAAGTTCGAAGGCGCCGAGGCGCTCGTCGCCCAGCTGCGGGAGGACGAGCGAGAGGCACGTTTTGCGTTGACTCAACCGTTGTCCAGCCATAACGTTAAGAGCTGAGCCACAATCCCCGAATCCGTCTTTGAGCCGCATGAACGCCAATATCCGTAACCGACTCCTCGTCATACTCGTGCTCGTTGTCGCGTCCGTTTGGGCGTTGTGGCCGCGCACCATCACCGTGCGCGAGCGCAATCCGAAAACGGGCGAGTTCCGCGACACGACGCGCACGCGCATTCCGCTCAAGCGCGGCCTTGATCTGCAGGGCGGGATGTACCTGGCGCTCGAGGTCGACGACAGCAAGGGAGTCGTGCAGAACAAGGGCGAAGCCATCGACCGCGCACTGAAGGTCGTGCGCAATCGCATCGATGAGTTCGGTGTATCGGAGCCCGTCGTGCAGAAGGTCGGCAACGACCGCATCGTCGTCGAGCTTCCCGGTATCGACGATCGCGCGCGCGCCGAGGCGCTCGTGCAGAACTCGGCCTTTCTGCAGTTCCAGATCACGGACAAGACGCAAGCGCTCGAGAAGTCGCTTGCCCGCATCGACAACGCGGTGAGGCAAAGCGGTGGAGTGACGCTGGCGTCGGCAAAGACGGACACGGGCAAGGCCGCATCGCCGCTCAACCTCTTTTCGGCGGCGGACAGCGGAAAGGCGAAGAACGACAGCTCGAAGAGCGACACGTCTACGGCGGTCGCCACGGGCGGTCCGTTCTCGAAGCTCATTCAGCCTGGGCAGATGCCCGGTGAGTATCTCGTCGCCAAGAACGATGTACCCACGGTGCAGAGCTACCTCGATCGCAAGGAGGTGCAGGCGGCGCTTCCTCCAGGCAAGGTGCTGCACTGGGGAAGTGAAGACGTGAGCGCGGCCAATGCGCCCTATGCCACGCTCTATCTCGTGGACTCGCGCCCGATCATCACCGGCGAGTATCTCACCGATGCGAAGCCCGGCACCGATCCCACCGAAGGCAACATCGTGCAGTTCACTCTCAACAACGAGGGTGGACGCCGCTTCCGCACGGAGACGGGCAAACACATCGGAGACTACATGGCGATCGTGCTCGATGATCGCGTCATGGGCCGGCCGCCCGTAATCGAGAGCGCGATCGGCACGCGCGGCCAGATCACGATGCGCGGCGCGGATCTCCAGAAAACACAGGATCTCGCGCTCGTGCTCCGCGCCGGTGCGCTTCCGGTGCCGCTCAAGGTGGTGGAGTCGCGCACAATCGGCTCGTCGCTGGGCGCGGATTCGATTCGCGATGGCATTCACGCGGGCATCGCGGGCGTAGCGCTCGTGGTGCTGATCATGATCTTCTACTATCGTCTGTCGGGCACGCTCGCAGTCGCGGCGCTGCTGCTCTATTTGCTGTTCACGCTGGCGCTTCTCGCAGGGCTCGAGGCTACGGTCACGCTGCCTGGGCTGGCGGGGCTCGTGCTCTCCATCGGTATCGCCCTCGACGCGAACGTGCTGATCTTCGAGCGAATACGCGAGGAGATGGTGCACGGGAAAACGGTGCGCGCCTCGATCGATGAGGGCTTCAAGCACGCGATGAGCGCCATCATCGATTCCAACGTATCGACGGTGCTCACCGCGCTCGTGCTCTTCGAGGTCGGTACGGGTCCGGTGAAGGGATTTGCCGTAACGCTCATGGCGGGCATCGCCGCGTCGATGGTCAGCTCGATCTTCGTCGTTCGAACCTTCTTCCTCCTGTGGCTCAACCGCACGCGCGGCGCCCAGACGCTGAGCATCTGATGCTGCGTATTCTGCACGACACCAAGATCGACTTCATTCGGCTGTGGAAGATCACCACGGTCGTGACGCTGCTCTTCATCCTTCCGGGACTGCTCTGGATCGGGGTGAGTGGCTACAGGTACAGCATCGAGTTCACGGGCGGCACGCTCATGCAGGTGCGCTTCTCGAAGGCGCCGAATGTGGCCGACGTGCGCTCGACGCTCGATGAAGCCGGCATCAGGGGCGCCGAGATCACACAGTTCGGCAGCGACACCGACTACCTGATCCGCGCTCAGGATCCCCGCGCCGTGGCGCAGCAAACGCGTGGCGCGGAGTCGATCGCCACGGAAATCCAGGGGGCGCTCACGAAGCGCTTCGGAGCCTCGGCGTTCTCGGTGCAGCGCACGGAGGCGGTGGGCCCGAAGGTGGGAGGAGAGCTCCGCCAGAAGGCGCTGTACGCGATCCTGATCTCGTTCATCGCGACGCTCGCGTATCTCGCATGGCGATTC
>Ga0182008_10001495_pt1 | contig 15611 bp, 18 predicted proteins | sample Sormic07211129_1_FD_120482 | JGI IMG/M metagenome (GOLD analysis project Ga0182008, IMG submission 120482) | Rhizosphere microbial communities from Sorghum bicolor, Mead, Nebraska, USA - 072115-129_1 metaG | ecosystem: Host-associated > Plants > Roots > Rhizosphere | place: USA: Nebraska...
GCGCACGAACTGGGGCACTTCCGCCACAAGCACGTGATGAAGCGCATGGTCGCGATGTTCGCCCTGAGCCTGGCCGGCTTCGCCTTGCTCGGCTGGCTGTCGGCCCACAGCTGGTTCTACACCGGCCTGGGGGTGCAGCCCAACCTGATGGCGCCCAACGACGCGCTGGCGATCCTGCTGTTCATGCTCGCGATGCCGGTGTTCGGCTTCTTCGTGGCGCCGCTGCCGGTGCTGGTGTCACGCAAGCACGAGTTCGAAGCCGACGCCTATGCCATCGCACAGACCAGCGGCGCCGACCTGTCGGCGGCCCTGCTCAAGCTCTACCAGGACAACGCGTCCACCTTGACGCCCGACCCGCTGTTCGTGAAGTTCTATTACTCGCATCCGCCGGCTTCCGAGCGCCTCGCGCGCATGGCCGCTGCCTGAACCGAAAGCCGATCATGAGCAGCATGCTGAAAACCAAGGACTGGAAGACCCAGGCGCGCCGCGCGCTGAGCGCCACCGAGATCGTCGCCGCACTGGCGCGGCTCGAGGGCTGGAAGCTCACCGGCGACGGCAAGGACGTCGCGATCGAGAAGAGCTTCTCCTTCGCCAACTACTTCGAGACCATCGCCTTCGTCAACGCGCTGGCGCTGGTGGCGCACCGGCACGACCACCATCCCGACCTCTCGGTGCACTACAACCGCTGCGTGGTGCGCTTCAACACGCACGACGTCGGCGGCCTGTCGGCGAGCGACTTCGAGTGCGCGGGGCAGGCCGATGCCCTGCTCGCCTGATCTGCGCATGGAAAGCACCCTTGGCTAAGCAGCAGCGCGGCGGCACGACCGGCGCTGCCCTCCACGACGGGCTGGTGGTCGCCAGCCATGGCCGCCACTGCATGGTCGAGACCCCCGACGGCACGCGCCTGATCTGCCATCCGCGCGGCAAGAAAAGCCAGGCCCTGGTCGGCGACCGCGTGCAATGGCAGGCCAGCGAGGACGAGGGCACGATCGAGCGCGTGCTGCCGCGCAAGAACCTGTTCTATCGCCAGGACGAGATCCGCACCAAGTCCTTCGCGGCCAACCTCGACCAGGTGCTGATCCTGATCGCGGCCGAGCCCGAGTTCTCGGAAACCCAGCTGACCCGCGCCCTGATCGCAGCCGGCGCCGAGCGCATCACACCGGTCATCGCGCTGAACAAGAGCGACCTGGCCGTGCCCTTCGAGCGCGCCTCGAAGCGGCTGGAGCCCTACCGCCGCATGGGCTATCGCGTGCTGCCGATGTCGCTCAGGGCCGACGGCGGCGCCGGCCATGGCGAACTGACCGAGCTGCTGGCGGGCAAGGTGACCCTGGTGCTGGGCCCCTCGGGCGCGGGCAAAAGCACGCTGATCAACCTGCTGGTGCCCGGCGCCAGCGCGCTGACCGGCGAAATCTCCCAAGCGCTGAATTCGGGCAAGCACACCACCACCAGCACCACCTGGTACTGGGTCGACGCCGAGCGCTCGACCGCGCTGATCGACTCGCCGGGCTTCCAGGAATTCGGGCTGCACCATATCGAGCCGATGCAGCTGGCGCACCTGATGCCCGACATCGCCCAGGAAGCCACGGCCTGCAAGTTCTACAACTGCAGCCACCTGCACGAGCCGGGCTGCGGCGTCATCGCGCAGGTCGAGTCGGCGACGCAGGCCGGGACGATCAGCGCCTCGCGCTACCGCATCTACGGCGAGCTGTTCGCCGAGCTGAGCCAGACCCGCTATTGAGACGTTGCGGGATCGCTCAGGATCTCGCCCAGCGCGCCAACCAGCGCACTGCACTGCTCCCTGCTGCCGACGCTGATGCGCAGGTACTGCGCGATGCGCGGCTGGGCGAAATGGCGCACCAGCACCGCGCGGGCGCGCAGCGCCGCGGCCAATGCCGCCGCGTCGTGCTCGGGATGGCGCACGAAAAGAAAGTTGGCTTGCGAAGGCAGCACCTCGAAGCCCAGGTCCTCGAGCTGCAGCGCCAGGCCCTCGCGGGTGTCGACCACCGCATCGCGGGTCTTCGCGAACCAGGCCTCGTCCTCGAGCGCGGCCACGGCGCCGGCGCTGGCGAGCCGGTCGATCGGGTAGGAGTTGAAGCTGTTCTTGACCCGCTGCAGCCCATCGATCAGCGGCGCTTGCCCGCAGGCGAAGCCGACCCGCAGGCCGGCCAGCGAGCGCGACTTCGACAGCGTCTGCACCACCAGCAGGTTGGGATGCCGGGCGATCAGGGGCAGCGCGCTCTGGCCGCCGAAATCGACGTAGGCCTCGTCGACCAGCACCACGCGCTCCGGGCAGGCCGACAGCAGCGTCTCGATCTGCGCCAGCGGCAATCCCCTGCCGGTCGGTGCGTTCGGGTTGGCGACCACGATGCCGCCGCAGCCCGCCTTGGCACGCGCGGCCAGCGCGTCGGCGTCGATGCGCAGGGCTTCGTCGACCGGCTGCAGCGCGCAATCGATGCCGTAGAGCTGCGCGTAGACGCGGTAGAAGCTGTAGGTGATGTCGGGCAGCAGCAGCGGCGCGTCCTGCTGGAAGAAGGCGAAGAAGGCATGGGCCAGCACTTCGTCCGAGCCGTTGCCGACGAACACCTGCCGGATGTCGAGCCCGTGGCGAGCGGCGATCGCCTCGCGCAGCACGGTCGATTCAGGGTCCGGGTAGCGCTCCAGCCCCTCTTCGGCGGCGCGCTGGATCGCATCGATCGTGCGCGGCGATGGCGGATACGGGTTCTCGTTGGTGTTGAGCTTGACCAGGTTGGCGATGCGCGGCTGTTCGCCCGGCACGTAGGGCTCGAGTGCCGCGATGCGCGGGCTCCAGAACGTCGGCGTCATCCGAGCAGGCGGGCGAGCGTCAGCAGCGCCAGCAGCACCATCCACATCACGACCGAACGCCAGACCAGGCCGACGACGCTGCGCAGGTGGCCGGGCTCGGGCTCGCGCCCGGGTGTGCTGCCGCCATCGGGCAAGGCCCCGCCGCCGAACGATTCCCCGGCTTGTGCGCGCGACAGCGGATCGTTGACCGGCACCGTGCTCAGCGTGCCGCCGCCGAGGCTCACGTTGACTGCGCCGGAGGTGGCCGCGAGGATCACGCCGTCGTTGCCGTTCGGGAAGCGGCGGGCGTCATTGCGCCAGCAGTCGATCGCCTCCTCGAAGCTGCCGACCACCGCGAAGCCCAGCGCCGTGATCCGCGCCGGCAACCAGTCGATGACGCCCCAGGCGCGCGCCGCGGCCTGCTGGACCCAGATGCTGGACGGCTGCATCGAGGCGCCGTTCTTGTGGGCCCAGTAGCGCGAGACGAACTCGCTCATCCGATAGAAGACCGCGCCGGCCGGACCGAGCCCGATCGCCGCAAGGATCGAGAACCACGCCAGCACGCCGAACACGTGCCGATGCGCCGCGATCACCGAGTGCTCGATCACATGGCGCACGATCTCGCTGCGCGGCAGGTTGGCCGCATCGACCTGCTGCCAGTGGGCCAGCAGCGACCGGGCCAGCGGCTCGTCGCCTTCGTCGAGGGCATCGCGGATGCCGGTGAAATGGTGGCTGAACTGGCGAAAACCCAGCGTGACATAGAGCAGCGCGATGCTCCACAGGACCGCGAACGGCAGCCCCAGCGTAAGGATCAGCGCCCAGTGGACCGCCAGCGCCAGCAAGGTCGGCACGCCCACCGCGAGCGACCACGCGACCCAGCCGTGGTGCGGCTTGCCGGCATCGAAATTGCGGCTGGTCCAGCGCGTCCACGCCAGCACGCCGCCGTAGACGGGGTTGTGGTACGCCAGCGGGCGCACCTGCTCGATCAGCAATGCGCAGAGGATCGCAAAGAAGCTCATTGCTCGATGATAGCGACTGCCCAGGGGCGGTTCGGACGCCCCCGCGTCCGCCGTCAAGCGCTGAGGAAGCGGTAGAGGTTGCGCAGCATGCCGGCGGTCGCGCCCCAGACGAAGCGCTCGTGCGGGCCATCCTGGTAGGGCATCGACAGCCACTCGCGCGCGGTCGCGTCCGCGCCGACCATGGCATGGCGGCGATGGTTGGCGGGATCCATCAGGAAGGCGAACGGCACCTCGAAGGCCTCTTCGACCTCGTAGGGATTGAGGTTCAGTTCGAAGCCCGGACGCACCAGGGCCACCACCGGCGTGACGATGAACGAGGTGACCGTGGTGTAGGTCGGGAGGCTGCCGAGAATCTCGATGTAGTCCGCCGACAGGCCGACTTCCTCCCAGGCCTCGCGCAGCGCAGCGGCGGCGATGTTGGCGTCCTCGGGGTCGACCCGACCGCCGGGGAAGGCGACCTGCCCCGAGTGATTCTTGAGGTGCGAGCTGCGCTCGGTCAGCAGCACCGTCGGCTGCTCCCGCATCACGATCGGCACCAGCACCGCGGCCTGCGCCGGCGCGCGGTCGAACATGCGCGGCTCGCGCCGCACCTCGGGCGTCCAGGCCGGCGGCGTGGCGAAGCGCGCGCGCAAGGCCCGGGCCCCGAGCTGCGCCGGATCGACAGCGGGCAGGCCGCTGTCGACACCGATCGGTGGCACCTCGCGCGGATCGAAGGACTGCAAGGCCGTCGGGACGACGGCGTTGATGACTTCGACGGGAGAGGCGCGCATGGCCGGCGGTGAGGTGGTCAAAAAAATAGATCTCTACAAATAAAACGCAAAAGGCCCCGGCGCGACGACCCAGGGCACACAACTAAATCACGAACCGCCCGCCCGCACGCGGCGCCAATGCAAAAAGCCGCCTCGGACGGCGGCTTTCTGCACGGCAAGGGCGCTCTCTGCTTACTGAGCGGCCGCAGCGGACGGGGCCTTGCCCGGCAGCTTTTCCTTGATACGTGCCGAACGGCCGCTGCGCTCGCGCAGGTAGTACAGCTTGGCGCGGCGGACGTCGCCGCGGCGCTTGACTTCGATCTTGGCGATCAGCGGGCTGTAGGTCTGGAAGGTGCGTTCCACGCCTTCGCCGCTGGAGATCTTGCGCACGATGAAGCCGCTGTTGAGGCCGCGGTTGCGCTTGGCGATCACGACGCCTTCGTAGGCTTGCAGGCGCTTGCGCGAGCCTTCGACGACGTTCACGCTGACGATGACCGTGTCACCGGGCATGAAATCGGGAATCTGCTTGTTGAGCCGGGCGATTTCTTCCTGCTCGAGGGTCTGGATGAGGTTCATGTTGTCCTGGATTCGATCTTGTCCGCGCTACACAAAAGGCGCTGTGGGTTCTCTGGAGTGACCCTTGGGTCGCTTCACTGAACCCGGCGCGGCCGGCCAGAGGATCGGGGAACCCGAGATTATAGCTTTTTTTTGAGCGTCTTCTCGTCGATCGCGCTGAGGCGGCCAGCCAGCCTCGCCGCGTCGATCAGATCGGGACGCTTGTCGCGGGTGATGGCGAGCCGCTGGTCGCGGCGCCAGCGCTCGATTTGGACATGGTGTCCCGACATCAGCGGCGCCGGCACGCCCTCGCCCCGCCATTGCTCGGGGCGGGTGTAGTGAGGGCAGTCGAGCAGGCCGTCGAGCGCCGGATTGAAGCTGTCCTGCACGTGGCTGGCCTGGTCGCCGAGCACGCCCGGCTGCAGCCGCGCGACCGCATCGAGCAGGGCCATGGCCGGGATCTCGCCGCCGGAGAGAACGAAGTCGCCCAGGCTCAGCTGGTGCGTGACGCGGGCGTCGATGAAGCGCTGGTCGATGCCCTCGTAGCGGCCGCAGACCAGCACCGCGCCCTCGCCGGCCGCCCATTGCTCGACCGCCTGGTGGCGCAAGGTCTCGCCGATCGGCGAGAACAGCAGCACCGGCGCCGCGGCGCCGCGGGCGGCCAGTGCGGCGTCGAGGCAGGCCGACAGCGGCTCGGCCATCATGACCATGCCAGGGCCGCCGCCGAAGGGCCGGTCGTCGACGCGCCGGTAGTTGCCCTCGGCGAAGTCGCGCGGATTCCACAGCACCACCTCGACCTGCTTCGATTCGTAGGCGCGGCGCGTCACGCCGCTCGCGAGAAAAGGCGCGAACAGCTCGGGGAAGAGAGTGATGACGTCGAAGCGCATGGCGGCACCGGTGCCGGGCCCGGACGGCTCAGTAGTCGGGCTGCCAGTCGACCGTGATCAGCCGACCTGCCAGGTCGACCTTGTCGACGAAGGCCGAGACGAAGGGCACCATGCGCTCGACCGGCTTGCCGTCCTCGATCGCATCGAGCACCAGCGTGGTCTGCGGGCCGGTGGCCAGCAGCTCGCGCACCTTGCCGAGCGCCACGCCTTCGCGGTTGACCACCGCCAGGCCGATCAGGTCGACCCAGTAGTACTCGTCGTCGCCGGCGGTCGGGAAGCTCGAGCGCGGCACGAACACGCGCGCGCCGCGCAGTGCCTCGGCCGCATTGCGGTCGGGCACGTCCTCGGACGAGGCGACGATGACGTCGGAATGTTCCTTGGCTTCGCGGATCGCGAGCTTGAACGCCTGGCTGCCCGCGGCGCCCGGGGGCTGGAGCAACCATCGCTTGGAAGAGAACAGCGCCTCGGGTTCGGCGCTGTGGGGCAGGACCTTGAACCAGCCCTTGATGCCCCAGGCATCGGCGATGCGCCCTACTTCGATCGCATCCGCCGGCAATTCGGCGGCTTCGAGTGATGGCAGCATCGCCTCAGTCAGCTACAGCTTAGGCTGCTGCCTTGGGAGCCGCGGCAGCGGCTTGCTTGATCAGGCGGGTGACCGTGGGCGAGGCTTGCGCGCCGACGCTCTTCCAGTAGGTCAGGCGGTCCTGGGCGATACGGATGCTTTCCTCGTTTTCCTTGGCGGTCGGGTTGTAGAAACCCAGGCGCTCGATGAAACGGCCATCGCGGCGAACGCGCTTGTCCGACACGACGATATTGAAGAACGGACGGCCTTTGGAACCGCCGCGGGAGAGTCGAATGACGACCATGATTTATCCTTGGGGTGGTGCAGCAAACCCGCAAGGTTCGCCCACAGTGTTCTTTCAGCGTCGAGACACGCGACATGGCCACCCGGCCAGCGACACGCTGAAAAGCCCATGATTATAGCCCGCTCTCCCGATTCTCCAATTCTCGGCCGCGCCGAGTCCCCCGAATGACACAGATCCGACCCAGCCGCGACGAAGACGTCGCTGCCATCACCGCCATTTACGCCCACCACGTGCTGCACGGCACCGGCACCTTCGAGACCGAACCGCCGAGCGCCGCCGACATGGCCGCGCGCCGCGCCGATGTGCTGTCGAAGAACCTGCCCTACCTGGTGGCCGAACGCGACGGCGAACTGCTCGGCTTCGCCTACTGCAACTGGTTCAAGCCGCGCCCGGCCTACCGCTTCTCGGCCGAGGACTCGATCTACCTGGCCGATCGCGCCCGCGGCCAGGGCCTCGGCGCCCAACTGCTGGCGGCGCTGTCCCAGGCCGCCGAAGCGGTGGGCGTGCGCAAGCTGATCGCGGTGATCGGGGACTCGGCCAACGCCGGCTCGATCGGCGTGCACCGCGGCCAGGGCTTCAGCCACGTCGGTGTGCTGAAGGACTGCGGCTGGAAGTTCGGCGAGTGGCGCGACGTGGTGCTGATGGAGAAGGTGCTGGGCGAAGGCAGCACCACCCGCCCCGAATGAAAAACAAGACCGTGGCCGCATGGCTGGCCTTCCTCGGCGGGCCGCTGGGCCTGCATTGCTTCTATCTGCGCGGCTTTTCGAGCACGCTCGGCTGGCTGCTGCCGATCCCGACCGCACTCGGCCTCTACGGCCTCGAACGGGTGCGCCTCTATGGCAGCGACGACGGCCTGAGCTGGGCCTTGCTTCCGCTGCTGGGCTTCACGATCGCGGGCTGCGCCCTGACCGCCATCGTGTACGGGCTCATGACGCCCGAGAAGTGGAATGCACGCTACAACGCCGGCCGCACCGGCGACGCCACGGCCGGCAACACCAGCTGGCTGACCATCGGCGCCGTGGTGCTGGCACTGTTCTTCGGCAGCACGATCCTGATGGCCAGCATCGCCTTCAGCTTCCAGCGCTACTTCGAGCACGAGATCGAAGCCGGGCGGAAGATGTCGCAGTAGCTCAGGCAAGGGGCGGGCTCACGCCGACGGTGTGCTCTGCTCCGCGAATGTCCCCCGCCCTTCGGGCTCCTCCTTTATTTCGCTGCGCAGAGCACACCATCGGCGCGAGCCGTCAAGTCGGTGGTTCATCCTCGGCCAGCACCCCGCGGCGCTACCCGTGCCGAGGGGACCGGGTGGCCCCCGCAGCGAAATAAAGGAGGAGCCGAAGGCGGGGGACATTCGCGGAGGGGGCCACCCGGTGCCCTCGGTACGCACCCCTGCAGGCCCCCGGATGAAACACCCCGAACGGCCCCCAAAAATCTCTCAAAAAACCTGGATCCCGATCCAGTATGCAATCGCCGCCACGAAAGCCGAGGCCGGGATCGTCAGCACCCAGGCCCAGACGATGTTGCCGGCCACACCCCAGCGCACCGCGCTGGCGCGCTGCACCGAGCCGACGCCGACGATCGCGCCGGTGATGGTGTGGGTGGTCGACACCGGGATGCCCAGCGCGGTCGCCAGGAACAAGGTCAGCGCCCCCCCGGTCTCGGCGCAGAAGCCGCCGACCGGCTTGAGCTTGGTGATCTTCTGGCCCATCGTCTTGACGATGCGCCAGCCGCCGAACATGGTGCCGAGCGAGATCGCGGCATAGCACACGACGATGGTCCAGGTCGGCGGCAGCGCCGCATCGGCGGCCGCGTAGCCGGTGGCGATCAGCAGCATCCAGATGATGCCGATGGTCTTCTGGGCATCGTTGCCGCCATGCCCGAGGCTGTAGGCGCCGGCCGAGATCAGCTGCAGCGTGCGGAACCACCGGTCCACGCGCGACGGCGTCGAGCGCCGGAACACCCAGGCCACCAGGATCATCATGAACGAGCCGAGCAGGAAACCGAGCAGCGGCGAGACGAAGATGAAGGCCACGGTCTTCCAGATGCCGGCCGCGATCAGCGAGCTCGAGCCGGCCTTGGCGATCACCGCGCCCACGATGCCGCCGATCAGCGCATGCGAGGAACTGCTCGGAATGCCGTAGTACCAGGTGACCAGGTTCCAGCTGATGGCGCCCACCAGTGCGCCGAACACCACGTGCACGTCGACGATGCCCGGCTGCACGATGCCCTTGCCGATCGTCGCCGCCACGCTCAGGTGGAAGACGAAGATCGCCACCAGGTTGAAGAAGGCCGCGAACACCACGGCTTGGCCGGGCTTGAGCACCCCGGTCGAGACCACGGTGGCGATCGAGTTCGCCGCGTCGTGGAAGCCGTTCATGAAATCGAAGGCGATGGCCAGTACGACCAATCCCACCACCACCCAGAGGGCGACCTGAACCGTTGCCATTCGAAAGATCCGTTGCTTCAGGAGTTCTCGAGGACGATGCCCTCGATGACGTTGGCGACGTCCTCGCACTTGTCGGTGATGGTTTCGAGCAGCTCGTAGATCGCCTTGAGCTTGATCACCTCGCGCACGTCGGGCTCCTCGCGGAACAGCTTGCTCATGGCGCTGCGCATCACGCGGTCGGCATCGGATTCGAGCCGGTCGATCTCCTCGCAGGTCTTCAGCGTCGCCTCGGCCGTGGCCGGGTCGGTGATCTTCGAGAGGAACTTGACCGCGTCCTTGACCCGCTCGCAGCACTTCACGCTCAGCGTGGTGAGGCGCGTGATCTCCTCGGTCATGTGGCGCACGTCGTAGAGCGCCATGGTCTCGGCCGAGTCCTGGATCAGGTCGGCGACGTCGTCCATGGTGTTGATCAGCTTGTGGATCTGCTCGCGGTCGATCGGCGTGATGAAGGTCTTGTGGATCAGCCGGTTGACGTCATGCGTCACGCGATCGGCGGCCCGCTCGGCGTTGTCGACATCGCGGTTGTACTGCTCCCGAAGGTGCAGGTCGTTGTAGTTGGCCACGAGCTGCTCGAACGCGCGCGCGGCTTCGACGATGCGGTCGGCGTGCTGATTGAACATCTCGAAAAAATTCCCCTCGCGGGGCAGCAGCTTGCCGAACATGGCGCTCTCCTGGGTTCATGGGTCGTCGCAGGCACATGCCTGTGACGCCATCGTGAAAAACCGCGCAAGTGTAATGGGCGGGCCCGAAACGGCTCTCAGAGCCGCTCGATCCGCTGGTCCGCCACCTGTGCGAGTTGCTGGGACGTGACCTGCTCCGGGGCGATTTCCGCCAATGGCAGCAGGACGAAGGCGCGCTCGGCCAGCCGCGGATGCGGCAGGCTGAGCTGCGGGGTTTCGAGCACCGCGTCGCCATGGCGCAGCAGGTCGAGATCGAGGGTGCGCGGGGCGTTGCGATAGGGCCGCTCGCGGCCGGCGCCGGCTTCGAGGCGCTGCAGCTCGGCCAGCAGCGCGTGCGGATCGAGCCCGGTCTGGAGCGCCACCACCGCGTTGACGAAGTCGGGGCCTCCCGCATCCACCGGTGCGCTCCGATAGAGCGACGAGCGGGCGCTGACGCGGGTGCGCGGCAGCCGGTCCAGGTCGTCCATGGCCCGGAGCACCGTGGCGCGTGCGTCGCCGAGATTGGCGCCGATCGCGACGAAGGCCCTACTGTCCATTCACTCGGCCGCCGCCACGCCGCCGGCCTCGCCGGCACCGCCGCTGCGCGGCTTGCGCCGGCGGCGGCGCTTGCGCGGCGCATCCGAGGCCTCGCCGTCGGGGCGCGGCGCAGTCTCGGCGTCCTCGCGCTCGCCCTCGTCCGGGCCGCCGGCGCGGCGCTCGGCGGACGCCGGGGCCGGCGTGCGCGCGGGCACCCGCTGGCGGGTCTTCTTGTGCTGTTCGTCGCGCACCTGGTCCATCAGGTCCTGGCGGCGCAGGTCGTCGGCGGTGCTGAACTCCTGCCACCACTCGGCGATCGCCTCGCCGACTTCGCCGACGTCGGCGCGCAGGCGCATGAAGTCGAAAGCGGCACGGAAGCGCGCCTGCTCGACCAGGCTGTGCGGCGTGCTGCCGCTGCGCTTGTCGAAGCGCGGCTGCATCATCCAGATCTCGCGCATGTCGGCGGCCAGCTTGCCGCGGCCCGACACATCGCCGATCCGGGCATTGAAGACATCGTCGATCGCGTCCTGCAAGGCCGGGAACGGCGCCTGCGGGCGCTGGCCGTGCCGGCCTTCGAGCCGCTGGGCCCAGCCGTCGCGCACGTCGGCCCACAGCACGCAGGCCAGCAGGAAGCTCGGCGCCACCGGCTTGCCCTCGCCGACCCGGCGGTCGGTGTCCTGCAGCGCGGCCTGGACGAAGGGCGTGTCGGCGCGCTCGACCACGACGTCGAGCAGCGGATAGATGCCGGTCGCGAGGCCGAGCTTGCGCAGCTGCGCCACCGTCGCGACCGCGTGACCGGTCTGCAGCAGCTTGAGCATCTCGTCGAACAGCCGGCTTTGCGGCACGTCGGCCAGAAGCCGGCTCGATTCGACCAGCGGCGCCGCGGTCTTGGGCTCGAGCTTGAAGCCCAGCTGCGCCAGCTTGGCCGAGAAGCGGATGGCGCGGATGATGCGCACCGGGTCCTCGCGGTAGCGCGTGATCGGGTCGCCGATCATGCGCAGCGTGAGCTTCTTCGCGTCCTTGATGCCGTTGTGATAGTCCACCACGATCTGGCTCGCCGGGTCGTAGTACATCGCGTTGACCGTGAAGTCGCGGCGTGCGGCGTCTTCTTCCTGCGGGCCCCAGACGTTGTCGCGCAGCACCCGGCCGCTGGCGTCCACGGCGTGCTTCATGCCCGCCAGCTCGCCCTTGCTGGTGCGCTCGTTGCCGGCCACCTGCTCGGCGCCGGCGTTGTCCATGTAGGCGCGGAAGGTCGACACCTCGATCACCTCGTGCTCGCGTCCGCGGCCGTACACCACGTGCACGATGCGAAAGCGCCGGCCGATGATGAAGGCGCGGCGGAACAGGCCCTTGACCTGCTCCGGCGTCGCGTTGGTGGCGACGTCGAAATCCTTGGGACGCAGCCCCAGCAGCAGGTCGCGCACCGCGCCGCCGACCACGTAGGCCTCGTAGCCGGCCTGCTGCAAGGTGGTCACCACGTTCCTGGCGCGCTCGTCGACCAGCGCCGGGTCGATGCCGTGGACCGAGGCGTCCACCTCCTGGCGCTTGCCGAAGCGGGCCTTGCCGCCGGAACCGGGAGCGCCGGATTTGCCGAGGAGTTTGTCGATGAATTTCTTGATCATTGGAGAGAGGGGTTGAGCCCTATTCGTTTTCGAGCATCGACCGGATCAGCGGGATGGTGATCGCGCGCTGGGTCTGCAAGGCATAGCCGTCGAGCTGCGCGAGCAACTCCATCAGGCTGCCGAGGTCGCGGCTGAAGCGGTGCAGCATGTAGTCGAGGACTTCGTCGGACAGCGCAACGCCGCGGTCGTCGGCCGCCTGGCGCAGCACAGCGCGCCGCTCGGCTTCGCTCAACACCTGCAAGTGGAACACATGGCCCCAGCCCAGCCGGGTGCGCAGGTCCTCGCGCAGCGGCAGGTCGGCCGGCGGCAGGGCGCCGGCGGCGACCACGCCGCGCTGCAGGCTCTGGGCGTTGATGAACCAGTTGAAGGCCGCGTGCTGCTGCACCGCGGTGTAGAGATGGACGTCGTCGAGCAGCACCGCGCCCCAGCGTTCGTCGAACTCGGGCGGGTTGACGGCCGCGGGGTCGAGCCAGCCGACGCTGGCGCCCTGCTCGCGCAGCGCGCCACGGACCGCCTCAAGCAGGTGCGTCTTGCCGCTGGCGCCTTCGCCCCAGAGGTAGGTCGGCACCGGCGAATGAAGGGTGGGCGCGCGCGCGTCGCCGACCCACAGCTGCAGGTGGCGCAGGGCCGGCTCGTTCGGACCGGCGAAAAAGCCCGCCAGGGTCGGACCGGTGGCGATGCCGATATCGAGCGCGAGCTGCTTCATGCCAGGGCCGCCGGGGGCGGCTGGAAGGGCGCGGACGACGCGAAGGAAGGGTTCATGAGGGATTGGCGCAGGACACGAAGTGGCAAGCGGGGGCCGGGTCGACCGGCGCCCTTAAAATCGTGGCGAATTCTATCGGCCCGCCCAGATCGGTTGCCGGCCCTCATTGTCCTCCTCCTTCCGCCCTCCCTTCTTCTGCCCGGCCCGACCATGAACTCCAACTCCACCACCCCGCTCAGCTACAAGGACGCCGGCGTCGACATCGATGCCGGCGACGCGCTGGTCGACCGCATCAAGCCGCTGGCGAAAAAGACGATGCGCGAGGGCGTGCTGGCCGGCATCGGCGGCTTCGGGGCCCTGTTCGAGGTGCCCAAGCGCTACAAGGAACCGGTGCTGGTGAGCGGCACCGACGGCGTCGGCACCAAGCTCAAGCTGGCCTTCGAATGGAACATGCACGACACCGTCGGCATCGACCTGGTGGCCATGAGCGTCAACGACGTGCTGGTGCAGGGCGCCGAGCCGCTGTTCTTCCTCGACTACTTCGCCTGCGGCAAGCTCGACGTCGACACCGCCGCGGCGGTGGTCGGCGGCATCGCCCGCGGCTGCGAACTGAGCGGCTGCGCGCTGATCGGCGGCGAAACCGCCGAAATGCCCGGCATGTACCCGGCCGGCGAATACGACCTGGCCGGCTTCGCGGTCGGCGCGGTCGAGAAGTCGCTCATCCTCACGGGCAAGGACGTCAAGCCCGGCGACGTGGTGCTCGGCCTGGCCTCGGCCGGCGTCCATTCCAACGGCTTCAGCCTGGTGCGCAAGGTGATCGAGCGCGCCGGCGCCGACCTGCCCGCCACGCTCGACGGCAAGCCCTTCCGCGAGGCTGTGATGGAACCCACGCATCTCTACGTCAAGCCGGTGCTCGAGGCGCTGGGCAAGCACCCGATCAAGGCGCTGGCCCACATCACCGGCGGCGGCCTGCTCGAGAACATCCCGCGCGTGCTGCCCGAAGGCACGGCCGCCCACCTCCGGAAGGGCAGCTGGCCGCAGACCGAACTCTTCGCCTGGCTGCAGAAGGTGGCCGGCATCGACGACATCGAGATGAACCGGACCTTCAACAACGGCATCGGCATGGTGGTGGTGATCGAGGCCGCCCAGGCCGCCGCCTGCGCCGCGACGCTGCAGGCTGCCGGCGAGACCGTGCACACCATCGGCGTGATCGCCGAGCGCGGCACCGGTGCCGCCGTGGTCGTCGCCTGAAGCGCCCCGCCCGCGTGAGCGACCCCACCGCTGCCCCTTCGCGTTACGTCGTCACGGCGAGCTACCTGCTGATGGCGGCGGGGCTGCTGCTGATCATGTGGCAGGGGCTGCTGCCGGGTTTGCTGTCCGCCTGCATCGGCTACCTCGGCACGCGCTGGCTGACGCGGGCCTTCGATCTGGCGCTGCGCCGGCGCCGCAAGATCAGCGCCAACGACCCGGCCTGGAGCGCGGCACCGGCGCTGCCGCGGGTGACGGCGGCGACGCTGGTGATGCTGGCGCCGATCGGCCTCCTGATCCTGGGCTTCTCCGAGGCCCGCGAGTTCGTGCTGAACGCGCCCGACCAGTACAAGGAACTGCTCGACTACATCGCCCGCACGGTGCTCGAACTGCGGCTCAAGCTGCCGCCGGACATCGGCGCCTACCTGCCGGAGGGCTCGGGCGAGGTGCAGCGCATGATCGCCAACTACCTGCGCGGGCAGGCCGGTTCGCTGGCGCTGACCGGCCGCGCCTGGCTCGGCGGGCTGCTGTTCGCCTATGTCGGCCTGATCGTCGGCTCGCTGGCCGCGGTGGCCATCCAGCCACCTTCGCGCCGGCCGCTGGCGCGCGAGCTGCGCGCGCGCATCGTGCTGTTCGGCGAGGCCTTCGGCCAGATCGTCGCGGCACAGTTCTGGATCGCGGCCTTCAACACCTTCCTGACCGCCCTCTTCCTGCTGTTCCTGCTGCCGCTGTGGCAGATGGAACTCCCCTACACGCCGGCGCTGATCACCCTCACCTTCGTCGCCGGCCTGGTGCCGATCGTGGGCAACCTGATCTGCAACACGGTCATCACGCTGGTCGGGCTGTCGGTGTCGCCGCTCACCGCGCTGGTCTGCCTGGGCTTCCTGATCCTGATCCACAAGGCCGAATACCTGATCAACGCCAAGGTGGTCGGCAGCCGCACGCAGATGTCGGTCTGGGAGCTGCTGGCCGTGATGTTCGTCGCCGAAGCGGTGTTCGGGCCGGCCGGGCTGGTGGCGGCACCCCTGTTCTACGCCTACCTCAAGAAAGAACTGAAGACGGCGGGCCTGGTCTGATGTCCGAAAGTGATCGATTCCGGTCCGCCGCGGCCGGGACGACAAGCCGCATATCCTGAAAAATCGGGTGCATCATCCACTTTCGTTTCCGGAGATGCCCCCATGACCAGCTGTCTGATAGTGATCGACGCGCAGGAGTCGTTCCGCCACCGCCCTTACTTCGACGCGCGCGGCCTGCCGGCCTACCTGGCGGCGCAGAACGCACTCATCCAGGGCTTTGCCGCCGCTGGTGCGCCGATCGTCCGGGTCTTCCACACCGACGGGCCTGCCGTCGCCAGCAACGCCTTCGCGATCGAATCGGGCCATGTGCGCCCGCTCGAAGGGCTCGCGCCCTTCGAGGCGGCCGCCACCTTCACCAAGCGCCGCCACAGCGCGCTGGTCGGCACCGGACTCGACGTCTGGCTGACCCAGAACCGCATCGAGCGGCTGGTGGTCAGCGGCATCC
>Ga0182008_10001496_pt1 | contig 15589 bp, 16 predicted proteins | sample Sormic07211129_1_FD_120482 | JGI IMG/M metagenome (GOLD analysis project Ga0182008, IMG submission 120482) | Rhizosphere microbial communities from Sorghum bicolor, Mead, Nebraska, USA - 072115-129_1 metaG | ecosystem: Host-associated > Plants > Roots > Rhizosphere | place: USA: Nebraska...
GAGCTGTTCGAGCACTACCGCAAGGTGGGCGAGGCGATCAACGTGCCGATCATGGTCTACAACAACCCGGCCACGGCCAATGTGGACCTCAAGCCCGAGCTGGTGGCGCGCCTCTCGCGCATCGACAACTGCAGGTACATCAAGGAGTCGACGCTCGAGGTCACGCGGGTGCGCGACATCATCGAACTCTGCGGCGACCGCATGACGGTGTTCGCGGGCATCCTCGGCTACGAGTCCTTCTGGCTCGGCGCCCAGGGCTGGGTGGCGGTGTGCTCCAACCTGATTCCGAAGATGTCGGCCCGCCTGTTCGAGCTGGTGGCCGACGAGCACGACATGCCCGCCGCGCTGGCCCTCTACAAGCAGATGCTGCCGATCGTGCGCTGGGTCGGCGGCCACCGCTACGTGGCTGCCTCGAAGGACGGCCTCTCGATGATGGGCCTGCCCGTGGGCAAGCCGCGCGCGCCGCGCCTGCCCCTGCCTGAGGCCGATGCCGCCGACCTGCGGCGCGCGCTCGATCGGCTCGGCCTGCTGGACTCCATCGCGCCTTGAGCTCCCTTTTTGCCACCACGCCGCCTCGTCCAACCTCCACCAGGAAATCACCATGAAACTGCTCCCCGCTCTCGCTTCGGTCGCTGCTCTTTTCATTCTCGGGATCGGGGCCGCGAACGCCCAGGCCTGCAAGTCGCCCGTGCCTGATGCCGCGCTGGTGAAGAAGGGCACGCTGACGATGTCGATCAACCCGACCCTGCCGCCGATGCAGTTCGTCGACCAGACCGGTGCGCTCAAGGGCATGCGGGTCGAGCTGGGCGAGGCCATTGCCAAGCGGCTGTGCCTCACGCCCGAGTACGTGCGCATCGAGTTCTCGGCCATGATCCCGGGCCTGCAGGCCGGCCGCTGGGATGTCATCAATACCGGCATCTTCTACACCGACGAGCGCGCCAGGCTCATGCAGATGCTGCCCTACGAAGACCAGGCCATCAGCATCAGCACCGCCAAGGGCAATCCGCTGAAGATCGGCAAGCCCGAGGACCTGTCGGGCAAGAGCATCGGCGTGGAGATCGGCGGCTTCGAGGAGCGCAAGGCGCGCGAGCTCGACAAGCAGCTGACCGACAAGGGCCTCAAGGGCATGACCATCCGCACCTTCGAGAACTTCGCGATGGCGTTCCAGGCGCTGCGCGCCGGCCAGGTCGAAGTGGCCCTGTCGATCGACTCCACCGGTGCCGAGTACCAGAAGCGCGGCGACTTCGACCGCGTGCTGCAAGGCCTGTTCCCGACGCCGGTCGCGCTGGCCGCCAAGAACAAGGAACTGTCCATTGCGGTGGCCAAGGTGCTCAACGACATGAAGGCCGACGGCTCCTTCAACAAGCTGCTCGACCAGTACGGCGTCAAGGCGACCGACGGCGCCGTGGTCGTCAAGGGACCGGCGAGCTGAGCGCCCTCGCTGCGCACCATTGACTTCGGCAACCAAGGAACTTCCATGGGACAAGGCTGGAACTGGTCGGGCTTCTTCGGCTATCTGTTCAACCCCTACATCCTGAGCGGTGCGTTCACCACCCTGTGGCTGACGCTGGCGGCCATTGCAGGCGGATTGGTCGTGGGATGCGCCCTGGCCCTGGCCAGGCTGTCGCGCCATGACTGGCTTGCCGCGCCGGCGCACTTCTACATCTGGGTGTTCCGGGGCACGCCGCTGCTGGTCCAGCTGATCATCATCTACACCGGGCTGCCGCAGCTGGGCCTCAAGCTGTCGGTGGTCGAGTCGGCGCTGCTCGGCCTGATCCTCAACGAGGCGGCCTACCTCGCCGAAGTGGTGCGCGGCGGCATCCAGTCGGTGCCGGCCGGCCAGACGAACGCGGCGCGCGCGGTCGGCTTCAGCAGCGCACAGAGCATGCGCTACATCGTGATGCCGCAGGCGATGCGGCTGATCATCCCGACGCTGGGCAACAGCATCAACGGCCTGCTCAAGACCACGTCCATCACTTCGGTGATCTCGATGGAAGAGCTGCTGCGCCGCACCCAGGTGCTGATCCAGGAGAAGTTCATGGTGCTGGAGCTGTTCATCGTGGCCGCGATCTACTACCTGCTCATGACGACGGTGTGGGACGTCATCCAGCGCCGCATCGAGCGCCACTATGGCCGCGCCTACGGCAATGCGAGCGAGCCCGTGGCGGCAGCCACGGCCGACGTCGTGCTCGAGCAACGCTAGCCAGGAGCCCGTCATGCAGCCCTACGACCTGATCCTTCGCAACGCCGACATCGCCACCGTGGGCGACCGCTACCGCGCCGACATCGGCGTTCGCGACGGACGCATCAGCGCCATCGCCCGGCAGCTCGACGGCAGTGCCGCGCGCGAGATCGATGCGGCCGGCCGGCTCGTCACGCCCGGCGGCGTCGACGGCCATTGCCACTTCGACCAGCCCACCGGGGACGGCTCGCGCTTCTCCGACGACTTCTTCACCGGAACGCGCTCGGCGGCCTGCGGCGGCACCACCACCGTGCTGCCCTTCGCCGCGCAGCAAAAGGGCGGCAGCATCCAGGACGCGGTCGACGATTACCACCGCCGTGCCGACGGCAAGGCGGTGATCGACTACGCCTTTCACCTGATCGTCGCCGACGCCACCAAGGACGTGACGCAGCGCGAGCTCCCCGCCTTGATCGAGAAGGGCTACACCTCGTTCAAGATCTACATGACCTACGAGGACCTGAAGCTGGACGATCGCCAGATCATCGAGGTGCTGGCGGTGGCGCGCCGGCAGGGCGCGATGACGATGATCCACGCGGAGAACAGCGACTGCATCGCCTGGCTCACCGAGCAGCTGCTGGACGCGGGCCTCACCGCACCGCGCTACCACGCGAGTTCGCGGCCGATGGCCGTGGAGCGCGAAGCCACGCACCGCGCGATCGCGTTGGCGGAACTGATCGACACGCCGGTCCTCATCGTGCATGTTTCGGGCCGCGAGGCCGTCGAGCAGATCCATTGGGCGCGCGGGCGCGGGCTGCCGATCTTTGCCGAAACCTGTCCGCAGTACCTGTTCCTGAGCGCGGAAGACCTGGGCATCGATCCCGACGATCCCATGCACGGTGCGCGCTGCATCTGCAGCCCGCCGCCGCGCGACAAGGCCAACCAGCAGTTCATCTGGAACGCCCTGGCGAGCGGCCTCTTCACAGTGTTCTCGTCCGACCATGCGCCGTTCAACATCGACGGCCCCGACGGCAAGCGCGTGGCCGGCGACGACGCTTCCTTCGATCGCATTCCGAACGGCATTCCCGGCGTCGAGACGCGCATGCCGCTGCTGATGAGCGAGGGCGTGCTGGCCGGGCGCATCGACGTGCACCGCTTCGTCGAGCTCACCGCCACCAACCCGGCGCGCATGTACGGCCTGTATCCGAAGAAGGGAACGATCGCCGTGGGCGGCGATGCCGATTTCGTCGTCTGGGATGTCTTCGAAGCGGGAAGCGAGAAGGTCATCGCCAACGACATGCTCCATCACGCAGCCGACTACACGCCCTACGAAGGCATGCGGCTGCGGGCCTGGCCCGCAGTCACGGTCTCGCGCGGGCGGGTGGTGTGGCAGGACGGCGTCTTTTCGGCCGAACCCGGCTCGGGGCAGTTCCAGCCCTGCCTGCGGCCGCGCGCGCCGAACCCCGGCAGTCCGCTGGACAAATGGCTGTGAGACCATTCGTCCCCCGGCGGTCGGCCTGCTAAGCTTTTTCGACACCGTCTGTGGAAACCTTTTTTTGTCGTCGCATGCCCAGTCTTCCCAGTCCGGCCCAACCCGCCACCATCACCATCGCACCGCTCGAGGTGCGCTCTGCCAGCCTGGCCGAACAGGCCTATGCGCGCCTGCGCACCTTGATCCTGGATCGCCAGATCTCGGCCGGCAGTCCGCTGCAGGAAGGCCGGCTCGCGGAAGAACTCCGGATCTCGCGCACGCCGATGCGCGAGGCGCTGGTGCGCCTGGCCGGCGAAGGGCTGCTGGTGCGCCGCGATGCGCGTTCCTATGCGGTGCGCGCACTGGGCACCAAGGAATACTTCGACTGCATGCGAGCCCGCGAGATCATCGAGGGCGAAGCCATCGTGCTCGCCATCGACAAGATCAGCGACGCGCAGATCGATGCGCTCGAAGCCGACCTGAAGTCGTTGGACGCCGGTGAGCATGACGAGACCGAGCACTGGCATTTCGATGACCGCTTCCACCTGCTCATTGCGGCGGCCAGCGGCAACGTCGTGCTGCCGAGGCTGGTCGAGGAGCTGCGCGTGAACGCGCGTCTGTTCCGGCTGCACAGCCCGCTGCATCGCCAGCGCGAAAACCACGACGAGCACGGCGAGATCATCCATGCGCTGCGAGCGCGCGATCCGGCGCTGGCACGCAACGCCATGTGCGCGCATTTGCGCAGCCTTCAGGAGGACGTCAAGCGCGCGATCGTCGGTTGATGGCGCCGGTGCGGCCGATGTGCGGCCGCCCCTCCTCACATCACCCCGAAGGTCTTGAACGCCTCGACCGTGCTCATGCCGTTCTTGATGGCTTTTCTCACGCTGCTTTCCGTGTCGGCCTTCTCCAGCGCGAGGCTGATCGCCTCTTTCTCCGCCTCGCGCGGAATGATCAGCACGCCGTCCTGGTCGCCGAAGACGATGTCGCCGGGGCGAACTCGAATTCCCCGGATCTCCACCGGCACGCGATAGTCGACGACCTTGCCTCGCGGGCCCTGGTCCTGGGCATAGCCGCCAAGCGAAAACACCGGGAGGCCGAGTTCGAGCACCTCCGCCGTATCGCGGGAATACCCGTCCAGAACGGCGCCGGCTGCTTTCAGATGCAGGGCGCGCGTGGTCATCAGGCCTCCCCACAGCGCGAACTCGGGAGCCGACCCCGTGGCCACGTAGACCTCGTTCGGCGCGAGATCGTCCAGCGCCTCGAAAAGCAGACCGAAAGCCTGCCGGCTCAGCGGCGACTTTCCCTCGGGTTCGGAGCGCGCAAAGCAGTGGGTCTCCAGCACGGGCATGGCGCGGCCCGCCACGACCATGGAGCGTTCGACCGGCTTGATGGCCGGGGGCAGGAACTGGTGCATGAAACCCAGGGTATCGAGGATGTCGCCGACCACCGCAGGGAACAGGCGCGCGCGCATCAGGGCGAACAGTTCGTCATCGTCTTTCCACATTGCTTCTTGCCTCCTGAAGAAATGCGGATTGGACCCATGGCGGCACGCGTGCACAACCTGTCCACCTGTATGATAGGTAAGGAGACCGACGCATGACCGCACACCCCTTCGTCCTGGGCCGACTGGAGAGGACATCCCTCGCAGAGCAGGCCGTTCAGAGCCTTCTGCAGCGCATACAGGACGCGAAGCTCGGCCCGGGAGCATCGCTGCCTTCGGAAGCGCGCCTGGGTGAGTTGCTCGGAGTGAGCCGAACCGTCGTGCGCGAGGCGCTGAGAACCCTGAAGGGCTTGGGTGTGATCGACATTTCGAACGGCAAGAGCCCGACGATTCGCCGCGAGCTGGACGCGACTGCGCTGGCCGTCTACTTTTCGCGCGCCGTGCAGGTTCTGGACAATTCCACGGAGGACTTGATGGACGTGCGGGCAAGCCTCGAGGGCCGCGCTGCAGCATTGGCAGCGCTTCGCCGCACGCCGGAGCAACTGGCCCGGATGTCTGACCTGGTGATCCGGATGCAGGCGCAGCTTCGCCGTCCCGCGGCGTACGCGTCGCTCGATATGGAGCTGCACCTGGAAATCTCGCGGGCGAGCGGAAACCTGCTGCTGTTCCAGATCATCGGCTCGATCCGGGCCTCGCTGGAAGCGCAGGCGCGCCAGGGCATGGAACGGCGCAAGACGCAAGCAAGCCTGCAACAGGTGCAGGATGCCCACGTCGAACTCGTCGAGCGGATCGGCAACCGGGATGCAGAAGGTGCAAGCCGATGCATGCTCTCGCACATGGAGAGTGCGCTGAGGGTGCTCCCGGTCCAGGGCAGACCGTCCGTCAGCCGCCCGCGCGCTCGTCCGGAAGCTTCGCGATCACCTTGATCTCGAACTGGAAGCCATAGAGCCAGGTCACGCCGATGCCCGTCAGCGTCGGGTGCGGCGCCTCGCCCCAATATTCCCCAACCACCTTCCAGATGGTTTCGAACTTCGATTCAGGGTCGACGATGAAGACCGTCACGTCGACCACGTCGTCGAAGCTGCAGCCCGCGGCCGAGAGGATCGCGTTGAGGTTGTCGAACGCGAGCCGGACCTGCGCCTCCAGGTCGGGCTCCGGCGAGCCATCGGGCCGGCTGCCGACCTGCCCCGACACGAACAGAAAACCGTTGGAGCGGATGGCTGGCGAATACCGGTTGCGCTCATAGAGCGCCTGGCGGCCGGCGGGAAAGACAACGTTGCGTGCGGACATGGTTCGGCTTTCTTTCTTTCTTTCTTTCTTGGAAAGGGAGGTGCGATCGATGGACTCTAGAAGCGCGCGGCCGCCAGATAAACAGGCAGGACGCACAATGACTGTTTGCTCAGCCCAAACAATCGACCGAGGCACAGAGATGGACCGATTCGATGCGCTGCAGGCCTTCGCCCGCGTGGTGGAGGCGGGCAGCTTCACCAAGGCGGCGCAGACGCTCCACATGAGCAAGACCACCGTGACGCAGCTGGTCCAGCAACTGGAGGCGCGGCTGCGCGTGAGGCTCTTCAACCGCACGACGCGCCAGGTCAGGGTCACGGCCGAGGGCGCGGCCTACTACGACCGCGTGGTGCGGCTGCTGGCCGACCTGGAGGACGCGGACGCCAGCCTGCTGGGCGCCTCGGCCTCGCCGAGGGGGCGCCTGCGCGTGGACGTGCCCACCCCGTTCGCCCGCATGATCCTGGTGCCTGCGCTGCCGGCGTTCCATGCGCGCCATCCCGAGATCCAGCTCGAACTCGGCGTGAGCGACCGCATGGTCGACCTGATCGGCGACAACGTCGATTGCGTGCTGCGCGGCGGCGAGCTCACCGATTCATCGCTGACGGCGCGCCGCGTGGGCGAGCTGCGGCTCGGTGTCTTTGCGGCGCCGTGCTACCTGGAACGTGCCGGCACACCCGCGCACCCGAACGAGCTCGAGGGCACCCACCACCGCATCGTGGGCTACCTGAGCACGCGCAGCGGCAAGGTCGCGGCGCTGCGCATGCAGCGTGGCGCCGAGCACATCGAACTGCAGGGCCGCCATGTGGTCGCGGTCGACGACGGCAATGCCTACCTCGCGGCCGGCGTGGCGGGCATGGGCGTTCTCTGGCTGCCGCACTACATGGCCGCGCCCCACGTGGCCCAGGGCGAGCTGGTGCCGCTGTTCGAGGGCTGGCACTTCGGCGCGATGCCGATGTACGTGATGTTCCCGCCGAACCGGCATGCCAGCGCGAAGCTGCGCGTGTTCATCGACTGGATCGACGAGCTGATGGCGCTGCATGCGCCGGTTGCTGCGCTTGGGGATGCCTGAATCACTCCGGCGAGCGTTCGCGCCAGGCCTCCAGGATCATCGTCTCGATGTCATGCACTTCGCGCCCGACCGCCGCAGCCACGGCCTCCCGGTATGGCGGCATGTTCGTGCATTCGAGCACGATGCGCTCGATGGAAGGAAAGGCCTGCACCAGGCGCACGGCCGCCTCGACGACATTGCGCTGCGCCTCGGCAAGGTCGAGCACGGTGTCGTTGTCCAGGATGCGGCGATGGAATTCGCAGCCCGGGCGCACGCCCATGACGGGCGTTCCAGCGGGCACGCCGGCGGCCTGCAGGATCTGCGGCGTCAGCGATTGCGCATCGAAGGTGACGATGCCGGGACCGGCGCAGTGCCGCACCTGCAGCAGGCTCGAGGTCAGCACCGGCACCGGCACCGCCTGCGAGAGCACGTCCTGGTAGGCGGCCAGGAAACCGCAGCTGGTGGTGATCATCGATGCGCCTTCGGCCACCAGCCGCACCGCGGCGTCGACGAAAGGCTGGACCAGGCGCGGATCGGCTTCTTCGACGATGCGCCTGGGCGACGCACCCTGCACCGTGAGAAAGCGCACCGGGATGCCGGCCCGCGCATAGGTCTGCGCGTTGCCGACATCGCCCGGCGGCCGCGGAAAGCGCGTGTCGAGCATCAGCACACCGAGAAAGCCAGGCGCAGCGGCGTTCATCTCAAACAAGAAATCAGGAGACCGAGGGAAGGGCGCTGCGCCGGTCGATCTTCCGGCTCAGCACGATGGAGGTCTGCGTCTGGTTGATGCCCTCCAATTGGCCGAGCTGGTCCAAGAGGACATCGAGCTTTTCGGGCGTGTCGCAGCGCAGGAAGACCATGTAGTCGAACTGGCCGCTCACGGCCGAGAGCTCCTCGACTTCGGGCACGCGCTCGAGCGCCCGGATCACCGCGGGCGCGTTCTTGGCATTGACGCTGAGCCCGCAGATCGCGCGAACGGCCGCATGCTCGAGCTTGTGGCCCAGGCGCACGCCATAGCCCGCCACGATGCCTTCGCGCTCGAGCCGGGCGATGCGCGCGACCACGGTGGTGCGCGCGATCTTGAGCTTTCGCGCCAGGTTGGCGGCGGGCTCCCTGGCGTTGGCCTGGAGCAGGCTCAGCAGGTGCCGGTCGAGGTCGTCAAGTCTTCCATCCATCGGGGTGTCTCGTGAAGTTCTGGCGTTTGACCGGCATGCTACGGCACTGCGGCCCAGCCGCGGCCGTCGTGCAGGGAAAGCTCGATGTGCACGTCCTGCAGCGCGTCGACGCAATGCAGGTTGACATTGACCTCGCCGGGGGCCGACCGCGGATGGCAGTGCGTATGGATGCCGCAGGTCCTGCAGAAGAAGTGGCGTGCGCGCATGGTGCCGAAGCGGTAGCTCGACAGCTGCTCCGCGCCCATGAGCAGGCGGAAGTTGCCGGCCGGCACGCGGTGGTGCAGCGCCGCCTTGCGCACGCAGTAGCTGCAGTTGCAGCTCACGCCCTTGTGCGACGCCAGCACGAACTCGAAGCGCACCGCGCCGCAGTGGCAGCGCCCCTGCTGCCACGCGCAGGCTTCTTCGGAAGGAGCCTCGCCGCTCACTAGGCGAGGACAGCAGCGGGTTCGGCCGTGCCGGCGGACGCCTTGAAGCGGCCGAGGAACGCGCGCGTCGACTCCTGCTGCGGGTTGTCGATGACGATGCCGGGCGGCCCGCATTCCGCGACGACGCCATCGCGCATGAAGATCACCTGGTCCGCCACCTCGCGCGCAAAGCCGATTTCATGGGTGACCAGGATCATGGTCATGCCTTCCTTCGCCAGGCTCTTGATGACGGTCAGCACTTCTCCGACGAGCTCGGGATCCAGCGCCGAGGTGGCCTCGTCGAACAGCATGACGTTCGGCTTCATGGCCAGCGCGCGGGCGATGGCCACGCGCTGCTTCTGCCCGCCCGAGAGCTTGTCGGGGTAGTAGTCGGCGCGCTCGAGCAGCCCCACCTTCTGCAGCAGTGCCCGGGCCTCGGCCGCCGCCTGTGCCTTGGGCGTCTTGAGCACGGTGACCGGGCCTTCCATGACGTTCTGCAGCGCGGTCATGTGGGGGAACAGGTTGAAGTGCTGGAACACCATGCCGGTGGAGGCGCGGAACTTGGCGAGCTTGCGCTCGTTCGGCAGCGCGGTGTCGCGTCCGCTGAACTGGATCGCCTGGTCGCCGACGGCGATGCGTCCGCCGTCTGGAACCGTCAGCAGGTTGATGCAGCGAAGCAGTGTGGATTTGCCGGAACCCGAAGGCCCGATCATCGCGACCACCTGGCCGCGTTCGATCTTCAGCGAGATGTCCTTGAGGACCACGTGGGCGCCGAAGGACTTTCGAAGGCCTGCGATCTCGATCACGGTGGGTGTCGTCATGTCAGGCTTCCCTGGCAACGCCGTATTCCATGCGCTTGGCCCAGATCGTGATGGGCAGCAGCACGGCGAAATAGGCAATGGCGATGAAGGTGTAGAGCTCCAGCGGCCGGTAGGTGTCGTGCGCGATCACCTGGCCCTGGTACAGCAGGTCCGGCACGGCCAGCACCGAGAGCAGCGAGGTGTTCTTCAGCTGCATGATCGACTGGCTCATCAGCGGCGGCACCATTTTCTTGAACGCCTGCGGCAGCAGGATGCGGCGAAGCAGCTGCAGGCGCGTCATGCCCAGCGCCTTGCCGGCCTCGGTCTGGCCGGCCTCGATGGAGATGATCCCGCCGCGCACGATCTCGGAATAGAACGCGCCGCCATAGAGCGTCAGGCACAGGGTGGCGGCGGCCGTGGCCGAGAGTTCGAGGCCGGTGAGCACGGGCAGCGCGTAGTAGAACCACACCAGCTGCACCAGCACCGGCGTGCACCGGAACACCTCGATGTAGGCGCGCAGCGGCGCCGTGATGTACGGGTTGGTGGACAGGCGCCCCAGGCCGGTGACCACGCCCACCAGCAGCCCGAGCACCACGCAGACCACCGTGAACAGCAGCGTGTAGAGCAGCCCGCTGATGAGCAGCGAGCGGTACTTCCACAGCACCGCGAAGTCCCAGTCGTAGCCCGCGGAAGCCGCGCTGGCGCCTGCGAAGTGCTTGACCAGCGCCCAGGCGCCGGCCAGCGCGAGCACCACCATCAGGGCCATGCCCAGGCGGGAGCGCGAGCGGGGCGCCCCCTGCGATTCGGCGTATTCCATGGCCCGGCCTCAGAACTTGATTTCGGACGGGAAGGCGCTGGCCGGAACGCCGGCGAGTTTTTCCATGTTCTTCAGGATCACGCTGCGGACCTCGCCCTTGGCGCGAACCTCGCCCAGCCAGGCGTTGACGGCTGTCTGCATGGCCGGATCGGCTTCCTTGCGCAGGCCGATGCTCACGGGTGCGGTGTAGATCGGCGTGGGGATCTGCATCACGCCCACGTTGGCGCGCTTGGCCAGCAGCGGCTGCGCCAGCAGGATCACCAGGATCTGGCAGTCGGCGCGGCCGGCCTGCAGCGCGAGCGTTGCGGAGCCCGAGTTCTCCAGCCGCTGGACATCGGCCTTCGGCAGGATGCGCGTGGCGAGCTGGTCATGGCTGGAGCCCACGTCGACCACGATCTTGTTCTCGGGTGCGTTCAGCTGCTCCCAGGACTTGGTCGGGAAGCCCTTCTTGCACACGGCGGTGTAGGTGTTGTCGAACAGGGTGTCGGAGAAGTTCACGACCTCCTTGCGCGCCGGCGTCGGCGCCATGCCGAACATCGCATCGATCTTGTTCGACTGCAGGTCGAGCACCGCGTTGCCCCAGGTGGTTTCCACATACTCGACCTTGGCGCCGAACTTCTTCGCCAGGCTCTCGGAGAAGTCGGGCCCGAAGCCTTCCCACTTGCCCGAGACCAGGTCCTTGCTGAAGTACGGAATGGCCCCGGCGATCGCGCCCACCCGCAGGACCTTGGTCCGTTGGACGCGGGTCATCGAGCTTTCCGGCTCCTGGGCGACGCTGAGGGTGAGGGTGCATGCGCTCGTCAGCGCGAGGAGGGTGCGAAGGATCGCTCGTTTTGTAGTCATGGGGTCTCCAAGCAAAAAGCTCGCCATTTGAATAAGAAGGAAGGCTTCGACTCGCGAATGAAGTCTAGGAGCCATGATAGTCACGAGCAATGCGGCACTTCGTCAGGATCGCGCGAAGTTTTCGTCATACCGTCATCCTGGGCATGCGAAACGACCGATTCCGTTGGGCGGCGCTTGAATGTCCGGGTCGCACCATGGGCACGCCCCGGGTGCCAGATCGGTGCGCCCCGGGCGGCTTCAGCCCAGGTACCGTGAAGGCCGGAACGGCGCGGGATCGAAGGCGCAGGCTTCGCCGGCCATCATCGCGCCCAGGAGCGCGGCCGTTCCGGGAGCGGTGTTGAAGCCGATGTGCTGGTGGCCGAAGGCGAGCCAAAGGCCTGGGCGGCCCGGGCATTCGCCGATCACCGGGCGGCTGTCCGGCAGCGTGGGGCGGCTGCCGAGCCAGGCTTCCTTGTCAAGGCGCTCCTCGAGCGGAAACGCCTCGCGCGCCGCGCGCTCGGCCAGGTCGAGCTGCGCGAGGTTCCGGGGCGCCTCGCGATCGGTCAATTGCACGCCGGTGGACAGGCGCAGGCCTTGTTCCATCGGCGACAGCACATAGCCGCCGCCGGTGTCGTAGACCGGCCGCCCGAGCGAGGCGCCGCCGGCGGCCCCGTAGTGCATGTGGTAGCCGCGCTCGTACGCCATCGGCACCGACAGGCCCAAGGCTTTCTTCGCGAACTCCCGGCTCCAAGGCCCCAGCGCGAGCACGACGCGCGAGGCCTCGTGGACCGTACCGGCGTCTTCGGTCACCTGCCAGGCATCGCCTGCATCCGGTCGGCGCAGGCCGCCGATCGATGCCTGCCGGATGCGGCCTCCGCGCGCGGTGAAAAGCCTGGCATAGGCCTCGACCACCTGGCCAGGGCTGTCCACCGACGCCGTGTCCTGGATCCACAGCGCGCGCGGGAACAGCGGCTTCAGATGCGGCTCGAGCTGCGCGAGCTCTCGCGCATCGAGCACCTGCGTCGCGATGCCGAATTTCTTGAAAGTGTCCCGCGAGAGCTGGCCGCCGAGAAAGCCTTGCTCGCTGCGGTAGAGAAAGAGCCACCCGTTCGTGCGCAGGCGGTGCGCCGCGCCCGCTTCGCCCAGCAGCCGCAGGTGCTCCGACGTCGAAAGCCGGATCAGGGCATCGAGCGCCGCGGTCGTTTCATGAAAGACCGCCGCGCGCGCATTGGCCAGGAACTTCAGCGCCCATGGCAGGTTCTTCGCGAGGAGAAGCGGGTTGTAGCGAAAGCCCGCAGAGCTGTTCTTCAGCAGCCTGGGAAGCGAGGACCACAACCCCGGATGGTTGAACGGCATCAGCGAGCTGCGGGCGATCACGCCGGCATTGCCGTAGGAGGTTTCGCGGCCCGGGGCGGTGCGGTCGAAGACCGTCACGTCGAAACCCCGCCGCTGGAGCTCGAGGGCGCACGACACGCCGACGATGCCGGCGCCGAGCACGGCAACAGTGTTCTTCATTCAGGCCAATCGGTTCATTCGCCGAAAAGTCTATCGCGAACCGCCGGCGCCGCGAGCGGGTCTACAGATAGGCCACGTCTTCCGGCGCCAGCGCCAGCGGATCGAGCTTCTTTTTCGCGAGCCATGAATACACGGGCGGCACGCGGTCCGCGAGCGATTCGATGTGGATGTCGATGAGGCAGGGGCCGTCATAGGCGAAGGCTTCATCGAGCGCCTGCATCAGTTCGCCGGGCGTGGCGGCTGTCCAGGCCTTGATGTCGAAGGCCTCGGCAATGGCCTGGCCGCGCGGCGGCAGGAAATCCACGCCAAAGCATTCGTCGTGGCCCTTGAGCCGGTGCAGCCCCTTGATCCAGCCGAAGCAGCCGTTGTTGAACAGCATCAGCAGCGCCGGCACCTTCTTGCGGACCAGCGTCTCGAGCTCGCCGACGGCCATGTTGAAAGAGCCGTCGCCGAACATGCCGATCGGCCGGCGCGTCTTGTCGGCATACCAGGCGCCGACCACCGCGGGAATCGCCGAGCCCAGGCCGCCGAAGGCACGCGGAATGACGAAGCGCGTGCGACGGTCCCCGATGCGCAGGAAGCGCGTCATGTAGGGCGTGGGCGTGCCGGCATCCGAAAGAATGTGCACGGCCTGGCCGTACTTATCGAGCTGCTTGCCGAACTCGCGCACCACGCGCTCGGGCCGCAGCGGCACGTCGTCCAGCGAGAGCACGCCTTCGGCATGGTCCCAGAAGTTCGCGCGGTAGGTGTTGAGATGATCGACCCAGGGCGTGTGTTTGGAGCCATCGAAATCGACGGGCGCCTCGTCCAGGATCTGCGTGAGGACCAGCTGCGCATCCGCGGCGATCGACAGCAGGTTCTCGTAGTTGTTGGCAAGGCGCTCGGGGTTGATGTCGATCTGCACCACGCGCTTGTTGAGCGTCGACTTGGGGAAGGTCCAGCCCACGGTGACGACCGAACCCATGCGCGAGCCGACGAAGATCACCAGGTCCGATTCCTCGAGCGCGCGGTTGGCATGCGGATGAAAGCCGTTGTCGCCGATGACGCCAATGGCCAGGCGGTGGTCGTCGGGCAGTGCGCCCTGGCCGGTGATCGTGTTGACCACGGGCACGTTGAGCTTGGCGGCCACCTCGGTGAGCGCGCTGCCGGCGCAGGAGCGGTTCACGCCGCCGCCCGCGACGAACAGCGGCTTCGAGGCCTTCCGCAGCAGCGCGAAAAGCTCGCCCACCTTGCCGGGCGCGGGCGCCATCGGAAAGGCCGGGAAGGTCCTGCATTCAGGCTCGGCGTGCAGCGAGATGGTGTCGGGGTCGATCTCCGCCAGCAGCATGTCTTCCGGGATCTGCAGGTGCACGGCGCCGGGCGTGCCGGAGCAGGCCACGCGGAATGCGCGGCGAACGATCTCGGGCAGCTTTTCGGGCGACTTCACCTGCACCGACATTTTGGTGACGGGCTCGAACAGCCTGGCGCAGTCGAGCTCGGTGATCATGCCGCGGCCTTCGCCGGGCAGCGGCAAGTCGATGGTCAGCAGGATGACCGGCACCGAAGAAGCATTCGATTCCGCCAACGGCGGCAGCGAGTACATCGCGCCGGCGCCCGAGGGGCATTCGAAGATGCCGGGCCTGTCGGTCAGCCGCGCATATGCGTCGGCCATGTAGCCGGCCGAGCGCTCGTCGCGGGCCATGACGTGCTCGATGTCGCCCTGGCGGCGCTGCAGCGCCTCGTAGAACGGCACGTTGGTGTCGCCGGGCACGCCAAAAAGCACGTCGACGCCGTAGTTGATCAACATCTGCACGAGCACGTCTGCACCACGCATGGCAAAACTCCAGTCCGGATTGAAAAAGAAGAAAGGGAGACAGGGGCGGGCCGGGGCCTTGCGCTCCCCGGCCGCGGCTTGCGCGAAGCACTCAGGCTCAGGCTTCAGCGAGCTCCTGCTGCGAAGGGCTGGAGGCGCTCACGCCGAGTCCCTGGTAGTAGTGGCCCACGCGCGTGGAGAGAAAGGCCTCGAGCGGCGCTTGCTCCTGCCCGACAAAGCCGGCGCGGGGCAGCTTGCCCTGCTGCAGCAGCTCGAACACCCCGACCACGCCGGCCGCCGTGGTGAGCTCGATGGCGGTGCGGTCCTTGCCGCGAAGCCTGGCGCCGAACACTCGGCCCAGGCGGGTTTCCTGCTCGAAGCGGCCGCCGCGCATGCCCGAGGCCGACGCGAACACGATCACCACGTCTTCGCGGCTGTGCGGCACCGCATGCTCGAGCACCTGGCGCAGCAGGTCGCGACGCTCGATCAGGCGCAGGTCGTGCAAGAGGAAGTTCATCGCATCGCGGTGGCCCGGATAGCGGATGGTCTTGTAGTCGAGGTTGCGCACCTTGCCGCGCAGCGTCTCGCACAGCGTGCCCAGTCCGCCGGATGTATTGAAGGCCTCGAAGGCCTCGGCGTCGAGCGTGAAGGTCTCGTGGCCCTCGAGCGCCTGCACCGACACGAGCTGGCCGTTCACGATCGCATCGCAGGCGTTGCAGTATTCGTTGATGACGCCGTCGATGCTCCAGGTGAAGTTGTAGCGCAGGCTGTTGGTGGCATTGCGCGTGAGCGCGCCGACGCGCAGGCGCAGGTCGTAGAGCTCGTCGAAGTGCCCCGC
>Ga0182008_10001498_pt1 | contig 15580 bp, 4 predicted proteins | sample Sormic07211129_1_FD_120482 | JGI IMG/M metagenome (GOLD analysis project Ga0182008, IMG submission 120482) | Rhizosphere microbial communities from Sorghum bicolor, Mead, Nebraska, USA - 072115-129_1 metaG | ecosystem: Host-associated > Plants > Roots > Rhizosphere | place: USA: Nebraska...
ATCGACTTCGGCATAGCGCGCGCCGCGGACCAGGCGAGGCTCACCAAGAGCGGTGGCAGCTACGGTACGCAGGGATTCTCGCCACCGGAACAACAGGCCGGGGACGAGGACGTGGGCGCGCCCGCGGACGTCTACTCGCTCGGGGCGCTCGTGCTCTACGCGGCTTCGGGCCGCACGCCCGGTGTCGTCCCCGATGTCGAGCCGCTGCGCGCCGTGGACCCCGACCTCGCCGCCGTCATCGGGTCCTGTCTCGCGACCGGCCCCGGAGCCCGCCCCACCGCCGACGAGGTGGCGGAGGCGGCCCGCGCACACCTGCCTGTTCCCCCTCCCTCCTGGCCTTCCGAGGTCATGTCACGCATCGCCTCGCGACGCACCTTCGCCGCGACGCCGGTCAGCAAGCTGGAGACCGTCCCGCCGCCGGACCTTGACGCGGATCCCACGCCTGAGACCGCGCCCCCGTCCGCCGCCTCACCTCGCCCCCCACGCAAACGCCTGCTCCTGCTCCCGGCCGTCGCGGTGATCGCCCTCGGCGCCGTCGCGGCGTTCGTTCTCGTCCCGACCGCTTCCCGGCACAACGGCGCCGCCGATCCGTCCGACAGCACGTCGGCCGGCGTCGAGCCCGTGGCCGGGGCGACACGGACGTCCTACGCGAGCCCGAGCCGTTCGGCCTCGTCCACCGCGGAGTCCGGGCGCCGGACCCCGGTCGTCCCGGCCGGCACGGACACGACCGTCCCGCCGAGCGCGTCCAGCGCGCGTTCGCCCTCCGGCCCCGTCGCGACCGCCGCGTCCTCACCGGCCGCCACCCGCGTCACCTCGTCGTCGATCAGCGGTATCAACGGCGGCGACGACCTGCAGCAGGTCAAGGGATCCGAGGCGGACACCTCCTGGTTCGGCAACGACGCCGCCTGCTCCGCGTGGCTGGACGACAACGGCAACGGCGAGCTCGCAGGCGTGCTCAATACCTCCCTGAACCAAACCTGCCACGCCGAGCTCTACCGCAGCGACGGAATCGCGTACACGTTCCATGCCTCCTGGGGTGCCGCCAAAACCAATTTCATCTCGGACGTCGGCCACACGATGTGGATCTGCGTCTGGAACGCGAGCGACCGATCCGACGAGCAGTGCTCCGCCCGCTTCGCCATGAACGGCGACACCCCGGTCAAGGAGTGAAACAAACGGCACAACCCGTGGGCCTCCCGAGCCGCAAGGGAGGCTGGCGCGGCTCATGTGCGCGGGCTGTTTGAGCACACGGGCGAGCGTGTGGGACTACTGTCACGGGGCTGACCCCCCGGACGGATCCGCTCCGCTCCGGCACGGCAAGGGGAGCGCCCGAATCTGATCTGATCGGGGCGCGGCGGACGCCAAGGCCAGACCCAGTGCGACAGCTACGGAGCCTCACAGACCGTTCATGGGTTGTGGATCGGCGCGCGTTGGTGCTGCTGGGGTCAGGTGCTGGGTGCCTCGAAGGTCTCGATCGTGCAGCGTGCTGCCCCGCTGCGCTCGATCCTGGCGTCGCTGGTGATCAGCGGAACGCCGAGGCTCTCGGCGAGGACCACGTGATGCGCGTCGTAGACGGAGAGGTTGTTCGACAGCTCGCGTACGCGCTGCCACAGGACCAGTCGGGTGCAGATCGAGAGCGAGGGCCTGGTAGTCGGTGATCGCGTTCAGGGCCTCCTTTTCCTGCCCCCGGGCCTCGTCGGCGAACCCGGCGGTCGCGCCCGCCGCCGACTCGACACCGGCGGCCTGGGCCGGATCAACCAGCACGCCGACGGCAACCCGGCGGAACACATCCGGATCAGGATCATGCGGTAGGTGGGCGGCTAGGATGAGGCGCTACCGGGAACGCATCCGTGGAGGAGCCTGTCGGCGGATGGCTTGTAGAAGTCCTACAGTGACCTCGGTTCGTCCCTCCGACCGGTCGACAGCATCGCTGGCGCCCGGAAGTGGTCCAGCCGGCGGGCAGGTGAAGGCCCTGCCGGTGGACAGCAGGTGGACAGACGCCTTTGGACCATGCATCACGGGGTGGCACAGATTAACCTGCCGTACGTGCTCTGAGCAGGAAAAACGTCACCGGACAGCACCAGGAAGCACTATGCAACACGATCGCTCATGGTCTCGTAATGCGTAGGTCTCGGGTTCGAATCCCGAAGGCGGCTCTATAGTGAACCCCAGGTCGGGCCTATGACCTGGGGTTTCTTGTTTTGGGTGACCTTGGAATTCGGGCTAATCGGGCCCCTGCGGTCTACGCATCGTTATGCGTAGGTCGCAGGTGTCACTTCTGTGGCGAAGATTCAGCTTTAAGTGTCTGACCTGGCCTTTTCTCTGCCAGGGAGGGATGGATCAGGCTCGTGCCAGGGCTCTCGGTGGACAGCCGGTGGACAGCCGTGTGTGACAGTCCATCAGGGAGTTTTCGCTGCCGACCAGCGGCCGATGAAGTGGTTCGGTCTTTTCTTGGTCGATCGGCGTCGTTGGAGCTGTCCGGTCCCGACAGGGCTCATGTGCAGTCGGGGATCGAAAGTGCGGTCGACCGGGCGCGCGATCCGAGTTGGGGCAAGTCGCCATGAACTCCGTCGACACGGGGCAGCCCCTCGCTCGACATCAAGGTCGCCGGTTTGCGCGGTGCTGCACGCGATTCCCTCCGTCGGTTGCACGGCGGCGATCCATGATCTTCACTCAACCGAGTGGAGCGTCCTCTGGGCTCAGTAACCGTGGTGTGGTCGGCGCGGCTACTGGAACCTGCCGCAATAGGGCTCCATGGTCACGGCGAGGAACACGACGAGGGACACGACCGGCCGGTGAACGATGTCGGACGCTGTGTGCGGGGAAACCGCATGCACACTTGAAGCGGTGGGGACTGGAAACGGAGCGACAGCTACCGTGTCCGTCGCTACCGTGCCAGTCCCCGACCCGACTCAGCCGATGGTCAGCTTGTTCTGCCAGCCGGCGTTGATGATCTCCGTGCCCGAGCCGCTCAGGGCTGTGCGGCTGCCGGCGTAGAAGCGGACCGTGCCGTCCACCTTCAGGGTCCAGATATCGGGGATGTCGTCCCCATTGGCGTCCGGGGTGCCGAAGAGCAGCCGGATGTTGGAACTGCCCCAGCCGGAGGCGCCGTACTCGGTGTCCGCGCCTCCGGACGAGGCGGCCGCCGAGGCGAGCGAATCGGTGTTGACCCCGCCGGTCGCGGTGTCCTTGATGCCCTTGCGCAGCAGCAGGCGTCCGCTGGCTTCCGAGCGGTAGACCAAGTCGGTGACGCCGTCGCCGGAGATGTCCTGGGCGGTGACGAGGTCACGGTCGGTCCAGGCTGACGCGGACAGTCGCCGGGCCTCTTCCACGGTGGCGCCGTTGTATCCGGTCAGCGCCCACAGCGCGTCGCCGACCGTGAGGAAGAAGTCGGGCTTGCCGTCGCCCGTGGCGTCGCCGGCCGAGACGATCTGAGTGATCGTGGAGGGGGCCGGTGCACCGGCCGGCAGCAGGATCTCGTGGCGTTTGCCGATGTCGACCGCGCCGTAGCCGTCGCCCGGGTACACCCACAGCTTGCCTTCGCGCACCGCGATCAGGTCTTGCAGACCGTCGCCGCCGTAGACGTCGCCGAGGTGTGCGATCAGGGTGTTCTTCCAGTAGCCCGAGGGCGGTGCCACGTACAGGGGCACGTCGTCGTCCCCGCCGTTGGGGTCCTTGGCGGGGTTCTCGCGGTAGGCGCCGGACATGGAGTATCCGAGCGTGCCGGTGCCCTTGGACAGGTCGGTCGTGGCGCGCTCCGGGTACATCCGCAGGTTGCCGTTCGCGTCCACGACCATCAGGTCGGGGAGGTTGTCGCCGGTGAAGTCGCCGGGTGCGTCGGCGTCATCGCGCGGGGTGACGTAGAAGAAGTATTTCCGCGGGTCGGACACGTTTCCCGCGTCGTCAACGGCCCGTACGTACAGCACGTTGGGCCCCGCGAGGGGAGGCTTGGCGCTGGACCAGGTGGTCAGGGTGGAGGTAGCCGCGCCGTTCGTCCTGGTGGAGGAACCGGTGTAGGTGGGCGCGTTGAAGCCGTACTCGTACTTCACGACGTCGGTCTGCGAGGCCTTGAAGGTGAAGGAGCCCGCCGTGCCGAACTTGACGGTGCTCCACGTGGAGTCCTCGCCGTCGTTCCCGAAGCCGTTGTCCTTCGCGTCCGCGTCGGGGAACTGTGTCGAGGTGACCACGGGCGGGGTGGGCCTGGAGCTGTCGAAGACGAAGCGGCACGGGGCCTTCTTGGGCGTGTATCCGGAGGTGGTGCCCCGTTTGTCGACGGATTTCGCCCGCCAGGAGTACTTGACGCCGTTCTTGAGCCCGCTGGTGGAGAACGGGTCGGTGTGCACCCGGGCGGAGGCGGTCTGGCTGCCCACCGACACCTTGCCCTTGGCGCCGAGCAGGTTGCCGCTGCCGCCCGTCGGCCACAACTCGAAGCGCACGGAGGCCAGGTTGGAGTCCTTGTCGCTGGAGTTCGCCCAGAAGGTGATCGAGGAGGCGCCGACGTTGATGTACGGGGAGCTGGTGTCGCAGGACAGGTCGGGGTCGAGGTCCAGGTGCGAGGGCGCGGCGGGCGGGCGGTTGTAGACCAGTTCGACGTACGGGTCGTTGCCGCCGTCGGCCTGGAACTTCTTCCAGCTGTATGCGGAGTTCTCGTCCCCGGCGCGCATGCCGATGGTCAGCGTGTCCCAGCCGCCCGCCACGGCTTTTTGCGCAGCGGACTTGACGTCGAATGCCTCGTAGTCGTCCGGGCAGGTCCCGGACTTGTAGCCGTGCGCGAAGCTCTTGCTCGCGAGCTTGTTGCCGGCCGTCATCTTCGGGGCGTTGTGCCAGTTCGTCTTGTTGGTGATCGGGCCGGTCAGATAGACGTTCATGGTGCGGGCGCTGCACGACCAGGAGTAGGTCTCCAGTGCGTGCAACCTGGCGCTGATGACGGAGGCGCCCTTCAGGTCCGGGTTCCAGTCGATACTGAAGAACGAGCGGCCGGTGCCCCAGGTATCGGACTCGAAGCCGACGCGCGCCTCGTGCGTCCCCTTGTTGAAGTTCCGCCCGTTGTAGAAGCTCGCTCTCGGGTAGCGGCTGTACGCCGTCGTCCAGTCGTTGGTGTGCTTGCTCACCGACGGATCGATGAAGACCGGGTAGACGGTGTCCGGGTCGGTGAGGAAGCCCTGGTCCGGCGTCAGGGTCCAGGTCGAGCCGTTCAGGTCCGCCTCGACGACCGTGCCGCGCGAGTCGGGCTGCGGCCCCGCCAGCGACGGCAGGTCGAGTGTCGCCGCCGCACCGCTGTGGGTGGGGTCGGGGGAAGCCTCGGCCGGTACGGAGGGCTGGGCCGCCTCGCTCTCGGTGGCCGACGGGTCGGGGGCCTCGTCGGTTGCGTCGGGCAGAGTCTCGTTGTCGGTGTCCGCCTCGTCGCCGTCGTTGACGCTGTCGCTGGGCTCGGGCGAGGCGTCTGTCGGCGACTCCGAGTCGTCCGGCGCGCCGGTGACGTCCGAGGACAGGCTCTCGGACGCGGTGGGCGTGGCGCTGCTGCCTGCCTGGCCGTCGGTGAGCGCCGGGGTGCCGGAGTTGTCCCACATCAGCGGGGTGGGGGAGACCGCCACCTCCTCGCCGTCCGTGTCGTCGGCGCTGACGATGCCGGTCGTCGGGTCCAGGGAGAAGCTCAGATCGGGGGAGGACAGGCCGTACGAGAGTTGTGCCACGCGGGGATCGGCGGCAGCCTGACGGGTCTTGACCACCAGCAACTGCGCGAAGCCGCCGTCGTCCGCCGTCAGCACCAGGTCCGTGCCCGGCAGGATCTCGGGGTAGAGCGCTCGGGAGCCGTTGATGACGGGCGTCGGTATGGCGCCGGGCCAGGTCAGGACGATGTCGTGGTCGCCCGTGCTGAGTGTCACCAGCGCGGTGGAACTCGTGGCGTCCGCCCGTGCGAGCAGCGGCACCCTGCGTACGCCCGCGCCGCGATCGGCCCGCTCGTCGCCCGACCGGGCGCCGGATCGCGCACCCGCCGAGAAGGTCATCCGCACATTCGTGGCCCTGGGGGACCAGCCGTCCGCGGTGTGCGTGAGGGTTGTGTCGATCGCCCGCCACGTCCCGCCGACCTCGGCCCGGATCGGCGTCGAGTGGACCCGGCGCTGCAGCAGCCCGTCCGGACGCGCCCACGTGGTCTCGTAGGCCGTGCGCAGTCCGGTGACCTCGACCGGTTTTCCGGTCCGGGCGGCCTTCGCCGCCGCGTCGGCCTCGCTCAGCGGTGCGCTGTGACGGGCCCGCGTCCCGGTGTGCGACCGGTCCCCGTCGCCGCTGCCGTTCAGCCCGGCGTACGTCAGACCGGAGGCCGCGACGGCGGCCACGACGGCCGCCGCGGTGACCCGGCGACCGGACATACGGCGCCATCTGCTCGGCCAGGTGCTCGTCATACGCGCGTTCCCTCTCCCCCTCGGACAACGGGACCAGATCATGTCCGAAGGAGCGGTTGCCGTCACGCGCCAGTTTTCCCTGGCCGATCCATTGCGGTCCATTGGGGCGCCATTGGGTCCGATTTTGAAGGTACTTGACCGTTACGCGGCGTGATGATCACCACTAACTCACAGGGAACTCTGGTCTTCATCACGTCATCACCACAGAATCAGGCCGTTCTTGACGTGGCATCACCTGTGCGCGGCCCTGTCTGCCCAGGCGGCTGCCTCATGCCGTCCGGGGGGTCTGCTGTGCCTTTCTTCACGTCCGCGCGCCGTCTGCGCGGCCGCCGCTCCGCTCTGCTCCCGGCCGTGGGCCTGGCGTTGGTGGTGGCGCTGCTGCCGACCGAGGCCATGGCCACGCCCCCGGACCCGGGCAGCGCCGAAGTGCCGCGCGAGGACGTCACGTTGGAACAGTTGCCTGTCGAGCCGATGGTCAGTGGTGCGACCCGCGACGCCAAGCTCGACAGCATCGCGGTCGACACCCCCGAAAACCAGGACGAGGCCCCGGCCGGCACCACCACCCCGGCCGTCTCCGGCACCGCCCCCGTCTCCTTCGGCGGCTCCACGCAGGCGGCCGCTTCGGGTGGCCCCACCACAGTGACCCCGGCGGACTACGCGCCCGCCGGCTCCCTCCCCGTCAAGCTCGGCCAGGCCCCGGACGCCCCCGCGCCGACCGGCACCTGGCAGGTGGCCGTGTCCGCCCGCACGGCGGCGGTGTCGGACGGCGTCGACGGCGCGGTGGTCACCGTGACCGCGCCCGCCACCGGCTCGGTGCCGATCTCGGTCCAGCTCAGCTACAAGACGTACGAGAACCTCTACGGCGCCGACTGGGCCTCCCGTCTGCAGTTCGTGCAGTTCCCCGAGTGCTATCTCACCACCCCCGACCTGGAGGAATGCCAGGCCTACACAGAGCTGGACACGGTCAACGACCCCGACTCCAAGACGGTCACCGCCACCGTCGACACCGCCGCCGACGGCACGGTCGCCCCGGCCTCGACGACCAGCGCCTCGGCGTCTTCGGGGATCCTCCAGGCGTCGTACGTCCATCCGGCGGCAGCCACCGGTGACAAGGCGGTCGTCGGCGCGGTGGACTCCGGCGGTGGCGCTGCGGGCTCCTTCAAGGCGACCCCGCTGGTCACCGACGGCAAGTGGACGGCGGGCAACGCCTCCGGCGGCTTCACCTGGTCGTATCCGCTGGAGTTGCCGCCCACTCCCGCCGGGCCCGCCCCGGAGGTCGCGTTCAACTACAACTCCCAGTCCGTCGACGGCCGGACCGCCGTCTCCTCCCCGCAGGCCTCCTGGGTCGGCGAGGGCTGGGAGTACGACCCGGGGCACATCGAACGCCGCTACCGCACCTGCAAGGACGACCGTGACGACACGGACGCCGGTGCCGCCCCGAACAACACCGCCAAGAAGAACCGGACCTCGGACCTGTGCTGGGTCTCGTACAACGCCGTCATGTCCCTGCGCGGCAAGACGGTGGACCTGGTCCGGATCGGCGACACCGATGTCTACCGGCCGCAGGACGACGACGGCACCCGGGTCGAGCGCAAAACGGGTGGCGACAACGGCGACGACAACGGCGAGTACTGGATCGTCACCACCACCGACGGCACCCAGTACTTCTACGGTCTGAACAAGGTCGGCGGCGGTCACGCCGACACCAAGTCCGTCTTCACCGTGCCCGTCTTCGGCAACCACCCCGACGAGCCCTGCCACAAGGACGCCTTCGCCGACTCACGCTGCGACCAGGCCTGGCAATGGGGCCTGGACAAGGTCGTCGACGTCCACGGCAACGCCATGATCCTCAACTGGCAGCCGGAGACCAACTACTACGCCGCGAACAAGAAGTTCAAGAACCCGGTGAAGTACGTCCGCGGCGGCTACCCCACCAGCATCGAGTACGGCCTGCGCACCGCCGACCTCACCAAGCCGTCCGCGCGTGTCCTGCTCAACGCCCAGGAGCGGTGCCTCGAGACCGACGGATCCTGTGCCCCGGCCAAGTTCGACGACACCAAGAACCCCGCCTCCTACCGCCCCTGGTGGGACACCCCCGGCAACCTCAACTGCAAGTCCGACTCCAAGCTCTGCCCGGCCTTCCCCTCTTTCTGGACGCGGATGCGTCTGGCGTCGGTGACCACCGAGGCCGCCCGTCCCGGCGCCACGGGGCTCGGCAAGGTGGACACCTACACCCTCCACCAGTCCTTCCCCCGCGACTGGTACAACACCTCACCCGGCCTGTGGCTGAACTCCATCACCCGCACGGGCTACGCCCCCGGCGACAGCACCGGCACCCTGCAGAGCGAGGCGGGCGTCAGCTTCGGTCCGTACGTCACCGACGCGGGCGACCCGCTCGGCAGCTACCTCAAGGACCAGCAGCTGCCCAACCTCGTCCCCCGCTACAAGAACGACCCGCGCCCCGGCTTCACCCGTCCACGCATCGGTACCGTGACCACCGAGCACGGCGCCGACATCGAGGTGACCTACGACGGCGGCTGCAAGTCCCAGCCCGATGTGTCGCCTGAGAACAACCACGGCACCTGCTTCCCGGTGCGCTGGTCGCCGGACGGCGAGGCCGACAAGCCGACCATCGCCTGGTTCAACAAGTACGTCGTCTCCTCGGTCACCGAGACCGACCGGATCTCCGGCGTCTCCGACCGCGTCACCAGCCACTACACCTACAAGGACGCGGCCTGGGCGATGGACGACGACGAGTTCTCCAAGCCGTCCCTGCGCACCTACAGCGTCTGGCGCGGCTACCGCGAGGTCGCCACCACCAAGGGCGCCAAGAACGGCGCCACCATCGGCATCCCGCAGACCCAGTCGTATGCGGTCACCCGCTACTTCCGAGGTACGGGAGGCGTGGTCAAGGACTCCAAGGACGAGGTCACCCTCGTCGCCGACGACGCACCCCAGTACGCCGGGATGACCGCCGAGACCATCACCTACGACGGCACTGGCGGCCGCGTCCTCAAGCGCACCCTCAACTTCCCCTGGTCGAAGCAGACCGCTTCCCGTGCCCGCGACGGCAAGCTCTCCCCACTGCTCGCCTTCCGTACCGGCGTCAGCAGGACGGACGCGATCCAGACTGTCGACTCCTCCTGGCAGACCGTGCGCACCGAGACCCAGGTCGATCCCGACCACGGCCTTCCGGTCCAGGTCCAGACGGCCGTGGTCAAGCCGGACGGCGCCGGAGGTGAGAAGTTCAGTAACTACACCTGTGCGAAAACCGAGTACGCCAACAACGAGGACGCCAACCTGATCGGCCTGCCCAAGCAGGCCCGTACCACCGCGACCTCGTGTGCCGGCTATGCCTCCGCCGACCCTGCGACCCAGCTGATCAGTGCCACCCAGACCAGCTACGACGACGGAGCCTATGGCGCGACCCCCACCAAGGGGCTGCCCACCAGCACGGCCACCCCGGGTGGCTCGGGCGTCGGATACCCGGTGGTCATCAAGACCTCCTACGACCCGCTGGGCCGGATCCGCAAGTTGACCGACCCCCTCAAGGGCGTCACGGAGACCCAGTACACCCCAGCCGACGCCGGTGGCCCGCTCACCTCGGTCAAGACCATCAACGCCAAGGGCCACACCTCCACCAGCACGCTTGACCCGGGGCGGGGACTGACCCTCACCGTCACGGACGCCAACAACAGGGTCACCCGGAACGAGTACGACGCGCTCGGGCGCCTGGTGAAGGGATGGTCGGCGTCCCGCTCCTCAGGGAACCAGGATCCGGACGTGAAGATCGGCTACCAGATGGCCAAGGTGACCGCCACCATCACAAAGCCGACCGCGGTCACCGTCCAGACCCTGCGCGACAACGGCACCTACGCGAAGCAGGTCACCATCTACGACGGCCTGATGCGGCCGTTCCAGATCCAGAGCGAGGCCCACGGCCCCGGCCGGATCATCACCGACACCCGCTACGACGACCACGGCCTGGTCCGCGAGCAGACCGGCACCTACCTCGTCAAGGGCGAGCCCGAGACCGCCCAGTTCAAGCGCAAGAGCGACAGCGTCGTGCCCAGCCTGACCAGAACCGCCTACGACGGCCTGGAGCGACCGGTCAAGACCACCACCGTCCGCAGCGGCAAAGCCGTGTACTCGGCCTCCACCAGCTACGGCGACAACTGGACACTCACCCGTCCGCCGGGCGGCGCCGCCCCCTCCGTCAAGACCTGGACCGACGCCCTCGGCCGGGTCAACCTCATCCAGCACTACACGGACGTCGGCCTGAGCCACTGGCGCAACACCAAGTACTCCTACGACGCCCGTGGCGCCCGTACGACGGTCACCGACCCGGCGGGCAACATCTGGACGTACACCTACGACGCCCGCGGCCGCCTCACCGACTCCACCGACCCGGACACCGGCGCCTCTTCGTTCGGTTATGACGACCTGGACCGTCAGACCAGAGTCACGGACTCGCTGCAAAAGAGCACCTACACCAGCTACGACGAGATCGGCCGTGTCACGGCGGTCCGCGAGGGTTCGACCACCGCGTCGCCCACCAAGGAGTTCACGTACGACATGACCGGCGCGCTGGGCAAGCCGGTCTCCTCCACCCGCCACGACGCCACCGGCGACTATGTCAACAAGATCACCGGTTACGACGCCGACTACCGTGCCACCGGCCGCGAGATCACCATCCCCGCCCATGCCAACACCAAGGGGCTGTCCGGCACCTACGCCTACCAGTACACCTACACCCCCACCGGCAAGCCGCTGACCGTCACGCTGCCCGCGATCGGCGGGCTCGCCAAGGAGAAGGTCGTCACCCGCTACGACAGCGACGGCCTCGCCCAGTCCACCTCCGGCCTGAGCTGGTACACCAGCGACGTCACCTACTCCCCGTACGGCGAACCCCTGCGCACGGTCAGCGGCCCCCAGCCCTACCGGGTGTGGACCACCAACTTCATCGACGAGCCCAGCGGCCGCCTCCAGCGCACGGTCTGGGACCGGGAGACGACGAACTCCCACCGGCTGGCGGACACCTACTACTCGTACGACCGCTCCGGCAACATCACCTCCACGGCGCGCAAGCTCACCGACGGAACAACCTCGGCCTGGGACAACCAGTGCTTCACCTACGACAACCTGGGTGAACTGGTCCACGCCTGGACCTCCAGTGCCGCCGTCGCGACGGCGGGCACCGGCTGCAAGTCCGCCTCCGGCACCGTGTGGGGCTACCGCGAGGACGGTCAGACCTCCGCCGGCCCGATCGCCGAGGCCGCCGACTCCGCCGCCGACACCACCACCCCCGACACCGCCCTCACCTCGTCGCTGTCCGCCGCCGCGCCCGCCTCCGGGACCGTCGCGACCGGCGACACCGCCTACTGGCAGTCGTTCACCTTCGACATCGCCGGCAACCGCGCGTCACTCACCGAGCACAACGCCGCCAACTCCGCGCTGGACGCGACCAGCACGTACTCCTACGGCACCCTGGTGACGGGCAACGGCACCAGCGCCCCCACCCTGACCCAGCCGCACACCCTCACCAAGACCGACCAGGCCACCGGTACCGATCCCACCTATTCCTACGACGCCACGGGCAACACCAAGACCCGCGCCCTCAGCGGCGGCTCCCAAAGCCTTCTGTGGGACAGCGAGAACAAGGTCACCGAGGCCAGTGGCTTCGGCGACGGTTCCGGCCCGGTCGTCGGCCTGTCCGGCAAGTGCCTGGACGACACCAGCGGCTCCACCGCCGACGGCAGTCCGATCCAGCTCTACCGCTGCAACAACACCGTCGCACAGCAGTGGAAACCGACCGGTGACACCCTGCGCGTGATGGGCAAGTGTGCCAGCGCCAACGGCACGGCCAACGGCACCAAGATCCTGCTTGCCACCTGCGACGGCAGCGCCACCCAGAAGTTCACCGTTCGCACCTCGGACCAGAGCCTCTACAACCCGGCCTCCGGCAAATGCATCGACGTACCGAGTTCCAATGACGCCGACGGCACAGACCTGCAGCTGTACACCTGCAACAACACCGCTGCTCAGCAGTGGACCCTCGCCGATCACACGTCGTACGTCTACGACGCGGAGGGGAACCGCATCCTCCAGCATTCCGCGGCCGGCAGCGTCCTCTACCTCGGCGACACCGAGGTCTCCGCCGACATCAACGGCAACGTCATGCAGTCCGCCCGCATGTACGGTCAGTCCGGCGCCCCGACCACGGTCCGCTCCACCCGGTACGGCAGCGCCAACGGCCACACGTTGAGCATCCTGCTCAACGATCTTCTCGGTACCGCCACCACCTCGGTCGACGAGACGGCCGGACAGCCCTACACACGCCGTTCCTTCAAGCCGTACGGCGAGACCCGTGGGGTCAAGCCCTCCGCCTGGCCCAACAGCCACACTTATCTCGGCGCCGGCATCGACGACACGACCAGCGCCCTCACCCACCTCGGTGCCCGCGAGTACGACCCATCCACCGGCCGCTTCATCTCCGCCGACCCGGTCATCGACATGGGCGACCCCCTCCAGGTGAACGGCTACGCCTACAGCCACAACAACCCCGTGACCCACAGCGACCCGACCGGTCTCTACGACCCGGACCGCATGGAGTACGAACGGCAGCGGCGCCTGATGAACGACAACCCGGGCCTGCACAAGCCGCGCGCCAAGCCACCGGTCGTGGTCAATTCGGATCTACGGAAAATTCTGGATTCCGTCTATCTCCGCGATGTCAGAGAAGGCGCCAAGGTCACCGGTGACGGAACGGTGACCACGGCCGTCATCCAGGAGCTGAACACCGGGCAACAGGTCAATGGAAAGTGGCATCTGGTCAAGGCGATGAACCTGATGCGCAGACTCGCCGAACTGCTCGACAACGACCGCCTTCAAAAAATGCACAAGGGAACCGACCTCCTCACCGAGGAAGATCGCAAGATCGCGCGGGCGCAAGCCGGGAAAATTTGGAGCGCGCTCAACGGCAACGACGTCACTGGCGGCGTGACCAAATACCTGACCGAGGACGAGTCCGACGGGCAGCAGTTCCGAGGCGCCCGGAAGAACACCGTCGCCAAGCAGGCCGTGAGCGACATCACCGGTCAGAGATTCGAGGTCGACCCCCGGGACCGAGCCCCCAACCCTCGCCCCCGCCAGACAGGCGAGCCCCACATGAAGGGATTCATGAAGGGCTTCGGTATCGTCGGCAGCGCCGTCGGTCTGGCCCAGTACCCGGAGCAGGTCTACAACTACGGCTGGAAGGAAGGCACCAGAAGTACTCTGGAAGGCTTCCTCGATCCGTTCGACGTCGTTCCGGACGGTCAAGGTGTCGGTTGCGCGCTCTTCGGCGACTGCTACGCCGAAGCCGCTCCCATGGCATGAGTGGTGGGAACCGGTCCGGGAGCGCCTTGTAGGATTCCGGGACGCTCTCGGGCCGGTCGCCGGCGAAAAAATAGATTCGGATGAACATGACGGCATTTATCACGGGTGAGAATTTTCTCGACGAAATCCTGGCCCAGGTACCCGAGATGTCCGACCGGGTCAGGAGCCGCATCAACTCGGCTCTGTCCGACGAAACGAACTCCGAAACGGTCGACGACATCAAGGGCGACCATTACGGCCTGCTCTGGGAACTCTTCGCATACGTCCTTGAGCCCGCACTCGGCTCCGCGCAGCATCCGGAGGATCTGGTGGAGCGGTGCTTCGCGTTCCTTGAAGGCGTCGCCTCGTCCGTGAGTACGTCACTGCGGCGCAACCTGGATGTCGTCATCGAGGACTACCTGTCCGGTTCCCTGGGTGACACGGCCTACCCGTTCGCAGGGCCCGCCTTCCAGGCCGCCATGGTTCGGAACCTTGCCGACCAGGGCGTCGAACGCCCGGAGGAGTGGCGGTGAATCCATGACAAAGGGAACAGTGACCGTGTGCCTTTCCTCATGCGACAGGGGGAGATCTACGAGGCCATCGGCGTGGTGGCTATGGTCCCCCTACGGCTATGACCGCGACGACGTCCCCGAGTAGATGGGGGGGACTACTGGCAGATCGACGGCACCGCCGTCGGCGCGGCCGGCACCGGCTGCAAGGCCGCAATCGGCAACTGTCTGGACCGCATACGCCCACGCGGGTCCAGAGTCTGGAGAGCGACGTCCGCGTCGGCTCGTTCGAGTTCCGCTGCCGACGTCGTAAGGGATGGATGGCGTGGAGGTGGCCGGCGGCATCGAGCGTGGGTTTGCTGGAGGAGTGCGCTACCGGAATAAAGCGAGGCGCGGTTGCCGATTGCGCGCCCTCACTGCGCGGGAGGGCCGTCCTGCTCGGGTCACCGGCGTCCGTGTGGGCGCGGAGTCCACCAGGCGGACCTCGTCGTAGATGCGTGTGAGTCGGCGCTCACCGGTGCCCGGCTGGCTGATCGCGGCCGTGCTGTGCTACTCGGCGGCTCAACTCGTGTCTTCCAGTACTCCTTCGCTTTCGCCACGATCATCGCCCCGCTGCTGTTCTCACTGCAGTTCCAGGTGTCGAGCGCGGCTCCGTGGGCCGTCCTCGCGGCGGTCGCCAGCATGACGGTCCCCGGCATGCTGGCCCTGGCCTCTCGGTTGCCGCAGGCCGCCCCCTGGTGGCAGGCGTCGCCGGACGCAGCGAAAGGGGCTGAGGGCCGGCTGGCAGCTAGGATTAGATGGTCGTGGGGCTGCTCGCTGCCCGAACCCACCGGAGGGGGCGCTTGTAGAGGTCTCACAGTGACCTCCGCTCGGCCCTCCGACCGCTCGATAGCAGGGCTGATCACCGGGCGGCAGTCTCGCCGGCGGACCGGTGAGGACTCCACCGGTGGACAGCCGGTGGACAGACGCCTTTGGACGGCGCATCACGGGGCGGCACGGGCCAACCTGTTGCACGTGCTCTGATCAGGAATAACGTCACCACGTGGCACGACAAGCTACTACGCAACATGATCGCTCACGGTCTCGTAATGCGTAGGTCTCGGGGTTCGAATCCCGAAGGCGGTTCTTAACCGTGCCCAGGCTCATTGACCAGCGTGACGTATTTGATGTGCTCGATGCCGCAGCCGACGGCACAGTCGGACTTCCAGGTGACGTTGGACTCGTGCCACCAGTACTGGGTGTAGCAGTCGGCTGTGGGGCAGTTGGGTGGGTTGGCCGTGTCGCAGCCGTTCTTGGGGGCGAACCGAGCTG
>Ga0182008_10001499_pt1 | contig 15576 bp, 15 predicted proteins | sample Sormic07211129_1_FD_120482 | JGI IMG/M metagenome (GOLD analysis project Ga0182008, IMG submission 120482) | Rhizosphere microbial communities from Sorghum bicolor, Mead, Nebraska, USA - 072115-129_1 metaG | ecosystem: Host-associated > Plants > Roots > Rhizosphere | place: USA: Nebraska...
TGCCGGTGAGGTCGTACATGTGCCAGCCGATCGCCACCAGCAGCATCTGGCTGGCGGCCGTGCCGAACAGCCGCGCCGACCACAGCCGCATGAAGGGCCGCTCGCTCGTCAGGTCGGAAAAACGCGGGGCGCGGGCGGGTTCGGAGGCGGCGGACATCGGCGTCGAGGATAGCCGAGCCTAGACTCGGCCTCCCGATGACCGAATTGCAGCCGATCCACGAAGACCCGCACCTGCTGGTGCTCGACAAGCCCGCCGGACTGCTGTGCGTGCCCGGCCGCGGCGAGGACAAGCAGGACTGCCTCAGTGCCCGGGCCCAGCGCCAATGGCCCGACGCGCGGGTGGTTCACCGGCTCGACATGGCGACCAGCGGCCTGGTGCTGATGGCGCGCAGTGCGCAGATGCAGCGCCTGCTCGGCGATGCGTTCGCGGCCCGGCAGGTGCACAAGGGCTATGAAGCGATCGTCGACGGCCTGCTGCCGGCGTCGCCGGAATGGTCGCTGATCGACGCGCCGCTGGCGGCCGATTGGCCGCGCCGGCCGCTGCAGAAGATCGATCCGTCGGGCAAGCCGAGCCAGACGCGCTGGCGCGTGAAGCGGCTGCTTCCCGAACGCCGGGCCAGCCACCTGTGGCTGGAGCCCCTGACCGGGCGCAGTCACCAGTTGCGTGTGCACCTGCTGTCGATCGGGCACCCGATCCTGGGCGACGCGCTCTACGGCAGCGAGGAGATCCGGCAGCGCGCGCCCCGCCTGCTGCTGCACGCGGCCACGCTCGCGCTGCACCACCCGGCCGACGGCCGGGCGCTCCGATTCGAAAGTCCGTTGCCGTTCGCCTGAGGGCCTTCAGTGGAGGTCGCCGCGGACCACCAGCACGGGGCACTTGGCGTCTTGCAGCACGCGCTGCGTGACGCTGCCCAGCAGGAGCTTCTCGATGCCCGTGCGCCCATGCGAACCCATGACGATCAGGTCGGCACCGATCGCGATCGCGGTGTCGACGATGCCTTCGTGCACCACATGGCCGTCGATCACGCGCTGGTCGCTGTGCAGGCCTTCGGCGGCCAGCGCCGCGACGCCGCGTGCCAGCGCCGCGTTGGCGCTGCTGGTGGCGGCCGCGAGATATTCGTTCTGGCCCAGCGCATAGTCCGCGCCGACGCCGATGAAGGGGTAGTTGTCCACCACATGGATGAGCGTGATGCGACTGCCGAACGCCAGCGCCAGCCCGCTGGCCTTGCTGACCGCGAGCATGGAGGTGTCGGACCCGTCGATCGGGACCAGGATGTGATTGAACATGGCGGACCTCTTTGGTTCTCTACAGGGCTCGTTCGCGCGAACCGGGCCTCGAATTTACATCCAAGGCACGGCCATCGGTTGTAGGACGACTGCGGAGCGGGAACGCTGGCGTCAATCGCCCTGGAAACCGCCGCTGCGACAGGTGACGACCAGCGTGTCGCGCCAGCCGGCCTCGCCCTCGATCAAGGGCTGGATCGGCGTCGACTCGTGGATCACCCGGGCATCGTCGAGCAGCAGCAGCGTCCACGGCTCGGTCAGCGTGAAGCGTTCGCCGCGCCGCCCGCTGGCCTCGAACACGCGGGTCTCGCCGCCCTTGATGTTGTGGCGCCCGACCAGCGCCACCGCCACCAGGTCGACGCCGTCGCGGTGGGCGCCCTCGGGCGTCGGGCGGCCGATGCCGTCGGCGGTATCGATGCGAAACTGGTGCGCCTCGACATACCAGCGCTGCGTGCCGCGCACGCCGCTGGCCACCTCGCCGAGGCTGCGCATCAGCTGCTGCCAGGCCGGCTGCGCCACGGTCGCGGCCTCCATCGGCGCGAACCAGCGCTGCATGCCGCCGTGCAAGGCGTTGTATTCGACTGGTTGCCAGTGGGCGCGGTGGGGCGCCTGCTCGAGCGTCGCGCCGTCGACCGTGAAACAGGCGTGGCGCCGCGTGCGATAGCGGCCGCCGTCCTTCAGGTAGTCGTCAGGCGGCAGATGGGACCAGTCGTCGTGCAGGGCTTCGAGCTGTGCCAGCGGCGTACCCAGCCAGTCGGCGACGCCCTGCGGGCTCAGCACCGCATAGCCGTCCTGGCGCAGGGTGGGAACGAGTCGGTCGGGCGGTGTGAAGGGGGGACTGAACGCAAGGCTCACTCCGTCACCTTCACGTCCTTCCAGAAGGCGACGCGGTTCTTGACCATTTCGGCCTCGGGCTTGGGATCTGCGTAGTACCAGGCCGCATCGGCATGCAGCTCGCCGTTGACCAGCAGCGAGAAATAGCTCGCCGTGCCCTTCCAGGCGCAGGTGGTCTTGTGATTGCTGAAGGTCACATGGTCGCGGTTGAGCGAATCCATGGGGAAGTAGTGATTGCCTTCGACCAGCACCGTGTCGTCGCTCTGCGCCACGGTGACGCCGTTCCAAACTGCTTTCATCAAGTTTCTCCGGTGCCCGCCACAACGGGGGCAGCGCCCTATTGTGCCGCGGGCGCCTGCAACCAGTGGACGCTGAACAGCCGCTCGGGATCGGTCCACACCGCCGCCGGCCGGAAGCCCGCCTTGACGGCCAGCGCGCGCAGGCCCTCGACGGTGAACTTGTGCGAGTTCTCGGTGTGCAGCGTCTGGCCCTCGTCGAACTGGAATCGCTGGCCGTCGAGCATCACCGCCTGCGCCCGGCGGCTCACCAGGTGCATCTCGACGCGCCGCAGCGGCGAGTTGTAGAAGGCCGCATGCGTGAAGCCGTCGAGATCGAAGTCGCAGCCGAGCTCGGTGTTGGCGCGCCGCAGCAGGTTGAGGTTGAAGGCCGCCGTGACGCCCTGGGCGTCGTTGTAGGCGGCGTGCAGCAGCGCCGGATCCTTGACCAGGTCGACCCCCAGCAGCAGGCCGCCGCCGCGCAGCAGCCGGTGCGCGAGCTGCAGGAAGGCCAGCGCCTCGTCGGGCGAGAAATTGCCCAGCGTCGAGCCCGGGAAGAAACCGACGCGCTGGCCGGCGCCATTGCCGCGCCCCGGCGGCAGCACCAGCGGCATGGTGTAGTCGGCCACCACCGGCTGCACCGCCAGCCGCGGATAGTCGGTGCGCAGCCGCTCGGCCGCGGCCTCGAGATGGGCACCTGAGATGTCGATCGGCACATAGCGCCGCGGCGACTCGAGCGCGTCGAGCAGCAGCCGCACCTTGGTCAGCGACCCGGCGCCGAACTCGATGATCTCGGCATCGGGACCGATCTGGGCGGCGATCTCCGAGGCGCATTCGGTGAGGATGCGCAGCTCGGTGCGCGTCGGGTAGTACTCGGGCAGTTCGCAGATGCGATCGAACAGGGCCGAGCCCGCGACGTCGTAGAAGAACTTCGGCGAGATGCTGCGAGCGTCGAGGCTCAGGCCGGCGAACAGCTCGCGCGCGAAGTCGGACAGGGGCGCTGCGCGTTGCGCGGCGCGGAACGCATGGAGGTTGAATGCCGGATTGCCCATCAGAGGTCTTTCGCGAGCCGCAGCCCTGAGAACTGCCAGCGTGCGGCCGGCGGGAAGAAGTTGCGGTAGCTGGGCCGCGTGTGCCCCGGGGGTGTCGCGACGCTGCCGCCGCGAAGCACCAGCTGGCCAACCATGAACTTGCCGTTGTATTCGGCCGCGACGCCTGCCAGCGGCCGGAAGCCCGGGTAGGGATCGTACGAAGACCGGGTCCACTGCCAGACCTGCCCGCTCATCTGCGCGATGCCGGGCGCGTCATGCGCGGCCTCCCATTCGAATTCGGTCGGCAGCCGCGCACCGGCCCATTCGGCGTAGGCCGCGGCCTCGAAGAAGCTCAGTTGCGCCACCGGCGCCTCGGGTTCCAGCGGCCGCACCCCGTGCAGGCCGAACACCTGCCAGCCGCCCGGCACACCTTCGTGCGCCAGCCGCGGGTCGTCGGCCGCCAGCCAGTAGGCCGGTGCGCGCCAGCCTTGTGCCTGCACCGCGGCCCAGCCGTCGGACAGCCAGAGCTCGGGCCGCTGGTAGCCGCCGTCGGCGACGAACTGGGCGAACTCGCCGCAGTTCACCAGCCGGTCGGCGATCGCATGGGGGCGCAGCAGGACCTGGTGGCGCGGCATCTCGTTGTCGAAGGCAAAGCCGCCCTGGACGTGGCCGACCTCGGCGACGCCGCCGGGGCGCTCCAGCCAGTTCAGCGGCGGCGGGGACGATGCGAGACGCAGCCCCGGTCCGCCCGGCGCGCGGTAGGCCGGCAGCAGCGGGTTGCACCACAGCGCATGCAGGATGTCGGTGAGGATCAGTTCCTGGTGCTGCTGCTCGTGGTGCAGGCCGAGCGTGAGGATCGGCTCGATGGTCGCCCAGTCGGCTTCCCCGGCGTGCGCGATCAGCTCCAGCACCGCGCGGTCGACGTGGCGCCGGTACGCGTGCACCTCGTCGAGCGAGGGCCGCGTCAGGAGGCCGCGCTGGGGCCGGGGGTGGCGCGGTCCCAGCGCCTCGTAGTAGGAATTGAACAGATAGTGGAAACGCGGGTCGAACGCTTGGTAGCCGCTCGCGTGCGGCTGCAGCAGCACGGTCTCGAAGAACCAGGTGGTGTGTGCCAGGTGCCACTTGGTCGGGCTGGCGTCGGGCATCGACTGGATGCACTGGTCCTCGGCCGACAGGGGGGCGGCCAGTTCGAGGCTGTGCGCGCGCACGGCCTCGAAAAGTTCGCGCAACGCCTCTGCCGCCGGCAGCTTGGGCCGGATCAGGTTCATGGGGTCTCCAGTTTGACTTGGGTGTTTCTAGCCGATGCAGGCGGGGAGACGCCGTAGGACGAGGTCGCGCCTGCGCGCTGACCGGAACGCGCCACTTTGGCACAACTCGCTTCCGCCTGCCAGCCCGGCGCCGACCCGGTCCCTGCGTATCATCCGGCGGATGAGCATCCCCCCGCCGACGGCCCCGGCTTCCGGCCGCCCCCATGTCCTCATCGTCGGTTGCGGCTTCGGCGGCCTGGAGGCGGCGCGCAAGCTGCAGAAAGCCGACGTCGACATCACGATCGTCGACAAGACCAACCACCATCTGTTCCAGCCGCTGCTCTACCAGGTGGCCACCGCGGGCCTGGCCGCGCCGTCCATCGCGGCGCCGATCCGGGTGCTGTTCCGCGGCCATTCCAACGTGACGACGCTGCTCGGCGAGGTGACGCAGATCGATCCCGCGGCCCGCACGGTGCAACTGGCCGACGGCAGCCAGCTGGGCTGGGACCACCTGATCGTCGCCGCCGGCTCCACCCACAGCTACTTCGGCAACGACGCCTGGGAACCGATGGCACCCGGCCTCAAGACCCTGGCCGACGCCTTCGAGATCCGCCGCCGCGTGCTGGTGAGCTTCGAGGCGGCCGAGGTCGAGACCGATCCGGTGCGGCGGCGCGCGCTGCTGACCTTCGCGGTCATCGGCGCCGGCCCGACCGGCGTCGAGATGGCCGGCACGCTGGCCGAGATCGCCCGGCATACCCTCGAAGGCGAGTTCCGCCACATCGACCCGAGCAGCGCCGAGGTGCTGCTGATCGAGGGTGGTCCCCGCGTGCTTCAGGCGATGCCCGAGTCGCTCAGCCAGCGGGCGCTGGAACAGCTGCAGAAGCTCGGTGTCCAGGTCCGGCTCAACGCCCGCGTCACCGCGATCGACGCAACCGGGCTGCAGATCGCCTCCCCGTTCAGCGATGGCGGCGCCGGCCTCGGCAGCCACCGCATCGACTGCGGCTGCGTGATCTGGGCCGCCGGCGTCGCCGCCTCACCGCTCGGCCGGATGCTGGCCGCGGCCACCGGCGCCGAGACCGACCGCGCCGGCCGGGTCAAGGTCCTGCCCGACCTGAGCCTGCCGGGCCGGCCCGACATCAGCGTGGTCGGCGACCTGGCGGCCGCGATGAGCCACCAGCCCGGCAAAGAGCCGACGCCGGTGCCCGGCGTCTCGCCCGGTGCCAAGCAGATGGGACGCGCCGCGGCCTCGAACATCCTGCGCCGGATCGCGGGCCAGCCGACCGAGCCCTTCCGCTACAGCGACTACGGCAACCTCGCCACCATCGGCCGCAACTCGGCCGTGGTCGACCTCGGCAGCCCGTTCGGGCCGCTGCGCTTTTCGGGCAAGCTGGCGTGGCTGTTCTGGCTGTTCGCGCACATCTACTTCCTGATCGGTTTCCGCAACCGCTTCGTGGTGCTGATGGACTGGGCCAGCGCCTACTGGAGCTTCCAGCGCTATGCGCGGGTCGTGGCGGACGTCCGCGCCAAGGGGAAAGACTGATGGCACGCATCGAGCAGAAACTGCAGAACCTCGGCCTGTCGCTGCCGCCGCCCGCCAAGCTGCCGCCCGGTGTGGTGCTGCCCTTTCCGTGGGTCCGGCTGGTCGGCCGGCGGGCGTTCATATCGGGCCACGGTCCGACCGCCAGCGACGGCGGACTCGCCCTGCCGCTGGGCAAGGTCGGGCGCGAACTCAGCGTCGAGCAGGGCTATGAAGCGGCACGCCTGACAGCGCTCGGCATCCTCGGCAGCCTGCAGCGCGCCCTCGGCGACCTCGACCGCGTCAGCGCCTGGGTGCGGGTGTTCGGCATGGTCAACGCCGCGGCCGGCTTCAACCGCATGCCGGCCGTGATCAACGGCTTCTCGGACCTGATCCTCGAACTCTACGGCCCCGAGGTCGGGGCCCACGCGCGCAGCGCGGTCGGCCTGGCCGAACTGCCCTTCGACATCCCGGTCGAGATCGAGGCCGAGGTCGAGTTCGACGGCGGCAGCTGATCGGCGTCGGTCAGCGTCTTCAGGAACGCGACCACGTCGCGGATCTCCGCTTCGCTCAAGGCCGGCCGGTCGCCGCGATGCTGGCCGAAGGGCGGCTCGGTGTTGACGTTCCCGTGGTACTGCGCGGGCAGGTCGTCGAACGGCACCGTCCGGCCCCTGGCGTCGCGCCCGTACCAGCGCCCCGGCGCGCTGTCGCGCTGCGCATAGAAGCGCACGGCCTCCTCCAGCGAATGGAACACGCCGTTGTGGAAGAAGGCCTGGCGCAGCGCGACGTTGCGCAGGCTCGGCGTGCGGAACAGGCCGCAATATTCGGGGTGGTCCCGCAGGTCGGTGCGGATCGGCCCGCACAGGCCCAGGTCGTGGAAGTCAGGATCTGCGTTGGCCGCCAAGCCGCGATGGCGCGGCACGCCGATGGCGATCATGCCGAAGTCGGTGAACAGCGGAAAAGCGCCGTCCGGCGTGCGTTCGCTGATGTGGCAGGCGGCGCAGTTGCCCTTGTCCGGCGCGTTGAAGAGCTTCAGCCCGCGGGCCTCGGCGGCGTCCAGTTTCTGCTGGCCGCGCAGCACGCCGTCGAACTTGCTCGTGAACGGATAGAAGTCGGCGGGCGACTGCTGGAACACCTCCAGCGCCAGACTGGCGGCCCGGAATGCCGCCGCGTCGTCCTGGAACAGGTCGTCGCCGAAGGCCGCCCGCAGCTCGTCCGCATACGCGGCCCGCGCGAGCTTGTGCGCCACCTCTTCGATCGAGGCGTTCGCCATCTCGGCCGCCGACAGCAGGGGCAGCGCGGCCTGCGCGTGGGCAGAATCGGCACGGCCGTCCCACATGTGGCCGCCGGTCGGTCCGGCATCGATGCTGTCATCGCCGTCGTTGTCGTGATGGTGCTCGCTGAAGGCGGCGAGCGTCTGCAGGTAACGCAGCGACGGTGAAGCACGCGGCCCCGGCGTGCGGCCGTCGGCGCCGCCGAGTTGCACCGACAGCGCGTTCGGCGGGCCGTAGGCATGGCGCGGGTCATGGCAGCTGGCGCACGATTGCGTGCCGGATGCCGACAAAGAGGCGTCGAAGAAGATCCGTCGGCCCAGGGCGGTCAATTGCGCGGCACCGGGTTGCGGCCGGCCGGGGACCGGTGCATAGGTCGCTCCCACGTAGGCAGGGACCGGCGCCGTGGCGGGCGTGGCGGCCGCTGCCTGCGGCGCCGGTCGTTCGCAGCCGACCAGCGCCATGGCGAGCAGGACGGCGAGGCCGTGCGGGACGAAGCGGGAGAACGACGGAAACAAGAGCGGCATCGAGGGGCGCCGCCTTCAGGGAACGGAGGCGGTGCGGGGAGCCCAGCCTATCCGGGACCCGTGTCAGCACCATGACAGCCGCGCTGAAATCTCCTTGTCACGAAGCCGGCAGAGCATCGCGGACGCTGGCCATTCGGCCAGCTCATCGACATCCAAGAACACCTCACATGATGAACCGCACTTCCAACAGCGAACGCGCTCCCCTGCGCGCCAAGTTCCTGCGCCTCGCGCCCTGGCCCGCCTCGATCATCGCCGTCGCGGTGGTCGCCGCCTGCGGCGGAGGCAGCAGCGGATCGAACTTCGGTTTCCTGCCGACCAGCGCCGCCACGCCGACCACCTCGGGCGTGGTCACCGGCAGCTACTACCGCAATGCCAAGGTCTGCATCGACGCCAACAACAACGGCCGCTGCGACAGCGGCGAGGCCAGCGCCGTCACCGACGCCAACGGCGCGTTCAAGGTCAACGGCCAGGGCGCGCTGGTGGCCGAGATCGGCACCGCGAGCAAGCGCTTCGACCCGGCCACCGGCGTCGAGAGCGCCGTCACCGATGCGCTGGTGTTCCGCGCGCCGGCCGGCGCCAACGGCGTGGTGAGCGCCATCAGCACCGAGCTCGCCGCGCTGATGGATGCCAACGGCGGCGACCTGGCCGCCGCCCGCACCGCGCTGGCCGCGCGCATCGGCGTCAGCGAGGCCCAGCTGCTGGCAGACCACAACAAGATCACCGACGTCGCCGTCCGGACCGCGCTGCAGGTGGAGATCGACCAGTCGATCGAGCGCATCGCCGAGGCCGTGGCCGAGGCCGGCGCGGGCGGCAACATCGCGCAGGCGCTGCGCAACCGCTTCGCGCTCGAGCAGATCCAGAACGTGGTCGTCATCTACGCCGAGAACCGCGGCTTCGACAACCTCTACGGGCTCTATCCCGGCGCCAACGGCATCCCGGGCGTCAACCCTTCGTCGACCGGCAGCGTCGAGGCGCAGAAGGACTTCGACGGCTCGGTGCTGCCGGCACTTCCGCCGGTCTGGGGCGGCGTCACCGCCAGCGGGCAGACCACCGTGATCACGCAGGCGCAGACGGTAGGCATGCCCAACAAGATGTTCCGCATCGACGATCCCGCGGGCTTCTTCAACACCGGCACCGCGATCGACGGCACCACCATCACGCGCGACCTGGTCCATCGCTTCTACAACAACCAGATGCAGATCAACGGCGGCAAGAACGACAAGTTCGCAGCCTACTCCGACGCCGGTGCGCTGAGCATGGGCTACTTCGACGGCAGCCAGATGAAGCTGTGGAAGCTGGCGCAGGAGAACACCCTGGCCGACAACTTCTACATGGGCGCCTTCGGCGGCTCGTTCCTCAACCACCAGTACCTGGTGTGCGCCTGCGCGCCGGTCTATCCCAATGCCGACGCCGACAGCTCGCCGGCCAAGGCCTCGATCTCGGCCATCGACGTCGATGCCAGCGGCAACTTCGTCCGCCTCACGCCGGCCGCCACCTCGCCGGCCTCGGTCCTGGCCGGCGCCGCGGTCTACAAGAACGACAGCACGCTGACACCCAAGGACGCCGGCGGCAACTTCTATGCAGTGAACACGATGCAGCCGCCCTACCAGCCGAGCAGCAATGCGCCGGCGGCCGGCGACAGCACCAAGCTCTATGCCGACCCGACCAAGGCCAACACGCTGCCGCCGCAGACCCAGACCACGATCGGCGACCTGCTCGACAAGAAGGGGCTCAGCTGGGCCTGGTATGGCGGCGCCTGGAACAGCACCACCGCCATCGCCGAGGGCGACCGCAAGTTCCCGGCCGCCGTGCCGCCGGCGGCGCAGTCGCCGAACTTCCAGTTCCACCACCAGCCCTTCAACTACTACGCGAGCTTCGACCCGGTGGCGCACGCCGACGCCCGCGCCGCGCACCTGAAGGATTTCGACAGCGACTTCCTGAAGGACGCCGCCGCCGGCAAGCTGCCCGCCGTGAGCTTCTACAAGCCGCAGGGCAACCTGAACCAGCACAACGGCTACGCCAACATCAAGGATGGCGACGATCACATCGCCGACCTGGTCGCCAAGCTCAAGGCCAGCCCGCAATGGGGCCACATGCTGGTCGTCATCACCTACGACGAGAACGGCGGCTTCTACGACCACGCAGCGGTGCCCAAGGGCGACCGCTGGGGCCCCGGGACGCGCATCCCGGCGCTGATCGTTTCGCCCTTCTCGAAGAAGGGCTACGTCGACAAGACCCCGTACGACACCGCCTCGACCCTGCGCTTCATCACGCACCGCTGGTCGCTGCCGCCGCTGCAGGGCCTGCTCGACCGCGATGCGGCACTGGTGAAGAACGGCGCCCATCCGATGGGCGACCTCACGGCCGCGCTGGACTTCGGCGGCAAGTCCTGATCCGCATGGGGCCGGGGGCGTTGCGCGCCCCGGCCTGCGGCGGCAGGCGGCGACTGGCTCAGGCGCCGCCGCTCTCGGCTTCCTGCAGCAGCCGCCACATCACCTTGCCGCTGCCGCTCTTGGGCAGCGCGTCGACGAACTGCACCGCGCGCGGGATCTTGTAGACCGCCATGTTCTCGCGGCACCAGTCGATGATCTCCTGCTCGGTCGTGTCCTTGTGCGTGGGGCGCAGCACCACCACCGCCTTGACCGACTCGCCGCGGTAGGCGTCCTTGGTGCCGATCACGCAGGCCTCCTGGATCGCGGGATGGCGGAACATCAGCAGCTCGACCTCCGCCGGCCAGACCTTGAAGCCGCTGGCGTTGATCATCCGCTTGAGGCGGTCGGTGATGAAGAAGTAGCCGTCCTCGTCCATGCGCCCCATGTCGCCCGAGCGGAAGAAGCGCTGGCCCTCGAACTCGATGAAGGCCGCGGCCGTGGCGTCGGGCCGCTTCCAGTAGCCCTCGAAAACGCCCGGGCCGCGCATGATGATCTCGCCCGATTCGCCGACCGGCATCTCGACCAGGGTGTCGGGGTCGACCACCCGCGCGTCGGTGCTCATGTAGGGGATGCCCAGGCACTGCTGCTTCGGGTTTTCGAACGGGTTGGCGTGCGAGGGCGCGGCGGTCTCGGTGAGGCCGTAGCCTTCCTGGTACTTGAGGCCGAACTGCTCGAACAGGCGCTGGGCCACGGCCTGCGGCATCGCGGCACCGCCGCCGCCGATGTAGCTCAGGCTGCTGAGGTCGTAGCTGGCGAAATTCGGGCTGGCCATCAGGTCGATGACCATGGTCGGGATGTTGGTCCAGCTGGTGACCTTGCGGCGCGAGATCAGGCGCCCGGCGACGTCGCGGTCCCAGCGCGGCATGATGACCAGCGTGCCGCCGATCAGCACCGTCGTGTGCATCATGCTGACCACGCCGGTGATGTGGAACATCGGCACCACGGCCAGCACCACCACCTCGGCCGAGCCAAGGCCCCAGATCTGGCCGGCGCAGGCGTTGTGCATCAGGCTCGAATGATGGTGGATGCAGCCCTTGGGCAGGCCGGTGGTGCCGCTGGTGTAGGGCAGCAGCGCCATGTCGTCGGCACCCACCACATGCTCGGGCGGCGGATGGCCGGCAGCGAGGGCCTCGGTCCAGCGCATCACGGCGCCGCCCTCCAGGGCCGGCAGCGGATGCTGCGTCAGCAGCCAGTCGCGCCACGCCGGCGCCGGGGCCTCGTCGCCGGTCACTTCGGGGTCGAAGGTGTCGGTGAACTGGGTGACGATCATGTGCGCCAGCCGGTCCTTGGGATCGAGCGCATTGCTGGCCTTGGCCAGTTCGGGTGCCAGGTCGCCGGTGGTGATCGCGAACTTGGCATCCGGGTCGGTGATGTAGTGCTTGAGCTCCTCGGCCCGGTTCATCGGGTTGACCGGCACCACGACCGCATTGGCCCGCAGGATCGCGAAATGCGCGATCACCAGCTGGGGGCAGTTCTGCATGTCCAGAATGACGCGGTCGCCGCGCTGCACGCCCAGCGCATGCAAGGTGCCGGCCAGCCGCTCGGCCTGGGCCGCGAACTCGGCATAGCTGATCTCGCTGCCGAAGAAGACCAGCGCGGGCTTGCGCGGATAGCGCGCGGCATTGACCGCCAGGTTGTGCCAGAGCGATGTCGCGGGCACGGTGATCGAATGGGGCAGGCGCTGGGGCCAGAACTTGTAGTGCGGTCGATCCATACAGTCTCCAGAGAGCGTGAGAGCCTACGATGCCCGGCCGCGCCGACGCATCGGGGAAGCCCCGACAGACGTCACCTGGGCGACTCCCTCTTGCCGCCAGGAAAAAGCCGGCTACCGCCATCGACCGACAGACGCGGCGCCCGATCTGCCGTAAAAGAGCAGCCTCTCAACCCATTTCGACGAGGAGCTTCCATGGCTGCAGACAAGCACGCGAGCGTTCACTGGGAAGGCGCCGGCAAGACCGGCAAGGGCCTGATCAGCACCGAGACCGGGGCGATCAAGGACTACCCCTACGGCTTCGCCAGCCGCTTCGAGGACGACAAGCGCGGCACCAACCCCGAAGAGATCCTGGGCGCGGCGCACGCCGGCTGCCTGACGATGGCCTTCGCCTTCGCACTCGAAGGCGCGGGCCTGACCGCCACCTCGATCGACACCAAAGCCGCCGTGCGGCTGGCCAAGGACGGTCCGGGCTTCAAGATCGATCGCATTCAGCTCGAACTCGAAGCCGTGGTGCCGGGCCTCGACGAGGCGAAATTCCAGGAACTCGCGGCCGGCGCCAAGGCCGGCTGCCCGCTGTCGAAGGCGCTGGCGAGCGTGCCGGAGATCACGCTGAAAGCCACGCTCAAGTCCTGACGCCCGAGGCCGCCGGGCCGCTGTTTATGATCGCCCTCACAACGAGGAGACACGCATGAACATGGCCCGCAAAGGCATCGCCGCACTGCTGTGGCTGGCGGTTTCGACGGCCGCCCTGGCCGCCTTTCCCGACAAGCCGATCAAGATCGTCATCGGCTTCCCGGCCGGCGGCCCGCTCGACCAGCATGCGCGGCTGCTCACCGACCGGCTGCAGGCGGTGCTGGGCCAGCCCCTGATCGTCGACTACAAGCCCGGCGCCGGCGGCTCGGTCGGCGCCGAGGCGGTCGCCAAGAGCGCACCCGACGGCTACACCCTGATGCTGGCGAACACCGGCGTCGCGGTGATCAACGGCGCGCTCTACGCCAAGCTGCCCTACGACACGCTGCGCGACTTCACGCCGATCGCCCGCACCGCGATGCAGCCGCTCGCGCTGCTGGTCACGCCCAAGCTGCCGGTCCAGAACCTGCGGCAGTTCGTCGACTACGCCCGCGCCCGGCCCGGCCAGCTCAACTACGGCTCGGCCGGCAACGGCGGCATCAGCCACCTGGTGCCCGAGATGTTCAAGAGCGCGACCGGCATCTTCATGGTCCATATCCCCTACCGGGGCAGCGCGCCGGCCTTCACCGACCTGATGGGCGGCCAGGTGCAGTTCATGGCCGAGTCGATCCCGCAGGCGGCCAATTACCACAAGCAGGGCAAGGTGCGGGCACTGGCCGTGACCAGCGCCGCCCGCAATCCGGCGCTGCCCGAGGTGCCGACCGTGATCGAGGCCGGCATCAAGGGCTTCGAAGTGGTCGGCTTCTATGGCTTCCTGGCGCCGGCGGGCACGCCCAAGGACGTCGTCGCCAAGCTCAGCGACGCCTTCAGGCAGGTGCTGACCAGCCCCGAGGTGCGCGAGCGCATGGTGAGCCAGGGCGCCGATCCGGCCTTCCTGGGCAGCGAAGACTTCGCGAAGTTCCTGGCCGCCGAAACCCCGCGCTGGGACAAGGCGGTGAAGGCGTCGGGCGCGAAGATGGACTGAGGGCCGGGCAAAGCTCGCCCTACAACTTTCGGACGGCTTCAAACGCGCAATCCGTGTAGTCACAATGTCTTACATGGATCATCTTTATTTTTCTCGCCGCCCCGACCCCGCACCCGACGGCCTGTTCGGCGGCCGGCGGCCCAGGCTGGCGCCGGAGCAATTGGAGCGGCGGCCCGCCCCGGACAGTCCGCCGAAGCCGCTGACCCCCGCCGAACTGGCCCAGGTGGCCCGGGCATGGCGGCGGCGGGCCGATGGTTCGTCGATGCTGGTCGCCGAGGCGCTGGAGACCGTGGCCGCCCGGCGCGCGCCACCGCCCATTGAAACGCTCTTCTCGACGCCGCCGCCGAAATCCGTCGTCCGGAGGATTTCGGAGTTCATGGGCTTGTAAAGCAAATCAGGTAACAGTCCGCGACTGTCGAATTTTTCACACCCAAACGCGCCGGACAGCGCGAAAATCGGGGTGTTAGTCATTGCTGCAAGTGCAATCAAGGTTAGGCCCGCCTCGTGCGGGCCTTTTTTTCGCCCGCACGTACGCGCACGCATGCATGCACCAGCTTCTTGCATACAAGCAGGCATGAAAGCTGCTGATGTGCAGGCATGTCCATCAGCGCTCCCGAAATCAGTGCACGCATCGTCGAAGCGGTGATGGCGCAGAAGCTCGCGCCCGGCGCCCGCCTGGGCGAGCAGCAGCTCGCGATGCTGTTCGACTGCAGCCGCACCATCGTGCGCGAGGCGCTGACACGGCTCGCGGCCCGCGGCATCGTCACCGTGAGCGCGCGCCGCGGCTGGTTCGTGATCGAACCCTCGCAGGACGAGGCGCGCGAAGCCTTCGAAGCCCGCCGCGTGATCGAGTCCGGCCTGATCCGCAGCGCCGGCGCCATCGGCCGCGACGCGCTGCGAGCCCTCAAGGCACACCTCAAGCGCGAGAAGGCCGCACTGAAGGACAGCGACATCGGCAACCGCAGCTACCTGCTGGGCGACTTTCACGTCTGCCTGGCCGAATGCCTCGGCAACTCGCTGCTGGCCGACACGCTGCGCGACTTCACTGCGCGCACGACGCTGATCGCGATGCTCTACCAGTCTTCGCACGACGCCGCGCAGTCCTGCGAGGACCATGTGCGCATCGTCGCGGCACTCGAGCGCGGCGACACCGCGGCCGCCGAGGCCCTGATGAGCGAACACATCGGCACCGTGCAGTCGGCGCTGCGCGTGCCGTCACCGACCGACCCGCTGGCCCGGCTGCGCGATGCGCTGGCGCCGATGCAGGGCGCGGCCGACCCCACCCGGAGCGAGGCACAGCTCTTGCGTACCACCCTTGCCAGGAGGGGACGCAAGGCGGCCGGACCCGAAGCTTCACCCGACGATTCATCGACCTACCTAGGAGCCCTGTTATGAAGTCATCCAAGCGCAGTTTCGCGCTCGCACTCGCCGCCGTCACGCTGTTCGCCACCGGCCTCGCGCATGCCCAGAGCGCGCTCGACAACGTCATGAAGGCCAAGCTCATCAAGATCGCGGTGCCGACCGACTACCCGCCCTACGGCTCCGTCGACAAGACCATGACGCCGCAGGGCCTGGACGTCGAGATGGCGCAGCTGATCGCGAGCAAGCTGGGCGTCAAGGTCGAGCTGGTGCCGGTGACAAGCGCCAACCGGATCCCCTACCTGCAGACCCGCAAGGCCGACCTGGTGATCTCCACCTTGGGCAAGAATGCCGAGCGCGAAAAGGTGATCGACTTCTCGGCGGCCTATGCGCCCTTCTTCCAGGCGGTTTACGCGGGCAAGAACCTCAACA
>Ga0182008_10001500_pt1 | contig 15571 bp, 18 predicted proteins | sample Sormic07211129_1_FD_120482 | JGI IMG/M metagenome (GOLD analysis project Ga0182008, IMG submission 120482) | Rhizosphere microbial communities from Sorghum bicolor, Mead, Nebraska, USA - 072115-129_1 metaG | ecosystem: Host-associated > Plants > Roots > Rhizosphere | place: USA: Nebraska...
TAGAAGCCGGCCGCCTCATAGTTCGCCTCGTAAAGACTGGTGTTGTCGGTGCTTTCCCACCAACCATCAGCGCGCTTAAAGGCTTCGAACTCCAGCCCCCACTCGCGCTTGTACCAATCGGCGCAGACCTGCCAGCAGTCCCAAGCGCCATGCACGAACGGCCGCTTCAGCAAATGGACATCGCCAGTCGGCAAGACTGTCCTAAGGTCGCCCTCTGGCCAACTGAGGATATGCCAGGGCATCGCGGTCGCTTCGCACATGGCTAGGTCGCGTGGTGACGGCCGGCTCGTAGCATCAGGATGCGAGTGAACAATGCCGATCACTTCACCCAGGTCTTCCGCCGCGGCGTATTCCTCCGGATCGATCCGGAACTCTTCGCTCGGCTCGGTCGAGATATTGCGGCACGGGTAGTACTGCTGTTTGCGCCCGATGCCCAGCAACAGGCCGCAGCACTCTTTCGGGTACTCGGCGGCTGCGTGAGCCTGGATCGCGTTCAAGATGTGCTTACGCATGGTCAGCTCCGAGCGATCAGGGAAACGGCAGGGAAGCCACCAAACGGCAGCGGATTGCCCTCACCGAAGCGCGGGATGCAACCCCGGCCCAGCGTTGCATCGCACTCGTCCAATTCCGGGTTATCAGTGACAACCCCGTCTTTCGTAACGTACGGCCCGGTGTATCCACAGTTCGGCCCCCGGTAACCGCCGGTGAGACACCAGTGGCACAGAGTCGTCGCCTGCCGGCCAATGGATTCACCGCCAACGTCGCCCGGACTGGCCAACTCCCAACTGACCGTCTCCCCGTCCTCGTTCGTCTTCTGGTCGATGTACCAGACTTCGATCGTCTCTTGGGTCGGATCAGCCGTTGGGTTGCCGGCCGGAAAGTTCTGCGCGTCCAGGTACGTGCCCAGCGTGTGGCGCATGGTCAACTTGAACTCGAGTAGATCGTCGAACGCCAGGCATAACGCGGTGATTCGCCCATTGACGTTGCCGACAGATAGCGTTGGCCGTACCGCCGTGCCATCACCATTGGCTTCGATGCCGTCGATCTGCATGGGCCATGCGCCGTATTCGTTGCCCTGGAACCAGATCGCCTTCGCAGGTAACAGGTCGGCATCCGCGCCGGCGGCGATGATCTCGGCCGGCGTGTGTGGAATCGAGTGCCCGTGAAAACGAAGGACATCTGCCCCGTAATCACTGCCGTCCAATTCGAAGAGCAGCACTTCGCTGCCAGGCTCAAGAACCTGGATGTCACTGATCAGCGGCATGGATGCCCCTTATGGTTGGAATGCACGGTCGAAAGTGGCCGTGAGCTTGAATGCGTCCCCACCCATCGGGGTAGGCACCGGCTTTTTGCAGGTAAACAACCCCAGTTCACCGAGTGGAGTGGACCAGAGAAACGCCTTGGCGCCGGCATGCCGATCAAAGAACGCCATGATCTCCAGCACCTTGGTCTTGGGCCCGGTGTAGGAGATCGGATAGGAGTCCTGTTTGTTGTTCGGTCCGTCGCCAGATTCTTGCTTGTAACCATCACCAAACTGCGCGGTGCGCACGCGATAAGTGATATCGGGCGCGTCTCCATTTTGGGTTGGCCAGGTGAAGCGCTCGATCGCCATCAGGCTCTCCCATTAACGTTTCGGAAACTGACGCCGCCGGCACGCCATGATTCGGCTACAGCTCTTTCTGCCGCCGCCTCCATTTGCGTTTGGAGGTTCTGCTGAAGTGCTTGCTGGTCGATCTGCATGCCTTCCGAGCTTCTGTCCTGCGTGATCACGCTGACCGGTGCGTTGATGCTGATTGACGAGCCTCCACCGCTGCTGCTGATGGCCGCGACGCCGGGCCCTGCACCGGAAGTCAGCGGAGTGACGCTGCCGCCATTTGCGCCAGTCATGAGGAAGGACTTGCCGCCCTCGTTGTACAGCTCCGGCCCCAGCTCGTTGACCTCATACAGAGAGTTGGGGGCGACAGGTCCGCCGGCCGCTCGGTAGCCAGAGAAGTCGACGTTGGTGTATCCGGCCTGAGACGCTCCTGCGGCTGACGAAGCAGCACCGGCAGAACCGGAGGCCAGCCCGTTACCGCCACCACCAACGAAGTAGTTCGTTGCAGCGCCCACCAAGCTACCCAGCAATGCCGAACTGGCCTGCCGGGTTGCAATGCGCGCCATGTCGGCCAAGATCGATTTCGCGAAGTCACCGAACGATGCCTTCCCAGTCATGGCGAAGTTGACGATCGCATCTTCCATCGAGCTGAAGGCGTTGCTGAACAAGCTTTTCGTCTGGCCGGCAACATCCCGCGCCGACTCCAGGTAGTTCTGCCACGCCGATGATGCGCCCGCGCTCCAGTTGCCCTGCGCGGCAGTCATCTCGTCATAGTTGGATTGCACAGTGTCGTGCAGATCTTGCTGGGTGGTTTTCAGCGCAGCCAGTTTCTTGGTGTACTCGTCGAGGCTCATGCCGCGCGAGCCATCACCATACTGGTTGGCCAGGTCGAGCTTCTGCGAGTTGATGCGGTCGTCGATGGCGTTTTGCTGATCCGTCAGCCCGCGCTGCCGATCACCCTGCCCCAGTCCTGCCGCAGCCCGCTGCCCTTGTTGGCGCAGTGTGTCGACTTGCTGCTGCAACGCACTGGTGTAGGTCTGAACGGCCAGTTCCTGCTTCTTCAGCCGGCCTTGCTCGTTCGTGGCCAGCACTTCCAGCTCGCTGTCCGCCGCCTTCTGCGCCTTGACCATGTCACCGCGCGCGTCGGCGATTTTCTGGTCGAGCTGAATGCGCTGCTCTCCCGTGGTGGTCGCCTTGCCCTTGGCTGCTTCCAGAGCGGCGATTTCCGCCTCGTAAGCAGCAGTGACCTCGTCCCGCTCGTTACCGATCAAGGCTTCGCGCTTCAGGAGGTATTCCTGTTGCGAGATCAGCCCGGCCTTCTGCGCGGCATCCAGTTGTTTCTGGGTGTTCGAGTACTCGGCCTGGATTTCCTTGAGGGCGTTTTGAGCGGCGTTGAAGGCAGTGAGGTCGACCGCGCCGGCGGACGATGCGGTTTTCGGATCCTTGTTCTTGTCCTTGATGTTCTGGAGCGTCTTGGCGACATAGTCGGACTGGACTTTCGGATCATCGGGATTCGCTTTTCTCAGCGTCTCGACGTCACGCAGATAGGCCTTGGTCAGCTTGTCGCGTTTCTCGGCGTTCGTGAGGTTTGAGTCGCTGATTTGCTTCAGCCGTTGTTCGGCTTCGATCCCTTCCTTCTGAGTGCGGACCTGATCCTCTTGTGTTTTGGTTCGCTGCTCTCCGGTGAAAACTGTGAGCTGCAGCAGGTACAGTTCTTTCTCGGAAGCTGCGAGTTTCTTTTTGGCGTCGGTATCGTCTGGATCGGCCTTCAACGCACTTCGCGCAAAGGCTGCACTCTGTGTAAGCTCGGCGATCCTTTTGGCTGGCCCCTCGTCACGACCTATGTTCTTGATTGCGTCGAGCGACTTCTTGGCTTCGTCCGTAATGCCTTTCCAGGCTTTTTCGATGGTACCGAGATTCTGCGTGATCTCCCCGGCTCGCCCCTTTACGGTATCGGCATAGGTGTCGGTCAGCAGCTTCGCAGCGCCAATGGTGTCGCCCTGCTCCTTCAGCGCAACAATCTGTGAGTAAACAGAAGCTGTCAGGAAGTGATATTGATCGTTCAGTTCCTTTGCGGCAGCGACGGGGTCCTTGGCAATTTTGACGAACTCGGCAATGGTCGCGTCGACCGACTTACCGGTGGCGTCCTCCATCGCAGCGGCAGCATCGGCGATATCCTTGAAGCTGCCGCCTGCAACTACGCCGCTTGCCGCCAGCTTGGCAAGTGATGCAGCTGCCTCACTGGTGGTGCCATTGGTGGCGCTCACCTGTTGCGCCAGATCGGCCAGTTGTCCGGCTGACGTACCAGCGGAGTTTCCGGTAAGGATCAGCGCCTTGTTGTACTCGTCTGCTTCTTTGCTGCCCTGGCTGTAGCCGTAGATCAGCGTTCCCAGTGCAGCGGCGGCTGCAACCACCGCAAGCGCCATGCCGGCCGCACTAAACGAGACGCCACTCATTGCCGGGCTGATCGCACCGACAGCTTTCTGTGCGTTCTCGGCCGCTTCCGCCGCAGTGTTCGAACTTTCAGCCAGGTCTGACAGGCTCTTGCCTGCGTCGCCGGCATTGTCTGCGACGTCCTTGGCATTGGTCGCGATGCCGGCGAGAGACTCGCCCAACACAGCTGCGCCAGCGCCACCCGTGAACAACGAGCGGAACTTGTCCTTTAGTGCATCGAACGTGTTGCCGACGCCGCCGAACGAATCCTTGATCTGCCCGCCCTGCTGGATCAAAACCATCAGCGGGTTTTGACCGCCGGCCAGGCTGGTGAAGATGTCCGTGAATTGCGACGGGAGCTGACGCAGTGCCTGCTCGGTCTGCTTCGAGGTGGCGCCGGTCTTGCGCAGCCCATCATCGAACTCGCCCAGCTTCTGCCGGGAGGCATCAATGCGGGTCGAGTACTCGCGAAAGGTGTCGGCATCGATCAGGCCGGCTGCCTTGTACTTCTGCAGCTGCTCCTGTTGCTGGTCGAGCTTGTCGAGCGCGGCAATGGCCGGATTTATCTTGGCGAGCAGCGCTTGCAGGCCCTCGGCTTGCACACCAGTGGCAGCTGCGGCTTTCTTCGCCGCCTCAGCCTGACGATCTGTCGAGCCGACCAAAGCATCAGACTCAGCCTGTAACCGCCGCTGAAGTGCGGCAAGGCTACTGACCGATGAGCTGGAGTTGTCCAGTGCCGACGAGTTGGTGGTCACGCTGGTGGTCAGACGCTGGTAATAGTCGCTTGAGTCCAGCGAAGCCTTGGCCATGGCCGTGAGTCGCTTCATCGCGTCTTCGGTGGATTCGGACAGCTTGCCCTCTGCCGTGGCCAGGCCAGTGGACGCAGCGGCCGCCTTTTCGAAGCCAGCAGCAACGCCGTCAGCAGCTTTCTCTGCCTTGACGCCAGCCTGCGCCAGGCGCTCCAGATCCGTGGCAGCCTGGACGGCATCGCCCGAATTTACCTCGATGCCTAACTGCGCGATTGTGCCCGACATGAGTGCTCCGTTACTTCGATTCGCTCATGACGAGCAGGGCTTCGGCCTCCATCACCTGGAGGTCGTGGAAAATCTCAGCGATTTGTTTTTTCTTGATGCCGAGGTATCCGGCCACGTCGCGGATGGACGTGTAGTCGAGCCCGGTGGCGCCGCACGCCCCTGTCCGCCATTGCGTGGACAGGGCATTGAAGAGGCAGAAGGCCGGCCAGTTTTCGGCCAGCACTTCGCAATCCTTTTCGGGAATGTCTGCCAACGACAAGCCGAAAGCCGCCAGATCCGCTTCTGATGGTCCCGGCTCGTACATGAGGCGAGCGACGCGGGTTAGTTTCCCAGGCGAGCCGAGGAGAACGCCTTCTGGTAGGCATCGACCACCGCATCACCGGCGCCGGCCGAGGTTTCGACCAGGGCGCGGATAGATTCGGGGCTCAACTTGTCGTCGAAGCCCCACCCGGCAACCAACTGCGTGACCTGCTCCACCTGGCGCTCGATGTGGGAGTCGGTAATTTCGATCAGGGTGAGTTCGTCACCTTTGGCCTTGAAGCGCTCCTGATCTTCCTTGGCGCTCTCCTGCCAGCCAGCGAACAACGCCGCGAGTTCCTTGCGGTCGCGATACTTGAACTCGAACGGCACCTTGATCGTGGCGCCGCCGACGCGTGGAATATCGACGTCGGCTTTGAAGGTGGGGTTTTGGGCGATTTTAAACTTGGCCATGGGTTACACCACCGCCGCGTAACGGGCTGGGCGGCCGGTAAGCGCAATGCTGATGACGCGGGTCATCAGGTTGTTGCGCGACATGGTCGGCGTGGCGGTAATCGACACGTAGCCGTTGTAGACGATGCTGCTGCCGCCCGGGAGATTGAGGCGCAAGACGCGAGGCTGCTTGTCGTCATCGGCAACCTCACACACATCGACATAGGGCTTGGAAGGATCGTCGGCCACGGTGATGCTCAGTGTGATCGGGTTCTTGGTAGTGGGCATCTGGCGATCATCGTCATCAGCCAAGAAGCCGAAGGTCAGGAACTGCTGCTCACCGCCAGTCGAATTCAACTCGGTGATCTGCGAGATCTCAGTGAACGACGTTACTTCGCGTACAGAGCCAACGCCGGAACCGGCCGGATACTGCTGAACGTTGGTGGTGTTGACGCCGCCCAACGCAAAGGTGCCGCTGGCGATATCCTCAACCCGAACAGCGCGGCCTTCCAATCGCGTCCAGCCCGAATTGACCGCGATGATGTCGCCTTCAGCCAGCCCGTGAGCCGCGGCCGTGGCCACCGCCGGGTTCGCGTTGGTCAACGTGGTGAATGGGATTGCCGTGCCGTAGGCGGAAGCAATTTCGAACGTTGCGCCGTTGGGCATTTGAATGCCAGCCATTGGTGTTTTCCTCTTTTCAGAAATGACAAAACCCGCTCAATGGCGGGTTCTGGGTTTGCCCAATGGGCGGATTAGTTTGTGTCTGCTCGGTACAGAAAGGACACAGGCACGGTGAAGGTGGTGTCGTCTGGAATGCCGGGGCCCGGATCGACCGGCGTCATCGTCACAACGATCAATGCACCTTTCGTGTTCCGCTCATACAGCGGGAACAGCGCCGCGATCTGATCAGCGATCACGCCCGCTGCGCCGCGGTACTTGCCCGATGGCGTCACGATGCTGACCTGAAACACGCCGGTGTACAGCTTGTGGTCACCGCCAAGCGTGTTGCTCGCGGTATCCGCTGGCAGCGTGAATGCCTTCAGGTAGGTGACGCCGTCGACGGGCATGTAGGCCTCATTCTCGACGACGACCTTCAGCGGTACCGGCAGCGCTTTCGCCCAGACGATCAGTTTGGCCTCGTAGATCGAGGCGATGATGTTGTGGCTCATACCTTGTTGTTCCTGATGGCTTCATCCACGATCTGCTGGAACCGGGCCAAGGTGATGCGAACCATGCCGCCTGGCGCCTGCTTCGAATGCCCGTACTCGAGCGGCACTGCGTACGGTAGGTTATTCACGATGTAGGCCGTCTCACCGATGCTCAATTGCTCGACCTGAAGCTTCAGCTTGGCGAGCGTGACATTGCCAGCTTGGTCGATCTGATCGATAACGCCATCAACTGGTGATCCGATAGAAAACTGCCAGTTCCCGCGAAAGCGCCCGCCCACGTAGTCCTTGCCGGCGACCAGTCCGTTCACGTTGAAGTTCTGGTCGCGCTCAGTCTTGGTCAGGGGCTTGGCGTATTTCACGCTGCGCTTTAGCTTCCCGGCCTTAGTGAAGTTGCTCGGCGTCAGCGACTTGATCACGTTGCGCACTTCGACGTGCGCGTCATAGGCATCAGCCGCCGCGGTGTTGGCCTGACGATGTGCAACGTTTGCCGCCCAGATCTCGGGATTGCCCACTGGCGACATGCGAATTACGCTGCTGCCGATCTCAATCACGATCTCTCGAAACGTAGCGTCGAGCCCGGCCTTGGCCTGCTCAGCAAACTGGCGGATGTTCTCGGCGAAGCTGCCATTGAGGCCCGAGTACTTGCTCACGATCGCACCTGCAGCTCGTACAGAATCGGTGTGCCGGCCGGGTTGATCTCTTTCAGTGGCGGGACGATTGACCAGGTGCGACCTTGGACAATGACCTTGTTCAGCAGATCAGGCGCCCACAACAACCCCTGCGCCGCGATCTTGAGTTTCTTGTCGCCCTGCTTGATCAGGCTGTTGTTCAGGAATTCTTGGCCGGTGAAGTCGAGCAGGATGCCTTGGGCGGCCTGCTCGGTGATGGTGTCAGGCGGTGCGCTACCGGTATCGGGGTCGTACTCGCCGACGGTGATTGCCCGGATGGTCACGGGCTGGCCGAACTCTGTGATCATCTCCAGAGCCATCACGGCCATTTCGTCGTAGAACGTGGCCATGGTTGCTCCGTTTCAGTTATGCGCGGACGGCGAACAGGCCCCGCCTCTGTAGGTAGTCGGCAAACTGCGTGGCGCTCGGGCGATCCGGCGCCGCCGGCAACAGTCGGCCGCTGGTGTTGGAAATCGTCGCGTACTCGCGAGTGACCGCGCCTTCGACACGCTCCAGGGTGATTGCACCCTTTCGCTTGTCGATCGGGTCGATGTCGTCGGTGTGGATCTCAGCAGCCAAGGCCATCTGGCCGTACTGGATACGCGCAGGCAGGTAGTTGTCAGGCTTAATCTGACAATCCAGCTCTACCCCGCGCCGCGGCCAGGCTAGAGCCTGATCGCTGTCCATCTTGCGCCCCTTCCAAGTCATGCCATCCATCGCCAAGGCGGACCGGCGAAGCAGTGCTTCTTGCGCTGGCTCGTCCGCAGGGATGGTCACGCCGAACTTGCCGGCGTACATGACCAAGTCCGCGGCGCTCGCGTAGCTTTCGGCGTCTGGCTTGCCGGTGCTGTCCTCGATGATGAGTGTCATGGATCAACTCGCTGGATTGAGTTTTGAATGATTGGCCACCGGATTGCCGGTAGCCGCAGTATCACGCCTTGGGCAGGTCGGCGACGAGCTTTTCCAAGGATTCTTTCGACGCATTCGCGCGGTAAGTCACACCAGCAGCGTCGAGTTTAGCCTTCAGGGCTTCAACCTCCACGCCTTCACCCGCCTTCAGTTCAGCGAGCTCGTTGCGCAGCGTCTCGTTTTCCACTGCGAGATCATCGCGTGCACCAGCCAGCTCAGCCATCTGAAGACGGATAGCGTCGAGCGAATGAAATAGGCGGATTGCGAGCTCGCCGGCTCCCGGCTTTTCAATCTCTCCAGCCTCAAGCCCATCAATGACAGCGCGGACCGTATCGCTTTCGGCGCGCAGCTTGCCGATCAGCTCTTCCAGTTCAGCCTGGTTACTACCAGCACCCGCAACCAGCACAAGGCGTTGTTCGACTTCCTTCAGCGTCACTTCGACGCCGACATTCTCGTAGGCATCAACCACGTTTGGCCAGTCGCCAACCACAACAACACCGGTCACGCCTGCTTCTGGGCGGTCGAAGTGCTCTGGGTTGCGATAGCGCTTATCTGGGTCAAAGCCGGAGCTCTGAGTGGAATAGATGAGTTCCATGGAAAATCTCCGTAGCGGCCATCGCTGGCCGCTTTCATGGGGAGCCTTAAGGCGTGGTCGTCAGAGTGATCATCACGCCGGCGGTGACCTTGTCGCTGTCGGAGTGCTTTACCCAGTTGGCCGCAGAACCCACGGCCGCCAGGGTCGGGTTTGCGCCGCCGACAGCGTCCTTCCAGCTGTAACCCAATACGTCGATGTTGACGGTGCCCTCGGCGCGGTAGCCGATACCGAGGTTTTCCTCGTCGTCCACGTTGTACGAGCGGAAACCCGGGGCCTGGGATTCGGTGATCACCACGGCATTCGGCAGCAGGCCGAAGATCACGTCCGCCGGAGCGGTGTCAGTCACCAGTACCGGCTTGCCAAGGGTGCCCGGCAGGCCGCCGTAGATCACGACACCAGCTTCCTCGTAGACCTTGTTGGCAATGGCCTCGTCGACAATGTCGAAGTAAGCGCTGGAGTGCATGACCCACAGAGCAATGCGACCAAACTTGTCGCCGAATTTGCGCATGCCGCGAGTCAGGGTCTTCTTGCCGTCGGTTTCGATATTGGCAGTGACCACCATACCGGCGTTGGAGCTGATAGCGGCACGCAGTGCGGCGGTGGCGTACTGGATGAAGCCTTCCAGGGTAGCGTCGGCCACATCGGCGCCGATGATCTGGGAGAACTCTTCCACCGGACGGCCGCGGCGCTTGAACGCCTCTTCGGTGGTCTGGTACGGGCCGTACTTCCACGGAGCCTTGACGCCCACAGCTTCGCCGGCGCCGATCTTCTTGGCGGTTACCTTGCCGACGGAGTTGACGTCGCGATGCTCCAACGAGCCGCCGATTTTGTAGAACGAACGCTTGCGGAAGTCGCCTTCGATCAGTTCGTTGTCGAGAACGATCGCGCCATTGGACGATGCGTTGAAGACGTCGAGGTTGTCCTGGACGCGCTCCAGGTATGCGGTTTGCGCCTCATCATTGTAGATGATCAGGTCGCTATTAACGGTTGTAGCCATGGGTCTATCCCCTTACTTGGGCAATGCGAGATATGCGGTTTGGCCGTGCTTGCGCTGGAAGTCGCGCTTCTGCTCGGAGGTCATTTCGGAGCGCTTGAATGCAGCCTGGCCGCCACCCCCGCCCGGGGCTTGTGTCCCTGAAGCCCTTGGCCACAGGTGAGGCGCGCTTTCGCGCAGTGATTCTGCCCATTCGAGCGGAGTCAGAGGGGTTTTGCCGTCTTTGCCGAGGATGGTCTGGCCAGACTCATCAACGGCGACCGCTTCGCCCTCTTCATTCAATGAGAACACGCCCTTGGCGCGCAGGATGATGTCGTCGGTTGCTTCTGGCAGAGCGCCCGCTTTCAGTGCTGCGCCGCGGACCGAGTCGCCCAAGGCTTTGCCCTGGTACTTGGCGGCAAAGGCTTCAGCCTTCTCGGCACGTGCGGTGATGGCCTTCAATTGCTTGTCGGTATCGGCACGCAGGCGTTCGGTTCGGCGGTTAAAGACTTCGTCCACCTTGCCCTCTGTCAGCAGCTTGGTTTCTTCGTCCTGGCCCGCCCGACTCAGTAGCCCTTTGACGGCGTCGATGTCGATGCCTTCAAACTGGGTTTCGAACTGGGTCAGCTTGCCTGTGGTGTCTTTGAGCTTGCCCAGCAGCTCCGTGTTCTTGGTTTTCAAACCCGAGACGGATGCTTCAACGGCAGTCGCGATAGCGGCCTTAATTGCCGGGTTTTCCAGGTCGATTTCGTTTTCTTCTGCCACGTTGATGCACCCCTTGGGTATGGTTTGCCCGCTTTACAGGCATAAAAAAACCCCGCCGTAGCGAGGTTTGATTTTGAGGATAGTTTTCTCAGTTCATGTCGAATCTGGACTTGAGAGCTTTCATGCTATCCCCGGTATACGGACGATGTTTGTAGGTTTCATTAACGATTGAAACAATCGCTCCGTCTCTTACAGCGTCCTCAAGCCAGTTGTAGGCAAGAACAAGATCAAGAATGCAGGTCAAATCGGTATCTACCAGCCTCCCGGCTTGAAGCGCAGTGTCTGTCAGTTGGTGAATCGCATTGCGACAATCGTTGATGGATAGGGGGCCGCTTTCACTGTCGAGTGCAGATCTGAAGTTGCGCACGACAGCACCGATTTCTTTTACCGTTAAATTGGAAAGCATACCGGCGTCTCCTTCTCGGCTTATGCTCTCAACTTAGCAGGCCTGCTCTCTCGAACGCCAGCGGTTCCAGCCCCTTCATTTGCACCAGGGTCAGCGGTGCAAAGTTGCGATCAAGCTGCAGCTCGGCAAAGCGCTGGACGCTCAGTCCGCCCTCACGGAACAGTTTCGCCCGGACCGGGCCTATGGCCACGTCCTGGAACGAAGCCGGCTGCTGCTGAAGCCAGTGGTAGTAGTCGAGGCTCGCGCTGACCTGGCCCGCGCCATCCGCTCCTACTGAAGCCCGCGTTGCGCCCTTGGCGAACATCTCGCTGAGCTTGGTCAGCAGAATGAACGTAGTGCGGCAGTTCGGGTGGAACGGTGGCCTGGGGCCGGAGTCGACCGGGAACCGTCGCTTATCCATCGAGCGACATTGCTGACTGGTCTTGCTGTCCAGAGTGGCGACCATTTCGATTTCGGCCACGATATCCGTGTTGGCCTTGGCCACCTCCATGCGCGCCTGTGACGACACATGCTGAATAGCGGTGTGCACGACCGTGTTGGCATTGCGATTGGTCGTTGCCAGAACGCCATCCTTGTAGCCCGCCGCCTTGGTGCCGCGAATGTTGCGGATCACCTGGAAATTCGTTTGCCCTTCGAAGAAGCCCTGCCGGATCGTGCCGGTGACGCGCTCTCGCTCGGCAGTCGTCCAGCCCTTGATGAATGACTTCAGCAGCTTCCCGCCACCGGTGCCGCGCACGCTGAGTGGATTCGTGAGCACCGCCGTCCTGATGGCCGCCGCCGTCGGCGCAGCAACGTCCAGCGAAACTCCGACTGGCGCAGACTTGGCCAGGCTCGTCGCCTCAAACTCGGCTTCGTAGTTGGCGATGTCGATCAAATCGAGGTTCAGTTGCGCGCTGTAACGGTCGAAGATGCCCAGCAGCAGGCTGTCGACTTCCTTCAGTAGTGCTTCCAGGCGTTTGACGTTGTACTCGGTCAGGTCCGATTGGGTGAGCCTGTCGCGGATCGAGCGATCAATCTCCTTGAGGAACGGAGCGAACTTCCCGACCTCCCCCGCCTTCAGCTTTTCGAGAAAGACTGCGTGCCGAATCGTGGCGTCAAGGATTGCTTGGTTTGCCGCCATTTGGTGTTACCTCATCATCCAGACCCAGGCCATCGCTCTGCTCTTGAAGCTCGCCATCGATCTGCAGGTCCGTGCGCTCTGGGGCAATCAAGCCCAGTTTGCGCAGGTAGCCCCGCAGATCCGCCTTCGCGAAGCCGCCGCTCTGCCACAAGCCCACCAAGGCCGTGATCATTTGCGGATCAGCCGTCAGCTCGACGAACTCCTGATTGATCTGGTACGCGACCTTGTCGGTGATGCCCATGTAGAGGCCGCACCACATGATTGCCCGGGTGTAGGCCTCGCTGACGTTGGCCACGCAGCCGGCAAGCACCGATGTCGATGCAGACTGATCGCCTCGGGACTCGGTAGCCGTTTTGGCTGCCAGTGATGCAACGACCATGCGAGCGCCCAGTTCGATCATCATCTGGTTCTTGTCGGCCATGGCCTCCTTGACCAGCGTATTGGGCAGTGGCTGCGCGAAACCAAACTGGCCGCCGGCCGGAAGCAGCATCGGCGCTCTGGAGCCAACGTAAACGCCGTTTTTCTCCATGTGGTCGCGCCACTGCTCATCCAGGCCTGAGATCCACGGTTGGGCTTGGCCACTCCAGAAGACACTGTCTTCGTAGTCGGCGCTGTTGCGGTAATGCCCTAGGTTGATCATGGCGATGTCGTACAGCGGCGATTCATCGATTGATGGATCGTTGTTCTGTGCGCCAATGAAGGTGAACGGGATTTCCTTGAGGCGCCCGGTAATGCCTTCCGGTGTGAATGTGTCCATGACCTCAAGGGGGCCGCCGCCTCTCGGACCGGATCGGCGCCAAACCCGGCAGACGAAACCTCCAGCATCAAGCGCAAGTTCGCGGTACTGCTCGACAACTTTGAACCCGAAGCCGTCTTCGATCTCCAGCATCTCGCGCAGCACGACCAGGGTCAGCACGTTGTGCCCGTTCACCATGCCAGTGCGCCAATTAATGATGTCCTCGGCGCAGTACGACAGGATCACCGAATGGCCACCGACGCCTTGGTCCTGGTGATAATCGACGTACAGACCGTGACGACCAGCCTCAAGCACTTTTTCCAGCGTGCCTTGCGAATGCTGGTAGATGCTCACCCCGGATCCGTTGGCGTTGTCCTGCAAGTACTCCAGCTTCGTCGGCGCGGTCAGCGTCGGGTCTTTGTGGAAGGCCAGCCCCAGCAAGCCGTTGCGTGTGTGGCCGGTGGCGTTCTTGAACACTGCCCGTTCACGATAGGACTTGTTCCGGTCGACGTTCTCCGGCGATTTGTCGTGAGCGTTGATGTACGGCAGCCGAGAAACAACCCGGTGCTGGCCGGCGCAAACATCGCGCACCGTTGACCAGCGCTCCAGCGCTTCGATGTAGTCCGCCCGCTTGAAGGAGACGTCGTTGCTCATCGGGCGAATCCCATTTTGATTGCGGTGACCGGCTTGATAATCGGGTACTCGCGGTGAATGAAGTAACCGCCGCCGTCGTTGGCGTGGTCGTTGCCTTGGCTCTTGTCCGGCTCGCCGTTGGGCGCCCAGATTTGCTGTTCGAGGCCGTCAGCGTATGTCGGGCATGTGAACGGATTGACGAGGTAGCGCCGCTCGCCCTGCGCATTGCAGAACATGGCATTCATGGCGTTGATCCGATCCTTCACTGGCGGGTTGGCCGCCGGAGCGATGACCGCAAAACCTGCCTGTTTGAGCATGGCGATATCGGTGACGCTGGCGTTGACCGACTTGCGGGAATCACCGGAGGCATCCGGGTAGATTCGGATTTCGCAGGTCTTCTCAAAGTCGTTGCCGTTGTGGCGCCAGTAGCGCTCCTTGATGCGGCGGATCATGTCCGGTGTGTCGTAGCCATCCATCAGCTCATCGACCGCGCGGGGAAGACCCTGCTCCCGTTTGACGTGAGTGATCGCCGCCATCTTGCCGACGTTGAAGTCCATGCCGATGAATAGGGGCTCGCCCGGCTGCACAGTGTCGAAACACTGATTCAGCTTGCGGTCGTACGTGTGGTAGATCGAGCCGGACGTCAGGTTGACGAACTGACCGTTGAGGTAAGCGAGGATCAGCTGCGGCGGATACGACTCCATCAGCGATTCGATGTAGTCGCTTGGCAGATTCAGCTCGTTGTCGAACGTGCTGGCCTGCACCAGGCCGTACATCTCATTCAGCTTCGGCTTGTCGCGGAGCTGCTTCACGAACTGCAAAAAGACGAACTTGAAGCCTTCCGGCGTCGTGGTTACGTCAACGCCATTCTTCAGCCCGGGCAGGTTGTAACGCATCCGGGCGATGATCTTGCGCCAGGCTTGCTGCGCCTTGATCGACGTCAGCACGTCCAGCTCATCCACCAGCGCATGGCCGATCTTGAAGCCGACGATGGTCTGCGGCTTCTCCATCGACCGGCAAATCACAGTGCCGCGATACTGCCGGCCGCTGTAAATGTGAACCTCATGGTTCGCCTGGTTGATCTTGGTCTTCAGCCCCCAGTCGAAGGCCACCTCTTCCACCGTGGGGTAGAAGATGTCCCGTATCTGCGGGTAAGTCGGCGCGAAGTACCCAGCGTTGACGCCCGGCCACTCCATGAAGTGCTTGCACAGCGCCGAGCATCCCACCCAGGTCTTACCTGAGCCGAACCCTGCAACGAATGCGCGGAATTTGTGAGGCAGCGTGAGGAAGTGAGCCTGCGGAACATTAAGGCTCGGCATTCGGCTTCCTCGCATCCACTACGTCGACCTGGATACGAGTCGGAATTGCTGGCTCGTCATCAGGCTCGTCCTTCCGATTGCGGTTGACGTACATGTCGCCGGTTTCTTTCGCGGCCTGTTCCAGAATCTGCATGGCCAAGCCGATGTTCTTCATCGTCTCGGCCTTCTCCACGAAGCGGTTCATGGCGCGCAGGCGGAACGCACGATTGGCGATCGGGATCTCAGCTGTCTCTTCGCGGAATCGCTTGCGGGTGTCGTGGAACAGCGTCACCCACTTCTTTGCCAAATCTCTCCCGGCACGTTTGGTCGGGTCTTGGGCTTCACACTGCTGGCGGGTAACCTCAATGCCGAATTCTTCTCGGACAGCCGCTGCAACCTGCGAAGGAGTGTCAAAGCACGCCAACGCCTGAACCATGAAGCCTTTCACCTCATTGTTCAGGGCTGCCATAGGGTAAATTCCGTCTTAGGTCTGTCAGGGGTCAGGCCGATCTGAGCAGACAGGTTCCGCAGGCCCTCGATATGTTCAA
>Ga0182008_10001503_pt1 | contig 15557 bp, 12 predicted proteins | sample Sormic07211129_1_FD_120482 | JGI IMG/M metagenome (GOLD analysis project Ga0182008, IMG submission 120482) | Rhizosphere microbial communities from Sorghum bicolor, Mead, Nebraska, USA - 072115-129_1 metaG | ecosystem: Host-associated > Plants > Roots > Rhizosphere | place: USA: Nebraska...
AGCCCCCGCGTGGTGGCCGCGTTCCGTACCGTTCCCCGCCACCTGGCTGCCCCCGACGTGGACATGGCCAAGGTCTACGAGCCCGAACAGGCCGCGATCACCAAGACCGACGCCAACGGCACGCACATCAGCTCGGTATCCGCACCGCGCATCCAGGCCATGCAGATCGAACAGGCCGACATCCAGCCGGGTATGAGGGTCCTGGAGATCGGATCCGGTGGCGTGAACGCGGCCTACCTGGCCGATCTCGTTGGGGACCAGGGCCATGTCGTCACCATGGACATCGACCCCGATGTCACCGAGCGGGCGAAGGACTTCCTGAAGGCGACCGGCTACCGGAACGTCACCGTCATCACCGCCGACGGTGAGAACGGCGATGGAGCCCATGCCCCGTACGACCGGATCATCGTCACCGTCCAGGCCGCTGACATCCCGCCCGCCTGGATTCACCAGCTCGCCGAGGGCGGCCGGCTCGTCGTCCCGCTGCGCATGCGCGGCATGACCCGGACCATCGCCTTCGTCCGCGACAGCGAGCGTCTCGTCAGCGACGGGTTCGAGCTGTGCGGCTTCGTGCCGATGCAGGGCGTCGGCGAGAACCGCGTGCGCCTGGCCCTCATCCACGACACCGAGGGCGAGGAGATCGGCCTGCGCCTGGACGGCCACCCCGAACCCGACACCGAAGCCCTGCGCGCCGCCCTGCACACGCCCCGCACCACGGCCTGGTCTGGTGTGACGCTTGCGGGTGACGAGTCCAGCGAGCACCTGGACCTGTGGCTGACGACCGCCCTGGACAACCTGCCCCTGATGGCCGCGAAGCCCGCCGCCCGGCAGCGCGGCCTGGTCGCTTCCGCCTCCCCGCTCGGCGTGCCCACCCTCGTCGACGGCGCCAGCTTCGCCTACCGCACCGTCCGCCCCACCGACGACCCCGACCGGTACGAGCTGGGCGCGATCGGTCACGGGCCCGAGGGCCAGAAGGTCGCCGCGCTCCTGGTCGAGGAGATCCAGGCGTGGGGCCGCGACCACCGCGACGCCAGGGCGCACATCGAGGTCTACCCGGCGGGAACGCCGGACGACCAGCTTCCCGCGGGCCGGATCATCGACCGGCCGCACACGAGGGTCACGATCTCCTGGCCGTAACGCACCCAGCGTCGCGACCAGGCCGGCAATGCACATCCACCCACCTCATCAGCGAGGAGAACGAGATGGCACAGAGCACCGGCACCACAACCCTGAAGGCCGCCACGGACTTCACGGCCGCCGGCGGGTCGGACTTCGACCTCAACATCGAGACCGTCGTCTCCGCCCCGATCGTCGGCGCGCTGCTGAACGACACCGGCGACGGCTGCGGCTCCACCTGCCAGTCCGCCTGCTCCAACAGCACCTGCATCGGCGGCTGACGCCCCAGGTGCGGGGCCGCGCCACGGTCGGCCCGGCCCCGCACCACCCCGACCACGAAGGAGACATAGCCATGTATCACGCGGTTGACGCGAGCATGATCAGGACATCCGTGTTCTCGCTGGCGGCACCGCTGCCTCCCTGGCCCTCTCTGGACAATGCCAGCACCGATACCGACCAATGGCGGGAGTGGATCACCCAGGTCTGGGCGGACGACACCAGGGCAGCGGCGATCGAGTTCGCCGCTCCTTTCCTCGCCGAATCCATCGGAGAGGTGCTCAGCGGAGAACGCCGGCGACCGCGAACCATCCAGCGCACGGCCGCCTCCCTGCGGGCCCTGCGGGCCCAGGCCACCGCACGGATGAACGCCGTCACCGGCGTCACAGAGCGCAGTCTGGTGGTCAATCTGCGCCCGGACTGCGACATCACGCTGCCGGAGGCAGTGACCCGGGAGGCGGCGCGTGCGCTGGACACCATGGCTCGCATCACGCCGTTCCCGAACGGCTCCCCGGCATGGCAGGACTACCGGGCGCGGTTCCTTGAGCGCTACAGCATGGGCGCCGTCGTCCCCCTGAGCGATCTCACGGACCCGGACACCGGGCTCGGCTTTCCCGCCAGCTACCGCGGCACCGTCCTCAAGCGCCCGGTGCTGGGCATGAGCCTGCGCGACGAACACCTCCTCGCCCTCGCCCAGGGAGCCGCCCTCGACGACCAGCGCGAAATCGTCCTCACCGACGAGGACCTGGACGCCTTGTCCCTCAGCGAACCCACCCAGGTCCCGGCGCACGTCGAGCTGTGTTTCACCGTGCTGGCGCGCACCCTCAAGGACCTGAACGACGGCCGGTTCACGTTGACCGCAGCCGGTCTGTCCCTGGCGGCCGGCACCACCACGGGCCGCTTCCTGGCGATGCTGGAGCAGTCCGACCGGGATCGGATGACCGCCGTGTACGCGGGCCTGCCGACGCTCACCGCGGGTGCTACCCGCGGTCAGGTCTCCAGCGCGCCGCTGCGGCTGCGGACCCGCAACGTCGGCCGGGCCCCGGCAGTCGTGGCGAACGTCCTTGCCGTGGGCGAGAACAACCCCGCAGCCACGCTCGACCTGGACGAACTCGGGGTCGTCGCCGACTCCCAACGCCTGTACCTGGTGTCGCTGCGCACAGGCCAGGTCGTTGAGCCGTCGGTCATGAACGCGGTCGAACTCAGCAGCGCCACACACCCGCTCGTCCGCTTCGTGTGCGAGCTGCACCGCTCGCACACCGCCCTTCTGCTCCCCTTCGCCTGGGGCGCTGCGGAACGGCTGCCGTTCCTGCCCGAAGTGCGCGTCGGGCGCACCATCCTGTCCGCCGCCTGCTGGCGGCTGCGCGCCCGCGACTTTCGTGAGGGCAGCTGGGCGTTCTGCTTCATCGACTGGCGGGTCCGCTACGGCGTGCCCCGCACCGTGTACGTCGGCAGCGACGATCAACGGCTCCGCCTCGACCTGGACGTGCCCGCCCACCAGCAACTCCTTCGGATGGAGTTGGACCGCCACGGAACCGTCGTGCTGCACGAAGCGCCCCCGGAGGGCGAGTTCGGCTGGCTGGGGCGCGCGCACGAGGTCACCGTTCCGTTCGTCTCCGACCAGCCCGCGGCCCCTGCCCCGAGCTTCCGCGCGGCGGCTGTCGTGGACCGGAACTCCAGCCACCTCCCCGGAGCCTCCCAGCGGACGTACTTGACGGTGTACGGCAACGCCGACCGCGCGACGGAAGTCCTGACCGTCCATCTCCCGCGGCTGCTGATCGACTGGGGAGCCGAGGGGCCGGACTGGTGGTTCGTCCGCTACGCCGACCCCGACAGCCACCTGCGGCTGCGCATGCACCTGTCCTCCCCGGACGCCTTCGGCGACGCAGCCTCGCGCGTCGCCGCGTGGGCGGCCGAGCTGCGCAGTGAGGGCCTGATCCAGCGGGTGCAGTGGGACACCGACGCCCCGGAGACCGGGCGGTACGGCACCGGGCCCACCTGGGAGGCCGCTGAGCGGTTCTTCGCAGCCGACTCCGCCGCCGTACTCGCGCAGCTCGTCGTCCCGCTCCCGGACAGCGACCGCCCGGCCCTCACCGCGGCCAGCATCGTGGACATTGCCACCGGCTTCCTCGGATCTGCGGCGGCCGGCTGGGCGTGGCTGAGGGACAACTTCCTGAAGGACGAGGGCGACGCCTCCCCGCGCAGCGTGCAGGCCACGGCCGTACGGCTGACTGATGCGGACCCCAACCACCCTGCCCTCCGGGAACTCCCGCGCGGGGATCACGTGACCGCCCTGTGGGCGCTGCGCCGCAACGCCCTGGCTGACTACCGCCAGGAGCTCGAAGCAGCCGGCACTGATCCGGCCGCGGTGCTGCCGTCCCTGCTGCACATGCACCACAACCGCGCGGCCGGGATCGACCCCGCCGCCGAAGCGACCTGCCGTCGCCTCGCCCGTACCGCCGCACTGTCCTGGACCGCCCGTACAGAAGGAGCCAAGCGGTGACCGCCGCCCCCATGACCGATACGACCGTTGCCACCCGGCAGTCCTTGGCACACGGGCCCCTCGGCGCCGCCCTCCTCCACGTCGAACGCGCTCACCGCGGCCGCACCTCCTGGCAGGCAGTCCACCAGGAACTCGCCGACGTCCGCCCGCTCATCGACGGAGACGAGGCGAGTCTGTTCCTGGGTGCCCCGGCAATGACGTACGTCCTGCACCTGGCCGCCGCCGACAGCGGCCGGTACGCCGGTGCCCTGCACACACTTGACGGCATCGTGGCCGCGCACACCGGGCGCCGTCTCGCCGCTGCCCACGCACGCATCGACGAGGGCCGCTACGCCTCCTTCGCCGAGTACGACCTGTTCCGGGGGCTGACCGGGCTGGGCGCCCTCCTGTTGCGCCGACAGCCGGACGGTTACGCACTCAGGCGCGTGCTGGAGTACCTGGTCCGGCTCACCGAACCGGTCACCGGCCTCGACGGGAAGCAGCGGCCGGGCTGGTGGGTCGGACACGCCCCGGCCAGTGACAACAAGGCCACCCCGGGCGGCCACGCCAACGCAGGCCTCGCGCACGGCATCACCGGCCCCCTCGCCCTGCTCGCTCTGGCCAAACGGCACGGCATCGCCGTCGACGGCCATGACCTTGCCATGGCGAGGATTTGCCGCTGGCTCGACCGGATCCGGCTGAACGATCACAGGGGAACCCGCTGGCCCCGGTGGGTCAGCGAGGCGGGCCCTGCGCCAGCTCTCCCGGCCGCACCGTCCTGGTGCTACGGCACGCCCGGACTGGCTCGTGCGCAGCAGCTTGCCGCCGTCGCAGTGGGCGATGAGGACCGGAAGCGGATGGCCGAGCGCGCCCTGTTGTACTGCCTGGACGATCCGACCCAGCTCGACCAGCTCACGAACCGCGGTCTGTGCCACGGCGTTGGCGGGCTCCTTCGCACCGTCCAGCGGGTCGCTGAAGACGCAGAGATCCCGCACGTGTTCACCGATCGTCTGCCGTATCTCCGTCAGCGTTTCCTCTCGGTCGACCCGCCTGACGAGCCCGGATTCCTCGAAGGGACCGCCGGGGCGACCCTGGCCTTCCAGAGCGCCGAATCAGGAGCCGTCCCAGTCGCCGACTGGGACGCCTGCCTGCTCCTGAGCTGAGGACACGACATGGTGGATCCCTACGACGCAAGCCCGGTGGAGGACGCTGTCCTCTCAGTTCTCGGTGGACACCGAATCGAGGAGGCGGCCAGCCGTGCGCGGACGTCCCCCGGCCGACTAGCCGATGCCGTAGAGCGATATCGCGCCGCCGGCAGGGCGGCACTCGATGTCAGTTCCACGGACTGGCACCAGGTCTATATCGAGTTCGCCGACTACCCCACCGCGGAACCCGTCTTCCGCGCCTACCTCCTGCCAGCGATGCGCGGTGAGCCCATCGGGCAGTGGTGGTTCCTGCGCAAGAACCCCTGCTGGCGCCTGCGCGTCCAACCCAGCCCGAACACACCGGCCGAGGACGCCATCGCGCACGTCACCGAGGCCCTCGACAGAGCAGTGTCCTGGGGCGTGGTGAAGGACTGGCGGCCATCCCTCTACGAGCCGGAGACTCTGGCGTTCGGAGGCCCGACCGGCATGACGATCGCGCACTCCGTCTTCCACGCAGACAGCGTTGGCGTGCTCGACTACCAGCAGCACGCCACCGGAGGAAACGCAGCACTGCTTGACGCCAAGGCGACCTCGCTGCTTGTCACCACCCTGTTCCTGCGCGCCGCCGGGCTCGAATGGGGCGAACAAGGCGACGTGTGGGGGCAGGTCGAGTCCAGACGGCCGATGCCCGAGGACGTACCCGCCGACAAGGTCAGTGCCCTGGCCGACTCGATGCGGCAGCTGCTCCTGCGCGATACTGGCCCAGCACTCGCCGACGGGCCGCTCACACCGCTGCGGAGCTGGGTGGCCGGCATGGAGCGCGGCGGCCGTGCCCTCGCGACCGCCGCGAGGGACGGGCAACTCGGGCTCGGTCTGCGGAGCGTCCTGGCCCGGCACGTCCTCTTCCACTGGAACCGCATGGGCTTCAACGCCCGGCAGCAGGCCATCTGGGCACGCGCCGCGCGGGAGGCGGCACTTGGCCGGTGAGTCCCACCCCGCCGCCCTCAGACGGCCGACCCAACCGTTTCAGGAGCACAACCGTGCCGACGCACCGCCTGACCGAACTTTCCGCCGACGCGCTCACAGCGATCGAAGCCGTCGCTGGGCCCGTCCTCGACGTCGAGATGCTCTCGGCCAGCTACAACAGCGGCGCAGGGTGTTCCTCGTGGGCGGACTCCTCGGATCACGCGGACCACCGGTCCCGTACCCGCCGTGATCGTCATCCGATCCTGCTGGGCCCCGGGGCGGGCCGGGTGACTCCCGAGGGATCGGCGGGTGACGCTCTCGTCATGCTCAGGTCGATCAGGTGGGAAGAGGAGTCCAGCGGCAACTCATAGGTCTTGAGGCGTTGTTGACGTATTGCCAGATGGCTGCTGAGAGACGCCGTGAGGGCCACCGCCAGCCCCACCGCGACCAACAGCCAGGAGGCCTGGCGCAGGGTCTCGGTGAGGGCGTCGTAGATGGCGCCCGCGGCCGGTCGGCGGGCCGGTTCGGGCAGGTCGGCGAGGGTGAGACGGCGGCCGACGGCGACGGCCAGGGCGAGCAGGGCGCCGCCGAGGGCGGTACCCAGACCGGTCGCGGTCAGCGCGCGGCGGCGGCGCGCGGCGACCGCGATACCGGTCAGTGCGAAGCCGACCGCGGCCAACGGCAGCCAGAAACCGGCTACTTCCAGCACATGGAACCCCTTCCTGAGGCGGTCCAGTTCCTGGGCCGGGAGAACGTTGACCGCCGTGTGCTGGACCGGGATGCGGGCCGCCAACGGCATGTGCTGATCGGCGAGCCGACGCTTGACCTGGGCGGTGACCGGAGCGAGGTCCACGGTCACCTCGCGCTCCCGGTCGTCGCGCAGGGCGTGCAGCACGGCGTCGTGGAAGACGCGGTTGGCCGCGTCCCAGGCGGCGCGGAAGGCCTCGGTGCGGGTGAAGGAGCGGACCGCGTCATGCACGTAGGGGCGGACCACCGAGGGCAGGGTGCGCATCGGGTGGGCGTCGGCGCGGGCCTCGACCTCGTCCATGACCTGGGCGCCGACGGTGTCCGCGACCACGCCCTGCACCGCCGGGTCCGCGGCCAGCGGCGCCATCGTGGCGACGTAGCTGCGGGTGTCGGCGAGGCCGTACGCCGCCCAGCCCGCGAGCGCGCCGCACGGCGCGAGCAGACAGGCGAGGGCGATGAGAGCGGCCGACAGGACGCTCCTGAGGCGGGTACGCACCCCTCCAGGCAAGGCGCCCGGGACGCGGTGCGCGAGCCGTAGGACTGCATATGGGCGCATTCGGGCGGCCGAAACGGTCCGAACGAGGGCTGAACTGCACAGACGGCGCTCCGGTGGAGGCTTCACCCGAACGGGTGTCTCATGGTGCTGGGGAGAAGGAGGCCGATCATGCGCACCACTCCGGCCCTGCGGACCCTGGCCGCCGCCCTGCTCACCGGTGGCACGCTCGTCGCCGCCGCGGCGGGCACCACGGCGGCGGCCGCCACCCCGACCACCGCGCCGGCGTACGCCGACGGTCATGGTGGCGGATCCGGCAGTCCGATCTGGGGCACCATCGTCTCCCGCACCGCGCTGAACGTACGGGCGGGACCCACTGTCAACTCGGCCGTCGTCGACCAGCTCTCGCCCGGCAGTCAGGACCGCGTCCAGTGCAAGGTCCGGGGACAGAGCATCGACGGCAACCCGTACTGGTACTGGCTCGTCGGCGCCCAGGGCTGGGTGAGCGCCGAGTTCGTGGACACCGGCGGCCAGTGGGTGCCGACCTGCGCGGACCCCTGTCCGCAGTGGCGGGACGGCAACTGGACCAACGCCGACTGGAACGATCCGAGCTGGAGCGACGGCTCCTGGGCCGTCTCCGGCTCCGTCTCCTTCAGCATCTCGGGCTCGTGGAGCTGGAGCGCGACCGGGACCTCGGCGAGCTCCTGGGCCTGGCAGCCCGTGTGGTGACCGACGGGAGACGAGCCGACGGGAGATGGGCCAACGGGAGGTGAGGCGACGGGTGGGCCCCGGCCGGACCGGCCGGGGCCCACCCGTGTGCGCCGCCGGCTACCGGACGCGCTTTCCGGCAGCGTCCTCGCGCGTGTAGTAGCGGTAGAAGAAGACCAGGAACACACCCGCCGTCACGGCCAAGCCCAGCGCCACCGACCGCAGCACCGACTCGCCGGTCTGGCTGTACAGGAACCCGACCGAGGCGCCCGCGAAACCCGACTTCACCAGCGAGTGCAGCTCCCGCTTCAGCAGCGGGGCGAAGGTCGCCACGGCGATGCACAGCACGATGAACACGGCCGCGGTCACAAAGCCGAACAGGATGTTCCAGCCGGTGATCTCCCCGCCGCCGCGGCGGTTGGCGGCCGCCCAGAAGCCGTAGACGAGCCCGAGCACGACGGGAATCCCGTACCGCCCGAGCCGGTGCACCCGCTCGTCGAACAGATCGGGCGTCCGGGTGGGCCGGGCCGCCCGGTTCTCCCGGACCTTCCCCATCATCCCGCCACCATGCGCGGGAGCCGCTTGAGCCATGGGACCACTCCTCTCACACCGCCCCCCGCCTTCCAGAGCACACCTGGGGAGGGCCCGTGGCAAGTCGGTGGACGACCCCGTTCGGTCCGGGTCGGGTCCGGGTCGGGTCCGGGTTCGGTCCGGATGCGGGGCGCGCGGGAGCGTGGTTCGCTGGCGCCATGAAGGAGGCGGTCGCCGACGGCGCGCGCGACGAGCCACGATGGCGCGGCGGACTCGTGACGACACGGGGGGGCCTCCGGAACCGAGCACCACAGCTGCGGATCCGCGGCAGAAGCGTCGCCTGGGTGCCCCCGCTCGTCCTCCTCGCCGCCATCACCTTCGTCGACTTCAACACCACAGGCAGATTCCGGATCATCTCCTGGACCGTCCTCGTCCCCGGCGTCGCCGCGGCGATCTGCGGCGTCCCCTGCACCGCCGCCTTCGCCGTCCTCTCCGTCGTCACCTACGTCCTCGCCGACAGCGCCTGGCCGCACCGGTACCAGACCGGGATCCCCGACTTCATCCTCGTCGTCGTGGGCGGCACCCTCTCCACCCTCGCCTGCGCGGTCCGTGTCCGCGGCGAGCGGAGGATGCTGCACATGCGGGACGTCGCCGAGACCACCCGCCGTACCGTGCTGCGCCCTCTCCCCCCGGGCTGGGGCGGTCTCGAACACGCCGCCGTCTACCTCGCCGCCGACGTCGATGCCCGCGTCGGCGGCGACTTCTACGACATCCAGCCCGGCCTGCACGGCACCCGCGTCCTCGTCGGCGACGTCCAGGGCAAGGGCCTCGGCGCGGTGGAGGCGGCCGCCGCCCTGCTGAGCACCTTCCGGGAGGCCGGCTACCACGAGGCGGAGCTCACCACGGTCGCCGAGCGCCTGGAGACCCGTATGCTCCGCCACCGCCGTCACACCGCCGCCCTCGGCCGCGAGGACGGCGACCGCTTCGCCACGGCGGCCCTGCTCGGTTTCCCCGAGGACGCCCCGGCCGCGGTCGACGTCCTCCTCCTCGGCCACGACCCCCCGCTGATCGTCGGGTCCGGCGGCATACGGCTCCTGCCGCCCGGCGACGGTCTCCCACTCGGCCTCGGTGACCTCACCGCCGACGGTCCGCCGTCGGCCCGCAGGGTCCCCCTGGCCCCCGGCGAGACCCTCCTGCTCACCACCGACGGTGTCACCGAGGCCCGGGACGGCACCGGCGAGTTCTACCCGCTGGCCGCCGACGTCGCCCACGCCCTCGCCACCGACCCCCGCACCGCCGAACCCCGCCGCCTGGTCGACCTCGTACGGGACCGCACCCTGCACCACTGCGGCGGCAGACTGGCCGACGACACGACGGTCTTCGCGGTACGGCGGCTGCCGGTCGGGCCGCCCGAAAGCGGACGATTGTCGTCCTGAGGCATACCTTTGCAGTGGCAGCGGTTACGGTGCTGGGGTACGTGATCGACGGGGGACGGGGAGGGACCGATGCCAGGAACAGTGCTGCTGCTCGCCGCCGCCCCGGCGGGCAAGGGGTGTCTGGTGGACGCGGCCTCCGTGCTTCCCGTCCTCGCGGCGGTGCCGCCCGCCGTGCTGGCCGGCACCGACACCGCGAACGTCGTCGAACTCGCCGACCCGCTGGACCCGCAGGCCGTGCTGACCCGGCTGCGCGCGGCCGCGGCGGCCCCGGGGCCGCTCACCGTCTTCGTCGCCGGGCAGCTCCAACTCGACCGGCGTCAGCGGCTGCCGCATCTGGCACTGGCGCGGACGACACCGGCGACGGTGCGGTACACGGGGTTCCCCTGGGCCTGGTTCAAGGAGGAGCTGCGGTTGCGTCCGCCCGGCGCGACGGCCCTCTTCCTCGATCTGCACGCGGACGCGGAGAGCTGGGAGTGGCTGGGGGCGAACCCTCTCGACTCCGGGCACACCAGCGCGGTCTACGGGCGGATCGTGCCGCCGAGCGGGCGGCGCGGGGTGTCCGTGCCGACGTACATGAAGACGGTCGCGACGATCCTGCGCAGCGGGTGGCGGCCGCCGGTGGAGCAGTTGCACCAGCAGGCGTTGGCGCGGATCGCGGGCGAGGGCGTGGGGATCGTGCTTGGCGGGCCCGGGGTGTCCGGGGTGCCTGGCGTTGCCGGGGTGCCCGGGGTTGCCGGGGTTGCCGGGGGCTCTGCTCCCAGACCCCCGTTTCCGCCGGAACCGCCTCGTCCTCAAGCTCCCCCGGAAAAAAGACCCCTGGACGGGCAGGACGCGGATCCGCACGCCGCCATCTCCGCCGCCGTGGAAGCCGGCCGGCACGCCGACGCCGATTCCCTCGCCGCCCAGCACGAGCGGGCCGCCGTGGAGATCCACGGACCCGGCGCCGAACAAGCGCTGCACTGGGCGGAGGTCCGGGCGGATCTCGCCATGCTGGCCGGGGACCCGGTGCGCAGTTGCCGCGCCTGGATGCTGGTGGCGTTGGCCCGGCTGTCGGCGGGCCAGGCCGTGGACGCGCCGGAGGTCGAGGCGGCGGTGGACCGGGCGCATCACCAGTGGGGGCAGATCCGGGACGTCGAGGAGGCCCGGCGGACCGGGCCCGCGCTGGCCGATCTGCGCTCAAGGGTGCCCGGCAGGCGGCAAGGCGCGCTGGACCATGTCCGGCGGCAGTTGCGGCAGTTGCAGACGCAGAGCTGACAACAAACCCGCAACTCCCCCGCGGCCCCAGGTGACGGCCCTCCCTTCTCGGCAACCACGGTGCCATGATGGGGAGTCATGGCTGAGGGGGATGGAGTGGCCTACCCGGAGATACGCGTACGCCTGGACCGGACCGCGCGCGACAGCGACATCGTTGCCCTGCGGAAATGGCTGGAGCGGGAGGAACCGCTCGCCGCGTGGGCACGGGAACGCGAGTTGCAGTTCGAACTGCGCGATCGCCGCAACGAGGAGCCCGGCTCGCCGATGGGCTTCGGCACCGAGGTCGTCGTGGTGCTGATCGGCGCGGGCGCCTCCGCCGCCTTCAAGGAGCTGCTGGTGGCGGTGCGGCTCGCGGTGGCGGCCTGGCAGGACAACCGCCGCAGCGTGGAGAGCGGTGAGCCACCCCGCGCCGACGTCGACGGTGCCGCCGACGACAGGTAGTCCCGTGAGCCGCTTCGACCCGCGTGGCATGGCCAACCGGGCGCTGCTGGTCGGCGTCAGCGAGTACGACCACCGCGGCCCGCCGCACGGCGTGCCCGGGCACCTGCCGGCCGTCGAGCACAACCTGCGCCTGCTGCGCGAGGTCCTCGCCGGGGGAGGGATCTTCGACGAGGACGAGATCGAGGTCCTGCGCTCACCCGACCTCGGCGGCTTCCACCACGCCCTGCGCGAGGCCGCGGACAGCGCGAAGGGGCTGCTGCTCGTGTACTTCGCGGGACACGCGGCCGTGCCGAACGCTCCCGAGCCGCTGTTCCTGCAGCTGCGCGGAGCCGAGATCTACCAGGGGCACGCCTCGGTCTTCCCGGGGGCCGAGCGGTTCGACACCGTCCTCGCCATGCTGGCCGCGAGCGAGGCCGAGCGGATCGTGGTCGTCCTCGACTGCTGTTACGCGGGCAACGCCTCCTTCATGTGGGAGCAGTTGGAGCCGTTCGAGTCCCGGCAGCGCGTGCTGCTGCTGATGAGCGTGCTGGCCAACCACCGGATCGACGCGGGGGACGGCGGTACGCCGACGCCGTTCACCCAGGAGCTGGTGCGGGTGCTGGGCGGCGAGGGCGGGGTGGGCTTCGCCGAACTCGCCGCCGAACTGCACGCCCGTATGTCGGCCTCGGGCCTGCAGACCCTGCGCAACAAGCCGTGGCTGCCGCTGAGCAGGGCGGAGGCCGACCGGGATGTGCTGCTGTCGGCGCGGGGGGACCCGGAGACCAAGGACCCCGACCCCGCGCCGGAGGAACCGGAGGCCCCGGAGGACCCGGAGGACCCTGCGCAGAGCGGTTCCGGTCAGGGGTCACCAGACGCCCCCGGTGGCCGGCCCACGCTCGTCATCGCGCCCCCGCCCGGCGTCCCCGGCACCTCCACCGACACCCCGGAGCCGACGCCCGAGGAGTCCCCGAGCCCACCCGGCGGCCACCTCCCACCGGCCTCCCGGCCCGACCCCGCCGAGGCGCCGCCACCGTCCTCGCCTCATGCAGCCCGCCAGCCGTCCCGCCCGCCGGCCCGCCTGCACTCCCGCCAGCCATCCCTCCTGCGGATACCCGTCGCCTGGGTCCGGCGCCAACGCCGGGCGGTCCGGGCCGTGTTGACGCTCGTGCTGCTTCTCGCGCTGGGGACGGCCGGCTCCCTCCCCCTCCTGCTCGGCGGCGGGGGCGCCTCCTGTTCGCCGCCGCTGGAGCTGCGCGTGCTGACAGACCCGGATCTCGAAGCGACGATCACCGCGGCCGCCGACGCGTATCTCACCTCGGACCGCAACACCGACGGGCACGGGTGCCGTCGTACCGGAATCACCGTGTACAGCGCGGGCTCCGCCGACGTGGTCACCGCGTTGCGGCGGGAGACCGAGGACTGGCAGGAGCCGCGCGTCGAGGACACCAACCCGCAGCGGGACGTCGGTCCGCAGCCGGACGTGTGGATTCCCGGCTCGCCGGCCGATGTCGAGAGGGTCAAGTCGGGGCAGGAGATGGGCGGTGTGGCCCATCTGGCGACCATCGGCGCCCCCCTCGCCTACTCGCCGGTCGTGCTCGCCGTGCCGCGCTCCCTCGCCGGCGACCCGTCGAACCGGGGCGCGGGACGGCCGCTGCGGGCCCTGCTGGACGACCTGACCGGACGTGCCGCCGACTCCCTGGTGCGGCGGCCCGACCCCGAGTACACCGACGCCGCCCTGCTCGCCACCATGGGCCTCTACGGCGAGAACGGCGACGCCGGTGGCGCCGGTGGCGCCGGTGGTGCCGAGCGGCTGGTCGCGCAGGCCGGGCCGCCCTCCCGTACCGCCGCCGACCTGATGTGCACGCTGCCCGAGGACCCGTCGGCGGACGCCAGGACGGCCGCCCTGGTCCCGGAGTTCCTGCTCACGACCGGCGTCGGCTGCGACCGTACGACCCGTCATCGGCGTATCGCCGAGTACCCGTCGGACGTCCCCGGCGTCCAGCCCACCTTCGTGCGGGTCCGCTGGGAGCACGCCGACCGGGACGGCGCCGCGCGCGACGACGCGGCGGAGGGCTTCCGGGAGTGGCTGGCCGGCGACGGCGGGCGGGCCGTGTTCGCGCGGGACGGGTTCCGGGCCGTCGGCGGCCACCAGGACCTGCTGGACCCGGAGCATGTCGCCGACGGGGTGCTGCGCGACCCGACCGGGCTCGCCCGGGACACCGCGCGGAGCGCGATGGACGACGTGCTCACGCGGTACCGGGGCGCGGGCGGCCCCGGCCGGGTGCTCTACCTCCTCGACGACTCCGGTTCCATGGGCGGTCTCTGGGACGGCCCGAGCGGCGGCCCCGGGCTGCTCGCGCAGTCGCTCGGGGGGCTCGGGGAGGTCGACGAGTTCGGGGTGTGGACGGTGTCCGGGCTCGGGTCGCGCAACCACGCCACCCTGCTGCCCTTCGGCCACCACCCGCGCAACGACGCCGAACGGACCGTCGTGCGCGCCAAGGTCCGGGACGCCGAGGCCGATCCGGCGGCCGCGCTGCTCGCCGCCCTCGACGAGATGCACGGCCGCGGCACCGACGACAACCGGCCCGAGCTGATCGTGTACATCACCGACGACGAGGACGACAACCGGCTGACCGGCGCCGCCCTCGACGAGGTCCTGAACAAGGCCCGCGCCGCCAAGGGACGGATCCCGGTGACCATGGTCTCCCTGGTCAGCGGCGGCTGCGACCACGGCAGTCCGGACGCCCGGGTCTCCGCGGCGAGTGGCGGCCGTTGCCTGGACGCCGATGACGACCTGGGGGCGGGTCTGACCGCGGAGGTCGCCCGCACGGGGACGGGAGAGGACTGATGGCCCTACGACGCCCGGCGGCGCTGGCCGCTCTGCTTCTGGTCGCCGCCTGCAGCTCGGGCGGCGGTCGGGGCGCCGCCTCCGCCTCGCACGAGGTGCCCGGCGAGATCGTCGTCGCCAGCGGACGTGACGTCACCGGCAAGAACGGCATCCGCGAGCAGCTCATCGACGCCTGGAACCAGCGGCAGGACAAGGCCGACACCGGCTATCACGCCCGCCTGGTCGAGCTGTCCGGCAGCGCGGACGAACAGCGCAGCCAGCTGCTCGGCGCCCTGCAGTCCGGCAGCGCGAGCTACGACGTCGTCAACCTGGACGTGACCTGGGTGCCGGAGTTCGCCGCCGCCCACCTCGTCCGCCCGCTGCCCGACTCGGCGCTGTCCCCCGATGTCATCAAGTCGGTCGCCAGCACGGCCCGTTGGGACGGCAAGGTGTACGCGGTGCCGTTCAACAGCGATGTCGGACTGCTCTACTACCGGCGCGACTGGCTGAAGCAGGCGAGTGTCCGGGAGACCGACCTGAGCGCGAGGAAGCAGTCGTGGACGGACCTGGACGCGCTGATGAGCGATGTCGACGACCTCGATCCCAAGGGCTACCAGAAGGGCTGGACCACACAGCTGGCCGGCTACGAGGGCCGTACCGTCAACGCGATGGAGGCGTTCGAGACGGCCGTGCCGGGGCTCACGATCACCGACCCCAAGGGCCACTACGATGCCACCGTCGACGAACTGGCCGAGGGGATCGCCGAGTTGAGGCGTCGCACCGACGCCCCCTATCTTCTCCCGGACGCCGTGAACTCCGACGAGGCCGCCTCGCTCGGTGACTTCGCCGACGGCCGCACCGCCTTCCTGCGCTTCTGGCCCTACGGCTACCGCAGCCTCTTCAGGACCTTCGACGAACAGCGGCTCGGAGTGGCCCGGCTGCCGGGTGCCTCGGTGCTCGGCGGACAGAACCTGGCGGTGACCGAGTCGTCCCCACGTGCCGGCAAGGCAAGGGAGTTGATCGCCTACCTCACCGGCGCGGAGAGCGAACGCTGTCTGCTGGACGCGGGTTTCGCGGCCACCCGTACCTCCGCCTACACGGACCCCGGCCTGCGCTGCGGCACGCGGACCGCGACCCCCTCCGCCGGCCCGACCGG